>Ga0316197_10000103_pt1 | contig 65888 bp, 67 predicted proteins | sample OudBiesiAoxic_MG_FD_204939 | JGI IMG/M metagenome (GOLD analysis project Ga0316197, IMG submission 204939) | Coastal sediment microbial communities from Oude Bieten Haven, Netherlands - site A oxic | ecosystem: Environmental > Aquatic > Marine > Coastal > Sediment | place: Netherlands... | reverse complement strand
CTTTGTAGGAACTAAAAATGAGGAACTTGGATATATAGAACCTCTACATAATTCTAAATTTAACTTCGATGATAAGGTATTAGAAAATGGTCTTAGGGTGTACACGGGACTCTGTAAAAGATTACAAATTTTTGAATAAAAAAAATAAAAAAGCTGAGACTAAGTCTCAGCTTTTATTTTAGTTATACATCTCTGCAAGTCTAGCTTCTACACCTTCATCTTTGATATATTCATCAAAATCCATTAATTTATCAACAATTCCATTAGGAGTTATTTCAATAATTCTATTTGCTACAGTTTGAATGAACTCATGGTCATGAGCAGCAAATATAACGGTTCCATTAAACTTAACCAATGCTTTATTTAATGAAGTGATAGACTCAAGATCTAAATGGTCTGTAGGATTATCAAATAAGTAAACATTAGCTCCTGTCATCATTGTTTTAGATAACATACACCTTACTTTTTCCCCTCCAGAAAGAACACTAGGTTTCTTTTGAGAATCTTCTCCAGCAAACAACATCCTTCCTAAGAAACCTCTGATGAAACTTTCGTGGGGATCAGATGAGTATGGTCTTAACCAGTCTATAAGATCATTTCCACTATCCTTTGTAAAGTATTCTGAATTATCCCTTGGCATATAACCTAAAGAAGTTGTTACTCCCCAAGTAACAGTACCTGAATCTGGCTCTATCTCTCCAGCTAAGATCTTAATAAGTGTTGTTTTAACAATATCATTTTTAGCTAAGAGAACTACTTTATCTCCAGTATTAATAGTGAATGAGATATTATCTAATACTTTTATTCCATCGATAGTTTTAGTTATATTTTCAACTTTTAACATATTGTTTCCAGCATCTCTTTCAGATTTAAATTCAATAAATGGATATTTTCTATTTGAAACTTGCATATCTTCAAACTTTAAGTTATCCAACATTTTTTTTCTTGCTGTTGCTTGATTTGACTTTGAAGCGTTGGCACTAAATCTGGCTATAAAGGTCTGTAACTCTTCTCTTTTTTGTTCTAATTTTTTATTTTTATTTCTCATTAACTCTAATACAATTTGACTTGATTCATACCAGAAATCATAGTTTCCTACAAACAACTTAATTTTACCATAGTCAATATCAGCAATGTGAGTACATACTTTATTTAAGAAATGTCTGTCATGTGATACTACAATAACAGTTGCATCAAAGTTAGCTAAGAAATTTTCTAACCAGTTGATAGCATGGATATCTAGACCATTTGTAGGCTCGTCTAATAAAAGTACATCTGGTTCACCAAATAATGCTTGAGCTAAAAGGATTTTAACTCTTTGAGGCTCTGTAAGTTCACTCATTATTTTATAGTGAACCGAAGGATCTACTCCTAATCCTGTAAGTAATTTTTCAGCATTAGTCTCAGCAGACCATCCATCTAATTCCTCTATTCTATCAGTTAGATCTCCAGCTCTTGTGTAGTCTTCCTCTGTAGCATCGGGTTTAGCATAAAGGTCCTCTTGCTCTTTTTTTATAGCATATAATTCCTTGTGTCCCATCATTACTACATTTAAAACTACTTCATCAGCATGAGCGAAATGGTTTTGCTGTAGGAAAGATAATCTTTCTCTATGACCTAAGATAACATCTCCTTCGGTAGCATCAATTTCACCGGCCAAGATCTTTAAGAATGTAGATTTTCCAGCACCATTAGCTCCAATAAGTCCATAACAGTTACCAGGTGTAAACTTTATACTTACATCGTCGAATAATTTTTTTCCAGGGAACATTAACCCTAAACCACTAGTTGATATCATTTATTAACCTCCAAAATTTTATAAATTAAAAAGATAGTTTTTCTTAAATATCCATTTAATTTATAAAAAAATTATTTCATCCTGAATATTATATCATATATTTTGATTATTTAGTATATACTATTAGTATTAAGTCTATTTGTATAATCTATGAGAAAAGATTTAAATTCAGTCAATAAGAATACATATTTTTTATTAATTTTAAAATAGGAGTGATGGAATATGTTAACAGCATTTATAATGGCAGGAGGATCAGGGGAAAGATTTTGGCCCCTTTCAACAAAGGAAAAACCAAAGCAATTATTGAAATTGATAGATGAAAATAGGAGTTTAATTAGGATGACGGTAGATCGTATATTACCTATTATATCGGCAGATAAAATATTTATAGGTACCAATACTATTCAAGCAGAAGCTATCAGAAAGGAACTTCCAGAGATTCCATATGAAAATATAATTGTGGAACCAGTATTTAAGGATACTGCAGCGGCTATTGGATATGGAGCAGTAAAGATAAAGGAAAAATTAAAAGGTGAAAAAATTACTATGGTAGTGTTAGCTTCCGATCATATTATAAAAAATGAGGATAACTTTAGAAAGAGAATAGGGGGAGCAAGTGAGATAGCACTGAAAACAAACTCTATTATTACACTAGGAATAAAACCAAATAAGCCTGAGACAGGATATGGATATATAGAAGTAAAAGAAGCTTATATAGGGGAGCCCAGTAAGGTAATAAGGTTTTGGGAAAAACCAAATTTAGAGAGAGCAGAGGAATATGTAGAGGCTGGAAATTATCTATGGAACAGTGGGATGTTTGTCATAGGGCTTGATATGATAATGGAATCATTTGAAAAATATATGCCAAAGCATTTCAAAATTTTTAATAAAATTTCTGAACTTGAGGAAAAAAAATTAGAGATAGAAGATAAAAATAAGGAACTTAAAATTTTATTTGAGAAATTTGAGAAGATCTCTATAGATTTTGGAATTATGGAAAAAGCACAAAATATAAAGGTTATACCTGTAGATTTTGGATGGAATGATGTGGGAAGTTATCCTGCTTTAGATGAGGTATTAGAACATAATAAAAATGGTACAGTAAATAGAGCTAAGGAGCTTATTGAGGTTGGAAGCAAAAATAATATAATCATAGGAACGAAAAAAATAATAGCTACAATAGGATTAGAAGATCTAGTAGTAGTAGAGACTAAAGATGCACTCTTAGTATGTAAAAAAGAAAGAGCTCAAGATATAAAAAAGGTGTTGAAGGAGATAGCAGAGAGAGAAAAAATTATTAAAAATAAAAAAGGAGAATAAAAGATGAAAATATTATGGTACGATACAGAAACAACTGGGTTAACAGAAAATAGTGCTATGTTTCAAATATCTGGTGTGATAGAGATAGATGGTGAGGTAAAGGAGGAATTTGATATCTTTTGTCATCCCCATGAGGGAGCAGATATATCAGATCAGGCCTTGGAAGTGACTGGGGTAACTCGGAAACAATTAGATAGTTTTCAATCTCCTAAAAAAGCCTATAAGGAATTAGTAAAAGTTTTTTCAAAATATATCGACAAATTTAATAAAGAAGATAAATTTATTATTGCAGGACAGAATGTAAAATTTGATATAGATGTATTGAATAGATTTTTTAAAAGAAATGATGATAATTATTTAGGGAGTTTTCTTAATTATAAACAGGTATTTGATACCCTTAGCGTATATACGGCCTTAGAGATAGCAGATGTAGTACCTAGATTAGAAAATCATAAGTTAGAAACTATATGTAAAGTAATGAAAGTAGAGTTAAGTAATGCCCATAATAGTCTGGCTGATATAAAAGCTACCAAAGAAGTAGGAGATAAATTGTTGCAAGGACTTAGAAGGATAAAAAAACAAAATATAAAACTTTAAAAAAAGGAGAGAATAGATGGAAATAGAAGTTTATACATTGGATGTTTTTGCTAAAGGAACTAATGGAGGCAATCCTGCTGGAGTTGTTTTAGATGCAAATTTTTTATCAAAAGATGATATGCAAAAAATTGCCAAAAAAGTAGGTCTATCAGAAACAGCATTTGTTCAGAATTCAGATAGTGCAGATTATAAAGTTACTTTTTTTACCCCTGATAAAGAAGTAGATCTATGTGGACACGCTACTGTGGCAGTTTTTTATCTACTGACAAATAAGGAAATTATTCAGACAGGGGAATATACACAAGAAACAAAAGCAGGGATTTTAAAGGTAGAGTGTAGGGATGATGGTTATATTTATATGGATCAGTGTAACCCTGAATTTTATGAAAAATTAGATAAAAAAGAGATAGCTGAGACATTAAATATTGATATAGATGATATTATGGATGATCTTCCTATTCAAATTGTATCTACAGGGTTAAAGGATATTTTAATTCCAATTAAGTCATTGGAAACACTTTATAAGATAGAACCAAACTTCGATAAGATTTCTCGTGTTAGTAAAAAATATGATGTGACCGGGTACCACCTTTTCACATTGGAAACTAAATTTGATTCAATTGCTCATTGTAGAAATTTTGCACCTTTATATGGTATCCCAGAAGAGGCTGCAACAGGTACATCTAATGGAGCATTGAGTTGTTATCTATATAAATATAAAATTATCCTTGAAAAAGATATAAAAAAATTAGTTTTTGAACAGGGATATTCTATGGAAAAACCTTCGAATATTTTAATAGATTTAATAATCTATGATAATAAAATTCTAGAAGTAAAGGTTGGGGGAGCTGCTTTAAACATTCAAAAGAAAAAAATAAAGTTATAAAAGAATATAAAGATCATACTTTCTTTCCTTTAAAGAGGTTATTTTTCTAATTTTACTTAGTTTTTTTCATTCCAAGGGGGGCAGATTAAAAAAATCTTTCTAATTTGCCTTCTAAGGCTACCTTAAAAACTTCCCCTTGTGTTTATACATATAAGATAAAACTACCCCCTAGAATAAAGCCCTCTAACCCTTGGTACTAATGGGGTTGAGAGGCGAAAATAGTAAAAGGTTTAAAAGTAGCCTTAGGGGTATCAGAAAGAGCCTTAAAGGGTTCAAAAAGGGCCTTATTTCACCCTAAAATTACAGTAATCTATACCTTTAAACTATTATACATAGCTATATAAATTATTTAAAGGTTATTTTTTTATTTTAAAGTTGATTTTTAAACTATGGTTTTCATTAATTTTTAAATCCATCCTCTAATTTGCCTTCTAAGGCTACCTTAAAAACTTCCCCTTGTGTTTATACATCTAAGATAAAACTACCCCATAGGATAAAGCCTTCTAACCCTTGGTACTAATGGGGTTGAGAGGCAAAATTAGTAAAAGGTTTAAAAGTAGCCTTAGGGGTATCAGAAAGAGCCTTAAAGGGTTCAAAAAGGGCCTTATTTCACCTTTAAATTACAGTAATTTAGAGTTTTCAATGAAGAGATACAGATATTTACAGGAGCTAGATCTACTATTGAAATACCAATTATTTTATCTAATAAAAATACTTGTCAAATTGAAAAAAAGTATATTATCTGATATAATTATCTTTAGTAATTTATATAAAAAATCATTTAGAAAAAACAAATTTTTTAATCTTATAATGGTTTTAATAAAAGGAGATAGATATGGGAAAATTATTGAGAGGTTCAAGTAAAAACGCAAGATTTTTTATAGTTGATACAAAGGATATAGTACAGGAAGCATTGGATATCCATAGATGTAGTCCTACTGCAATAAAAGCTTTTGGAAGATTACTGACAGGAGCAGTTATGATGGGTGAAACTTTAAAGGGAGATGACCTATTAACTTTAAGAACAAATACAGATGGTTTATTAAATCAAATGTTGGTTACAACTGATGCTAATGGAAATATAAAAGGTTATTTAAGTGAACCAGAAGTTGATTTAGAATTAAAAGCTGGAGAAGTTCCTAAAGTTGGAGATTTAGTAGGAAAAGGAACATTAACTGTTATAAAAGATATGGGATTAAAGGAACCATATGTTGGAGTATCGCAAATAGTTAATGGAGAGATTGGAGAAGATATAGCTTATTATTATTATACATCGGAACAGACCCCATCGGTAGTAGTCTTAGGAGTATCATTAGGTCCTAATATGAGGGTAAAAAATGCAGGTGGATATATAATTCAACTATTACCAGGAGCCAATGAAAATTTTATTACGAAATTAGAAGCTAAGATAAAAGCAATGAAACCAATGACTGAACTATTAGCAGGTGGTATGAATTTAAAAAGAATAGCAAAGTTAATCTATGAAGATATAGATTCAAAGGATGAGTTAGCACTTATTGAAGACTATAGTGTCTATGAAGAAAAAAAGATCTCTTATAAGTGTAATTGTAATAAAGATAAATTTTATAAAGGTTTAATGACTATAGATAAGAAAGAATTAGAGGAGATATTTATAGAAAAACCTGAATTAGAAGTAGAGTGTCATTTTTGTAGGAAAAAATATTCATTTACAAAGGATGAATTATTAGGATAGATTTTAAGACTACTAAATTTAGTAGTCTTTTCTTTATATGATATAATAAATAAAAATAGTTTTTTAAAAAAAATTTAAAATTTGGAGGTAAAGATATGAAATTAGTAGATACCCACTGTCATATAACTGATGACAGGTATGATGAAGATAGAGATGAGATATTAAAAGAGATAGGAGAAAATCTAGAGTTTGCAGTAAATATAGGATTTGATCTAGAAAGTTCTAAAAGATCTATAGATTTAGCAGATAGATATGATTTTATGTATGCTGTTATAGGAGTCCATCCTACAGATATAAGTGGATATAATGATGAACTAGAAGATAGTTTAGAAAAGTTAGCTTTTCATCCTAAAGTAGTAGCAATAGGTGAGATAGGACTTGATTATCATTGGATGAAGGATGAAAAAGAGAAACAAAAAACTGTCTTTAGAAGACAGCTAGAGATGGCGAAAAGAACAGATAAACCAGTGGTTATCCATACAAGGGATGCTACCCAGGATACTCTAGAAATTTTGAAAGAGTATCCTGAAATAAAAGGGATAGTTCATTGTTATCCAGGTTCTTATGAAAGTGCAGTAGAGCTTATGGATAATTATTATTTTGGAGTAGGAGGAGTAATTACTTTTAAAAATGCAAAAAAACTTGTAGAGGCAGTATCAAAAATACCTTTAGAAAGATTAGTTATAGAGACCGATGCTCCATACTTAACTCCTACACCATTTAGAGGGAAGCGAAATAATCCTATCTATGTGGAATATATAGCTAGAAAGATAGCTGAAATAAAAAATGTATCTTATGAGGAAGTAGTAAGAGTAACTACAGAAAATGCTAAAGCAATTTATGGGATTTAGATAAAGGAGAAAGAAATTATGAGTATATTAAGATGTCCTGTATGTCAGGAAGAGTTAAATAAAACTAATAAAAGTTATAGATGTAAAAAAAATCATACTTTTGATATGGGAAAGCAAGGGTATGTAAACCTTCATATGTCCAATGAAAAAAAAAGTAAAAATCCTGGAGATGACAGGGAGATGATAGTTTCAAGGAAAAACTTTTTGGAAAAGGGTTATTATAAAAAAATATCAGAAACTTTAAACGAAATCATAAAAAAGGAGATAGGAGATAAAAGTGGTATAAATATTTTAGACATAGGATGTGGAGAGGGATATTATACTAATCTTTTAAGAGATAATTTAAATGATAAGAATATAGATTCTCATATCATAGGAATAGATATATCTAAAGATGGGATTATCCATGCTGCTAGGACTTATAAGGAGATTGAATGGGTTGTGGCAAGTGGGTCTAATCTCCCCATTGCAAATGAATCACTGGATTATGTGATCTGTATGTTTAGCTATATAGATCCTATAGAATATAAGAGGGTATTAAAAAAAGGTGGTAAATTAATAACAGTTAGTACAGGAGAATATCATTTGGTGGAAATAAAAGAGGTAGTCTACGATAAGTTGAAGATGGATTATTATAGACCTACTCAAGATATTTTAGATGGGTATAATTATAAAGGATTAGTAAATGTAAGATATAAAGTCGATTTAGAAGGTGGTAAAGACATAAAAAATTTATTTGATATGACTCCATATAGATGGAAAAGTCCCAAGGATGGAGTGGAAAGATTGTTGAGATTATCGCAATTAAAGATAACAGTAGATGTAAATATAGATATTTTTGAAAAGAATTAAAAAATTAATATGATACTCATATAGTTATTTATTGTATCGAAAGGAAGAATTTTATGATCATAGGATTAGGAACGGATATAGTGGAAATTTCTAGGATAAAAAAAGCTATTGAAAGAACTTCTACTTTTTTAGAAAAAGTTTATACAAAAAAAGAAATAGAATATATTTCACAGAAAAAAAATCCATATCCCAGTTATGCAGGGAGGTTTGCAGCTAAGGAAGCTATATCAAAAGCTTTTGGGACTGGAGTTAGAGAATTTAAACTGTTGGATATAGAGATTTTAAATGATGATTTGGGAAAACCTGTAGTTTATCTATCGGAGAAATTAATTAAAAAATATAAGGGGAAATTGAATTTAAGTATCTCCCATTCTAAGGAATATGCCACTGCGACTGCTATCTTAGAAGGATAACTATAAGATGTCTAAAGTAGAATTATAGTAGGAGCTATAGTTGTATCTAATAATTTTAATAAGATGAAAATATTTTTGATAAAAAATATAAAGATGGAAAAACTGGTCAATTAAAAAAAGGTTTATTAATAAAAAATATAGGAGGGAAGGAATTATGAAAAAAATAATTTTATATCTAATTATGGCAACAAGTATTTTAGGAGCACAATTAAAGGATGGAAGGTATTTTGTACAGGAAAAGGGATATAGTTATGGTTGGGCCTCAACTGCAAGTATAGAGATAGATGGTGGAAAGATAGTAGAAGTCACAACTGATAAAGTGAATAAAAAAGGTGAATTAGCTTCAAAAAATGATGGGTATAATAAGAGAATGCTTGCTAAAAAAGGAACAAATCCCGAGAAATTTTCTGTAATCTTGCCTGAAAATTTTATCAAAGGGTTAAAAAAAGATTATTATCTAAAAGAAGTTGATTTTGAGATGCCTAAGATTGATATTATAGCAGGAGCTACAGATTCGAGTGAAAGTTTTAAAAAAATGATGGAATTTTTAGTGGAAAAGGCAGAATCTGGAGAGACTGGAAACTATAAGATAAAGCTATAAATTTAGGGGGGAGGATTATGTTTTTTAAATCTAAGTTCTTTAGAGGGGGAGTCCATCCTAGAGAGAGAGAGATAACTTCCAATAAAAAAATTGAAAAGATGCCAGAGGTTGGGACTTATAGAATATCTACCTTACAGCATATAGGTGACCCTGCTGTTGTTATAGTTAAAGTAGGAGACAGGGTAAAAAAATATCAAAAGATAGCTAAAGCAGAGGTAAAAATTTCTGCTTCTATCCATTCCCCCTGCTCTGGAAAGATCACCCAGATAAATAATATAGATATAAAAGGACGACAAGCAGAAGAGATAGTTATAGAAAATGATTTTTTAGGAGAAGAATTTAAAAGAAAAAAGTTAAAATTTTTTACTCCTAACAAATTAAGAGAATTGATAGATGAACTTGGGATAGTAGGACTTGGAGGAGCGACCTTTCCTACTCACATAAAGTTAGACGGAAAATTAAAAACAATTATAATAAATGGTGCCGAGTGTGAGCCCTATTTGAATGCTGATAACAGAATAATGATTGAGAAAACAAATGAAATATTAGAGGGAATAAAAATCCTTATGACAATATTTGAGATAGAGGAAAGTATAATAGGTATAGAGGAAAATAAAGAAAAAGCTATTGAAAAAATAGAAAAGTGTATAAAAGATTATCCAGGAATTAGATTACAAAAATTACCCACTGTATATCCACAAGGAGGAGAAAAACAACTTATAAAAGCGTTGTTAAGAAAAGAGATAAAATCCTTGCCTATGGAGATAGAGGCTGTTACTTTAAATGTTGGGACTATTCTGGCTATATATAGGGGAGTAACATATGGAACTCCAATAGTTAAACGTGTAGTTACTGTATCTGGAGAGGGAATAAAAAATCCAAAAAATTTATCTATTCATATAGGAACTCCTATAGAAGATATTTTGAATTATGTAGGACTCAAAGAAGATATTGTGGATAAAATAATAGCCTGTGGTCCTATGATGGGTTATGAGATAGGAAAAATAGGTAGTACTTCTAAAGGAATGAATGGAATTTTAGCTCTAGAAAAGGAAAAATTCCCTATAAAATTACCTTGTATAAAATGTGGTAGATGTGTAGACGTATGTCCTATGGGTTTGATACCATTAGAATATGATAGATTGGCAAAAAAAGGAAAGTATCGTCAGATGGAAAAAGAATTTTCTTTATCTTCTTGTATAAAATGCGGTAGTTGTGAATATATATGTCCTAGTCAAGTTCCTTTGATGGAGGCTATATTTTTAGGGTTAGAAAAGGGACGGGATGGCCATGATTAAGATAGCTCCTTATATTAGTGCAGAAAATACAACTCAAAATCTGATGAAAGAGGTTGGGATAGCTCTTTTTCCATGTGTGGTAATGAGTATATATTTTTATGGGATATTAGCAGTAAAGATCCTGCTGAGTACAGTGATATCTTCATTTTTTACTGAAATTTTTTGGAAAAAGATAAAAAAAGATAATATTTGTGATGGAAGTGGTTTATTAGCTGGACTCATTCTGGCGCTATCTCTTCCCTCGACAACTCCATTTTATGTAGCTGGAATAGGAGGAATTATAGCTATCTCAAGTAAACATATATTTGGAGGACTAGGAAAGAACTTATTTAATCCAGCAATTTTAGGAAGATTATTTTTAATGATACTATTTCCTATGTATCTCTATCAAGTAAATAATTTTGATGGGACTGCAGGGGTATCACTTTATCCTATGATAAAATATGGAGGACTCTCTAAAATTATAAGTGACTTAGGAGAACCATTATTTTATAGAAATTTAATCCTTGGAAATAGACTTGGAAGTATTGGAGAGAGCTCTATTGTAGCTATTTTTTTAGGGTATATTTATTTAATATATAAAAAATCTATAAAATGGGAGGGGCCAATAATTTTATTGGGGACAATATATATACTTAATAGTTTTACATCTCCTAATCCATTTTTAGATTTAATAATAGGTGGTGGAGTATTTGCTTCGGTATTTATAGCTACAGAGCCAGTGACCAGTCCCTATACAAGGGTAGGATCTAATATCTATCTAGTATTGATGGGAATTTTAATTTTTGGAGTAGTAGAGTTTACTAGTCAACCATCAGGAATAACTTTTGGAGTGTTGGGAGCAAATTTAATGGTTCCAATAATAAATAAGTATACTCCCCATAGAGTTTTTGCAAAATCATATTCCTATGTTAAGCTTATAAAATTGATTTTGATTAGTAGTTTATTTATAATAGTAGGCTTTTATACAGTTACTTATAAAGATGAAAGTATAATTCCTAAGAATATAAATTATACTAATTTAAATAAATATTTTGGAGATGATATAAAGATTGAATATAAAATAATTGAAGATGGATTTATCTATTACCCATTGAAAAGAGATGGATTAGATATAGGAACTTATGTTATAGGAGAATCCAAGGGATATGGAAAGAAAAAGATAGGTTTTGATCTAGCTATAGACACAGAGCATAAAATAAAAGGTCTCACGATAAACTACGAAAAAGAAACATGGAGACTAGGAGACCAGATATCTTCTCCTTTATGGCAAAATAAATGGATAGGAAGAAGCAGTAGCTATGAATTTAATAAAGAAATAGACGGATTTTTAGGTGCTACATATACCTCTAAGAATTTATATAAGACCTTTAAAAAAATCTTGCAAATTCATGAAAAACTCTTTGATGAAACTTATACTGAGATAGACGGATATGGGGGAGCTACATATACAGAAGAATTAGATTTAAATTCAGATGAGAATTTAGAATTAGATGGATATGGGGGAGCGACAGATTAAAAAGGAGATGGAAATATGGATTTAAAAGAAGAAGTTGAAAAAATTATAAAAAATTTAGAGGATAAAAATAATGATCTAGAAGTGTTAGAATTTATTCAAAATACCGAGGGTTATATATCAAAGGATATGATAAAATTTGTTGCAGATAAGATGGATAAATTTGATTTTTCAATTGAAAATACAATTAAATTTTATCCCCACTTAAAGGGTGAGGGGAAACAAATCATAGAAGTGAAGATCTGTACTCATACAGCTTGCAAAAATAATGGAAGTGGAAAGGTATTAGAGGAAGCTAAGAAATTATTAAAGGTAGAGATCGATGAAATAACTTCTGATGGGAAATATAAATTAATGACCCAGAGGTGTTTTGGTCAATGTGGAAGGGGTCCTAATGTAAAAATAGAAAATGAAATCTATAATAAGGTGACTCCAAAAATACTAGCTAATTTGTTAAAAAAATAATAGAAGAAAAATGAGGAGTATAATAGATGACAACAAAAGATTTAAAGATAGACCAGGTCTTAGAAAACAAGGAGATAGCAGAATGTTTTCTATGTTCAAATCAAGGGGGGATTAGAAAAAGTAAAAAAACTAATACTATAGTTTTATTAGCTAAATTTAATAACTGCTCATATAAACATAGAAAAGATAAAGATATCTTATATTTTACTGGGATGGGTAAGAAAGGCGATCAAGAGATGAAAAGACAAAATAAATCTCTTTTAAATGCTAAAGAGGAAGGATTTACACTTCACCTGTTAGAACTATACGAAGATAAAAAATATATCTATAAGGGAGAAGTAGAACTTATTTCTAAACCTGTAATAGAGAGGCAACTAGATGATAATAAAGAGGAGAGGGATGTTTTTATGTTTCCTTTAAAGCTAAAATAAAGATAAATTAAAGGGCACTGCTCTCAGTGTCCTTTTTAATGTTGACTTTATTACACCAAATAGGAGGGAAAAGATGAGAGTATTCCACTTTGATAAGCTAGGATCTACCAGTGATTATCTGAAAAATAAAAAGGATAAAAAAGAATGGGATTTGGTTATAGCAGATATTCAAACTTCTGGCCGTGGAAGGAGGGGAAATCTTTGGGTATCTCCTGTTGGAGCAGGACTTTTTAGTTTTGCCTTAAAGGAAGATCTTAATATAAGTATGGAAGAATATAGTAAACTGCCACTGGTTGTGGGGATTGCTTTATTAGAGGGATTAAAAACTGTGGAAAGATTAGATTATAAATTTAAATGGACAAATGATATATATCTACAGGACAAAAAATTATCTGGGATCTTGGTAGAAAAAATCGGAGATTTTTTTATTATAGGAATTGGAATAAATATAAATAATTTAGAATTTTTAGGAGGATCTAAAAATGGGATCTCTTTAAAAAAAGAAACTAAAAAAGAATATGAAATTATAGACACGATAAAGATAGTTGTAAATTCATTTAAAAAATACTGGAACAGATACCTTAGGGGAGGATGGAATGAAATTTTATACGAGATAAATCAAAAAAATTATCTTTTAAATAAAAAGATAGAGATAAATTTTTTAGAAAATAAAATATCTGGTATAGGAGGGAAGATCCTTACAAATGGTAGGTTAGAAGTAGAAACTATAGATGGAATAAAAGAATTTATGGTAGGAGAGATACATATTAAGTTATAGAACATATAAAATAAGGGGAAAAAATGGAAAAAGTAATAGTTGGATTGAGTGGAGGAGTGGATTCTTCAGTTACTTCATATCTTTTGAAAGAAGAAGGATATGAGGTAATAGCGGTGACTTTGTTGGTAGATAAAAAATCTATGGGAGAGGTCGAAGAAGCTAAAAAAATAGCAAATAAATTAAAGATAAAACATGTAGTTTTGGATGTATCAGAAGATTTTAAAAAAATAGTAATAAAAGATTTTTTAGATGGGTATAGTAATGGAACTACACCGTCTCCTTGTGTAGTATGTGATGAGAAGATAAAGATAAAAAGTTTGGTAGATTATGCAGACTCAGTAGGAGGAAAATATATAGCTACAGGACATTATTGTAATTTGGAATATTCTTCAGAGATGGATAAACATCTTTTAAAAAATTCAGCAGACATACGTAAAGATCAGACCTATATGTTATATAGGTTGGACGAAAGCACTCTTAAAAGGATGAAATTTCCACTATATAATTTTACTAAGGCACAAGTCAGGGAAATAGCTCAAAAGATAGGGTTAGTAACTCATAATAAGAAAGATAGTCAAGGAATATGTTTTGCTCCAGAAGGTTATAAAGAATATCTACAAGATAAATTAAAAGATAAGATCGAAAAGGGGAATTTTGTAGATAAAGATGGAAATATAATGGGAACTCACGATGGATACCAACTTTATACCATTGGACAGAGAAGGGGCTTAAATCTAAAAAAACCTAGACCCTATTTTATATTGGATATAAGACCTTCTAAAAACGAGATCCTTTTAGGAGACTATGATAAATTATTTCTAAAAAAAGTTGAGTTAATAGATTATAAGTTTGTAGTTGAAATAGATAAATTATTGGAACTAGAACTCATGGGAAGACCAAGATTTTCTAGTCATGGATCTATGGGTAAGGTAAGAAAAATATCTGAACTAGGAAGAGAAGATAGAATATATTTTGAATATGAAGAAAAAAATCCACAGAATGCTAAAGGGCAGCATATGGTATTATATTATGGTAAATACCTCGTAGGTGGGGGAGTGATAGGATAGTAAAATTAAATTTAGAAAATAGTTTGAAAAATAAAGTGAAAATAATGTTTTAATATTTTAATTTTATAAGGTATACTAAAAATAGTTATAGAAAAATAAATTATTAGGAGGGATAAGATGGCACATAGAATAAGAAAAGATGAGTGTATTTCATGTGGAGCATGTGAAGATGTATGCCCGGTAGTTTGTATTTCAGAGGAAGAAGATGGTAAAAGATTGATAGATGAAGATTCATGTATTGATTGTGGAGCTTGTGCAGGAGTATGTCCAGTGTCTTGTATAGATCAATTATAATAAAAAAAGAGGATTAAAATATTTTATAAATATTTTAATCCTTTTTTTTATGGATGAATAAATAAAAAAAAAATGATATAATAAAAAAAACTATAGGAGGAATTATGAATATAGAAGAATATGCTCAAGAAATATTTAATATTGAAATAGAGGAATTGAAAAAAGTAAGGGATAGGATAGGAAAAGAATTAGAAAAAACAGCTAAGCTAATCATGAATTGTAAAGGAAAGGTTGTTATTACAGGAATTGGAAAATCTGGAATAGTAGGAAAAAAAATAGCTGCAACTTTAGCTTCTACAGGTACATTAACAGTATTTATGAATTCGGCTGAAGGTCTTCATGGGGATCTTGGGATAGTGGATAAAGAAGATGTAGTAATTGCTATTTCAAACTCAGGAAATAGTGATGAGGTGGTGTCTATAATTCCATCGATAAAGAAAATCGGTGCAAAATTAATAGCAATGACTGGAAATAAAAAATCTAAATTGGGGATAGCATCTGACGAAATATTAGATATAGGGGTTGAAAGGGAAGCTTGTCCTATGAATATAGCTCCTACTTGTTCTACTACAGCAACTATGGTTATGGGAGATGCTTTAGCATCGGTACTTATCAAATTAAGAAATTTCAAGCCAGAAAATTTTGCTGTATACCACCCAGGAGGAAGTCTAGGAAGAAGATTACTTATGAAGGTAAGAGATGTAATGCATAGCGGATTAGATCTTGCAATTGTAGAAAAAGATACTGACATAGATGAAATATTGGTAACTATGACAAAGAAAAAATTAGGAGCTGTTTGTATATTAGAAAATAAGATGATGATAGGAATAATTACAGAGGGAGATATCAGAAGAGCATTGAAGAATAAAAAAGAATTTTTTAATTATAAAGCTAAAGATATTATGGTTTCAAACTTCACTTATATTGAAGCTGAAAAAATGGCTGTAGATGCTTTGGAATTAATGGAAAATAGGAAAAGTCAAATTTCGGTTTTGCCTGTTTTAGAGGGAAAAAAATTAATAGGTATGGTAAGAATTCATGATTTATTAAATTGTGTTAATTAATCTTGACAAGTTTACTATGATAATATATAATTTATATATTAAAAAAAATATAATTATAGATTTATAGGAGGAGTTAAAAATGGTAAATAAAGATATGAATATATTAGAAGCAGTACAAACATATCCAGTAATTGTTCAAGTATTTCAAAAATATGGATTAGGATGTGTAGGTTGTATGGTAGCTTCAGGAGAAAGTTTAGGAGAAGGAATTTTATCACACGGTTTAAATGCTGATGTTGTAATTGAAGAAATGAATAAATTGATTAGAGAAACTAAGTAATTTTATTAAATTATTTTTCTAAAAAAGACCTTTGAAATTTCAAAGGTCTTTTTTATATATATTGGATGTATAATTTTTAGATGACCATACTGTAAATCATCTTGCTGGCCATTACTAAGGACATTGTTATAAAGATAGGTTTTATAAATTTAGATCCATTTTTTACAGCCATCTTAGAACCTAATTTAGAACCTGAAATCATAAATATTGTAGAGATAAGACCATATTTAATATCTACTTGACCATTGTATAAAAAAGTAAGTAAAGCAGCAAAACCAGTTGTTAGATTTAAGACCTTGGTATTAGCAGTTGCAATGGTAAAATCAAATTTAAAAATTTTTACCAATCCAAACATAAAAAATGTTCCTGTACCTGGACCAAAAAAACCATCATAAAATCCTAAAATAGAAGTTAAGACCTTACCTAAAAATTTATTTTTAGGAGTAAATCCATCAAAGGAATTAATCAATCCGACCTTTTTAGAAATAACAGTATACATAGCCACTCCAAAAATCATAAAAGGTATTAATTTTTTTAAAATATCAGGAGAAATAAATTGTAAAGTACTTACACCGATAATTGCTCCTATAAATGCAAAGGGAATCATAAGTTTGAGTAATTTGAAATTTAATTTATTACTCTTAAAAAATTCATGGCTACTAACTAGTGTTCCAGCAGAGGCAGCCAGTTTATTTGTTCCTAAGGCAAGATGGGGAGGGAGACCTACTAAGAGTAATGTAGGAGTACTGATGAGACCTCCCCCTCCAGCAATAGAATCTATAAACCCAGCGATAAACATTCCTAATCCAATCAATAAAATTTCCATAGTTCCTCCATAATTTTCGATATAACTATATTTTATAGGATTCTATTAAAATAATCAATAGATGATATTTTTAAAAGTCTTTAAAAAATTTAGGAAATTTATCAAATTAAGCAAAGATATACTAAATATATTTAATAAGGAAAGGTAGTTATAAATTTGAATGATGATTTAAGTGTAATACCTTGAATGATATAGATAAATGTTCTATAATGGTTTATTATGTAAAATATTTGAGGGGGATTAAAATGGAACAAAAAGGGTATGGTCTTGCACTTTTAGCTGGAATAACATGGGGAACACTTGGGATAATCTCCTATTATTTAGGTAAAACAGGTGTTGGTCCTTTTGAAATAGCTTTTTTAAGGTTATTATTTGCTTTTTTATTTATGTTTATATTTTATTTAATAACAGATAGAAAAAAGTTGAAAGTAGCAAAAAAAGATATAAAACATTCATTTTTTATTGGAATAATAACTCAAGGAACTATGAGTTTAGCAATATATAAATGTATCTCTATGACATCTACTACAGTAGGAGTGATGATGGTATGTTTAGGACCACTCTTTACAGCGATATTATCGAGAATTTTTTTCAATGAAAAGATTACTTTTTTTAAGACTTTAGCTTTGAGTATGGCATTTTATGGGGCATTTCTTGTGGTAACTGGAGGAGATATCTCTATCTTACATGCTAATAAAATTGGTCTTTTTATAGGTTTAATATCAGCAGTAGCATATGGATTTTTTCCTATACTAACTAAGAGAGTCCCTGAAGAAGCTAATATGAATGGGATACTTATGTATAGTTTTTTAGTGGGAGCAGTATATGTATTTTCAATGGCAGATACAAAAATATTATTAGGAGCATTTAGTTTAAAATTAATAGGAATATCAGTGATATTAGGATTGGTTCCTACTGTTTTATCTTGTAGCTTCTATGCTATGTCACTTAAATTTACTACGCCAACAAAAGCAGGGATAATGAGTTTAGTAGAACTTCCAACTGCTGCTATTATAGGACATCTATTCTTAAGGGAACATCTATTCCTTGCGAATGTAATAGGAATTGCCATATTAATTTTAGGAACAATGGTTCTAAAGATAGATTTACCTAAAAAAAAATCTTTTTTAAAACAAAAAATTTAATTTAACTACTTTAAAAAAAAAAATTATCATGGTATAATCAATAAATTATAGTTAGAGAAATTAGGAGAAAAATATGAAATTTAAAGGCAACCAAACTTATTATTACTATTATTAATTTAGGGACTGTGTAGAGATATTACAGCCCATTTTATAATACACTAATAGGGGTTGTATCTGAAATAAACTTTTTAAAGCTTACAGATATAATATGTAAGCTTTTTTTTATAAAAAAAAAATATATATAAAAGGAGATTAATTATGGATATCAATTTAGAAGTTCAAAGACAGTTAAATATATTAAAAAGAGGAGTAGAGGAACTAATTTCTGAAAAGGAGTTAGAAAAAAAACTAAAAAAATCACTGGAGACAAATATACCGTTGATTGTAAAATTAGGTATAGATCCAACTGGATCTGACTTACATATAGGTCATGCAGTACCCCTTCGAAAGTTGAAACAGTTTCAAGATCTAGGACATAGAGTTAAATTTTTAATAGGTACATTCACAGCTAGGATAGGAGATCCTACAGGGAAATCTGAAACTAGACCGATGTTATCCTCTGAAGATATAACAAAAAATATTCAAACATATTTAGAACAATTAAAATTGATTTTAGATATGGAAAAAACAGAAATTGTATACAATAGTGATTGGTTAGAAAAATTAACATTAGAGGATGTACTAAAATTATTATCTCAATTTACAGTAGCACAGATGATTCAAAGAGATGATTTTTCTAAAAGATTAGCAGCAGGAAAACCTGTATCCTTAGTAGAATTTATGTATCCGATTTTGCAAGGATATGACTCTGTAGCAATAGATGCCGATGTAGAATTGGGAGCAACTGAGCAGACCTTTAATTTATTAAGAGGTAGAGATCTACAAAAAAATGTAGGAACAGAGCCACAAGTATGTATGATGATGCCAATTCTAGAGGGATTAGATGGGGTAGAAAAAATGTCTAAGTCGTTAAATAACTATATTGGAATAACAGAAGCTCCTAATGATATGTTTGGAAAAGTAATGTCTATTTCAGATAGCCTTATGTGGAATTATTATGAGGTAGCTACAGATGTTCCTATGGAAGAAATTGAAAAATTAAAGGTAGGAGTGGCTGATGGTAGTATTCATCCTATGGATTGTAAAAAGAGATTAGGTGCAGAGATAGTAGCTATTTATCATAGTGAGGAAGAGGGTAAAAAGGCTTATGAATGGTTTGAAAATGTATTTTCTAAGAGAAATATGGATGTAGACTTACCAGAGATAAAGATAGATGAGGATAAAATAGAAATAATCGAATTATTGGTTAAAAAATTAAATTTTTTCAAAGGAACTTCTGATGCAAGAAGACTTATTACTCAAGGTGGGTTTAAGATAAATGATGTTGCAGTTAAAGATGTAAAGGCAATTATAAAAATTGAATCTGGAATGATAGTAAGAGCAGGAAAAAAGAAGATCGTTAAGATAATTAAATAATATAGTAAATTTAAAAGAGAGATAAAAAAAACTTGATCTTCAAGGACTTTTTTATCTCTTTATTTTTATATATTCTTTAATTTTTCAATAAATAGTTCTATAGGCTGTACACCTATTAGATCGTCTTTGTCATTAAAAAAAATCCTAGGGACAGAACTTACACCAAATTTATTTGAAAGGTCGGTATAAAGGTTAGCTTGTATTATCTCTACATCAATATTTTTATTTGTTAGAGCTATTTTAAAAGCAGTTATAACTGCCTTTGGACAGTGTGGACATTGTAAACTTACAAATACTTTAATATTTATTTTTTTATTAATTCGTTCGATAGCATCTACTAATTTATTTTCCAATAGATTTGTATTTCTAGAACTTTCTAAAATAGCAAATAAAAGTGAATTCACTTGATGACCACTGGGAATGCCATAAAATTTAATCCCAGTATATTTATTGTTTACCAAGAGAGTAGTTCCAGGAACCTTATCAATTCCATATTTTAGAGCGAGATCATAATTTTTAATAATATTATATTTAATAAATTTTATTTTATTATTCAACGTAGATAGTTGTATCATCATGTTGACGACCTCATCGCATAAAGGTTTTCCATCTTCTACAAAGGTAATAATTTTAATTGGGTTTTGTATCTCCTTAAGTCCATCTTTTATTTGTTCTAAAATTTTTCTATTGAATATTTCGGACATTTTATTTCCTCCCTTCTTTTTTATCGAAATCTATATAGTGAATTATTTATTCCTTGACTATACATTTACAATAGATTAAAAAAAATTCCTTTATAGAAAATAGAAAAAATATTAACAATGTTGATATTAATGAGGTATTATTAGATTATACTATAATCATTTAATAGGTAATTTGGGGGTTGTATTTAGAATTAAAATAAAATCAAAATAGGGGGGATAGAATGAAGTTTTTTACATTTGAATACCAAGGATTAGAGGAAATTGGAATATTGACAAAGGATGAAAAGAAAATGATACCTATAGGAGAGGTTCAATTAAGTCAAGAATTTTTTGATATGAATGATTTTATAGAAACTCATGAAAAAAATGATATAGAAAAATTGGATAAGTTATGGAAGGGGGAAGAAAAAGCAGATGTATATTATGATTTTGATAAAGTATCAGTATTAGCACCTATTCCACTTCCACTTCATGATATAATATGTGTTGGATTAAATTACAAGGAACACATACCAGAAGCAGCAGCTAAATTAGAAGATATAAAAAATGAAATTCCAATTAGTCCTATCATATTTAGTAAGAGAGCAAGATGTGTAGGAGGAGAAAAAGCCACAATACCATTACATGATGATATTACGAAACAACTAGATTATGAAGTGGAGTTAGCAGTGATTATAGGAAAGAAAATATCAAAATTAAAAAAAATAGATGTAAAGGATAGTATCTTTGGATATACAATTATGAATGATATCTCTGCAAGAGACCTTACTGTAAAGCATCAACAGTGGACTATTGGAAAAGGACTAGATGGAGCTGTAGTTATGGGCCCTTGTATTGTTCATAAAAATTATATAGACTATCCAGTAAAACTAAATATATCTTCTAAGATAAACGCAGAGTTAAGACAGAGTTCAAATACTAAAAATTTTATATTTGATATAGATACTTTAGTTTCAGATATATCAAAGGGGATGACTCTAGAAGCTGGAGATATAATTTCTACAGGAACACCGGCAGGAGTAGGAATGTCTTTTGTACCTCCCAAATATTTGAAAGCTGGAGATATAGTAGAGTGTGAAATAGAAAAGATAGGGAGGTTAAAAAACATAGTAAAAGGATAAAATTATATTTTTTTATCATAATTTATTACCATAGATTAATAGAATTTAAAATAAAAAATAAAAGTGATCAGATCTAAAAATGGATTTAGTCGCTTTTTTATTTTATGTGGTATAATATGAAAAAAATAATTATATATGTTGGAGGTAAAGATGAAAAAATTTAGTTATATGGAAATGACAAATGATGGATATAAGATTACTTGTGGTATAGAAAACCAAGTGAGTTGTAATATATATGTCTGTGTAAAAGAGGGAACCGCTGAAAAATTAGCCAAAGAATTATCAGAAAAAAGAATGAATATAGGAATGGAGTGGGAGCTGTATGATTTCGAAGAGGAGAATGGAAACAAGGGAGTAGGTTATAATTTTACAGCAGAAGAAGAAGATATAAAATTTGAAGCTATGGTAGAATTATGCCATATCAATGATTTTAATTGTGTGTATGAGATGGAAGCTCCTAATGGAGACTTAGACCTATTAGAGGAAAAGATTGAGGAAGAGTTTGGAGAATTTTTTGATGAAAAATTTGAAGAAATTGAAGAATTAGAAGAGCAAATAGCAAAAGAAAGTAAATAATATAATATCTACATTAAAGAAATATATTTAATAAGAGTATAACTTCAATAAATTAGCCACCTAGACATTAGGTGGCTAATTTTATGGAAAAAAGTGTTGACAAAGTTGTAAAAAAATTATATACTCATCTTGAGTTAGCAATCTAATCCGATGAGTGCTAACAATTGGCTGGTTGGAGTGATGAAGATGATTACAGACAGAGAAAAACTAGTTTTAGGAACAATAATTGACTATTACTTGACTTCAGGTGAAACGATAGGTTCTAGAACATTAGTAAAAAAATATAACATAGAGTATTCATCTGCAACTATTAGAAATGTAATGGCTGACTTAGAAGATTTGGGCTATTTATCAAAGGCACATACATCATCAGGAAGGATACCGACGGATCTAGGATATAAATTTTATCTTTCAGAATTACTTAAGATAGAGAAGTTATCTAGGCAAGAGATGGAAAAAATACATCAAATATATGAAGAAAAGATCGGAGAATTTGATGGGATTTTAAAAAGGACTTCAAATTTATTATCTAAATTAACATCTTATGCAGGGATAGTGTTAGAGCCTAGTATAAGTCATGAGACAATAAAAAAAGTTGAACTAGTTCATGTGAATGATTATATTGCCATGGCTGTAATAGTGATGGATGATTCTACAGTAAGGACGAGAAAGATATATTTTGAAACCCCAATGGATGAAGTTGAATTAAAAAAAATATGTATAAAATTAAATGAAAAATCATCTAAAGGTGAGGTCCAAACCTTTGAAATAGAAGACTTTGTAAAAGAAAAAGGGAATTTAGTATTAGAATCTATATCGAGTAAGATCTATCAAGATATGGAAGGAGAATTTTTTATAAATGGAGCATCTACTATATTTGAAAATAAGACAGTAGAGGAAGCCAAAGAAGCTTTGGAAATATTTAATAGACGCAAGGGACTAGATGAAATATTTAAAGAATTAATAAGTACAAGGAAGCATAAACAGGGAGAGGTATATGTGGTCTTTGGGGATGAATTAAAAATTAAAGCCTTAAAAGATTTTAGTTTTGTATACTCTTTTTATAAAAATGGGGATTCCCAAGGAATTATAGGTGTAGTAGGACCTAAAAGGATGGCATATTCTAAGACTGTAGGTTTGGTAGAATATGTAACTGAAGAAGTTAATAATATGATGAATATAGCGTTAAAAAAAGGAGAGAGTAATGAATAAGAAGAAAAAAATTAAAGAAGAAAATATTTTTAGCGATGAAAAAAAAGAAGATATTAAAGAAGAATTAAACGAAAATGAAGAAACATTAGATGAAACATTAGATGAAACATTAGATGAGAAAATGGCTAAAATCGAGGCTGATCTTGAAGATTGGAAGAGTGCATACGCTAGAAAGAATGCAGAATTTCAAAATTTTACTAAGAGAAAGCAAAATGAATTAGAAGAATTTAGGAAATATGCTTCAGAAAAAGTGATCTTAAAAGTATTAGAAGCTGTAGATAATCTTGAGAGGGGAGTAGCTGCATCTTCTGAAACAAAAGATTTTGATGCTTTAGTAAAAGGAGTAGAGATGACTTTATCTCAAATGCATGGAATTATGAATGCAGAAGGAGTGGAACCAATTGAATCAGTAGGAAAAGAGTTTGACCCTCATCTGCACCAAGCTGTGATGACAGAAAAATGTGAAAATATTGATAATGATCATATTATAATGGAGTTACAAAAAGGATACAAAATGAAAGAAAGAGTAATTAGACCTTCTATGGTAAAAGTTTGTAAGAAGTAATATAACTTTTTTATTCTTCATATTCATTTAAATTATAGAAAAAATAAAAAAAAATATATAAAGGATAATGTCTTGCACTTATCCACGATAATAGGAGGCAAAATAAAATGGGAAAAATAATTGGAATTGACTTAGGAACAACTAACTCATGTGTATCAGTAATGGAAGGTGGAAACTTTACAATAATAACAAATGCAGAGGGAGTTAGAACTACACCTTCAGTTGTGAATATAAAAGATAACGGTGAGATCGTAGTAGGAGAAATAGCTAAAAGACAAGCTGTTACAAATCCAGATTCTACAGTAGCATCTATAAAAACTCATATGGGAGAATCTCATAAGGTGAGTATCCATGGAAAAGATTATAGTCCTCAAGAGATTTCAGCAATGATCTTAAAGAAATTAAAGAAAGATGCAGAAGGGTACTTAGGAGAAGCAGTAACTGAAGCAGTAATCACAGTACCTGCATATTTCTCAGATGCACAAAGACAAGCAACTAAAGATGCAGGAGTAATAGCAGGATTAGATGTAAAAAGAATCATAAATGAACCTACAGCAGCAGCATTAGCTTATGGATTAGATAAGAAAGAAGAGGAAAAAGTATTGGTATTCGACTTAGGAGGAGGTACATTTGACGTATCTATCTTAGAGATCGGAGACGGTGTAGTAGAAGTACTGTCAACATCTGGAAACAATCACTTAGGTGGAGATAACTTCGATAAAACAATTATCAATTGGTTAGAAGTAGAGTTCAAAAAAGAAACTGGGTTAGATCTATCTAATGACAAAATGGCAGTACAAAGATTAAAAGATGCAGCTGAAAAGGCGAAGAAAGAATTATCTACAATGATGGAAACTCCTATATCATTACCATTTATTACAATGGATGCTACAGGACCAAAACATTTAGAGATGAAATTGACTAGAGCTAAATTTAATGAGTTAACTTCTAGTTTAGTAGAAGCTACAAAAGCACCAGTAAAAACAGCTCTTAAAGATGCTGGGTTGTCTCCTTCGGATATCGATGAAATATTATTAGTAGGTGGATCTACAAGGATACCAGCAGTACAAGAATGGGTTCAATCTTTCTTAGGAAAAGCTCCTAACAAAGGAATTAATCCTGATGAAGTAGTAGCAGCAGGAGCAGCAATCCAAGGTGGAGTATTAATGGGAGATGTTAAAGACGTATTATTATTAGACGTAACTCCATTATCATTAGGAATCGAAACTTTAGGTGGAGTATTTACTAAGATGATAGAAAAGAACACAACTATACCTGTAAAGAAATCACAAGTTTACTCTACAGCTGTAGATAATCAGCCGGCAGTATCAATCAACGTATTCCAAGGGGAAAGATCAAAGGCTGCAGACAACAATAAATTAGGAGACTTCAACTTAGAAGGGATCCCTGCAGCACCAAGAGGAGTACCTCAAATTGAAGTAACATTTGATATTGATGCAAACGGTATTGTACATGTAACAGCAAAAGATTTAGGAACTGGAAAAGAAAACAAGGTAACTATCACAGGATCTACAAACCTTACAGAGGAAGAAATCGAAAGAATGAAAAAAGATGCTGAAGCTCATGAAACTGAAGATAAGAAGTTCAAAGATTTAGTAGAAGCTAGAAATAAAGCTGATATGATCATCTCATCTACTGAAAAATCCATTGAAGAGCATGGAGATAAAGTAACTGAAGAAGAAAAAACAGCAATTAAAGAAGCTTTAGAGGGATTAAAAGCTGTTAAAGATGGAGAAGATAAAGAAGCTATCGATACAGCCATGAAAACTTTAGAAGAAAAAGCTCATAAATTAGCTGAAGAAATATATAAAGAGGCTCAAGCAAAAGCTCAAAGTGAAAATGGTGGAACTCAAGACGGTACTGAAAATAAAACCGATGAAGATGTAGCCGATGCAGAAGTAGTAGACTAAGAATCAGTTCTATATAAGAACAAATATAATAAAAGAGAGATCGAGACAGAGTAAGGGTGAGTTTGAAAATAATAAGAGGGGGCTAAGCTTGAGAAAAAAGGTTTAGCCTCTCTTATTGTATGGTATATATATGAAGAGTGAGGTGTAAAAAAGAAACAAGGAGGATACAATAGATGTTAAAATTAGAGAAGATGTCGGAAACAGATTTTAATATGATAAAAGGAAAGATGATTTCTGATTATGCTAAAGATAAAGTGAGGGCTGGTCACTGGTCAGAGAGAGAGGCACTAGAACTATCTAAAGAAACCTTAGATAAAATTTTAAGTGATGGAATATCTACTCCTAACCATTATTTATTAGATGCCTATGAAGATCAAGTTAAGATTGGATTTATTTGGATAAATAAATTTAATAATGAAATATTTGTAAATAATACCTGTATATTTGATGAGTTTCAAGAAAAAGAATATGAACTTGAATTCATTGAATTAATTGAAGAAAAAGCTAACGAATTAAATATTAAAAAAATTAATATTCATTCATATGGATATAATGAAAAAAATATAGCGATATACAAGAAAATGGGATATGATATAACTGATATCTATTTGAACAAAGATATATAAATTAAAAGAGTTAAACTTTGATGGGGAGATAACTATGAGATATAAAATAACTGATGGAATTGTAGAGGCTGTTATAGATAGTTATGGTGCAGAGTTAAAAAGTTTAAAGTTTTTAAAAAATAATGAAGAATTTATGTGGAATGCTGACCCTAAAATTTGGGGGAAAACTTCGCCTGTATTATTTCCCATTGTAGGAGGGTTAAAAGGTAATAAATATAGATATTGTGAAAAGACCTATGAGATGGGACAGCATGGATTTGCAAGGGATAATAATTTTAAAGTAGTTTCCTATGGAAAGAGTAAAGTAGTTTTTTTATTGGAATCAACGGATGAAACATTAAAAAATTATCCATTTGAATTTAAATTTTATATAATTTATGCTCTAGAAAATGGATGTTTATCTATTGAGTATAAGGTTGAAAATATTTCTCACGAGAAGATGTATTTTTCAATAGGAGGACATCCAGCTTTTAATATTCCTATAAATCAAAAGACTAAAATTTCAGATTATTATTTAGAATTTGAAAAAAATGAAACAGCCTCGATATTTCCTTTAGAAGGAAGATATATATCTAGAAATACGATAAAATTTATGAAAGATAGTAAAGAAATAAAATTAAGGAAGAATTTATTTGAAAATGATGCTCTTATATTTAAAGGATTAAATTCTAAAAATGTATCTTTAAAGTGTACAAAAAATACTAGAGTTATAACTATGGATTATAGTGATTTTGAATACATTGCGTTTTGGAGTAAGTTAGGAGCAGAATTTATTTGTTTAGAACCTTGGAATGGAATAGCAGATTTTATTGATTCAAGTGGTAAATTAGACGACAAAGATGGAATTTTAAAATTAGAAGGTCAAGAGAAATATAAAGTTAGTTTTAAAATCAAGATCGAAGGTTAAAAAAAAGAAGAAGAGAAGAGGAGAAAAAAATGTCTAAAAAAGATTTTTATGAAACGTTAGGAATATCTAAAGAAGCTAGTGATAGTGAGATAAAAAAAGCTTATAGAAAAAAAGCTATGAAATATCATCCTGATAAATATAGTAGTGCAAGCGCCAAGGAAAAAGAGGATGCAGAACATAAATTTAAAGAGATAAATGATGCATATCAAGTCCTTTCAGATGGAGAAAAAAAATCAAAATATGATAGATTTGGTCACGATGCATTTTCTCAAGGAGGATCTGGATCTGGATCTGGAGGCTTTGGAGGTTTTGGAGGCTTTGGAGGAAGCGGAGGTTTCGAAGATATTTTCGGTTCATTCTTTGGTGGAGGAGGTTCTAACGGGCCTCGTGTAGAACCTGGTGCAGACCTTAGATATACTGTAGAAATTACATTGGAAGAAGCTGCAAAGGGTATAGAAAAAGAGGTTAAATATTTTAGGAAAGGTGAATGTCATACTTGTCATGGAAGTGGAGCAAAACCAGGAACTAGTACTAAAAAATGTCCAAAATGTAATGGTAATGGTAGGATAAAAGAGATTCAGAGAACTATGTTTGGAAATTTTGAAAATGTAGTGGAATGTGATAGATGTCATGGGAAAGGTGAAATACCTACAGAAGCATGTCCAACTTGTCACGGGACAGGGTTAGAGAAGGAGAAAGTAGAAAAAAATGTAAAAATTCCAGCTGGGATAGACGATGGTCAAAAACTTAGATTAGGTGGAATGGGTGAAGCTAGTGAAAATGGTGGACCAAATGGAGATCTTTATCTATTTATAAGGGTAAAAGAGCATGCTGTATTTGAAAGGCACGGATCAGATATTGTTTGTGAAGTTCCTATTTCTTATACTAAGGCTGTTTTAGGAGGAGATATACAAATTCCAACTTTAGATGAGGCTATAAAGATAAAAATTCCTGAAGGAACTCAAACTGGAAAGGTATTTAGACTTCGTGGTAAAGGAATGCCTAGTACGAGAGGTGGGAGAGTAGGAGATGAGTTAGTAAAAGTTATAGTTGAAACTCCTACAAAATTAAATTCAGAACAAAAAAAATTATTGAAAGCCTTTGAAGACAGCTTAAAGGATAAAAATACAGGTATGAAAGAAGGTTTCTTTAATAAATTAAAAGATCTATTTAAATAAAAACTATGAAAAAAGAGAAATAAATTTTCTCTTTTTTCATAGTTTAAATAGAAGGTATAAAAAAAAGTTTTTAAAACCTTTACTTTATGGTGACAATTTTGGAAAAAATTATATTGATAGTTTAGAGTTTAATTATATAAAAATTTTAAAAACTATTATTCTTCAATTAACCTAAAAAAACGTTTTAAAAATATTAAATATAGTGCTATACTTTAAGTATAATAAAATTTAATAAAAAGGAGTAGAATATGTTTAATAATTTTTTAGCTTTTGGAGCAGATCAAACAAGTAAAAGTTCTGGTTACACAGGGATGGCAATAACACTTATTATATGGGGTGCAATTTTTTATTTATTTTTAATTAGACCAAATAAAAAGAAGCAAAAAAAGCATGCTGAAATGATAGATTCTTTACAACCTGGAAAAGATATTATAACTGCTGGAGGGATAAAAGGAGAAGTTGTATCAGTAAGTGATGGATATATTGTTATCAGAGTGGATAAAGGAGTTAGACTTACTTTTACAAAAGATTCTATAAGAAAAGTATTATAATCGTTAAGGGGACTCTAATAAAAGGAGGTTAATCATGAAGAAACTAATGTTAATTTTGGTTTTCACTGGAGTGCTAATAAGTTGCTCTAGTAAGGATGAAATCATAAAAAAAGAAACTGTAGCGGAAGTAGCAGTTGAGAATGAAACCACAACACTTAATGAAAAAGCAATAGAAGTTGAAAATCCTGAAGTAACTACTGTAGAGGTTGAAAAGTTTATTTTAACTGATGAGGATTATAAAACTGTATCAGAACCTGTAAAAAAAATAATAAAAAAAGTCAAGCCTACTCCTAAAATAGTTAAGAAAGAAATGGTTATAGAGGAAAAAGTAGTTCCAATAGAAGTAGCTATAGAAACATCTGTGGACAAAGATTTAGATAAAGATGTGGATGAGTTGATAGCAATGACAGAAACTGAGGCTAAAGTTGTAGAGGAAGAAACTCCAAAAGAAGAGAATAGCAGTAATAAAACTCTTTTTGGGATTTTAGGAGCTATATTAGTAGCAGGAGCGGCAGTATTTGTATTTAAAAAGAAATAAAAAATTAAACCATCGAAATGGTGGTTTTTTTATTTTTTAAATATAATTTTAATATCAAAAAAAATATAAAAAAGGTCTGAAATAAGATAAAATGTGAAAATAATAACCATTAGACGTTAAAAAAAGAACATTTTACTTGACTTTTAAGTGTTTTTATCATATTCTTAATATTAAGATAAGAGAATTAAAAACAAAAAAATATACCTAGAGTAAATAGAGTGAGGTTATTATTAAATTGTATGGGTACATACAATATTTTTATAATAACTTTTTTTATTATATTTAAAATATATAATTAATTACATAGAAACTAAGGGAGAGATAAGATGGAAATAATTGCTCATAGAGGTGCTTCAGGTTATGCTCCAGAAAACACAAAAATATCTATGTTAAAAGGATTGGAAATGGAATGTGATGGTTTTGAAGTAGATGTCCAACTAGCTAGCTCTGGTGAAGTAGTTGTATTCCATGATTTTAATTTGAAGAAAACTACATCTAAAGAAGGTTATCTAAGGGATACAAATTTAGATGATCTAAAAAAAATGGATATAGGTAGTTGGTTTTCAGAAAAATTTAAAGGTGAAAAAATAATGACGTTGGAAGAGCTACTAGAGATAGTACCAGAAAATAAAATTTTAAATATAGAGATTAAAGTAAGATATGATGAGGAAAATAAAATAGAGGCAAAAGTAATTGAAGTATTAAGAAAAAAAGGAAGATTAAATGATAAAATTATAATTTCATCATTTAATCATCGTATAATAAAAGAGATAAATAAATTGGAACCTAAGTTAAATACAGGATTACTTTTAACAGCAGGAATTCTTGATATAGAAAATTATATAAAGAAAAATAGTCTAAATATATATAGTCTCCATTCTCATGGAGAATTTACAGGTAAAGAAATGGTGAAAAAAATGAACGAAATAGGAATAAAAACCTATATTTGGACAATAAATAATATAGAAGAAGCTAAAATATTTAAAGATTTTGGAGTGACTGGAATAATTACTGATTTTCCTGATAAATTTAAGGAATTGAGAGGTCTAAAAAAAAGTTATTAATAAGAAATATTTATTAAAATAAAAAATAGGAGGAACAAGATGAAGAAAATTTTTAAGATGTTAACATTGTTAATAGCAGCTACTATGTTATTTGTTAGTTGTGGTAAAAAAGAAGAATCAGTAGGAAAGGAAAGTGGTGAAAAAAAAGTAGTAATTAAGTTAAGTACTAAATTTGTACAAGATGAGCAGACAGCTAAGTCATTAGTGAGAGTTGCAAAAAAAATTAAAGAAAGATCTAATGGTAATATTGATATTCAGGTATATGCTGGTGGACAATTACCTATTGGAAAAGATAGTATGGAACAAGTAGCTAATGGAGCAAACTGGATATCAGTAGATGGACTTAATTTTATAGGGGACTATGTACCTGATTTTAATGCTATCAACGGACCTATGTTATATAAGAATTTTGATGAGTATTTAGCAATGACTCAGTCAGATTTAGTAAAAAAATTAAAAGAAGAAGCTGAAAAACAAAATATTAAAGTATTATCTTTAGACTATTTATTTGGATTTAGAAGTATGTTGACAGATAAAGTGGTAAAAACTCCTGCAGATCTTGATGGAGTGAAGGTAAGAGTACCAAACAGTCAATTATATATGTATACACTAGAAGCAATGGGAGCTAATCCTACGCCATTACCATTTACAGAAGTATATAGTGGAATTCAACAAGGAGTAGTAGATGGGTTAGAAGGATCTCTTATGACTATCTATGGAACTAAGATATATGAAGTAAGAAAAAATGTTTCTTTAACTAATCATTTATTGGGAGTATCAGCAGTATCTATCTCTAAAACAGTATGGGAAGGATTATCTGAAAATCAAAGAACTATTATTCAAGAAGAATTTGATGCAGGAGCTAAATATAACAATGATGTTACTGTAACTTTAGAAAAAGAATATAAGGTTAAATTAGAAGAATTAGGTGTTAAATTTAATGAGGTAGATCTACCTTCATTCAATAAAGAAACTTCTAAAGTATTCTCTAAATTCCCTAAGTGGACACCTGGAATCTATGAAGAAATTGAAAAAGAATTAAAAGTAATTAGAGCTAAATAATAATAAAAAAATAAAGTATAATTTGATGATCGTGACTAGTTGTGATAGGAATTTATCATATACTATTCACGATCATCGTTTATAGATTAAAAGATTAAAAGATAATTGAATATGGGGTGGAATATGAAAAATTTCTTTAGAAATATAGAAGTAATTCTGGGAAGTATAACGATAAGTATCACAGTATTATCTGTAATAGTAAATGTTATTTTAAGGTATGGTTTTGGAATTCAATTTGCCTGGATCGAGGAAGTATCGGTAGGGTGTTTTATATGGACTGTTTTTTTAGGAGCTACAGCAGCATACAAAGACAAGGCATTGATAGGAGTAGAAGTTTTAACACAAGCACTTCCGTATAAAGGAAGAAGATTTTTAGAATTAGTAATATATAGTTTTTTATTTATTTTAACAGCAACTCTATTTTTCTTAAGCTTTAACTACACAGTTGGGTCTGGTAAAATTACTGCAGCATTAGAGATATCGTACGTGTATATCAACTCATCGATAGTATTCTCATTTGGAATGATGACTTTTTATTCATTAAAATTTTTGATTGAAGATATAATATCATTAATAGATGATCAAAAAAAAGTAGAAAAAAATTAATTTAGTAGAAAAGGACGTGAGAAAGTGGAAGGTTTTTATCCAATAATAATTTTATTTATATTGTTTTTCTTAAATATACCAATAGCATTTGCATTAATGGGTGCATCGATGTATTATTTTATCTTCGTAGATAATGTTATGTCGATGAACATGGTCATGCAAAGATTCGTTACTTCTATTGAGTCATTTCCATATTTGGCGGTACCGTTTTTCATAATGGTAGGGTCGGTAATGAACTATTCTGGGATAAGTAATAGTTTGATGGCAATGGCAGAGGTATTAGCAGGGCATATGGCTGGGGGATTAGCCCAAGTAAATGTAGTTTTAAGTATGATGATGGGTGGTATTTCAGGATCTGCCAATGCAGATGCAGCTATGCAATCTAAAATATTAGTACCAGAAATGAGAAAGAGAGGATTTAGTGCTCCCTTTTCAGCAGCAGTAACTGCTGCATCGTCTTCTGTCAGTCCAGTAATACCACCAGGAACAAATCTGATTATCTATGCATTGATAGCTAATGTATCTGTATCAAAGATGTTTTTGGCAGGATATACACCTGGTATATTAATGACAGTAGCACTTATGATAACAGTTCATATAATTTCTAAAAAAAGAGGTTATTTGCCTTCAAGAGATAAGATAGCAAGTCCTAAAGAGATAGCTATCCAGTTTAAAGATTCTGTTTGGGCATTACTTATTCCTTTTGGGATAATATTAGGAATGCGTTTTGGATTATTTACTCCTACAGAAGCAGGAGGAATGGCTGTATTATTTTGTATAATAATAGGAACTTTTGTATATAAAAAATTAAAATTAAGACATATTCCGATTATTTTAAAGGATACGGTATATGGGACTGGATCAGTTATGATCCTTATCATAGGAGCTAAAGTATTTGGTTACTATCTGACTCTAGAAAGAATACCTCAAAGTATTACAGCATTCTTAATGGACTTTACAGACAATAAGTTTGTTTTACTAATAATTATAAATTTATTATTGTTGTTTATTGGAATGTTTATAGAAGGTGGAGCAGCACTTATTATATTAGCGCCATTACTAGTACCAGCAGTAACTAGTATGGGAATAGATCCTATTCATTTTGGAGTAATCCTAATAGTTAATATTATGATTGGTGGAATAACTCCTCCATTTGGGTCTATGATGTTTACGACTTGTACAATAGTCGGCGTCAAATTAGATGACTTTGTAAAGGAAATAATACCGTTCATAGTTGCTTTGATGTTAGTGTTGATACTTCTGACTTATTCAGCACCTGTAGCTATGTTTATACCAAACTTACTGGGGTAGATAAATCATGAGTGAATTAAAAAACAAAAAATGTTTTATATTTGATATGGATGGAACCATCTATTTAGGAGATCATTTTATAGATGGAGCTATTGAACTTTTAAAACATATAGAAAAAATAAAAAAAAACTTTGTATTTTTAACTAATAATTCTTCTAAAAATAGTAGAGTTTACTGTGAAAAATTAAAAAAAATGGGATTTGAAGTAAAAGAAGATAAAATATTCACCTCAGGGGAAGCAACGAGAATATATATAAATAAATTTAAACCAGGAGCTAAAATTTATTTGTTAGGGAACGAGTATTTAGAATCAGAGTTTGAAGAAAATGGATTTATCTTAGTTAGAGATAGGGACTCTAAACCAGATTATGTAGTTTTAGGATTTGATACAACTTTAACTTATGAAAAAATATGGATAGCTTGTGATTATATAAAGGATGGGGTGGAGTTTTTGGCTACCCACCCAGACTATGTATGTCCATTACCCATGGATAGGAGTATGCCAGATACAGGTTCCATGATAAAGATGTTTGAAGCAGCAACAGGTATATCTCCTAAGGTTATAGGTAAGCCAAATAAATTAATAATTGAATCTATCTTAGAGAAATATCAATTAAAACAAGATGATGTAGTTATAGTAGGAGATAGATTATATACAGATATGAAGTTAGGAGAAAACGCTGGGATAGATTCTATCTTAGTACTTACTGGGGAAGCAACAGAAGAAGATGTAAAAGCTTCTGATATTTTACCGACATATATTTTTAAATCGGTAAAGACAATACATGAAAATTTAAAATAAAAATTAAAAAAGAAGTTTTGTAATTTAGTTATATACAGAGCTTCTTTTTTAAAATTTATTAGACAATAATTAGTTAGGATATGTTAGGGCTAAGGTAGTCCGTGCAGGGAGTGGATAGATTATGAAAATGGAAATGACACTTTATGGAATGAGTTTCTATGAATTTATGTTTCGAATATTTATAGCTTGCGTAGTTGGTGGATTGTTTGGTTTTGAGAGGAAAAGTAGGGGGAAGCCTGCAGGAATGAAAACAAATATGTTGGCTTGTGCAGGAGCGGCTATTGTATCTGTAATCCAGCTTATGATATCTAATAAAACAGCAGAAGTAGGTTTGGATCTAGGAAATAACATAAAAGCTGATCCCACAAGATTAACAGCTCAAGTTATATCAGGATTAGGATTTTTAGGTGCTGGGGTGATTATGACAGGTGGGAACAAGGTAAGAGGTCTTACTACTGCTGCGACTCTTTGGTTGGTAGCAATATTAGGAATAGGTATAGGATATGGATTTTATTATTTTATATTGCCAGCATCTATAATGATATTATTCTTATCATTTTTAATAAAAAAATTTGAAACAACATTTATTGAGAAGAGAAAGATAAAGAAAGTGATTTTAGAATATAAATTAAGTGAAGATTTAGAAAGCATAATAAACGAGATTGCTAAGGAAAAAGATATAAAAATAGTGGTAGATAAAAAAATCAGTGAGATTGAAGATGGAGAACATATTATTGTCAAGAAGGTAATGCATTTTTCACTACCTAAATATGTTAATTCAAAATATTTTTTCAATATTATAAGGAAATTTGAAGAAGTTATAAGTGTGACTCGAATTAATTAAAAAAATAAATTAAGATCAGAGATAATTTTAAAAAAAATTGTAAAAATAGGGGCTATAGTGTATAATTATGGTATAAATTAAATAGAGGCTAGAGATGAAGAGAGCCGAATAAAACAGAGTATACGTATTTTGTTTTATTCGGCTATTTTTTGTTTTTTATAAAAATTAGATTTAGTTATTTTCAAGGAGGTAACAATGCAGGATGTTTTAATAGTAGGAGCAGGAGTAATAGGGGGATCTATAGCGAGGGAACTTTCAAAATATGATTTAGATGTAGTAGTATTAGACAAGGAAACTGATGTAGCCAATGGAACAACTAAGGCTAATTCAGCTATAGTACATGCGGGATATGATGCTACAGAGGGAACTTTGATGGCTAAATATAATGCACTAGGAAATGCAATGTTTGATGAATTAAGTGAGGAGTTAGATTTCCCGTTTAAAAGGATAGGATCATTGGTGGTTGCCAACAGTGAAGAGGAAAGAAAACATATAGATGAATTATTCCAAAGGGGAATAGAAAATAACATTCCAGGAGTTAGAATAATTGAAAAAGATGAGTTACAAAGAGTTGAACCAAAGATAAATAAAGATGCAGTATCAGCACTATTCGCTCCTACAGGAGGAGTAGTAGGACCATGGGAAATGACTATAGCACTTATGGAAAATGCTGTAGACAATGGAGTAAAATTAGATTTGAACACAGAAGTTTTAAATATAGAAAAAATAGATGGTGGATATAGAGTAATTACTAACCAAAGGGACTACGAGACTAAGTGTATCATAAATGCTTCTGGAGTATATGCAGATAAAATTCATGGAATGGTAGCAAAGGAGACATTTAAAATAATTCCTAGAAGGGGACAATATTTTGTCTTAGATAAAACTCAGGGAGAGTTAGTTAATCATGTTATATTTCAATGTCCTACAAAATTGGGAAAAGGTGTTTTGGTAACTCCTACAGTTCATGGAAATATATTAGTAGGACCAGATGCAGAGGATCTAAGTAATAGAGAAAATCTGGCTACTACAGCAGAAAGATTAGAATTTGTAAAAGAACATGCAGGGAAATCAATACAAGAGTTGAACTTTAGAGAGGGAATCAGAAACTTTGCAGGACTTAGAGCTCAGCCAAGTACAAATGACTTTATAATTGAAGAGGTAGAAGGAGCTAAAGGATTTATAGATGTAGCAGGAATAAAATCACCAGGATTATCATCGGCACCAGCTATTGCATTAGATGTAGTAGAGATAGCTAAAAAAATCTTAGGAGATGTAAAATCAAACAAAAATTTTAAATCTAGTAGAAAAAAACACTATGAATTCATAACTGAAACTCCTGAAAAAAAAGCTGAATTAATAGCAATGGACAGAAAATATGGAAATATGATATGCAGATGTGAAAATATAACTGAAGGTGAAATAGTAGATTCTATCCATAGAAATGTAGGAGCTACTACAGTGGATGGCGTGAAAAAAAGATGTAGGCCAGGAATGGGAAGGTGTCAAGGTGGATTCTGTGGACCTAGAATACAGGAAATTTTAGCTCGTGAATTAGGAAAAAGTTTAGAAGAGATTGTATTAGATAAAGCAGATTCATATATATTAACTGGAGAAACTAAAAAATAAATAAATTTGAATTTCAAAATAAAATTGTAACACTTTTCTAAAGAGTGAGGAGGAAATAGATGAAATATGAATTAGTAGTATTAGGTGGTGGACCAGCAGGATTGGCTGCAGGAATAGAAGCTAAAAAAAATGGAATTAAAAATATACTTATTATCGAAAGAGATAATGAGTTAGGAGGAATTTTACAGCAGTGTATTCATAATGGATTCGGATTGCATGAGTTCAAAGAAGAACTTACAGGACCTGAATATGCACAGAGATTTATCGATCAAATGGCTGAAAAAGGAATAGAATATAAATTAGATACTATGGTATTAGATGTAAGTAAGGAAAAAAAAATACAAGCTATTAATTCTATTGATGGATATATGGAAATAGAAGCAGAAGCTATAGTATTAGCTATGGGATGTAGGGAAAGGACGAGGGGAGCTATAGCTATTCCAGGGGATAGACCTTCAGGTATATTTACAGCGGGAACAGCACAAAGATTTGTAAATATGGAAGGGTATATGGTAGGAAAAAAAGTGATTATCCTCGGTTCTGGAGATATTGGTCTTATCATGGCTCGAAGGATGACATTAGAGGGAGCAAAAGTAGAAGCTGTAGTAGAACTTATGCCTTATTCAGGTGGGCTTACTCGTAATATAGTTCAGTGTTTAGAAGATTATGATATACCGTTATTACTTAGTCATACAGTCACAGATGTAAAAGGTGATGGAAGATTAGAAAGAGTAACAGTAGCAAAGGTTGACGAAAATAGAAAACCTATTCCAGGAACAGAAGTTAACTATGATGTAGATACTTTATTATTATCAGTAGGATTGATCCCGGAAAATGATCTTTCTAGAAATGCAGGAATCATAATGGATAGAAGAACATCTGGACCTATAGTAAATGAGTCTATGGAGACATCTATCGAAGGAATATTTGCATGTGGTAACGTAGTTCATGTCCATGATTTAGTAGACTTCGTAAGTGCTGAATCTAGAAGAGCAGGAATAAATGCTGCTAAATATATAAAAAATGAAATTAAAAGAAATGAAAAATTTATAGAAATTGATGGGACTAATGGTATTAGTTATACAGTCCCTCAAAAATTTAGAAAGGAAAATATAGATAAAGGTTTAGAAGTGTTTATGAGAGTTAAGGAAGTATTTAAAGATGTAAAGTTAGAGGTAAGATCTGGAGAAGAAGTTTTAATGAGTCTAAAAAAACCTCATTTAGCACCAGGAGAGATGGAAAAAATAATGATTCCAAAAGTATTTATGGAGAAGATAAAAACAAATAAGATTGAAATTACAATAGCTAGATAGGAGGAGAAAAGATGAAAAGTTTAATATGCATAGTTTGTCCAATAGGATGTCATATAGAGGTAGATGAAGAAAATGATTATAGAGTAACCGGTAATAAATGTCCTAGAGGAGCTGTATATGGTAAAAAAGAACTTACTGCTCCTACTCGTGTAGTTACTTCTACAATTAAAATCTCTGGTGGGATTCATAATAGGGTACCTGTAAAAACCTCAAGTGATATACCTAAAGAATTAAATTTTAAATGTATGGATCTGATAAATAAATTAGAGGTTAAATCACCAGTAAAAATGGGAGATATAGTTAGTAAAAATATTTTTGATACAGGGGTAGACATTATAATCACAAGAAATATGTAATAACTAGAAATAGAGTTTTCTTAATTGAAAACTCTATTTCTAGTTATTTTGTATTTTATAAAAGGTTAAACTAAGATATAATTGATTTTTTTAAGGTTAGGGATTAGATATTCTTATTATAATATTAGAGAACTCCTTGAAAAAACTCTAAAAATGGAATATAATTATAAGAGATAATAAATCAAAAGGGGTAAGTATATGGAAAAGATAATGGGAAAGGCTATTTTTGAAGGTATAGTAATAGGAGAACCATATCTACGAAGTAAAAAGCAATTAGGAATTGAGAAATACAAGATAGAACCTCATATGCTAGAAGATGAGATGAATAGATTTGAAGTTGCTATAAGAGATGCTAAACAAGAACTTAAATTTTTAAAATCATCATTAAAAGGTAAGATGAAAAGTAATGATTTAAAGATTCTAAATGTACACCTTATGATATTGGATGACCCGGTATTATTATCAGAGATAGGTAAAAGATTAAAAAATGAGCTGGTTAATATTGAAAAAGTTGTAGGAGATGTAGTGGAATTTTATGTGGATATGTTCAAAGATATGAAAGATCCAGTATATAGGCAAAGAGCTGTAGATATTCAAGATGTTGGTGAAAAGATTATTGGTCAATTGATGGTTGAAAACTGTGAATTGCATGAACTGGATAATAAAATTTTAGTAACCAAAGAAATACTTCCTTCTGAACTATTTAAGATGCACCATGATAAGATTAACTTACTCGGAATAGTAACTGAATATAGTGGAGCAACTTCTCATGTTGCTATCCTAGCTAAGACTTTTGGAATTCCAACCCTTATGGGGGTCAAAGATGTATCTCAAATGAAATGGAAAGATAAGATAATATTAGACACTAGAAAAGGTGAACCTTGCGTAATAAAAGACCCCACAGAAAAACAAATCATAGAATATGAAAGGGAAAAATTAAAATTAGAAGTTCTATGGGAAGAAAATAAAAAACTAAAAGGATTACCTGCTATAACAAAAGATGGTATAGAGGTAATTTTAAATGCAAATATTGGAGGAATAACAGACCTTATATCTCTAAATAATAGTATGGCAGATGGGGTAGGACTCCTTAGAACAGAATTTTTATATATGGAAAGCAATTTTTTTCCTACAGAACAAGAACAAATAAAACTATATGAAAGAGCCTATAAAAAGGTAGAAAAATTAATGGGAGAAAGAACTCTGACCATAAGAACTTTGGATATAGGAGCAGATAAACAACTTCCTTATTATAAGATGCCTACTGAAGGAAATCCATTTTTAGGATTTAGGGGAATAAGGTTTACTTTGGCCCATGAAAATATATTTAGGACTCAGTTAAGAGCAATACTAAGGGTAGCAAAGGATAGAAATATAAAGGTAATGTTTCCTATGATCTCTAACCTAGAAGAGATAATTCAAGTGAAAAATATACTGGACTCGGTAAAAACAGAATTAAAAAATGAGGGGTTAGAGTATGCAAGTTATATAGAAACAGGAATAATGGTAGAGGTACCTTCTACAGCATTTCTAATAGATAAATTCTCTGAGTATATAGATTTCTTTAGTTTAGGGACCAATGATTTAACACAGTATATAATGGCTGCAGATAGACTCAGTGCTGACGTTGCTTATCTAAATGATTATTTTGAGCCTGCGGTTCTTCGAGCTATAAATTATATTGTTGAAGAAGCTATAAAACAAAAGAAAAAAATAAGTGTTTGTGGTGAGATGGCCAATGATCCAATGGCTATATTAGCTCTTATGAGTTTTGGAATAGATAGATTTAGTATGCTATCTACATATATACCTATGGCCAAAAGAACAATTTTAAGATTAGATCGTAGCGAACTTGAAAAGAAATTAAAACCTAAATTATTGAATTGTAATAACACAAAGGAAGTTAAAAAGATTTTAAAAGAATATATAGAGGTGATTACAATTGAAAACGATAGAAGTAAAAATAAGAAATAAAGCGGGTTTACATGCCAGACCATCTTCATTATTTGTACAGATAGCTACTGGATATGATTCAGAGATAATGGTTATTTGTGATGATGAAGAGATAAATGGGAAGAGTATAATGGGACTTATGTTATTAGCGGCAGAACAAGGAAGAACATTAACTATTACAGCAGATGGAGAAGATGAAGATGCAGCTTTAGAAGCATTGAAAAAATTAGTAGAAGTAGATACTTTCAATGAAGAATAATTATATATTAAAAAGAGCACAGAAGATGGGTTTTTGTTTTGGTGTAAAAGAAGCTGTAGATTTGGCTAAAACTATAAAATCAAATCAGATAATACATATGCTGGGAATGTTAGTTCATAATGAACAAGTGATAGATACGTTAAAGTCTAGGGGTCTTAAAATTGTTACTGAGGAAGAGGTTCTGGAGGGAAGAGATGAGATTCGTGAGGGAGATTCTGTAATAATTCGTGCTCATGGAACAATAAAAAATATATATGAGATTTTAAATCAAAAAAATGTTATAATATATGATGTGGCTTGTATTTTTGTGAAAAGAAGTAGGGAAGAACTTTTAAAGCATGAAAAAGATGGATATAAGATCATCTTCATAGGGGATGAATTTCATCCTGAAGTAAAAGGAATAGTATCCTTTGGAAAAAATGTTAAGATAGTAAAAGATATCGATGAATTAAAAAGAATAAAATTTAATGAATCGGAAAAATACTATATATTAGCCCAGACTACTTTGAATAAAAATCTCTACAAAGAGATAACTAAATACATAGAAAATAATTATGAAAACTGTAAGGTTGGAAATACTATTTGTGGTGCTACTTTTGTAAGGCAAAAGGCAGTAGAAAAACTATCTGCTGAAGTAGATGTAATGCTTATTATAGGTGGGAAAAATAGTTCAAATACAAAAAAATTATACAATATTTCTAAAGAGTTAAACGAGAAAAGTTATTTGATACAAACCCATAAAGATCTAAATTTTGGGTGGTTTGAAGAAGGAGATAAAATAGGTATAACAGCAGGTGCTTCAACACCTGATGAGATAGTGGAAAAAATAGAAAGTATATTATTAGGAGGACGTTGTAATGGTTGATAACACAGATAATTTTGAGGAACTAAGCTTTGAGGAAATGTTAAATCAATATGCACCAAAGCAGGTACAAAGAGGAGAAATAGTAGACGCTGAAATAATCAGTAAGGAAAGAGATTACTCTTACCTTGATATAAAAGGAACTACTGAAGGAATAGTTAGAACTGAAGAGATCGCTGAATTTGAAGTAGGAGACATGATTAGAGTAGCTGTTACTGAAGAGAGTGATGATGAAGGACATATCAGAGTATCAAGAAGAACAGTTATACAAGAAGAAGCTATAATTAAATTAGAGGCTGCCTTTGAAAATAAGGAAATAGTTAGTGGAACAATAGTAAGAAAAGTAAATGGTGGATATATAGTAGAAGTAATGGCTCACTCAGCATTTATGCCTAATTCATTGTCTCAAATAAGAAAAGACTCTACAGAAAATGTAATTGGTTTAGAAGTAGATGTTCTAATTAAAGATATTAAGACTGAAAGAAATAGAAAGAAAATCTTAGTTTCTAGAAGAGATGTAGTAGCTATGATAGAAGCAGAAGCATTTTCTAAATTAACGGAAAATCAAATAGTTGAAGTAGAAGTTAAGAGTGTATTAAAATTTGGATTATCTGTAAGGGTAGAAAACGTATTAGGGTTTATCCATATTTCTGAAATTTCGTGGGGAAAGGTTGACGATTTAAATACTTTATATAAAGTAGGAGATAAAATTAGTGCTCAAATTATTACATTAGATGCTGACAAGAAAAGTCTTAAGTTATCTATTAAACAATTATCACAAGATCCTTGGGCTACAGCTGCAGATAAATATTCTGTAGATACTACAGTTGAAGGAGAAGTTACTAAAATTGTCAAATTTGGAGCATTTGTTAAATTAGAAGATGGAATTGAAGGATTAGTTCATATCTCTGATTTTTCTTGGAACAACAAGAAAATTAACTTATCTGAGTTTATTAAAACTGGAGATAAAGTACAAGTTAGAATCTTAGATTTAAATTCTGAAGATAAAAAATTAAAGTTAGGAATTAAGCAATTAAGTGTAGATCCTTGGGCTATCATCGATGAAAAATTCAAAGAGGGGGACTCAGCTACTGGAACAATAGTGGATACTAAACCTTACGGAGTTTTCGTTGAAGTTGAAGAGGGAATAGATGCATTTATCCATACATCTGACTTTGCTTGGTCAAAATTAGAAAACAAATTATCTGTAGGAGATAAGGTAGAGTTCAAAATCTTAGCTATTGATAAAGAAAACAAAAAAATTAAAGGTGGAATCAAGCAATTAACAAAGAGTCCTTGGGAAATCTTATCTGAAGAAGTAGGTGTAGGAAGTGTAGTTACTAAGAAAATATCTAGTATCGCTGACTTCGGAATCTTCATCGATATGGGATATGGTTTAGATGGTATGATTCATATCTCTCAAGTTTCAAAAGATTTCGTTAAAGATTTAAAAGAAAAATTTGAAGTTGGTCAAGAAGTAACTGCTGAAGTTATTGAAATCTCAGCTGCTGATCAAAAAGTAAAATTATCTATCAAGAAGATAGAGTTAGATGCTGACAAAAATGAAGATGCAGAATTATTAAAGAAATATGGGATGACTGAATAATTTTAAAGAATATTATTAGAAGATGACTTAGGTCATCTTCTTTTTTTAATTACTAAAAATTGACGGGATAGAGAAGGGGAATATAAAACTTTATGGTATACTTTTATTAGATAACTTAAATATACTCAAGGAGGATTAAAGATGTTAAAAATTTTATTGGAAAGAAAAAGTATCAGGAAATATAAGAAAAAAAAAATAGAAAAGGAAAAAATAAATCAGATATTAGCCGTTGGAAAAGTAGCTCCTAGCGGAAAAAATAAAAAACCTTGGGAATTAATGGTAATAGAAGATAAGGAAATATTAAAAAAATTATCTATGGTAAAACCAAAGGGAGGGTTATTTTTAGCAGAAACTCCTATGTGCATTGCTGTAATTGGTAATGAAGAAATATCTGATACCTGGGTAGAGGACTGTTCTATAGTGTCTACATTTATTCAGTTAGAAGCTTGTAATCAAGGATTGGGTTCATGTTGGGTACAGATGAAAAACAGATTTACCAATGATAATCAAGATGCAGAAGTGATAGCTAAAGAGATCTTAGAAATACAAAATAATAAAAGGCTCCTTTGTATAATTTCTTTAGGATATTCAGATGAAGAAAAAAAAGTATATAAAGAGGAAGATATTCTGTAAGGACAAAAAATATTTTATAATTTATACTAAAGATAGGAAAATATTCATATATTTTGTTAGGATAATTTTTTTAAAAAAATTTAATAAAAAATTAGCCATTCAGAAATTTTCTGAGTGGCTAATTTTTATTATCCTACTAATACATTTCTAAGTAAACTATGATTTAATTCTCCTTCGAGGCTTAATTCGTTCAAAGTAAGGATGATACTTCTAACAGTTTGTAAATATTCCTGTGGTTTATCCTTAGGAGTAACAACAAGAAATACTATATCTATAGGTTTTCCATCTGGAGAGTTCCACTCTACAGGGTTTTCTAAGAAACCACATACACAGATGGTTTTGGTAACTTCATCTGTACGACAATGGGGAATAGCTACTCCCTTTCCTAGGGCTGTACTGGCTAATTTCTCCCTAGTAATAATAGCATGGGAAATTTCATGGACATCTTTGATCAGGTGTTTCTCTTGGAGTAATTTAGCAATTTTTTCAATTGTATCTTCTTTATTTTTGGCTTTAAATTCCCATATATTTCCAACTATATCTTCAATGGCAAAATGTTTTTTCTTTTTATGTGTTTTATATTTTTCACCCATAAATTTATTCCAAGATATGAGAGTTCTTTCAGATATCCATGCTCCTCCAATTTCAAAGACAACTAGAGCAGGAATTATAGTATTAAATATAATATCCCCACCATTATTTTTTAAAACTGTAGCTACTAAGATAGTTTCTACTGCTGCCATTCCAGCTTGGGGAAGCATAAGTTTTGGTAAACTATTTGTAATCTCTTTTTCTTGACCAGTTATATAACATCCTAGCCATGTTCCTATAAGTTTGGCACTACCCCTTACTAAAAGATACCCCAAAACAAAAATAAATGTTTTGCTAGAGAAGGTTTCTAATTTCACACTGGCTCCAATTAAAGCAAAAAAGAATAAGTTTAAAGCTGGCATAACATTACCTAATTGTAGGGAATGAAAGATAGCATGGTAGTGATAGTTAGATACTAGAGTACCTGCAACTACTGCCATGACTAAGAATGGTAGATTAAAATGAAGTGCCACTGCAGAACCTACAGCAATAATCCCAGAAATAATAAAGAAAAGTTCTATTGAAGGCATGGGGCCATAAAAACTTTCAACTTCAATTTCGAGTCCATCTGACTTATCTACTTTTGTAGGTTTTACAGTAAATTTTAGAAGAAAAAAGATAGCAACCCCTATTAATATAGCGAAGAAAAATTCCTTGACAACTTCAAAGGCAAGGTGGCCAAAAGAGAGATGCTCTCCATTTTGCATCATTACTGCTATCCCTAGAAATATAGAAAAGAATATAACTTCGATAATATCGTCTAATACCACAATATTGGCTAGAATATTTTTTAATTTCCCCCCTACTTTTAATTTATTCATAAGGATAAATGTAAGAGCTGGTGCAGTAGCTATTCCAATAGAACCTACAATGGCAGAATTAATCATAGGAAAATGAAATATTTTATAAAAAACTAAAGTTATAGAAACCCATGCAAGCATTGCCTGAGTAAGACATATAATAGTTGGCTTCATTCCCATTTGTTTCAATCTATCAAAATGAAGTTCTTCTCCTAAACTAAAAGCTATTAATCCTAAAAAGAAAAATACAAAGAAGTGACTTTCCTCTATAATAAGTCCATAGGTTTTAAAACCATGAGTATACATATATTCAAATTTTTGAAAGAAAGATGCATCAATAAAAGTTTTCTTTGTAGAAGCCCAGTCATGTATAAGAACCCAAAAATGAGGTCCTACAAGCATTCCCCCTAAAATTTGACCTACAGTTTCTCCTAATTTTATTTTTTTAGCAATTACTCCACCTGTATACGCTCCAAGTATTAGCATTCCGATAGCTAATATTTGAATTTTCATAAAATCCATATAAATCCTCCTGATAAATTAATTAATATTATAAAATATTGTTTTGAATTCAATAATTACCATACTAGTATAAAGCATTATTTAAATTTTGACAATTATTATATCACTATTAATTATAATTCTTAAAATTTAAAATTGTTTTATACAGATCAAATTATTCAGAGAATTCATGGAAATGTTATTTGAATTTATGTAATTTAGGAAAGAATTGTTATTATATGATATAATTTTAATAAATAGAATAGTAATAGAGGTGGAATAATGGATTATAAAATAACGGAAGAATACAAGGATACTAGGGTAGATAAGTTTATTAGAAAAAAATACGAGGGAGTAAAATTAGGAGAAATATTTAAATATCTTAGAACTAAAAAGATCAAAGTAAATGGAAAAAAAGTTGAAGGTAAATATAGGCTACAGGTAGGAGATGTAGTGAATGTCTTTCTACGTGAAGGAGCCACTGTAGAAAAATCTTTTATAGAACTGGCAGAGAAAGAGATAGAATATTTAAAACTTGGAATTGTTTATGAAGATGAAAAAATACTCATATTTGATAAAAAACCAGATATGGTAATGCATAAAGGTAGTGGGCATGATTATGGATTATCAGAGATGTTAAAAGCGTATACAAAAAATATGAACTTTACATTTGTAAACAGGATAGATAAAGCAACTTCTGGAATGATCATAGGAGCAAAAACTTTACCAGTAGTTAGAGAGTTATCCGAGGAGATCAGAGAGAGAAGGGTAGAGAAAAAATATTATATCTTAGTAGATGGGAAACCCCAACAAAACAAGTTTATAATTAAATCTTATTTAAAAAAGACTGAAACAAAAGTAATAGAGTTAAATGAATATGAAGAAGGAGCTAAGGAGAGCATTAGTTATTTTAAGATAATTAAAAATGGAAAAGAAAGAACTTTATTAGAGGGACTACTAGGGACCGGAAGAACCCACCAGCTAAGGGTACAGTTGGCCAATGAAAAACTTCCTATTGTGGGAGATATGAAATATGGGACAAGTAAAGAAAATATGATGTACCTTTATTCATATTATATAAACATACCTAAATATAATATTGAGATAGAGAGGGAGATACCTGAAAATTTTTTAAAGAAAATATAAAGAGATAGGGGGGTAAAATTGAAAAATATAGAAAAAATATTAGAAAATATCGAATATAAGATATTAAATTCTGGGAAAGAGATAAAATATACTGGAATGGAGTATGATTCGAGACAAATAATAAATGGAAATATATTTATAGCATTAGATGGGAGTGTTGTAGACGGTCATAATTATATAGAAAAGGCAATATTATTAGGGGCAAAATGTATCTTAGTTTCTAAAGATATAAAAATATTAGATAAGGACATAACATATATTTTAGTAGAAAACCTGAGATTAAACTTAGGGATTATAGCCTCTAATTTTTATAATTGGCCTCAGAAGGATTTAAAGGTTATAGGGGTAACAGGGACCAATGGTAAAACAACAATTACTTATATTCTAGATGAGATATTAAAAAATAATATGAGGATAGGTACAGTAGAATATAAGATAGGTGATGAGATAATACCTGCACCTAATACAACTCCAGAATCCCTTGATCTTATAAAAATGTGTAAGAAGGCTGTGGAAAAAAATATAGAATATCTGGTGATGGAGGTCAGCTCCCATGCACTTGAGATGGGTCGTGTTGAAATGTTAGACTTTGATGCAGGAATATTTACTAATCTAACCTCGGAACATATGGATTATCATAAAACAATTAAAAATTATTATCTAGCTAAAAGAAAATTATTTACTAAATTAAAAGATAGTAGATTAGGAGTATATAATATAGAAAATAAGTATGGGAAGAGATTATATGATGAATTTGATGGGATAGGTTATGGGGAGGAAATTGGTGATTTAAGAGGAAAAATAATAAGTATAAACAACACAAGTCAAGAGATAGAGATAACTTATCAAGAAAAAAAATATAGGATAAAGAGTGCACTTTTGGGAAGGTTCAATCTTATGAATACTTTAGGAGCTATTGGAGGAGGAATTCAATTAGGTCTTGATATTAAAATTATTTTAGAAAGATTAAAAGAATTGAAAGGAGTTCCAGGTAGGTTTGAAACTGTAGATAGAGGTCAAAATTTTATAGCAATTGTTGATTATGCTCATACTGAGGATGCACTAAAAAATATTTTGACTGCTTTAAATGAAATAAAAAAAGGTAAAATTATAACGGTGTTTGGATGTGGAGGAGACAGGGATACCATAAAAAGACCTAAGATGGCAGAGATAGCCGAATTACTTAGTGATTTTGTTGTATTGACTTCGGATAATCCAAGAACTGAAGATCCAAATTTAATTTTAAACGATGTAGAAAAAGGATTTAAAAAATTTAAAGATTATATAAAGGTAATTGACAGAGAAAATGCTATAGCAGAGGCTGTTTTTATGGCAGATAAAGATGATATTATATTGATAGCAGGTAAGGGACATGAAGACTATCAAATAATTGGTAGAGAAAAAATTCATTTTGATGATAGAGAGATAGTAGGAAAATATATTGAAGAAAAGTTGAAAGAAGAAAAAATTAATGATAGAAAATAAAAAAAATTGGAGGACTAAAGATGTTGATGAAAGAAGTAAAATCAGTAAGGGTAGCAGATAGATTTGAGATTGGTGGAAATAAAGGTAAATTTACACTCTTAGCAGGACCATGTGCTATTGAATCTGAAGATATGAGTATTAGAGTAGCTGGAAAGATAAAAGAGATATGTGATAGATTAGAGATAAACTTTGTTTTTAAGTCCTCTTTTGATAAAGCTAATAGATCATCTATTCATGGATTTAGAGGTGTGGGTATAGATGAGGGGCTAAGAATTTTAAAAAAAGTAAAAGATACATATAATATACCTGTAATTACAGATGTACATGAGCCTTGGCAATGTGAAAGAGTAGCAGAAGTAGTAGATATGATACAAATACCAGCATTTTTATGTAGACAGACAGATCTATTAGTTGCAGCAGCTAAAACGGGGTTACCTATAAATATTAAAAAGGGACAATTTTTAGCTCCTTGGGATATGAAAAATGTGGTTAATAAGATGCAAGAAGCTGGAAGTGAAAACTTTATGTTATGTGAAAGAGGAGCAACTTTTGGATATAATAACTTTATAGTAGATATGAGATCATTTATGGAAATGAGAGAATTTGGATATCCTATTATATTTGATGCAACTCATTCTGTACAAATACCTGGAGGAAAAGGAACTTGTACAGGTGGAAATCGTGAGTATGTATTTCCACTTATGAGAGCTGCATTAGCTGTAGGAGTAGATGGAATATTTGCAGAGGTACATGAAGATCCAGATTGTGCTCCTTGTGATGGTCCAAATATGTTGAAGTTAGAAAATTTGGAGGAAATATTAAAAATAGCTCTAGAGATAGATGAAATAGTAAAAAGATAAAAATAGTAAAAAGATGAAACACCTTTCTAATTTTTAGGAGGTGTTTTTTATATAGAAAATAGTGCTAAAAAAAAAGTCTTTAATAGTTTTTATAAATGTTATTAGTAAGTTGAATATATATAATTTAATCTATATTTTATATTATACACTTATATTTACTTATGAAACTTTAAAAATATATAGAAAAAAATTATTTTATTAAAAATTAATTTTTTTAATAAAAAGTACTTTAAAAATGTTTTATTAAGTATTATTATAATTAATAAAAAGTACTTTTTTTGAAAAACATAACTATAAGGTCATAAAAATATATTTTTATAGATTTGATAAATTTGGATTTTTTAAATTTATGTGCTATATTTATTCTATATATACCTATAAGATATGTGTAGATTAAGCAAAAATTAATAATAAGGGAGGAAAGAATGGGGAAGTTTATTTTAAAACGATTGAGTCAAATGTTATTTACACTGTATATAGTTGTTACAGCAACTTTTTTCTTGATGCACGCTATTCCTGGGGGACCTTTTACAAGGGAAAAACCTTTACCACCGGCAGTGATAGCAGCATTAGAAGCCAAATTTAACATGAATGCGCCACTCCATGTACAATATTTTGATTATATGAAAGGGGTATTTAGTTTTGATTTTGGGCCTTCATTTCAAAAAGTAGGAGTAGATGTAATAGATTTAGTAAAATCTGGATTGCCAGTATCTGCAAAACTAGGAGGAACTGCTGTATTAGTTGTGCTTATAATAGGGATTCCTTTAGGAATAATATCTGCATTAAAGCAAAATAAGTGGGAAGATTATGTTGTAACTGTTATTGCTACTTTAGGGGTAACAATTCCAAGTTTTGTAATAGCGACCATGATCATATATATATTTAGTGGAAAATTAGGGATACTACCATCTTTTGGACTCACTTCCTGGAAACATTATATTGGACCAGTAATAGCTCTTTCTGGATTTTCTTTAGCTTTTGTATCAAAGTTAACTAGATCATCTATGTTAGAGGTATTGCAACAAGATTATATTCGGACAGCTAGAGCCAAGGGATTATCGGAGTATGTAGTAATAGGAAAACATGCTCTTAAAAATGGATTATTACCAGTAGTTACCTATGTAGGACCAATGGTAGCAGGAATTTTAACTGGATCATTTGTTATCGAAAAGATCTTTGCTATACCTGGAATGGGGAAATATTTCGTAGAAAGTGTAGGAAATAGAGACTATACAGTTATCATGGGCGTAACAATTTTTTATGCAGGATTTTATATAATCATGGTATTTTTAGTAGATATCATATATATATTGATAGATCCTAGGATTAAATTACATGATTAAGGGGGAAGGTATGGATAAAAGATGGGAAAAAGCATCAGAGGAGATCAAAGGTGAAAGAAAAACAAGGCCCAGTCTTACATATTGGCAGGATGCTTGGAGAAGGTTAAAACAAAATAAACTATCTATGATAGGTTTAGTAGTAATAATTTTATTATTTATAACAGCAATTTTTGGTCCTATGGTATCTAAATTTAGTTATGAAGACCAAGATCTTAAGTTTGGAAATATAGCTCCTAGATTTAATATATATGAAGTAGATAAATCTAACTATATCTATGTACATCCAGAATATAAGTTATTTACTGTAACTTCTGATGGGGAATTATTAGATTCACTAAATCCTGTTAAAAACGATATTATGAATTCACAAAAAATTTATGAAGTAGACGGGAAAAAAGTAGTTTTAGATTATAAAAATGCTAGGATATCTAAGAAAAATCCAAATATTCAAAAATATAAAATATTGGTGGAAAATAAAGAAACAGAAGTAACAAAGAGAGTTTTTAATAAAACTTATTATTTTGGTACTGATTCCCATGGGAGAGATCTCTTTATAAGAGTTCTTTATGGAGCTAGGATATCACTTACGGTAGCTATAGTAGCTACCTTGGTAAATTTCTTTATTGGAATATTCTACGGAGGAATATCTGGATATCTAGGCGGAAGGGTAGATGCAGTGATGACAAGGATAATGGATATAATAAGTACAATTCCATTATTATTATATGTAATTTTACTTATGGTAATTATTGCTCCAGGATTAAAAACAATTATAATAGCCATGGGTATAACCTTTTGGGTTAGGATGGCAAGAATTGTAAGGGGTCAAACTTTAAGTATAAAACAACATGAATATGTTATGGCTGCTAAAACTTTAGGAGCCAATAATTTTAGGATACTTAGTAGACATATCATACCAAATGCAATGGGACCTATCATTGTATCGCTGACTATGATGATCCCAAACGCAATATTTACAGAAGCATTTTTAAGTTTTATAGGACTTGGAGTAAGTGCTCCTCAAGCATCGTGGGGGACTTTAGCCAGTGATGCATTGGCAGGAATAAGAAGTTATCCATATCAATTGTTTTTTCCATCACTTGCAATAAGTATAACAATGCTTGCATTTAACTTTTTAGGCGATGGACTTAGAGATGCATTAGATCCAAGATTGAGAAAATAGGGGGAAACATGGAAAAATTAATTGAACTTAAGGAAGTAAAAACTTCATTTTTTACCCACCTAGGGGAAGTGCAGGCTGTAAGAGGTGTAAGTTATAGTCTAAATAAAGGTGAAGCTTTAGGTATTGTGGGAGAGTCAGGAAGTGGAAAGAGTATTACCTCTATGTCTATAATGGGTTTGTTACAATATCCAGGAACTGTAAAAAGTGGTGAGATAATATTTAAAGGAGAGGATCTTTTAAAGAAAAATAAAAAAGAAATGAGGAGTATAAGGGGAAATGAAATAGCTATGATATTTCAAGATCCCATGACTTCATTAAACCCTGTATATACTGTAGGGGATCAGATAATGGAGGCAATTAGAAAACATCAAAATGTATCTAAATCTGAAGCACGAAAAAAGGCTATAGAGATGTTAACATTAGTGGGAATACCTGATCCAGAAAAAAGGATAGATGCTTATCCCCATGAATTTAGTGGTGGAATGAGACAAAGGGTAATGATAGCTATAGCACTTTCATGTGAACCAGATCTTCTTATTGCTGATGAACCAAGTACAGCATTAGATGTTACTATTCAGGCTCAAATATTAGACCTTATGAAGGAACTTAAAAACAAATTAAATACTTCTATAATACTTATAACACATGATTTGGGAGTAGTAGCTGATGTCTGTTCTAGGGTGTTAGTAATGTATGGTGGACTCATTATGGAGGAGGGGAAAGTAGAGGATATCTTCTATAATCCTAAACATCCATATACAGTGGGACTTTTAAAATCTATTCCTAAGATAGAAAGTAAGGAAAGACTCGTGCCTATAGATGGAACACCACCAGATCTATTAAATCCTCCAAAGGGTTGTCCCTTTGCAGCAAGGTGTGAACATGCTATGAATATATGTATGGAGGAGCAACCAGAATTTTTTCACTGTGGTGAAGGACATAGATCTATGTGTTGGTTACTTCATCCAGATTCTCCTAAGGTAGAATTAAAGGGAGGGGTAAGATAGTGGATAATAAAAATAATAATGATACTTTAATAGAGGTAAAAAATTTAAAAAAATATTTTTCTAAAAATACAGGTTTTTTTAAAAAGAAAATGAAGCATCTAAAAGCTGTAGATGATATTAGTTTTCATATTAAGAAAGGTGAAACTTTTGGATTGGTAGGAGAATCAGGTTGTGGAAAATCTACAACTGGAAGAACTATAATAAGACTTTACGATGTAACTGGTGGAGATATAATATACGATGGTAAAAATATAAGTCACCTTAAATCAAAGGAATTAGAACCTTATAGAAGAAAGATTCAGATGATATTTCAAGATCCATATGCATCATTAAATACAAGAATGACAGTAGGCGATATCATTGGAGAACCTTTAGATATACATAATTTGGCAAAGGGGGAAACAAGACAAAAAAGAATATATGAACTATTAGATACGGTTGGATTAAGTAAGGAACACGCTAGCAGATATCCCCATGAATTTAGTGGCGGGCAAAGACAAAGGATTGGAATAGCTCGTGCATTAGCTGTAGAACCAGAATTTATAATCTGTGATGAACCTATCTCAGCATTAGATGTGTCTATTCAGGCTCAGGTAGTAAATATGTTAGATGACCTGCAAAAAAAATTAGGACTGACTTATTTATTTATAGCTCATGATCTATCTATGGTAAAGCATATCTCTGATAGAATAGGAGTATTATATCTAGGTAAGATGGTAGAAATAGCAGAATCAGATATTCTCTATGAGAAACCTATTCATCCATATACAAAAGCATTACTTTCATCTATACCTATCCCAGACCCAGAATTAAATGCTAAAGTGGATAGAGAAATATTAGAGGGAGATGTACCTAGTCCACTCAACCCACCTAGTGGATGTAGGTTTAGAACTAGATGCAAATATGCAGAGGCAATTTGTAGTAAAAAAGAACCTCTATTGGAGGAAATAGCTCCTGAAAGATTTGTAGCATGTCATTTTTCAAAAGAATTTTATGAGGGAACAAAAAAATAAAGGATTACGGAAAAATAATAGGTATAACTACTTATTGTATTAGAAATAATTTTATAGTAACAATGTTTATTAATTTATTTGAGGAGGAAATTTATGAAGAAAATCTTTTACGTAGTGACACTTCTGATGGCGGTTTTGCTTACTGCTTGCGGTGGAGAAAAAGAACAAGCTAAAGAAACAGATACAGCATCAATGGAAAAAGTAGAACAGGTAATGACATTTAACCTAGGAGCAGATCCAAAATCTGTGGATCCACAGTTAAACTCTGCAACAGATGGTGGAATTGTTATAAACAATACCTTTGAAGGACTTATGAGGACAGATGCAAATGGAAAAGCTCAACCAGCAGGAGCAAAATCTGTAGATATTTCAGATGATAAGATGACTTATACTTTCCATCTTAGAGAAGATGCTAAATGGTCTGATGGGGAACCTGTAACGGCAGCTGACTATAAATATGCTTGGTTAAGAGCATTAGATCCTGCAGTAGCTTCGGAATATTCATTCCAACTTTATTATATTAAAGGTGGACAGGATTACTTTGAAGGGAAAGGTATGAGAAAAGATGTAGGTTTAGAAGCAGTAGATGACTTTACTTTTAAAGTTACTTTAAAAGCTCCTACAGCATATTTTTTAGATCTAGTAACATTTTATACATTTATGCCAGTTAGACAAGATGCAGTTGAGAAGAAACCAGAAGGATGGGCAAAAGACCCTAGCATAACAATTTCAAATGGTCCATTCAAGATTTCAGAATATAATATGAATGATAAGGTTATCTTAGTTCCAAACGAATACTATTGGAATAAAGATAATGTTAAATTAGATAAAATAATTATGACTATGATAGTTGATATCAGCACAGCTATAACAGCGTATGATAGTAATGAAGTAGATGTACTAATCACTGTACCTACTCCAGAAATTCCAAAGAGACAAGTGGAAGATCCAACTTTCCATATAGTACCTTATTTAGGAGTATACTACTATATATTTAATGTGAATAAAGCACCAACAAATGATATCAATGTAAGAAAAGCTCTTACTTTAGCTATCGATAGAGAACAAATTGTAACAGAAGTTTCTAAAGGTGGACAACAGCCAGCTAATGGATTTGTTCCAACTGGATTAGTAGATTCACAAGGAAATGATTTTAGAGCAACTGCAGGAGATTATGGAATCTCTTCTACTGCTGATATTGAAAAAGCAAAGGAATATTTAGCTAAAGCTGGATATCCAAATGGTGAAGGGATGGCTCCAGTAGAACTTATTTATAATACTAGTGAAGGGCATAAAGCAATTGCTGAAGCAATTCAAGAGATGTGGAAGAAGAATCTAGGAATCGAAGTTAACTTAGTAAATCAAGAGTGGGCTGTATTCCAAGATACTAGACATGTAGGAAACTTTGAAGTAGCAAGAGCTGGATGGATTGGAGATTATAATGACCCTATGACATTCTTAGACCTATGGACTTCTTATTCAGGAAACAACGATGCACAATGGAGTTATACTAAAGGTGATTTTCCAGAGAATAAAAAGTTTGATATGTTGATTGAGGATTCAAAAGTAGCTCAAGGTATAGATAGAGATAAAGATCTTTATGCTGCTGAAAAAATCTTAATGGATGAGTCAATTACTATGCCTATATACTATTATACAGGTGTGATAATGGTTAAAGATAGGATTAAGAACTGGGAAAGAGATATCTTAGGTACTTGGTACTTTGGAAATATTGAAATAATAGAATAATAAAATAGACAGATAAAAAAACCTCCTAAAAGTATTTATACTAATCTGTAACCTTTGTCAAGGACACTAAAAAAAACCTAGGGTAAAATTTATGAAACTAAAAGATGATTTCTATATTCTATAGGAGTCATCTTTTTTAAATCCCATTGATATCTATGGTTGTTGTAATAATCCATAAATTTTTTCATTTCTTTTTTTACTTCTTTTAAATTCTTGCATTTTTTTTAATTCTAAATGATCTTTCATATGACCAAAAAAGATTCCATAGGAGCATTATCCCAACAATTACCTCTTCTAGACATTGATTGCTTTATTCCTTTTTGTTTTAATAAATTTTGAAATCTAGGACTTGTATAATGAACCCCTTGATCTGAATGAATGAAACAATTTTTAGCTAATTTAATTTTTTTTCTATATAATTTTTTTATTGTATTAGTTACTAGCTCTAATTTTAAGTTACTTGAAACTTCATAAGATAAATAACTGATGTCAGTCAGTAGTACCTTCCGCGGGATATTCTGTTTGAACTTTCTATTTAAGGTGTTAGATAAAGTACTATTTTCTTTAGTCGCCTTAGCAATTTGTTTGTGTTTATTTGGTTTTCTATGAGGGCAAACAATATTATATTTTCGCATTATTCTACCTATTTTTTTCAAATTATAGATGATGTTAGAATCTCTTTCTAAATCATTTTTATTGATCTAGCGCCTCTTTTATATCCTTTTTTACCAAAAGCTTTCAAAATGAGTTCTTTAGATCTTAAATCTTCTTTTTCCTTTAACATCAAAGAATCTTTGGAGTTTAGATAATTATAGAATCCAGATCTAGAAACTTTTGCCTGTTAACATAAAAATGCTGTCATTTTTTTTAAATTATATTTATTTATTGTTTCTTTAATCATTTTAAAAATATCTAGCTTTTTTACCAACCCCTTCTTATTTTTTTCAACTTTTTTAAAAATTCATTCTCAATTTCTAAAAATCTAATTTTAGCTTCTAATTTCGCCATTTTTTCAGAATCACTTAACTCTCTATTTTTAGGTCTTCCGGAATAATCTTTTCTGGAATCATGTAAACCCAATAATCCATCTTTTTCATAAGAATGTTTCCATCTTCGAGCAGCAGTCTTAACTCTTTCAATACCAATAATTTCAATATCAAATCCATTTTTTTCAAAGATCATTCTAGGGGATTTGCCTTTTAAATATTCTTCAATAAATTTCTCTTTAAATTCAAGAGAATAAATAATAGATTTAGCAGAAACTTTAGACACATTTTTATTTTTAGCTAATATTTTCATCTCTTTTTCATTAAATATTTTTTTAGACATCTTAACTCCTTAATCTTTATTTTTAAGTATACAAAAAACCTGTAAACTTTGACAGTGTTTTTTTCTAATGTCTAGTTTACAGGTTACAGTATATTACCAAAGGAAGCTATTTTTTCATATTTTACTTACAGACTTTTTTGGTTAGTCCTAAGTTTTCCTTGACAAAGAGCACAGTTTATTTTCGGTCACCCTCATTTTTATTTTAACTTTCTAAACTAATTTTTTCCTAATAAATTTATTGTCATATAATTTATAAAACTACATTTTTTCAAACTGGTCTTTTCCTACTGCACATAATGGACAAATCCAATCTTCTGGTACATCTTCCCATTTTGTTCCTGGTGATACTCCCGAATCTAAATCCCCTGCTTCTGGATCATATACATAACCACATACTACACATAACCATTTATCCATATATTTTCCTCCTAATTTTAAGTTATAAGTTAACTTCTATAAGAATACACTATAATTTAAATTTTTCCTAATAATTCCTTTCTTTTAATTCAAAATAACTTCTTGGATGCAGACATGCTGGACAAACTTCTAAAGCTTCCTCTCCCTCGTGTACATACCCACAATTTCTACATTTCCATCTAACTACAGTTTTCTTTTTAAACACACTATTATCTTCTAAATTTACCATTAATTTTAAATATCTAGCCTCATGTTCCTTTTCTACTCTTGATATATTTCTATACGCTAATGCAATTTCAGAAAACCCTTCTTTTTCTGCAACTTCTGCGAAATGAGGATATAATTCCGTCCACTCTTCGTTTTCTCCATTTGCTGCGTTTTTTAAATTTTCTTGTGTAGTCCCTACTTGATTAGTTGGATAAGTAACTGTAATTTCCACACCCCCTTCCTCTAAAAACCTAAAGAACCTTTTTCCATGTTCAACTTCATTTTCCGCAGTTTCCGTAAAAATTGCTGAAATTTGTTCATATCCTTCTTTTTTAGCTTGTTTGGCAAACATCTTATATCTACTTGTAGCTTGTGATTCACCTGCAAAAGATTTTAATAAATTTTTTTCTGTTTCAGTACCTTTAATTGTCATAAACCCTCCTATTATGGTCTTTAACCACATATATGATCTCTTTAACTCAATACAATCTTTTTATAGACTATTATTCTATATACTAACTTATATATTATTTTCCTTTTTATAAAAAATCTCCATAAAAAATGAAGAATTTTCTTTAATGTTTCATAAATATTATTTTTTTTTTAAACATTCATTACATATACCTTTAAAATAAAGATGATGTTCATTTATTTGAAACTTTTCTAATTCAGGAATATTAATCAGATCTATCCCTACATTAAAATCACTAACATCTCCACATTCATCACATTTGAAATGTCCATGTATACTTGTGTCAGCGTCATATCTAGTTTCATTCTCTTCCACTAAAATCACCTTAGCAATCTTTTTTTCTACGAATAAGTTTAGCGTATTATACACTGTAGTTTTAGATAAAGTTGGTATTTTTGAAATAAGAGTCTTATATATCATATCTATTGTGGGATGATTTTTATTCACTATTAAATATTGAAAAATTTTTATCCTCTGATAAGATGGTCTTATATCATGACTTTTTAAATATGAACTTATTTTTTCTATATTCAACTTCATTTTTCCTCCCTCTTGAAAAAATTGTAATGATTTCATATATACAATAATAATACAATTATATTTCTTTGTCAACTAAATGATTTTTTATTTTTTTACTAAAATACAGCCTATCTATTCCCTTCCCATACTCATCCTTTAATGTTTTTTCCATTTTAAATCCTATTTTTTCATATAATTTTATAGCTTCTATATTTTCTAAAGAAACTGTTAATCCTATTTTTTTTATTTTATTTTTTCTAAATACTTTTATAGAATCTTCCAAAAGTTTTTTTCCATAACCACATTTTCTATATTTTTTCTTTATAGAAAATCCATATAAAAATACTTCATCACCGCCAAAGCCTCTAATATATTCAGCTATACCTATTACCTCATTTTCTATAACCAATACAAATACCTTTCCGTACCTTATAATTGGTTTCAGAATCCATTCATTTATTCCACCATTCAAACCAAAAGCTTCTTTTTCTATTTTTATAATCTGTTCTATTTTTTTTTTATCACTCGCTTTTATTTCTAAAAATCTCATTTCCCCCCCTAAAATAGCCAATAATTAATAATTTATCTCGTATAAATATAACCCCGAACCATCTATAACTATTTTTTCATCTTTAGGATTAGGATTTCCTAATTTTTTTACTAAATAATCAGATGGTTTTTCATTAAAATAAACTGCTAAGGAACTTCCTACCATTATTCTAATCTGTGTTTTTAAAAAAGCATTTCCTTTTATATAAATTCCTATTTTATGGCCATTTTTTTTATAACATCTAATTTCAAAAATTTCCCTTATAGAATTTTTACTACCACAATCTGTCATTCTAAATCCATCAAAATTATGTTTGCCTAAAAACACTTTCATTATATCATAAAGTTTATTTACATCAATATCTTCTTTTACCTCAGTTAAATATCTATTTTCAAATACACTTCTTTTAGAAGTTAATATAAATTCATAAGCTCTTGTTTTTGCTGAAAATCTAGAATGAAATCTAACATCTACATCTTCTACTTTTAATATTTTTATATCTTTAGGTGTTATATTATTGAGAGCATAAGTTAATCTGTCTGCTGGGATTTTACAATTAGTAACAAAATTAGAAACTTGGTTAACTGCATGAACTCCCCTATCAGTTCTTCCTGAACTTATTAAATTTGCTTTTTTTCCAATTATCTTGTACAAACCTTTTTCAAGTTCCCCTTGTACAGTTCGTCTATCTGGTTGTCTTTGAAATCCAAAAAAATTACTTCCATCATATTGATAGGTCAGTTTTATATTTCTCATTTTTTTCATCTCCTAGATAATATTTTTTTAAACTAAAAAAACTCTAGAATAAATTCTAGAGTTTAAAATTTTAACATGGTGCGGAGGGGGGGACTTGAACCCCCACGTCGAAGACACTAGATCCTAAGTCTAGCGCGTCTGCCAATTCCGCCACCCCCGCATAGAATGGTGCGCCACACAGGGTTTGAACCTGTGACAACTCGATTAAAAGTCGAGTGCTCTACCAACTGAGCTAGTGGCGCATAGATATATATTTTTAAAATATTGGGGTGGCTGACGGGACTCGAACCCGCGACAACCAGTACCACAAACTGGCGCTCTACCAACTGAACTACAACCACCACATTTTGGAGCGGGAAACCAGGTTCGAACTGGCGACATTCAGCTTGGAAGGCTGACGCTCTACCAACTGAGCTATTCCCGCATATCTTGGTATATTCTATTAAAATGGTCGGAACAATAGGATTCGAACCTATGACCCCCTGCTCCCAAGGCAGGTGCGCTACCGGGCTGCGCTATGCTCCGTTATTATTATCGTTCCCTCACGACAAGAATAATAATATCATAATAAAGTTAAAGAGTCAACACTTTTTCATACTTTTTTTAAAAAAATTTAAAAAAAATTAAAGAAGCCACATAGTGGCTTCTTTTAATAGGGTTAATTTACTTTTGGTAAAGCTATTTTTTCTCCTGTAAAAATTATATCTGGATTAATAATATCTTTATTTTCTTTTAAAAGTGTATCTATATCTATTCCTGCTTTTTCAGAAATCATTCCTAATGTATCTCCTGGTTGTATTGTGTATAAAGAATAAGTTGATTTTTTTTTATCCATCTCTTTTTTCTTTGCAAACACTCTTCCATCTACAGTAGAATGAGTAATTCCATTAATTTTAATGTATTCTCCTAAAATTTCTTCAATTCCCTCATATTCATTCACTGTCTTTTTTCCTTTTAAAGATATATATTTATCCCCTCCTACAGCCATAAAATCATTTGTAGCGATTTTATAAGTTCTTGCTAGGTCCAACTTCTCACCATTACTGAATGTAATATCATATACTTTATTTCCTACTTCATTCATTGGGTCAAATTTAAATGAAAATCCTGCTATGTGAGGAAAAGCTCCTCTTATATCTGGATACGATTGAACACCATTTTCAATAGCATCTTTTAGATCTTGACCACTTATCTCTTTTACTATTACATAGTTTCCAAATGGTAATACCGATATTACATCTCCTCTAGTAATTACTCCTTTTTGGATAGAAGCTCTTATTCCACCACCATTAGTTATAACACCTTCAGCTCCTGTTTTAGCTAACATAGCTTCTGTGATCATATTTCCTAAGTTAGTTTCACCAGCTCTTACATTATTTCTTTCACCATCTAAAAGCACTGGAGATTCTCCTACAACTACAGATGTAATCTTTTCATTCTCTGTATTTACTTCATCAATAATTGCTGTTATAGCAGGATCTTCCTCAATATTTTCCATTGCGTATTCTTTAGTAAATAATTTTGCTGTCTCAACTTTTGATCCATCTTTACCTAATTTAACAATTACTTCTCCTAAGTTCTTGTCATAGAATCCTGATTGAACAATAAGAGTTTCTTTTACCCACATACCGTCTTCTAAAGTTGTATGACTATGTCCATCTACAATTAGATCTATTCCATCTACTTCTTGAGCTAATTTAATACTTGTATAAACTGAATCTTCATCTACACCTAAATGAGAAAGTGCAATTATGTAGTTCACTCCTTCAGCTTTTAAAGCCGTTACAGACTCTTTAGCTGAAGCGATAGGATCATCAAAGGTAACTGCCTCTACATTGATAGGGTTAGTCTTATATGCTGTTTCAGGAGTTGCTAAACCAAAGATTCCTACTTTTACACCATTCGGTAAAGTTTTGATTGTATATGGTTTGAATGCTTTTTCCCCTGTGTCCTTATAAGTAAGATTTGATACTAACACTGGAAAGTTCATTGTGTTTTGTAATTTTTCAATTCTATCTAATCCATAGTTATAGTCATGATTTCCCGTTGTCATAGCGTCATAACCCATTTCATTCATAACTCTCACAACTGATGCTCCCTTAGTTAAAGATGCAAATACAGTTCCATGAATTGTATCTCCTGCATCTAAAAACAATACATTAGGGTCTTCTGCTCTAGTTTGTTTAACCATAGTACTTACTCTGGCTAATCCCATTCCGTCGTATTTACCCGCATCTACTCTTCCATGAATATCGTTTACATGCATCACTTTAAACTCTACATCTTCATTTACAACTAATTTTTCTGTTGCTACTACATCTACTTTGTCCCCCGCTACTTTACTAGGTTCATCTATTTTTGTAGTTTTTCCACATGCTACCACTAAAAGTAACATCACTGCCAATAAGATCTTAACCATTTTTTTCATCATTTTTCCTCCCTATTTATATATATATTTAAAAGGTACAGATAAATTCTGTACCTTTTTAAATTTAATTTGCAGGAATTATTAATTCTTCCCCAGCCATTATTATATCTGCATTTTTTACATTTTTATTTTCTTTTAATATTTCAGAAATTTTAAGATCAAATTTATTTGCTATAGCACCTAAAGTATCTCCAGTTTTCACTGTATAAGACACAACTTCCTTTGCAACAACATAATCCTTTAAATTGATAGATTTAACATTAAGTGTTCTTCCATCAGATGATCTAGGAATAACTATTTTACCTTCTCTAATCATCTCATAGATAGCATCCCTTTCTGGATAATCTAATTTAACACCAATTATTTCCCAGTTGTTATGTATAATAGGATCTAATTTTCCATTTTTTTCTTCCTTTGTATACTTGATAATTAGATCTCTTATTCTTCCTGCATCTTGCATAGCTTCATAAGAATCATAGTATTTATCTTCAGGTTTTACCCATCCATTCTTAGTTAATGTACCAAATCTATAGTTATTTACTGCCACCTTATAGATCTTAGCTGGATCGATAGCTTCACCGTTGATTTTTGGATCCACTACTCTGTTCCCTGCGTCTTTAGATAAATCAACTTTATAGTTTACCCCTGCAAACATATCATAGTTATAGCCTCTTACATCTTCATTAAATGAGATAGTTAAATCTCCTTCATTCCAAGTATTATAATATGACATAGACCATTCCATAAACTTAAGTAAGTTTTCACCTGTCATATTAACTCCAACTAAAGTGTTTGCATATTTATAGATATTAGCTACATCTTTATTATGAAAATTTCCTGCTTTTAAATTAGCTTCTGCCTTAAAGAATGCCGCTGATGATACATCTGCTCCTGCATATTTTAACTGCACATCATTTATTAGATCTATTACTGCATTTGGCTGTAATTGAGCTGTAGGCATAGTAGTTACCTTATCTTCACCAGTTATGAAATCTGGTCTAGTTATAAATGTTTCGCTAACCTCTCCAATTACTGTATTTGCTACAGATTTAGCTTGATCATCTACATATTTAAATTCGTCTAATATTTTCTGATCCGCTTCAATTGTCTTAGTTTGAATATTTTCTACATCTATCCCTTTAACTACCCATTTTCCCTCTTCTTTTTTCACGTGGATGTCAGCTTTAGATACTGCCCAACCTGCAAATCCAGGTTCTACAATTGGAGTATTATTTATATTTTCAACATACTTAGCATGTTCATGTCCTCCAAATATAACATCAAATTCAGGTACTTTATTAGCTAAGTCGTAGATTCCAGCTCCACCATATTCATCTTCTCTTCCCATATGGAAAGATCCAACTAATATATCATACTGACCGTCTAATTCTTTTACAGTTTCTTGGACAGATTTCAATATTTCATTGAACTCTAACCCTTTAAAGTGACTAGGAGAAGATGATTCCCACATAGGTACATATGGAGGGATAACTCCTATTACAGCTACTCTAGCTCCATTTACATTAAAGATTTGATATGGATTTACATAGTTCGATCCATCTTTTTTATTTTTAATGTTAGCTGAAAGCACTGTTCCATTAAAATTAGATATATTTCTTTCTATAAATTCTTTTTCAAAGTTAAACTCATGATTTCCTAAAGTCCAAATGTCATAACTTATGCTATTCATAGCTTCTACCATAGGATGTACTTCAAGGTCATTAAATAATTCAGATGAGTTATCTTGAACTGTATCTCCATCATCCATCAATATCATGTTTGGGTTTTCTGCTCTTAAAGAGTTAACAACAGTTGATACTTTTGCTAAACCTGCATCATCATCCTTACCATCTATTGCATAATCATAAGGATAAATTCTACCATGTACATCTGAAGTTGCTGCTATTCTAATAGTTTGTTCAGCTACCTCTTCCTCACCCTTAACTATAACTTCATGAGTTACTACTCTCTCAGTTATTTCCATTTTTACCGGTTCTTTCTTTTCCACCGACACATCATTTGAATTACAAGCCATAAAAATACTTGTTATCAGTGTTGCCATTAAAAACTTTTTCATCTTTCCCTCCTGGTTTTTTTTTTATTAAAATTTTATTCTCTAATTAATTTTTTTTTTAAAAAGTCCACCTTTTTTTCTTATCAAATAAACTGAAATGCTGGCTGTTATAGGAACTGTCAAAACTATCCCTATACTTCCAGATAAAGCCTGAATTAATTCAATTGCTATCACCGGCATATTTATAAACTGCTTGGTATTCATCTGAAATCCCCAGATCATCAGCATCAAATTCAGTGAACTTCCAGTAAATGCCAAAATTAATGTATTGGTCATAGTACCCATTATATCTTTTCCTATATCCATAAGTGACATAAAGAGGTCATCTAGGTGAATATCTGGATTTCTTTTACACAGTTCATTACATGATGATGCAATTGACATAGCCACATCATTAATCGCTCCTAAAGATGCTATCAATATAGAAGTAAACATAAGACCGTTTATCTTCACACGATAATCTGCTGCTAGATATAAAATCTGTTCCCCTTTTTCCATATGGATTCCTGTTAATTTAGCTAGATTCCCAAAAATGTAGGAGATTATTCCAGAGATCATTACTCCTGCAATAGTTCCTAGAATAGCTGAATAAGTTTTCCTATTAAAATCACCTATCAATAAAAATGTTACCACTGTTATTATTGAACATAATAATATTGCCCAAGGGATTGGGTTTCCTCCTCGAAATATTATAGGAATGAGAATAAATATTATAACTACTCCTGTAAATACAAGAGACAATATCGATTTTATTCCACTTAAACGTCCAAAAACAATTAAACTTAGACAAAATAATCCAATCAATACATAAATATACCGATCCATCTTATAGTTATAGAACCATACATGTTCCTTCCCATCTTTTTCTCTAATTGTAAATATAGCTTTCATTCCTGGTTTAGCAAATATATTATGCCGATTGCTCAACACATTTATCACAGTATATATTTGATCTTTATGTAACCCTTCTAATATCTTTACATCTATCTTTTGTTTCCCAACATACCTTCCTGGAATCAATGGATCTGAATTTATAGTTTCTTCCTTTATAGTTAAAACTTCCCCATCTACAAATTCGTAGTTAAAGTATTTCTTTACTCCGAAATTTTTATTTACTGCTAGCGATGTATAAATTATTCCTATAATAGATATAATCACCACAACTATAAATATTTTTTTATGTTTCATCATCCTGAAATCATCCTTTTTTCGTTATTTTAAACCATTATTTATTTTTTACATTGTATTTTAGTATAAACTAAGCCAGTATTTTTTTCAAGTTTTATAAAAAAAAGTCATCAAAATTAATTGATGACTTCTGTTATTTATTCATTTTTATACTTCACATAAATTTAGAATCTGCGACAACTTGATTAAAAAATCATTTTTTTATTTATGATAGTATACATAAACAAAAACATCAAAATAATGGATGATTTTGTTATTTTTTCAAAAAATAAAAAAGACTTGGCAAGTTCCTATCCTCCCAAGGGGCTGCCCCCTAAGTACTTTCGGCGTTTACGGACTTAACTTCTGGGTTCGGAATGTGACCAGGTGTACCCCCGTAGCTTTTC
>Ga0316197_10000102_pt1 | contig 66574 bp, 50 predicted proteins | sample OudBiesiAoxic_MG_FD_204939 | JGI IMG/M metagenome (GOLD analysis project Ga0316197, IMG submission 204939) | Coastal sediment microbial communities from Oude Bieten Haven, Netherlands - site A oxic | ecosystem: Environmental > Aquatic > Marine > Coastal > Sediment | place: Netherlands... | reverse complement strand
TGCTGCAAAAGAGGTTAAACAGGCAGAGTTTTTGATTAATTCGAGACCTAGAAAGGCATTAAATTTTCTGAGTCCGAGTGAGTTTTTAAGCGGTAAGCGTGTGTCGGTTATTGTTACGATCTAGCGTCAGGTAAGTGAACAATTAATTGAACATGGTAACGAGTTAGAAAGCCTAATGAATCAATTTAAAACAACTAAATAAAACAATAAGCTATTGCCCTTTCATTAGATATTGATGGAAGGGCTTTTGCCTTATTGTCCACGTGCAAAAAGCATCACTTTAACGGTCATTAATAAAATATACATATCAATTCTTATCCAGCTGGAGATCGAGCTTAGCGATAAAGCATAACTATGGTCAAACCCCACTTTAGAGCGGACATCTTCAATACAAGTATCATAGCCTTGATTAACTTGAGCAAGACCTGTTATTCCAGGTAATACACCGTAAGTGCGTTCGCTGAAGTAAGGGATCTCATGTTCAAGTTTATTGTAAAATGTTGGTCTCTCAGGTCTAGGACCGACTAAAGACATATCTCCATTAAGAACATTGAAAAATTGAGGTATTTCATCTAAACGTGTTTTTCTTAAAAAACGGCCTACAAGCGTGATACGGCAATCTCCTTCGGTAGCGAGGGTTGCTCCTGTATTTACTTCGGCATCTTGCACCATGCTTCTAAATTTAATCATTTCAAAAACATGAACTTGCGTAGGCATTGCTTTACCAACACGTAATTGACGGTAGAAAACAGGTCCTTTGGAATTGAGTTTTATCGCAAGTGCTATCAAAGGAAATAAAGGTAAAGTCAGACCTAAACCAATAAGAGATAGGCAGACATCGAACACTCTTTTAGCCTTAACGGTTGAGTGATTTATTGTATAAGAAGAATCCATCATAGTAATTTCCCTTTGATTATTTATGTATACGGGTCCAAGGACTCGTTGGTTTATTGAATAAATAATTGAGCCCACCGAGGAAGTTAGCAAGGTGCCCTGCGATAAGATAAGCGATTGTCTGACAATATTTATTCGAAAAAATGCTAGGGAATAAAAAACTTAAAATCCCCAGTGAATAGCCGACAGTTTGGCCAATGAAAGAAATAAGGAATACAGGGTAAGAAAGCAATAGTGCTGATCCTATATAAGCTAAGATCATAAAGTAAGGCATGATGACTCTTAATCCTTTACCTGAAAAAAAAGTAAAAGCGGTTCCTCGATATTTAGGATTGAATAGCGGAAATAGACGTAAAAGTTGTTGAATATTTCCTGCTGATATACGCAAGCGTCGAGAAAAGTCGTCATCTTGAAGAGAAGGTTCAAGCTCCAATGCGCAGATGTTAGGGTCATAAATTGCGCGATAGCCTTGTTCGATAATTTTCATTGGTAAAATAAAGTCATCATTAATTGTATCTTTATCTAGTGGTGTAAATAACTCAGAGCGAAATAGATAAAATGCACCATGAGATCCTAAACTATCACCTAAAATTGCTTCTTGTTGTTTGATTTTTGTTTGATACTCCCAGTACCTTTTTTCTCCCTCTGAATTGGGGGCTAATAGTAGATAAGTTGGATTAACGACACCAATGCTTGGATCTTCAAAGTGTTTTGCTGAGATCAATAGTGAATCATAAGAAAGAAGTGCCGAAACATCACTTAACGCAATAATATCACTATGATATTGGGGGATTAATTGATTTAGTAGCGCGACTTTGCCTTGATTTTTTTCAAATGAAAGGACTTCTATATGCACTTCAGAGCACATGGCCTCTTGGATAGTATTATTGGCAATGGTAAGGGTATTATCGGTACAGCCATCGCATGCAATAATAATAGTTAGTTTTTTGGATGGATAATCTAAGCATGATAAATTGTATATTTTATCAGCGATCCATTGCTCTTCATTATAAGCAGGAATAATAATAGTAATACTTGGTAATACTCTGTCCTTTTTTGATTTATAAAACTTACGATGTGTAAATACTGTCTCTTTTTGGGGGTAGAGAGTTGAAATAATATGTAAAATAATAGGGTATAAAGCATGATGATAAATGACAGCTATTATACTGATAGAGGTAATAATGATAAGAAATAGAGTCATAGCGTCACTCCTTGAAAGTATAAATGCTCATAGGCTGTAGCCATTGATTTAGCGTGATTGTTTTCTAAAATGAATCGTCTTGATGAGCTAGTGATAGTTTGATAAGTCAGAGATTCAATCGCATTTGATAATGTGGTCGCATTGTTATTTGGAACTAAAATACTGTTATTTGGGCATAGTGTTTCACTCACTCCTCCGACATCATTTGCAATACAAGGTATACCACAGGCTTGAGCTTCTAATGTTGAAAGAGGAAAACCTTCATTATTTGATGGCAAGCAGAATAAATCCAGAGCGTGATAAAATGTAGGCATTTGGTCAATATGTCCCAAAAAATGGACTCTGTTTTCTAAGTGGTAGCGATTAACTAATGTGTTTAGCCATTCTTTTTGCGAGCCAGATCCCGCAAGTACAAGGTGATATTTAGAGCCTAAAAATCGAAAAGCTTCAATTAAGTTTTCTTGTCCTTTTACCACTTCTAGTCGAGCCGCATTACCAATAACAATGGAATATTCAGGTAGGTGCAATTGTAAATCGGCTCGTGCTTTTTGTTTGTTTCCTATTTTAAATTTATAAGGGTTTATGCCATTCTTAATTGTGTAAATTGGGTATTTATTAAAGATTAGAGACAGTGATTTTTTTACGAAAGCAGCGTCTGCGACTAATTTGGGGTGTGATAATGATAACGCCAAACGTTGTAGGTAACGATGCTTCTTTGCGCTTAGGTGCCAAGCATCATGTTCGGTGTGAATATGATTAATATTATTACTTAGCATAACAGCACAGCTTGAATAGAGAAGTGGGCCAATATGATGGGAATGAACGACATCAACGTTATGCTGCTTAAAAATGCCTAGTAATTTTTTTATAATAGTAAATGAGAAACCTTCGGATTTATTTAAGCAAAGAATTTGATCTCTGTATCGTTCTAACCGAGGCCAATGATTAATGGCTTCATCTACAGTGCCTTCTAAGCTGACGATTATAATATTGTGTTCACAATCAGTGAATTCCAACATATCTAATACCATACTTTCTAATCCGCCAGGAGAAAGATGTTGTACTACATGGGTTATTGTTTTCATTGCGCACTCCTTTTTAATCTAAATAAAGAGTTGCAGAGTTTGTGCCATTTTTTTTATATTTTATATTCAATAGGTTATGTGTTTTTATTTTGTAATTCTCAAAATGAGAATGAATTTACGAAAGAGAGTATAGTTTTTTATCAAGAAAAATAGTGGGATAAATGTGATGATTTAATAGTAGTAGATATTGATATATACAGTATTTCATGTCAGTACGATGTTCCATTATTGTTAATGGAATGGTGTTTTTATTAAAGTGAATTTGAAGTCGGTTCAAAAATAGAGGATATAATGCAAAATCAAATGAAAACCATTGAGGTTAAGCTATGAAATATTCATTATTCACAGCTAGCGTTTTGCATTATTTATCTCACCAAACCTTATTGCCTCAGAAGAAGCAACAAGAGAAGACCAATATCGCTTTGTAGTGATGCCTTTTTATGTCCAAGTACAGATGCTGGTATTACTGTAATGCCTATCTGGGCTTTTATCCTGATGGAATCTAGCTCTGAAGCGTCCTCTGTTTCGTTATCGTTGATTTATACTCAACATGACAGTTATTTTGGTATAGGTGAAAGCATTTAACAGGTTGTGGTGGTATACGACTAAGTACAGGAGCAGAGCTAAGTGCCATGATTTCATCTTTTCTTCGAATCGTGGTATCGCATAACTCTGCAATAACAGCTAATCCAACTCCCAACCCAATACCTCCAGCTAACCCTGCGATAATAAAAAGAACATTAGGTAGATTAGATGGGCTACTTGGTTTATAAGGTCGATCTATGATCTTAACGCGTTTTTCTTGTTCAAAAACCCCTAGAGAATGCGTCAGTTTTGCCATTTCAAAGCGTTCAACTAAGTCGTTGTAGAGTTCTCTTTTTAATACTAAATCACGTTGTAACTGATGTAATTCTTTTTCATTCTGTCCAAATTGTGTTGCTTGCTCTTCAATGTCCTTGATCATGCTTTCGAGAACGCGAGTTTCTTCAGTTAATGCGTCGACTTTACTGGTCGCTTTTTGTAATTCTTCAAGTTGAGAGAGTAAAATAGGTGGGGCTTTAGCTAAATCTTCTACGCTATTACTACTTGCGATGTCCCATAATTGCTCGCTGCTTAGTCCTGGTTGAGTTTGAGAAAGCAGGCGAGATCGTTCTTCTTCTAAACGATTTAGATTTCTTATTTTACCCTGTACCTTACTGTGTAAAGGGGTGTATTGGGCTTGAAGCAATGTTAACTCTCCACGAATGCGGATAATTTGCTCTTCTATCTTCCCTATAACAGGATTCGTTTTCGATAATTGTAAATCAAGAGAGCCTAAACGTTTTTCTGCACCAGCAAGTTCAGCTTGTCGCTCATATAAGCGTTGTTTAAGTTTAGTTAATCTGTCTAAACTGGAGATTTGCATTTCAGGAAGAATAGTATCTTTGCGACTTTTAAATGCCGCTAGTTTTTCTTCTGCTATATTTAGTCCTTTACGGCGTTGATCAATATTGTCGGCTAAAAATTGGCTAGAATCTTTCATTGATGATCGTTCAGGGGCTAATAATTGTTCTGTAAAATGCCGACTTACCGCATCTAAAGTATCTCTCATTCCTTCAGGGTTATGTGAGCGGTAATCAATACGGATTAAATCTTTTCCTGCCATTGTTACTGATAAATTGTTAGAGAGTTCTGCTACTGCATTATCAATCGCTTGAGGACTCATTGATTGGTGTGTGTAGCCTCTTTCCTCCGCAACAAGCCCTAATATGTGTCGACTGTGTAATAAGGTTTGAAGTGAACTCAATCGTTCTTTTAGCATGCTAGAAACGGCAAGATCTTCAAGAAACGGATTCATCTTGGCTGTTTCTTGAATTAACATACTTGTGTGTGAATCATAATATTTTGGCGCAAGCTTACCTATTATTAACCCAATGATAGGCATTAATAAAATAGGTATGACGATGAGGTAGCGACGACGCCATGCTGACTCAAAAATAATTAGAAATCGTTGGCTTAATGTGATCATAATTCATCCAACCATGTGGTTAATTGGGCGGATCTTGCTTGCCATGTATGTGATTTTATTAATGATGATTGCTTATTTCGTTTGTGTGGAACTTCCACAGAGCAAGTAATATTCTCTTTTTCCCATTTTTTATGGATTTTGTTTAACTGTAATGAAAAATTTTCAACTGAATTTACAGTGTGAATCGTCGATTTATAAGGGGATAGCGCAGGAAAATCAGTACTAATAATCGGTGTTCCTGTTGCAAGATATTCCAATAATTTTAATGGGTTACAAGATCTTATTTGCTCATTATCTACAAAAGGAAGCAGACTTACTTGCCAATGCTGACTGTAACTAGGTAGTTGGTGATGTTCTCTTGCCCCAAGGATATGAACGTTTTCTCTTTCAATAAGAGGATTATTCGGCAATTCATTTTGTCCGATAAATATAAAGTGCCAATCAGGGTTTTTCTCAATGGTGTGATTGAGTAAGTCATAATCGAGCCATTTTGATAGGCTGCCATAAAATCCTGCAATTGGACGACCATCATTAGGCAAGTCAATCGCTCGAGCTATGGGTAGGTTAAATAACGGAAAATCAACACCATGAGGTAAGTGTCGCACTTTATTTTGAGGAAACTTTGCACACAAGACAGAACTTGCTGCTAAAATAAGATCTGATTTTTGGATTAATTTTTCTTCATGTTTGAGTACTACTTCATGATCAACGCCTGCTAATGCGCCAAAGTCATCTCCACAGTAATAAACAATGCGTGACTCCCCTAAGTTTCCACATACATCAGCAACTGTAGGCAGTGATGTCCATAAAATAGGGTGTTGAAGCTGAGCTTGTTGAATAATGGGCTTGAGTTGTTTGATAATAAGTTGTTTAGCAAGCCAGCGAGCCAGCAAACCTTTAGGCGCCGGAATTGTTTTCAGGTTTACAGTTTGAAAAGGAGCAGAATGAACTTTATTTTTTATGGTTCCTTTTGATTGAGTGAGTTTTGGCTGAATTAGTTTTTTCCATGCTCGCTTTATATCATGTAATGACCATTTTGGTTGACGCAAGCCAATAGAATTGACCCAAACTACTTTGTGAGTGTGTGACAGTTGAGTAATTAGGTGTTGAGTACTAGAAGGTAAACCTCCCCAATCTTCCCCGAAAACAATCAAATCATGCTTCATAACGTATTTCCTCTTTCATTTCTTCTGAGGTGTTTATATCTAATTGCTTTATAACTTTTGCTGGATTTCCTCCTGCTAATACAAAAGGCGGGAGACTTTTTGTTACAACGCTCCCCGATGCAACAATAGTGCCTTCGCCAACAGTGATATTGCCTATGATGCTGACGCGGGAGCCAAGCCATACATCTTTTTCTAAAATTATGTCACCTACTTGGCTATCTAAATCAGCTTTGCCTAAGGCCCGTGCAAGAGGGTTAATTGGATGGCCGGGATAGCCACATATAAACCCTTGCCCAGCAATGCGAACGTTATCGCCAATTACGACCTTATTACCAACGGCAATAGTTGTTTGCCAGCAGATATCGACATTGTTTCCCACGCTTAACGTTGGGTTAGCTGAGTTAGTACGGCCACTGAAAGTTGTTTGTCCTGAAATACGACAATCATCACCAATTGTCATGGTTAAAGGACCACTAAAAAAAGGTAGGCCGCCATATAGTAAGGTTCGTTTTCCGTAGGAGTCTAATCGTCCTTTAAAAGCGGGGACATAAAAGACTAAATGAGTAAGTGCTTGCCACTGAGTGGTAAGGGTTTTGTGTAATCCATACAAAACCTGATTTATTAGACGAGGAGTAGGTAACTCGAAATGATGAATGGATTTAGCAACTCGAAATAAAGTTAAGGCTAGTGGGGTCTCTCCTTCTTTTAGCCACTGTTTTAATCGATAAATGGATAAAGTACTCATAGTCACATTCCTTTTTTGATTGCTCTTACTAAGAGTATTTCATGGATTGTGCCAATTATTTTTTTACCTATTATTCAATTGGTTACCTTAATTTTGTTTTATATTTTAGTTAATGCTCTTGTATTTTCTCATTCTGAGAATCGATTTGACTAGTGCAATTTATTATTTTTGCGGTGGTGTGTTTAATTCATTTAAGGCAATTTCACTGGTTTTACCAACAGCAACGACTAAGGCGGCTAAAATATAAATTGGCCAGTTAAACCCTTGGGTTAAAAACGTACCTGAAATAATGGTACCTATGAGGCCTGCAAAAACGGCTTGAGCACTGGTGTAAATAGCAGGGTCTATTTTATCTTGGACAACGGTGACTGCTTTTAAAGTACGGTTTGCGTTTTTGATTAATACGACAATCAAGCTGATAAATACAATAAAACCTAGAAATCCAGTTTCAGCTAATACTCCAAACCACGTGCTATGAACGGCGTGATTTAGTCCATCCCAATGAGGGCTATAATAAAAATAATTTGCGAGGAAGTTATCTAAACCCACTCCTGTGAATGGGTGAGAAAGCGCCATTTTAAAAGCGGCCTCCCATGCATATATACGTCCCATTGCAGAAGCATCAACCCCTTCTTCGGCAGCTCCACCTGAGGATCGATCTGATATGCCTGCAACGATAAATAAGATAGCACCAGCAAGGACTCCGATAGCTATTAACAGAGCTTTTGATTTGATACGTTGTAGACCATAAATACCAAATACAGCTATCATTCCTAATAATCCGCCTCGGCTTTGAGTTGCCATTACGGCCCAAAAAAGGATAGGAATAGATACCACTCCAATCATACGTTGATGCCATGGAAGTTGGTGGGTAACGAGTAATCCAACGGCAAAAGAAGTGGGGAACATTAACACTAATGCGAGATCGTTAGGATCACCAAGCATAGAGCCAAATTCCCGACCAATCGTAACGCGAGAGCCTTCAACTAACCCAATCCCTCCTAATTTGTTTTGAATTGCGACAATACCAACAAGAACACCTGATATGGTAATAGCCTTCAATGTGAATGCTAACTGTTGAGGACTACGGACTAAAACCGCAATAGCGAAAGTCATAAGGATAATTTTCCAATAAATACTTTTAAAATAATCAAGGGCAATGGGACGGTTACTGGCTAAAGCAATACCAATAATAATCAACACGAGAAAGCAGGTCAGTAAAGTAAATTCTTTACACCAAAATAATTTAATTTTTTTAGTTATGCCAACTTGCCAGCCCAATGCAGCAAGTGAGCCAAGAGAGAGGAGTAAAGGAATTTTTAAAGAATATAGTTGAGGGAAAACCTCATGAATGCGAAAGAATGAAAAAATAACAAAAAACAAAACCATTAAAAAAGGACGATTTAGGATATAAAGCACTGCCAAAGGAAGGAGTCCTAAAACGACGATTAAAGCAGGATGAGGAAATAATCGCCATAAAACCCCAGCAAAAAGCGAGCAGGTAACGGCTGTAAACCATTGTAGGGGGGTTGATTGCAGTGGCGTATTATTCATTGCCTTTCTCCTACTTATTTTGTCTTATAGTAAAGAGAGCAAGGGTAATGCCACATTGTTAATGTTTATATCTATATGATTTAATTTGTTATTTCTATTCTTTGGAAGGTGAATTTCGCAAATTGAGAACTGTCTTTCAAATTGAGAATAAGAGGTGTGAGGAGCTGCTTCCTCGATCCGAAGAATAACCGAGAACCGAGTAATAGATTAGCTTTTATAAGCTTTTATTATTATTGGCACAATGGCTTCTGTTGAAAAAGCATCTTGAATTGTTTGTTTTGCGGCTTGTTGTATTGGTTTTTTTTGCTGAGAAGAAAGTGAAAGCCAATGTGTCAGTGAGTCAGATAGCTGTTCTGGCTCATTTATCCAACCATTATTACCATGCTTGATTAGACGATGAAGATTACCTACAGGAGTTGAAATGACAGGGATCCCTCTTGCCATCGCTTCTAGTGCTGTCATCGGTAATCCTTCATAGCGAGAGCATATGATTAATAAACCTATATCTTGCCAGAGCGAATCCATAGAAGATTGATGACCATGAAAAATCACATTGCAACTTTCTTGATCTATAAGCTCTTTTTCCATTGGTCCTGAGCCATAAATATGGAAGTTGTGTTCAGGGTGGCGTTTAGCTAATTGAATAAATCGATCTGGGGCTTTTTCATGGTTTAAGCGTCCGACAAAAGCAATTTCTCTACCTTGAGATTGAGAAAGTGTCGCAGTATTAACGAAATTATTCAGAATTGTAGTATGCCAAGGTACTCGTTTATCAATTCTCTCACTAACTGAGAAGTTATAATGACTAAGCCAAGCGCTCCACCTATCTGCTAAATCATAATAGGCAAGTTTCCCTTTATTGATTTCTCCTGCATGAAAGGTATTAATAAAACGAATTTTTTGATGGGAAGTTAATAAAGATAGACGCAATAAGCGAGAATATAGAGCCGCTTTGTAGCCATGAGTGTGAATCACTGCTGGTGTATTATGGCGTACATTATGGAGTAAATCACGAAACGAACCCTTCAGAAATTGATAAGAAACATTAGCGTTATTTAACGCTAATGTTAATGGGTGTGTATTTTCATACTGGCAGAGGAAAACCACTCGCACGGAATGATTAAAGGACGTTAAGCCCTGTGCGAGCTGTAAAATATGGGATTCAATACCCCCTATATCCCGACTGTCGAGTAGTAACCAAATATCATTGGTAGATTTAGGAGTCTGACTCTTCATAGGCTTCCCAAGCTTGTTTTTTACGATATAGGGTTGATGGGCTTAGCTCAAGTAATACTGCGGCATTGAGAACATTTCCATCACAATGGTCAATTGCATTTTGGATGGCTTCTCTTTCAATATCAGCCATCGGACGAATAGAGTTGGTATTAATTTGATTCACTATTGGAGGATCTTCACTTAACGATTGAGGCACGACTTCATGGAATTGAGAAGCTTGAGCTGTTTCTGGGGATGTTGTTGGGGCAATAACCGTTCGTGGTTTAACTGTCGATGCTGAAAGTGGCTGATTCAATGGTGGTGGGAGGTGCTCGATAGCAACTTGAGTATCATTATGAAGTACGACTACATTGCGAATGATGTTTTGTAATTGACGCACATTTCCAGGCCATGAATAATTGCATAGCTTTAATTCAACATCTCGCTTCATTGAGGCGAATTTTTTATTATCTTCTTTAGCGTATTTCTTTAAGAAAAAAGAAGCGATATCAATAATGTCAGTACCGCGTTCACGTAATGGGGGCATTTGAATTGGAACTACATGAACTCGATAGTACAAATCTTCTCTAAATCGACCTTCGTTAACTTCAGTTAGTGGGTCTCGGTTGGTGGCGCAGATAATACGAATATCGGTACTGAGTTCCTTGCTGCCCCCTAATGGAGTAAAACGTCCTGTCTGTAAAAAACGCAGTAATTTCTTCTGCATTTCTAATTCCATTTCGCACAATTCATCTAAAAATAGTGTACCACCGTTAGCGAGCATTGCCGCCCCTTTACGGTCAGTTGTTGCTCCTGTAAATGCGCCTTTAACATGGCCAAAAATTTCACTTTCCATTAAGTCTCGAGGAATAGCACCACAGTTAATGGCAACAAAGGATTTATTATGACGGTGACTCTGGTAATGAATTGCTTCAGCACAAACTTCTTTACCTGTACCACTTTCACCATAAATAAACACACTCGCTGTCGTGGGAGCAACGGCGTCAATTATTTTGTAAACGGCTTGCATTGGAAGGCTAGAACCGATAAACCCTTGATATTTTTTGCGGTTGAATGTGTTTTGAAGATCTTCAACAATACCTTCTAGCTTTGCTCGTTTGAGATGATTTCGAATCGAGGTTTTTAAGCGTTCTGCTTGAATTGGTTTTTCAATAAAATCATCTGCACCACTTTGTAATAAATTAACGGCAATGTTAATCGTCCCGTGAGCTGTTGCGACAATAACGGCAGTGGGTAGCTGATTTTCTTTCATCCACGCCAATACATCTTGCCCAGATATATCGGGTAATTTTAGGTCAAGGATCACCAATTGTGGTGGGTTCTTTTCCATAAATGCTTTGGCTTCTTTTCCGGTGGTAACGTGAAAGAATTCATAAGGTTCATCTTTCACATATTGTTTATAAAGAATAGCCAAAGAAGTTGAATCCTCAACTAAAAGTACTTTTTGTAGCATAAGCAACGTCCTGTTTTACCTAGCAATTGTTAATATAGTCACATTTTAGTTTGTGAATCCTTGAGCATTTCGTTTTTCTAAAGCAGCAAATGATAGAGCTGCAATATTTGGTAATTTTTCTGCTTTTTCAAGAGCTTCATCAAACTGCTGTTGTATACAATGTAATTCAATTTCACGTGAAATTGCAGATAAAGCAACGTTTCCGAGAGTTAGCGCACTACTTCCTAATGTATGAGCTTCAAATTCGAGAGCGTAGAGGTCTTTTTCTTTTGCTGATGTACTAATAGTACTGACTCTTTCTTTTGATTCAATAATATAAAATTTAATTAATTCAGGCATAACACTCGCATCAGTGTCATGGATAATTTGTTGAATAATACTTTCATCGATAAGAGATAGTGTGTCATTTTCATTATTGTTTGATGTATTTTTGTTCACAGTTATTCCTTTTTCTGTTGTCTTATCTTCGATGCTAGAGAAGGTTAAATAACGGGTTAAGCACTCTAATAAACTGGTTCTATTAAATGGTTTTGATAAATAGTCAGTCATTCCGGCTTCAATAAAACGCTCTTTATCGCCAGAGAGAGCATGAGCCGTTAATGCGATAATAGGCATTTCTTTATGGATTTTCGAGATTGCTCTTATTTTTCTTGTTGCGACCATTCCATCCATCTCTGGCATTGAGATATCCATAAAAATAAGATCATATTGTTGCTCTTGAACCATGGCAATCGCTTCTTCGCCATTGTTAGCAATATCAATATTATAGCCCATATAATGGAGTGTGTTTTTAATTACGATTTGGTTGGCTTGATTATCTTCCACAACTAAGAGTTGTATTTGTTTACTTGTATGGCTGAGAGTTTGGGTATGGGGAACTTGTTGGTGTGTTTTAATAATGTCTATCTCCTTGGCACTAGAGTGATCTAATGTGACTTGAAAAGTAAACTCACTCCCTTTTCCATAATGGCTGCTAGCTTTTATATTACCATCCATCATAGTTACCAAGCGTTTTGTGATTGCTAGCCCTAGCCCTGACCCTTCATGTGAACGAGAAAAGCTATTATCAGCCATAGTAAACTCTTCAAATAATGAGTCTAGTTGTTCCGCTTTTATTCCGATACCAGAGTCTTTAATTGTGGCATTAAGTTGTAAGCGTTCGTTGAATGGTTGAACATCAATTGAGATAAGAATAAAGCCATCATCTGTGAATTTTAAACTATTACCGATGAGATTGAGCAATATTTGACGTAAGCGATTAACGTCACCACAAGCATATTCAGGTACAGTGTTTGATAATGACATACTTAATTTTAGTTGTTTTTTATCTGCTTGAGCTTGAAAGCTTTGTAAGGAACCTTGTAAGCATTCATGCATATTAAAGGTTTTATTATTGAGATAAAAAGTGTTCGTTTCCATTCGAGAGAAGTCCAAAATATCATTAATAATAGATAATAAAAGTTCACTAGAACTGGTTGCTGTCTCAACTAATTCTTGTTGATTTGGTTTTAATTGAGTCTCTTTTAAGATGGCAAGTAATCCTAAAACTGCGTTCATTGGTGTTCTGATCTCATGACTCATTGAAGCTAAAAATCGGCTCTTACTTTCATTGGCTGACTCCGCTTGTTGGCGTGCTTGCTGTAGATCTTGATAGTTTTGTTTTAGGCTGTAAGACATTGAGTTAAACGCGTTAGAAATTTCTTCTAGATCTCCGCTAGAGGTAATGTCAATTTGTGTTCCTGGACCTTTCTTTGTGATGGTGTTTACTGCATTTTTTAGCTTGTTTAGGTGACGAGTTAAAGCATTACCTAATAGAAAAGAGAGACCAATAACGATGAGTAATTCAACTGAGGCGATCGCAAATATCCAGGACTTTGCTTTATGTAAAAAGGTATTTTCATTATGAGTGCCAAAGCCTATCTCGACGGTACCAAGGAGTGTTGAACTACTTTTTATATAAGTTTGAATATCATAACTGCCGTCAGAGGCATTATCTAAAATCGAGCTATTAGGGTTAGGTATTTCATGTAATTTAGGTCCTCCTTCTGCGATTAATGTGCCATCAGGGTGATATATTTTTACATAACAAATATTTCCAAGGGCAATTAACTGGTTGACTAACTCAGTAATCGCAGGCTTATTTCCTTCTGTCAAAGGTTCTTTAATCGCTTTAGTAAACATGTGTAATGTCGCTGTTGAGCGCGTAACCAGTTGCTGTTCACTTGAGTCAGAAAGAAACTTAATAGAGCTAAAAACCAATACCAATAGCATTATGCATTGTATTAGAGAGATTCCTACGATGGTTTTAAGTCTGAATGTCATAATAAGCTCCTTGGTTTTTTATGCTAGGGCAATTAAATATCTTGGCGGTTATTGCTTCTCTATGATTAATAATAGAGCGTCATCATTCGGTGGAATACCTGCCAGAGAGTCGAACGTGTTCATGATGCTCTCTATTGCGAGTTCAAGTGGTAGTTCAAGTGTGCTTAGGAGCTTTTCCTTAATGGTTGATTCAAGAGTTTCTCGTTCTGATATGGAGTTTCCTGATTCAAATAATCCATCAGTAAAAACGGCAACTCTGTCGCCTTTATTTAGATGGAGTTGTGTTTCTTGATATTTAGTGTGAGGCAGCAAACCAAGTAATGTTCCTTCGGTATTGACGGTTTTTAGCCCTGTCTTGGTTATGCAAATAGGAGCAGGATGTCCCGCACTACTGACTTTTATTGTTGTGTCATTGGTTAAACTTAAACAGCAACTGGTTAGCATAGTTTGAGATAAAATTTGGTCTTTAAATGCATTGTTAGACAGTAATGAGAGTAATTGGCTTGGTTTTGTTATGTCTATATTCTGCATTAGCCCTCTGATATAACCGGCGTAGGCATAAGCAAAGAATTTTGCGCTTTCGTCGTGGCCCATAACATCTGCAAGTAACAGCTGGGTCGTATCTTCATTGGTCATTGATAAAACAAAGTCTCCTCCTCCATGTCCAGTATTACGTTGTTGAATTGCTAATTTCCAATGAGGTGATGTTAGTTCTACTTGAGGCAATAAAGTATTAGTGATTTTTTGATTAACCTGTTGTGATAAGGAACGATACACTTGGTCAAATCGTGCAAGAACACGTAAAATAGAGCGAACTAGCATCTCTTTTCGGATTGGTTTTTCTAGGTAATCATCAATGCCTAAATCGCTTGCATCCATTAACGTACCACTGTCTTGTAAGTGAGATAAAAAGATGAAAGGGATAGAAAAGTCCTTTTCTTGTTCTAATCTTTTTCTTAGCTCTAGCCCACCAACTTCTGGCATTTGAATATCAGAAATTATCAGGTCGACCGTATTGTTTTTTAGAAATTCGAGAGCTTCTTTTCCGTTGGCTTTAATTGTAAGTTTAAATTGGTCTTGTAAGTAAGCTTGGTAGAGTTTGCATTGAATGCTATCGTCTTCCACAATCAGAAGATGAGGTTGTTTCTGACCAGTTTTACGTTCCCATTTCATGGTAAATGTATTGATATTTTTAGTGGTTGTATAAACAAGAGCGTCCGTTTGATTTTGTATAATATCAATACCGCGGCCATTGCATTTTAATGAAAAATCACCAATGTCAGTGTTGCTTTTGTGTAAGGTAGGATCCCAAGGTTCACCGTCGTCACTAATGCTTAGTTGCCAGTATTGCTTAGTCTTTCTTAACGTAACGTTAATAACCTCAGTAGGTTTATCAGGATGAAGAACAAGGTTTGTACTCCATTCTGAAAAACACAGCAAACATTGATGCTTAAATGTTTGCTGTAAATCTAAACGGTCTAATATTTTAGAAAGCGATTGACGTAAAACTCGAACAGAGTTAAGAGATCCTGGTTGAGTGCTTTCAAAGAGTAAAATAGAGTCTGTCATAATTACACCACTGTAGATAAAAAACGATTATTTTGAATAGCAGAGATAAGCTTAGTAGATAAAAACGCGGGTAAAAATCGTAAACGTTCAATTTCTCTGCATATTTCATTTTTTAAGCTAGGTTGATATTTATCATTAAACACATGACCTATTAGATGAGCGCCATGATTCTCTAGGCTTTTTAGAGAATCTTTGAGCTCGGTATGCAAGGTTTGTCCTGATAAAATAACCATAATGGTGCCATCACAACAGCCAGCGATACTCTGCGCTGGAATATTATTGGCATTTAATTGAGATATTGCTGTGCTATCAATAATTATTTTGTCGAATTCATTGCGCCATATTTCGATCTGTTCTTGTAGTTTTTTTGGTTGACGTAATTCTAAAATTTTAGAGCGATTGTTTGGCACGGGAACGCCTGATATTACCTGAGAGCTGTTTTCTATCGTGCTTAAATAATGTGTTGGTGAATCGTCAGTAGTAAGGGTTGTTTGTGGCAAAGAAAGTGAAAATAAGCTGGGGTGTTGCAAATTTAAATCAACCAAAAGTGTTCGATAACCTGCAAGTAAGTGTCTTTCAGTAAGAGCCTGAGCTAAAGAGCTGACGCCTTCTCCTGGATTTGTGGAGGTGATGCACAAAGAATGGCAATCGTGTTGCTCCAACTGTAAGAATACTTGTTCTATTTCCATATAACATGAAGGAATTCTCATTATAGTGCTCCTATTAAGGCAATAGCGGCAACAACTTGGAAAACGTCTTTTACACCGGTGCGAACTTGCTCCATGATGCTTTCATCTTTATTCGGAATATAAACAGTATCGCCTGCACGTAGTACTGGTAGGCTTCTAAAATCAGCAGTACGACTAAATTTTACAAGATCAAAAGTACGAGCTTGTCCTTCGTCTAATGAGTGATTAACCACGCTGATTTTTTCAAGATAAGCCACATTACTTGGGCCACCGGCTTCGGCGAGTAAATCTAAAAGTGTCATTGAATCATTAAAGCGATAGCGACCAGGTTTATTAATGGCACCAAGCACTCGAATGGTCGTTTCTTTGCTATCATCAACCCAAAGACGGTTTTTTTCTGGAACATAAATGGTGTCGCCTGTTTTTACTTTTGGTAATAGAGATTCGTCACCTGTTTCAAAATACAATGCTAAATTGAGTTTGCTTACTCGTGAATAACTCTTATCTCGATGAGTAACGCGAATATTATGAATGTCAGCATCTTTAGTCGGTCCATCTGCTGCAGATAAGATATCTAAAAAGTGCATATCATTGGTAAAGCGATAGCGACCAGCGGCATTTACCTGACCAAAAACATAAATCGAACTGTCTGAGCTTTGACGAACCCACTGAGATTTATTGTCTGATGGATCTTGAGGTAAATCGTGTACTCTGATAGTCGCGCCAGCTCGAATAACGGGAAGTGCAGAGTCTGGTCTTCCTTTTGAAATAAAGGTATCGAGATTAAATGTGTGTACTTGGTTTCGACCTGTCGCATCAGGAGTAACAATTTCTATTCTTGTAGTGTCTCCTCGAAGTGTTGGGCCACCAACATGTGCAAGTAAATCTAAAAAGGACATTTCATCAGACCATTCAATTCGACCTGGGTGTTGTACCTCACCTAATACTCGTACGGCACGATTTGGTGTGATTTTAAGCCATGATTTCTCATTTATATCGGTTTTTTCTGGCACAAATATAGCGTCACCGGCTGTAATTGCTGGTGGGCGAACATAGTTAGTTCCCTCTGTATAGCCTGATAAATCGAAGTTAATTACAGCACCATTGGCTTTAATAATTCGAATCTGGCGAGATTCAGCAAACCGAGTTGGCCCACCTGCGTTGGCTAAAATATCCATAAAGGTTGCGCCTTTTTTACCTTCAAATGCGCCTGGTTTTGCTACTTCACCCATTACATACACCATGTTTGCACCTGATTTTATTTCTTCTTCTTGTTTTGGTACGAAGATAGTTGAGCCAACTTCAAGTGGCGGTAATAAGCTAGAGTCTCCAGTATCTAGATAACGTTTTAGATTAAATAAGGCTGGTTGGTTTTTTGAAATTACGCGGATCTGTTCGACGCCTGCATAGCGCGTTACTCCACCTGCTCTCATTAAGACATCAACAAGATTTGAACCAGATTTATAAGAGAAAGTACCAGGGGAATTTACTTCACCAAATACCTTGATGGCTTTTTTACCATCGGCAGCATCACCTGCTTGAGAGAGTTTCGCTGGGTCAAATTCTTGTTCAATATTACCGACCATAGGGGATGCCGGGATAAATAAAGTATCTAATGATTGAAGAGATGGCAGTAATGATTGCTCTCCAGAATCTAAAAAGGCTTTGTAGTTAAATGTGGTTAATTTATCTGCTCGGCGAAGTTGCAAACGGTTAAGTTGAGCACCAGAGCGAAGTCCGCCAGCGGCATATAAAGCCAGTTGAACAGAGTCACCATCGCTGAGTGTATATTCTCCAGGCTGCTTTACATACCCTTGAATATTAATGATTAATTGACGTTTACTGATGAAAATTTGCAGATTAGTGAGATCTTGTAATATCGTATTTAAGCTTAAACTAATACTGGATACCATTTGTTTCTCTGTTTTACCTGCAACAAAAATAGGACCAATTTCAGGAAGAATTACGCGTCCCTGTTTATCAACTTGAAAATCTTTATTTAGTGATTCTTCACCTGGTAATAAGATTGAGATAACGTCACCAATTCGTACATTATTCATCTCTGATGCAGAGCTAAATAGAGCAGAAGTTAATGCAATGATAAAAATAATAGTATGAAGTATACGCATTTTATTGGTCTCCATTAACTGAATGGTTATCTAGCATAAGAGGTTGGTCTAATTGCATTAACTCAATAGTAACTCGGCGATTTGTTAATCGAATATGAGGCTCTGTACCTGCAAAGTAAGGGTCGTTTGAACCAACGGCATCAACGTGGATTCGTTCCAGTGAAAGTCCGAATATACTTAAATAGCGCTTAACTTGTTTTGCTCTATTAAGGGCAAGATCTTGGTTATAATCTTCCTCACCAACTGCATCAGCATGACCTGTTACTAATAGCTTAAAATCTTTATGTTTATTAAGTAATTGCGATGCTTCTGATAAATTTACAACGTATTTAGGGTTTAACTCAGCAGAATTGAATGCAAACTGATTGTCTCTATTTAAGAGATCATAGATTTTTTTTGCTAAATCTAGATCTGAGTCACCACCATTTGAATGAGTAGGGGGCTTGCACGTTTCTTGACGTTTTACGTGATCTAACTGACGCTCTAAGCGTTTTAGTAGATTACGTTGAATAATTAAATCGTTCGCGGCATCCAGTTGTAATCCTCCTTCTAGTTCACGAGCAATACGAGTTTCGTTTTGCTTTGCTTGGTGTACTGTCGCAGGGAAACACCACTCTGCTTTCTCTAATATTAAAATATCGAGATGACGAGCTGCTAATTCCCAGTCAAAACGTAAACCGTGTTCAGGACCTAAAGGCTGATCTGGCATTACAGGAGAAAATGCTGCTTGTGGATAATTTTCTGCTTCACCACCTCTTCCAGAGTCAGCGAAGGAGGTGCAACCAGACATGATCAGTATCTCTAAACTGAGGATGCATATTAGTTTTATGTTCATAGTGATACTCCTATCTGATTGTGGGCGTATGATTAATGTTGAGTACTATTTACTGGAATTGCGTTTTCAATACGCAACAATTTCAATAGTTCTAAAGGTTGCCCGTGAGCATTTTGAATTTGCATCGTGCGTTCTCTTTCAATAAGGCGTTTATAAAGATAAACAATTGCCCCAATGCCTGATGAATCTAAGAATGTTACTTGTGCTAAATCTATTTGTACTTGGTGATGCTCTTGTTCAATGACTTCATCAATAGTGGGTTGAATATCTCGGCAGCCAATCGCATCCATATCACCTTGAACGGATAGCACTAGTGTTTCTGTGTTTGATTCAAATTGATGTAGTTCCATAATAAGCTCCTAAGGAATAATCCTTTATGTTGATGTTATGTCTGTATAGTTAATAGAGCAGTAAGCGTGCCACTTTTTAAACTCTTTACTTTCAATGATTTATATTTTTTTCTATCTGCTGTACTTGTTTTTCTCAAATTGCAATGCACTTTGCAGAGTGCGAGAACTCAGTTTGAAAGAAAAGAATGAAGGAGAGTATATGAATAGAGATAAGTTGGATTTTTATTGTGTTATTTCTGGATGCAAATTGAATCTCATAATAATAAATCAGGAATAGAATAAGTTTTCTTCAATTAAAACAGTTATTTATGATTGGCATGTTTTTTGATTGTTTAATAGGTAGTGCGATATAACAAGAAGGAAAAAACTATGTATCTATTTATTCGGTTAACCGTATGTTTATTTTTACTCTTCACGACAAAAGTATTTTCGTCCCCTTTTGATAGCTGTCCGAGTAAAGCGTATTTATTTCAAGGAAAGCCAGTTGCTGTTTATGGTATCAACTTAGTTACAGGGACCAATAGCATTTTGCAAAGTGATACTGGACTCAACGCGAATATTAATGGCGTTGGATTTAATGAATTTGATCGCTATATTTATGGTTTCAATACGACTAACTTTACTATGGTTCGGTTAGGGGATAATTTTCAAGCAACTACATTATCTGTTAGCGGTTTGCCTGCAAGTAAAACCTTCTTTGTAGGGGATGTTTATAACCATCACTATTACCTTTATAGAAAAGGTGAAGGGCTATATAAAGTGGATCTTTCTCCATTAGATTCAGATCCTAGCGCATTATTGATTGCTCAGTTGATTACAACAACGACAAGTGTGAATTTAACTGATTTTGCTTTCCATCCAGGTAATAGCAAGTTATACGGGGTTGATAACGGCAGTGGTGCATTGTATGAATTTGATATTAATACGGGAGCTTCGTCTTATATTGGGCCAACGGGGGAGACTGGAACCTTTGGTGCTATGTATTTTGATGTAGATGGGTATCTTTATCTTTCTCGCAATCAAGATGGACAAATTTATCGTGTGAATCTCTCTACTCAAACAATTATTGATTCAGGTGTTGTACCAGCAATAAAATTTGCAGATGGACCATTCTCGAGTCAAAACGATGGGGCTCGTTGTGCAAGTGCCCCATTGATTGACACTGATGAGCCCGCGACAATTGACTTTGGTGATGCTCCAGACAGTTATGGTTCAACGCTTGCGTCTAATGGTGCTCGACATGAAATGGATAATGTGACTTGGCTAGGTAGCAGTGTTGATGGCGATTATTATGCGCCTCAATCGCCAGATTCAGATGATACTATTAGTAATGATGATGAAGACGGAGTTGGCTTTGTTACCGCACTAGAGCCAGGTTTAGATTCAGTTATTGCAGTTAATGCCTCTACTACAGGCTACTTATCAGTATGGATAGATTGGAATGATGACGGTGATTTTTCAGATACAGGTGAGCAAGCTATTACTGACCAATTATTAAATGTAGGAAGTAATGCATTAGTTGTTTCTGTTCCCTTTGGTGCTAGTGTTGGTGAGACATGGAGCCGATTCCGTTTTAGTCAGCAAACAGGGTTAGCGTATTTTGGAGGAGCCAAATCAGGTGAAGTGGAGGATCATGTTGTCACTGTTGTTGCAGCAAATACTACGCTACGTCATTTTCCATCAGCCAGTGGCTACGTCACACTAGCTTATGAAGATAATTGGCCAGAAACCGCTGATTACGATATGAATGATTTAGTGGTTAGATATAGAGTGACAGAAGTACTTAAAGATAATCTAGTAGCTAAAATCATTATTAGCGGGAAATTAGTCGCAGTGGGTGCTGGGCATCACAGTGGGTTTGCCGTTCGATTACCATTCGTGAGCGGGGGGAATGTAACGGCAGCAAAAACACGCTTATTTTATAATAACGTACAGCAAGAAGGTAACGCTCAAGAGTCAGGAATGTCAGAAGCGAGCTTTATTCTGATTAATGATGCAGTAAATGTTGTTGGTTATGGGTGTAACTATTTTAGAACCTCGAACGATTGTCGTGAAAGTGTAGGGCTTGAATTTGAACTTCAATTTAGTTTCAACTCTCCAATTGCGACCGAAAGTATACCTTCAATGCCTTACGACCCATTTATTTTTGCGACACCGGGTTTTTATCGTGGAGATATGTTTTCAGGAGCCCCTGGCCGAAGTTATGAAATACATTTAGCGGATCAAGCACCAACGGAGTCATTCAATGCAAGCTATTTTCAGTTAGGACAAGATACGAGTGATCCAGCTGCTCAACGATACTTTAAAACCATCAATAATATGCCTTGGGCGCTGCTGATTTATGATGAGTGGAAATGGCCAAGAGAACGAGTTGATTTAATTGAGGCTTACCCAGATTTTGTTGGCTATACCGAGTCTGGAGGTGCCGTAGATCAATCTTGGTACAATATTAATAATGCAATAGCGAATAAATATTATTAAGAGAGGGTGTGATGATGAAAAATATACTAATGGTATTCTTAATGTCGCTATCCTTAATAGCGTGTGGTGGTGGTGATTCAGGTTCAAGTTCAGGGCCTTCAAATAGTGATAAGCCAGTAACTGTGAAAACAGAAGATCTTCTTGCTCCTGATGATTTTACATTTAATCCAATCACTTTACAGAAGCTGACTATTGATTTAAGTGGGTCGTTACCAGAAAGAACACATGTATCTGTTTATTCACTTTTTTCAGAAGTAGGGAAAGAAAACTATATTGTTAATTATGATAGTAAAATCATAGACAGTGCGATGACAAATGGACAGCTAACACTTGAATTCTCTTTAGCTGAAAGTCAATCTGAAATTGTTGTTGAAATATGGTCATATGATGGCAGTCAACCATTACAAAAGATGTTTGAAATTAATGGTGAAGCTCTTGTTTGGTAAATGATAATAGATATAACACTTTAATTTATCTGCGATAAAAAACCGCCGCTTTATTTGTTTAAAGCGACGGTTTTTATATTACCAACAATCGAATCTATTCAAACGATAGTTTTAGCGATGGATCCAATAGGGCTGTATCTTTAGAGGTTGAATCCATTTTGTGCCTTAATTCATAACTATTTTCTTTAATAAAATCAATGTTAGCATGCAAGCATTGAACTAATGAGTCTCTTTTTTTATTTAATGATTCAGACAGTGGCATATCGATTGTTAGAGCAAGAGCTTTACTGGCTTTAGTTGGATTATCTAAGCTTAATTTTACATAACATCCCAATAGGCCTAAACAAAGTTCTGTTGAGTAAGGATATTGGACTAATCCCTCTTGATAAAGTTCAAGAGCTTCATCTGGTGCTATTTCTTGTTTATGATAAGCAGCAGTGATTGTTTGTGATAATGAGGATAATGAATTTTTTAATTCAGTACTATTTTTAAGTATCGATAACGAATGACGAGCATAATTATCGATTTTTTTCTTTTGTTTTAACACTTCATTTATTTTTTCTATTAACCAAATTTCACCAAAAAAGCTAAGTAAATAAAGCGTCTCGACTAATGTAACAGAGCTAAGTTGATGCAAATTATTATAATAAGGGTGTAGGCTTTTTAATGTATTTTGTTTAGCTTGTATAATGTCGCCTTCTTCAATCAAGTGCTTAGCCATACTCAAGTTAAACATAATATTTAACTGCCCTCTTTGTATGGGCGTTAAGCGATATTCTGAGCGACGGATGAAGTTTTTTTGGTCTAAAATTAACTGATTTATATCACTTTCAGATTGTGCTTTTTGAATATAAGCATCGTAGTAATTCAAGCATTCGATAACATAAGAACACCAATTTGGGTCCGCAATCGGAAGATGATTTGCTAGTAGGTGAGTTGCTTTTAAAAAACTACTTTTATTGTTGCAAGAGAGCGCAAGTTTTATCACTTGTAGAGCTCTTGAGGGAACACTTGGAGTGAGGTTCAATGCAGTATTTGCAGATAAAAGAGCGTCTTCATAATATTTCTGATTAATATATAAAGAGGCTAAAAAGTCAAATGCAGGCGTAAACAAAGAGTATTGTTCACATAGCTGTTGAGTTTTTTTAAGTAATTCTTCTTTTGGTATCAGCTCAAGCTCATTTTCAACTTCTAATTGTGCAAGAAGGTAGTTCTTACGTGTTGAAAATTCGGGTTCTTGACAAAGAGAAAGTAATTTTTTCTTATCTGTAAGCATTAATAAATCAATTAGATACTGATCTAATTCATTAATATTATTGGTTTTAGCAAACTCAATTGCTTGACGTTGAAGTTCAGTGTCACTCTTATTGTTCTTTAAAGAATATAATTGTTTAAACAAGCAATATTCTTGATGAGCATGAGTCATTTTATTACTGAGAATAGACTTATTTATAGGTTTACAAAGATAATCGCCATTTCCCTTTGATAAGGTACTCAAAACAGTTTGAGTGGTATTATCACCAGAAACCGTAATTACACGAGTATAAGGCTGAATGAATCCTTTTTCTTTGAGTAGATCATAAAGCTCTGATCCATTAAGTGTTTGCTCAAGATGATAATCAATAAATAGCAAAGAATAGGCTCTTTTCACACAGCTTTTGATTGCCTGTTGATATGATGTTACCAGATCAGGTGTTGGGTATCCCAAATGCTCAATAAGTTGGGATAAATATTTAGAAGAAACTTGGCAGTCATCAACAATCAAAATATTGAAATTCTGAATGGGTTTTTTTCTTATTATTTCAGGGGCTAAGATATCCATAATGGCCTCTTTACTTTATGTTCATTATTTTTTCTAATAAGGTTTCTTTTTTAAATGGCTTAGCAACGTAGTCATCCATACCTGATTCATAACATTTTGAAATATCTTGATCAAGTACACTGGCCGTAAGTGCGATAATAGGCGTCTTTTTTCTGTTTTCTGTTTGTTCTACTTGGCGTATTTCTTTTGTTGCGGCAAAACCATCCTTAACCGGCATCATACAATCCATTAAAATTAAATGGTAAGTTTCACTCTCTGTAAATTTATCTACGGCTTCCTGTCCGTTGTTTGCTATATCAAAGGTATAGCCTGATTTACTGAGAAATAGAGAGGCAACTTTTTGGTTAACAAGATTATCTTCTACAATAAGAATGTGCTCCTTAGTTTGATTAGGAATCTCTTGGTCGTGAACGATTGTATTCTCTGGATAATGTTTCTTTATATCTCCCGAAATAGGAGATGTACTTGACAGGTTATCAGAATGAAAAATCAGAGAGTTGGTCAATGTTTTATTAAATCGGTAGCCCAATAAAGGATAAGTTATTAAACCATCAATTATGGATTCAAAATTCGTAGCTCTGTTTTTGTGTTTTTGAATTAAAACGACAGATATGTCTGGATGTTGATGACGGAGGTTTAAGAGATCATTTTTACACTCCATATTCATATAATCATCAATACAATACAAAAGAATAGGCTTTTCATTTGCTAAAAGTGTTATTTCATCAAGGGTATTAATAGAGATAAAATTAGATAAACTTTGATAATGCAACTCTTTAACAATATTGTCTTTAAATTCACAATTATTACCCATTAAAATAATAGGTGTGGTTAATAGCTCAGTTGCTGGTAGGCTATTTTCATGTACGATTGTGGTCTCTATACTAAACGAAAAACAACTGCCGTGATTCTTTTCTGAGCTGATAGATAAAGTGCCCCCCATCAACTCAATAAGTTGAGAAGTAATGGCTAAACCAAGCCCTGTACCACCATATTCTCGTGTAATAGAGCTGTCTTCTTGGGTAAAGGGTTTAAAGATATATTGTTGAGCCTGTTTATCAATACCAATACCAGAGTCAGAGACGGAGAGGTGAATGTATCCTTTATCTCTTGAAGTTGGCTCAAACCTTGCTGTTATTGCTACATGTCCTGTGTGAGTGAATTTAATCGCATTTGAGGTTAAATTCATTAATATTTGTCTAATACGGTGATCATCTAGCAGTAAATGAACAGGAAGGTTAGATGATAAATTAATATTCAGGTCAAGATTTTTTTCTGTAGCTTTAGAGATACCGATAGAAATAGTATCAAAAATAACTTCCCGTAAATTAGTACTGTGTGTATGAAGAATTAAACTCCCTGCTTCAATTTTAGAAATGTCTAAAATGTCATTAATCAAAATTAAAAGTGTTTGAGATGATGTTTCTACGGTATTTAGGTAGTCATGCTGAATAGGTGAAAGCTTTGTTTCAGATAGTATTCCTGACATGCCAATAATGCCGTTGAGAGGGGTTCTTATTTCGTGGGACATATTCGCCAGAAAAGTGCTTTTAGCTAAATTTGCTCTTTGGGCCTCGTTTTTTGAATTAATCAAGTTTTCTTCATTTGAGGCTCTTTCTGAGATAAGAGTATTAATGTTTTGAGAAAATAGAGCTAACTCATCATCTCCTTCTACATTAATTTGGATGCTATAGTCATGGTTTTTTTCAATAAGTTTCATGGAATTTGTAATGGTGTTTAGGTTCGTAATTATTCGTCTAGAAAGTGAAATGCCAAAATATGAAATAAACATAAGAGATAGAACTAAACCGGTGATAAAGGTAAAAATGATCGTGTTAATTTTCTCTATATGAGCATTAATCTCTTTTTTTAGTTCGCTAGTAATTACAGTCGTTACTGATTGAATTAGAAGTAATCGATGGTTAAGAGCTTGTCTTCCCGAATTTTTTTCTTCAATAGAGTAGTCTTTTGCTCTGTTTTTTATTACGGCATTACGAAATTGAATACTTAGTGCAAAACTATCATTACTAAAGGTCTTGAGTAGAAGCTCAATATTTTCTTGACTAGCATTCATGGTAATAAACTGTTCTATAAACAATTCCTGTCGATAAAACAAGGAATTCAATTCATCATGGTATTCCTCATTATGCATATTAAGGTCAAGGTTAATATACCAGTTCTCTTTAATTGCCCAGTAGTTTAGCCATTGTAGCTGGGAGACGATTTTTTCCTTTCTATTGAGAAGATCTGATGATGTTTTTAGGCGCTCTTTATTTTCTATAATATTGATATTTTCTAAAGTATCGGTGATCCAATCAGACCACTCCTCAACATCGACTGCGGTGTAATTAACAATTTCTGAATTAACGTTTGAGAGTTTTTGTATTGCCTCATATAACTGTGGCGAATTTTTTTTGTCGATGTGCTTAACTAGTTCATTTATTGCATTTACTGACGCCGATTTATCAATGTCATTGTGAATTGAATATAATGAATTCAAACGAAGGAAGTGCATTGCTGTAATGTAATTGGAAAGTTTTTCATTAAAAATCAGATGTTTACTAAATGATTTTAACGATTTTAACTCCTGTCGTTGAGAAGATATTTCTTTTATCGAAAGCATAGACAGAAGCATAAAAGGAAGAATGACAAGTATCAGCATTCTTGATTTTACGGAAAGGTGATTCATTAGTTTCATTAAACAATCCTTGTAAAAAGTCATCATTATTGACCTATATGTAAAGCATAGGATATTTAGTCAATAAAAGTAGTTAATATGAATTAAAGTTCATTTTTCATATACCCTTACAAAAATAATCCTCAAAAAGTAAATTTTTATATAAAACAAACACATATTATAAATGCCTATTCGTGTCAATATAATGACGTCTTATTATTTGGAATACTAGCGATATTCTTGTGATGAATATCACAAAGTATGCGAGTGATTTATTAAGTTAATAGGTTTGTATTGTGTGATTTAAACCTTTATACCATAGTGTATTTATACCGCTGAATATACAGTCGGAAATTTATAATTAGTTTGCTAGATAAAAGGAATTATTATGGCTTCTGTAAAAATAAATGATAAAAGTGATAGTTATGTAGGTGGGGACCTATATTCTAAATATTTAAAAGAAATAAATAAATATCAACTTCTTAGTGCCTCTGAAGAGTTGGTTTATAGTCGAAAATACCATGCTGGCGATATATCATCTCGTAATGTGTTAATTGAATCTAACTTAAGGCTTGTTGTTAAAATAGCAAATAAGTATCGAGGAAGAAATCAAACTGATTTATCACCGCTAGATATCATCGAAGAAGGTAACTTAGGGTTAATAAAAGCAATTGATAAATTTGATCCAGATCTTGGCTATCGATTTTCAACTTATGCTGTTTGGTGGATAAAAGAAGCAATTGAAAGTGCTTTATTTAACCATTCGAGAACAGTGCGCCTTCCAGTTCATATCACAAAAGAGTTGAATACGTACTTGCGAGCATCTCGTGAGTTATCAAAATCTCTTAAAAAAGAACCTTCCATTAGTGATATTTCAAAACATTGCGGTGTTGACTCTATAAAAGTAAATAAAATCATGAGGTTATCTTCTGGTGGTTTTATGGGGTATTCTGCATCTTCAGATGATACCCTTCCACAACTTATTGACTCATGTGTTAATAAAAAAGAAAATAATCCTGATAATTTATTATCAAAATTTAACCTTGAAGATAACCTATCATCATGGTTGAATTTACTTCAAGGCAGAGAAAAACAAATAATTATTAATCGTTTTGGGTTATTTGATAGTGATATCAAAACGTTAGAACAATTAGGTAAAGAGCTTCAACTTTCTAAAGAGAGAGTGAGACAAATACAGTCAGAGACACTAATAAAATTAAATTCAATTTTTATAAAAAATAAATTACATCATGATGTTGTATTAAATTCATAGCGATAGGGTTTATTTACTTAAATTGGAGAGTAACTGTATGGATATGAAAATAATCTTTTTTCTATTATTGCTATTTTATACGGTGACATTTTTATACTCCTTTAGGTTTATATTATCTTCTGGAAGTTATAAAACTATGAAGAAAAAAATATTGTCTATTTCCATATTTTTCCTGTATTTATTTTCAATTAAAAGTGCTTATTTATCGTATTCTATTAGTGAAGAGTCAAATTTATTAAATTTTATTTTATTGACGGCATTAGCTCAAATGTTATTCATTATTTTATGGTGTGTAAATAATTTGAGTAATTACTTTATATTATCCGGAAAAGAAAGAAATAATGAAAAAGTTGGTTTATTAAACTTTAGCAGACGTTGTAATTATAATAAGATTATTGATGATAAGATAAAATTAGGTATTCCATTTAGTGTTATTAAACTAAAAATTAATAATCATAAAAAGCTCATAGATGCTTCTTCAAGTAAAACCTTTGGGAAATTAGTGTCTTACTCTGTGTTAGTGTTAAAAAAATCATTGAGTAACAATCATATAGAGTTGTTTTGTGAGGGGCCAGAAATGGTTTTGGTCAGTTACTCTACTGACCAAAATGAAATTAAAAAGCTTGCAGATACGATATATGAGTTGGTGACAACTCCGATCTTGATGGAAGATAAGCATTACCTTCTTCAACCGATTATGGGCTGTGTGATTTTTTCAGAAGAGATAAAAACAACGAGTGAGATCATAAAGAGGGTTGACATTGCTTGTTATAAAGCTAAAAAATTAGGTATTCCGATTGATTTTTACCGCAGTACTTATACAAAATCAATTCATGAAGAAGTGGAGATACTTAATAAACTAATTTACGCCATCCCTAATAATGAGTTTGAGCTTTTCTATCAACCAATTGTAAATAGCATTGATAAATCTGTTCATGGTTATGAGGCTTTGATACGTTGGCCTCAAAAGGATGGAAGTATGATCCCTCCTGATAAGTTTATTTGTATTGCTGAGGAGAATAATTACATAAAAAGAATTACTCAATGGGTCGTAAATCAAGTAGCTTGTGACCTTGCTCAGTTTAAGAGGGAAGGTTTACATCCACAAGTTCATATTAATATTTCAGCGTTAGATTTACATGATGATGATCTGTACAAGCAGCTGTTTGAGTTAGTGACTAGTAATAAGTTGATACCATCTGATGTGATACTAGAGGTGACAGAGAGTGCATTAATGTCAGATATTGATATTGCCTATTTGATGTTATCAAAGCTATCTGAGTTAGGCTTCTATATTAGTATTGATGACTTTGGTACGGGTTTTTCTTCGTTATCTCTACTTAGAGTACTTTCATTTAATCAAATTAAGATAGATCAATCATTTATTCGTAATATGGCTATTGGTAATAGTGATTATGCGATTGTCGCCTCAACTATTTATCTTGCACATAGTCTTGGGTGTAATGTAGTTGCTGAAGGTGTTGAAAGTGAAGACTTATATTGTGAACTAAAAGAGTTAGGTTGCGATTATATTCAAGGATATGTAATTAGTAAGCCCCAAAATTTTGTTGAAATTGTTCATTGGTCTTTAAAGCAAATAGAAAGAGAAAAATTAGTTGCGATTGCTTAGAGCGCACTGATTTTTTCTTGCTAGAATCGATTATAATCAAGAATGATCCATTTTTTAATTAGATACACTAGCTATGTATGAAATGAATCTTAAAAAAATGCAGGAAACAGGTATGAATGGTGTGTGTTTCCTGCGTAAAAATAGATTATTGTAGTAGTACTGGTAGAAACTAAATCAATTAGCTAAGTGCTCTTCCATCTGTTTTTGTATTTGATCTAAACCCTCAATTACTTTATTTATAATGGATTGTTCTGGCTTGGTATTTGCTCTGGTCGCAGCTTCAACAGCTTTAATAGCTGGTAATGTATCTACTTCACATAAGTTACCTAGAGCACCAGAAAGGGTATGAACAGTATGAAATAAGCCTGATAGGTCTTCTGTTTTATATTGTTCTAAAAGAGTCTGACTGGTTGTTGAGTTTTCTGAAAGATAGAGCTCAAACAATTGCTCTGTGATCTCTTTATCCCCATCAAATATTTCTTCTAACATCTCTATGTTTATCATAATATTTACCTACTCTTTCAATATATCTATTTAATATAGAATATAAGCTATTATTATCCAAGGTAATATTGATATTTAAGAGTATTTGCTTTGGACTTTTAGTTAAATTTTCCCTATCTTTCTCTACTGAGTATTAGTTAGGGTGTATTGACATTTGTAAGTGTAGATAAAAAGGCAGAATGTGTATGATGGTAGAACAGAAGGTGTTAATCGTTGAAGATGAACCAATTAGTCGTCGAATTTTACAACATCATTTAAAACCATTGACGACCGTTTTGGCGAGTAATGGGGTTGAGGCTTTGCGGTTGATTAAGTCTGAGAGTATTGATCTGATTTTACTTGATATTCATATGCCTGTAATGGGGGGGTTTGAGGTTATTGAACATCTTAAAAGTAATGATAAAACCAAAAATATACCTATTATAGTTATTACAATAAATCACTCAGAAGCAGACGAAATCCGAGCTCTAGATCTAGGAGCTGTAGATTTTATTACAAAACCATTTAACTCTGTCATTTTACAAAAAAGAGTACGTAATCAATTAAGGTTAAAGCTTAAATCTGATTTACTAGAAAAATACGCTTCACTCGATGGATTAACAAATCTTTTAAACCGTCGTATGTTTGATTCTGATTTAGATAATAAGTGGTCAGAATCTCAAAGATGTGGGGTTAATCTAGGGATCATTATTTTCGATATTGACCACTTTAAAAACTATAATGATCATTATGGCCACTCAGCTGGTGATGAAGTATTGATTCAGGTGGCAAAAGCATTAATGAGAGTTTTACATAGAAAAACAGATCGAGTGTATAGATACGGTGGTGAAGAATTTACTTTAATTCAATTTGATACGGATTTTGATCAGTTGAATCAAACCGCTGAACTATTGCGAAAATGTATTTATGATTTAAACATTACTCATGATTACTCTTCGTATGGAAAAGTGACAATCAGTATAGGGGCTGCGTTAATGAACAATACAGAGGAAAACAATGAAAGTACCTTATTGGAGATGGCAGATGAGCAGCTCTATAAAGCAAAAGATAAAGGTCGAAACCGTATTGAGTCTGTAAAAGTTTAATTTTGTTGATTATTTAAGCGTTAAAGATAAAATTTAATCAGTTAGTTTTATATTTAGGCAAGTGAACATTTATTTTCAAAAAAGACTTGCACCTGATCTCATTTTCTCTATAATGCGCGACATCACTTAATGAGGCAGATGCTTCAGAAGAGTCCCGTGGAGGGATGGCTGAGTGGTCGAAAGCACCGGTCTTGAAAACCGGCAACCGTTAATAGCGGTTCTAGGGTTCAAATCCCTATCCCTCCACCACATTAATTATTGAGCTGATTGAGCTTAATGATAAAAAGATAAAGTGTGCCGACTTAGCTCAGTAGGTAGAGCAACTGACTTGTAATCAGTAGGTCACCAGTTCGACTCCGGTAGTCGGCACCATCTTTTCTCTTTATGAGATGCAACACCTGTTCCCTTTTAGTTCAGTTGGTAGAACGCCGGACTGTTAATCCGTATGTCGCTGGTTCAAGTCCAGCAAAGGGAGCCACCTTTAAGAACGCCGCTTGATAGCAATATCAAGCGGCGTTTTTGTATTTTCAGATTATGAAATAATAATTATTTATTTCAAATATTTTTAGGTGTTTGTCTTATCAGTTGTTGTTTCTATCGTTATGGAATGTGCTTTAATTTATTTCGTCACTTTACAACACTAGAAAGTCCAATACAGCATTCAAGGATGAATAATACCAACTCCAGTAGTTAGTTGTGTTGGTATAAAAAAGCCTCTCACTAATATTATTAGTGAGAGGCTTTTTTGGAATGACGTCTGTATTGTCCTAAAACGTACTTTTTAGTTTTTTCTTACTTCGACTAACTTATCTGTTTCTAGTTTTTCTTTTAACCATAAACCAGATGTTTTCATCGCGTAAGCAAATACAACACCTAAAATTAGAGATGGAATAACCAACTGCCAGTTACCGTTTGAAGCAAAAGTCGCACAAGATCCGATAAATGTACCGGGAATAAAGCTTAGCCATGATTTTTTTGCCTGAGCACACATAAAAAAAGCAACAACGGCAGTAATAACATAGCCGATAATTTCTAGGCTTACCATTGATGATAATTTAATTATCACCATCGCCCAGAACACTCCACTTAAATTAGTCGCAATACTTAGTCCTATACCTTTTATTCCATCGGTTGGTGAAGCAAAGTAAGTGGTGCAGCCAAGAAAACCAGCCCAGCTTAATAGGCCTAAACTAACAGCCACCCAACCCCAAAGACCAGAAAGAATACCTGTCGTAATGGCAATCGCAATTAATGTACTCATGGTTAACCTATTCATTTATTATTTTCTAATAGGCAATAATAATGAGTTTAAAAAAAATTTTAGTGACTAATGTCTCTCTAATAGATTCAGGTTACATCCTTCTCTTTCAAAATTGAGAGGGGTATCGATTGCAATTAATTTCCGTGAAAATATAAATATACTGGGTATTATGACGTCTATTTTCATATATTTGTAAAACTTTATTTCATTGCGAATTAAGTGCTTTATTAGCTAAATCTTTTAAAGTCACTCGCGGTTATTTGTATCTTTAGTTGTGGTCTTGGTTCTAATTGTGCGGTGCGTCGCATAATTATTTCCTTATTATTAAAAATTAAATAAGATGATGTGCGGTTATATGTTGATGTGATTCTCATTATTTTAATTTATACCGTGAAATATAGAATTATTTGTGATTCAAAGCATAAATTGCATTTATCTTAATTTGTAAAACTAAAAAACTTTTGTATTGTAATTCCAGATTTGAAATTTAATTACTTTATCTTTTAGGAATGGAATCATGTTGAAAAGAACGCTTCTTTCTACAATTATTATGGCGAGTTTAGCGGCTTGCTCTTCTACTTCTTCTGAGCAATCAACAGTTAACCAACTGGCTGAAAACCTAGATGTTAACTACACAGTGATTACTAACCAAGGTGCTGATGATGGCCTTGCATGTAAAGAACTTCAAGCTGAATGGGCATCATGTAACAAAGTAAACATGACTGTGACTAATACAGGTGAAGCGGTTGATTCAAAAGACTGGACAATCTACTTCCACAGCATTCGTTTAATTCTAGATGTAGAGAACGACCAATTTAAAATTACTCGTGTGACGGGTGATTTACACAAACTTGAACCAACAGATAAATTTGATGGTTTTGCTGCTGGTGAAGAAGTAGTTATTCCATTGGTTGCTGAATATTGGCAGTTATTTGAAACTGACTTCATGCCCGGCGCATTCGTAACAGCACCAGGTGCAGAAGCTCGTAATATTATTTCTTTAGATACTGAAGACACAGGTGAATACGTAGATGAGATCATCGGCAATCAACTAAAGCGTACACTTGCTGATAATAACGTAACGGCAACAGCTAATACTCGTTTTGAGAAAAACTCAGATGTAGCTGAAGTAGACGCGTCTTCTCATATTATTCCAACACCTTTAAAAACAACGCTAACTAACAAAACCGTTGATTTAGCAAAAGGTATTTCAATTACAGCTAACGGTATTGATGCAGACCAACTTGCCGCATTAAATCAACGTGCTGAACTTCTAGGCCTAGAAACGGCGGGTGAATACCCAGTATCAGTAGCTGTAGATAAGAGCCAATTTAAAGATGGCGTATCTGGTGCATACACACTAGATGTCACTGAAGGTAAAACAACGGTTGTTGCATTTGATGAAGCTGGTGCATTCTACGGCGTTCAATCTCTACTAGCTCTAGTTAGTTTAGATAGTTCAGAAATCCCGACTCTAAACGTAGAAGATGCTCCTCGTTTTGAATACCGTGGCGTAATGGTTGATGTTGCTCGTAACTTCCACTCAAAAGAAGCAATTCTTGCGACAGTTGACCAAATGGCAGCATACAAACTTAACAAATTGCACCTTCACTTAACCGATGATGAAGGCTGGCGTTTAGAGATCCCAGGTCTTCCTGAACTAACTGACATTGGTGGTAATCGTTGTTTTGATGAGTCAGAAACATCATGTCTACTACCTCAACTAGGTTCAGGTGCCGATTCAGATAACTTTGGTTCTGGTTTCTTCACAACAGAAGATTACCTAGAGATCCTAACGTACGCGAAAAACCGTAACATTGAAGTGATTCCAGAAATCGATATGCCAGCTCACTCACGTGCCGCAGTAATGTCAATGGAAGCGCGTTACGCACGTCTTGCTGCTGAAGGCAAAATGGAAGAAGCGAACCAATACCGCTTGATGGATCCACAGGATGAGTCTAATGTAACAACGATTCAATTCTATAATAAGCAAAGCTTTATCAATCCATGTTTAGATTCATCTGCAACGTTTGTAGATAAAGTGATCACTGAAGTTGCAGCAATGCACAAAGCGGCGGGTGTGCCACTAACAACATGGCATTTCGGTGGTGATGAAGCGAAAAACATTAAACTTCATCCTGGTTTCCAAGATATTAATGATGAAGAAAAAATTGCATGGAAAGGGGATCTAGATTTATCTAAACAAGATTTCCCATTTGAAAAATCGCCACAGTGTCAGTCTCTGATTGCAAGCGGTGAAGTTGCAGATTTTGAGCACCTTCCAAGTCACTTTGCTGAGCAAGTTTCAAAAATTGTGGCAGAACATAACATCCCACACTTCCAAGCGTGGCAAGATGGTTTGAAGCACTCAAAAGGAGCTTCTGAATTTGCAACAGAATCTGTACGTGCAAACTTCTGGGATACTCTGTACTGGGGCGGTGGTTCGTCAGCATACGAATGGTCTGAAAAAGGCTACGACGTAGTTATCTCTAACCCAGACTACGTCTACATGGACTTTCCATATGAAGTAGATGCGAAAGAGCGCGGCTACTACTGGGCAACTCGTGCGACAGATACTCGTAAGATGTTTGGTTTCGCACCAGAAAATTTACCTCAAAATGCAGAAACATCAGTAGATCGTGATGGTAATGGCTTTGAAAGTGCAGGAACGGTAGCTCCAGAGAAGCCATTCTATGGTCTGTCTGCACAACTTTGGTCTGAAACGGTACGTACTGATGAGCAATACGAGTACATGGTGTTCCCACGAGTTATCGCAGCAGCTGAGCGAGCATGGCATGAAGCGTCTTGGGAAAATGAATACAAAGTCGGTGTTAAGTACTCTCAAGATACTAATTTAGTAAATAAGAAAGCACAGCTTACTGATTGGACGAACTTTGCAAACACTATGGGTCAACGTGAATTAGCGAAGCTTGAAAGAGCGGGTATTGATTACCGTCTACCAATCCCAGGTGCAGAAATTGCAAACGGAGAGCTAAGCATGAACATTTCATTCCCAGGTGTAACGCTACAATATTCTGTAGATGGTGGTAAAACATGGGCTGCATACGACAATGCGAACAAACCAAAAGTAACAGGTGATGTTCAAATTCGTTCAGCATCATTTACTGGCGAGCGGGTTAGCCGAGTAACTAGCGTTAAGTAATTAAGCTAGAAATACATTAAAAACAGTCATTAAATAATCAAACGGCACTTCTTTCATAAGAGGTGCCGTTTTTATTTTATATTGATCTTGGTTTTAGTCAATTGACCTCCTATGCTTGTTACTAATGTGTTGAAAATAAGATTGTGGTGAATTAAATGGATTTAAATAATATCTCGATAAAAGGGCGACTATTAGGCAGTAATATTGTGATTTGTTTTTTAATAATTGCATTAAATATTGTGGTATTTCAATCAATTTCGACGATGGAAAAAGCCTCTGAATGGGTAGAGCATACCGAAGAGGTTATCGCAAACAGTAAAGGTCTTGTTAATTCAATGGTCAATCAAGAAACTGGCTTACGAGGATTTGCTATTGCCGGTCAAGAAAGTTATTTAGAACCTTATGTAGCAGGTAAAGCTAATTTTAAAACCTATTTGCAAGAAGCCAAATCGTTAACATCGGATAACCCAGCGCAACAGGTACGTTTTGATGAAGTCTCTGCTCTGGCTCAGAACTGGTCAAATTATGCAGAATCCATTATTGAGCTAAGAAGAAGCATTAGGCAAGGAGAGGCTATAAATCATCAGCTTACGGAATTAATTCAGTCGGGTATTGGCAAAAATAGAATGGATGGGTTGCGAGCAGAAGTTGATACACGAAGCTTTGGAATGGTTGGAAATATTATCATCAATGCGATGGTCAATATGGAAACAGGCTTAAGAGGTTACATTCTTAATCGTGAAGAACAATATTTAGAACCGTATTATGCCGGGCTAAAAGTGATCAAAAAACAGAATCAATTTATTGAAGGGACAGCGCTATCTAAACATGTTAATGGGTGGATAAATGATTATAGTGAAAAAGCCATATCTCTTGTAAAAACATCAACTGATTATAAAACGATGGCAGCTCTGTATACAGAGCTTGATAAAAAGAAAGGTAAAATCTATATGGATGATCTTCGCAGTAAGGTCTCGGCAATTATAGATATTGAAGCTAGCTTAATGGGTCAAAGAAAGATTGAATCAAGTAATACGGCAACAATGGCAAATAATGTCATTCTTTTTGGTAGTGTAATTGTTGTTTTACTTGCACTTATTTTTTCATACTTTACTGCTACTAGTATAACAGGGCCAATTCAAAAGGCTGTAGCTTATGCGAAGCAATTAGCTGCTGGTGATTTGAATATCAATGTTGGTAAACAAGGAACGAGTGAGGCCGGAACACTGTTACTTGCCATTCAAACGGTATCAAATAATCTAAAGGAAATGATCGGACAGATAGCTGAAACGAGTAATAAGCTTAAGGAATCATCAAACTATTTAACGAGTGCATTAGAAAAGACCGATAATGGTGCGAAAGAGCAGTTAACTCGAACAGAGCAGATCTCAGACGCAATGCAGCAGTTGTCTATTGCAGTTCAAGAGGTATCTCAAAATACAGTTAATGCGGCACATGTAGCAACTCATGCAGATGAAGAGGCTCAAGCTGGTTTTAATGTGATTCAAAGCACCATTGGTCATATTGCCCAGCTGGATAAAGAGATAAAACAAACCTCTTCACAAATAACAGACTTGGCAGAAGAAACTAATAATATTGGTAAAATTTTAGAGGTTATTGGAGGAATTGCTGAGCAAACTAATTTACTAGCATTAAATGCAGCGATAGAGGCAGCAAGAGCGGGTGAGCAGGGCAGAGGCTTTGCAGTAGTTGCTGATGAGGTTCGAGTTTTGGCTAAGAGAACTCAAGAGTCGACGACTGAGATCCATACTCTTATTGACCGAATTCAGAATGGAACAAATGATGTTGTAGCTAGCATGGAGCAGAGTACAAATTTATTAACCTCCAGCATAAATTCAGCGAGTAAATCAGGCAGTGCATTTTCAGTAATAACGGGCTCAATTACTAAGATAAATGATATGAATACTCAAAGCGCTAGTGCCTCTGAAGAGCAAAGTGTTGCCACGGAACAAGTAAATGAGAGTATGCAAGCTGTGAACAGTATTTCACACGAGAATCATACGACAATGATGGAGACGGTTAAATCGTGTGACGATCTTGCTAAGTTGTCAAATGAGCTAAATGCATCAGTTAAACAATTTAAGATGTAGTCTTTGTGTGCCTATACAGAGGATTACGTGAGGTAATAGTGAAAGTTTGCACCAGATTACATTATTGACTTTTAAACGATTATTTATAGCTCCTGATGCGGATAAATGTGCTAAACCTATAAGAAGAATATAAAAAAATGAGGTAACTGATGGATCTTTTTTCTGATTATCGGAGCGATGTACAAACTGATTCTCCTGAGAATCGAGTGCAGAAATTAGTTAAACCTTGGCGTGTTTTGTTAGTTGATGATGATGAACAAATGCATCAAATAACAAAACTGGCGTTAAGTGGCTTTACTTTTCAAGACCGAAAACTGGATTTGATCTCAGCATTATCGGGTGAAGAAGCAAGACTCATTCTAGAGTCGAATTCTGATATTGCTATTGCGCTAATTGATGTTGTTATGGAAACTGAACATGCTGGATTAGATTTAGTTCAATATATTCGAGAAAATTTAGATAATCAATTAATTCGATTGGTGCTTAGAACTGGACAAGCAGGCCAAGCGCCAGAAGATATTGTTATTCAAGAATATGAAATTGATGATTATAAAGAAAAAACAGAATTGACCACTCAGAAACTTCGAACACTACTGTATTCAATGTTAAGATCTTATCGAGATTTATGTTTGATTGATGAACAGAAAGAAGGGCTAAGTTTGGTTATTAAGGCCTCGGCGAATGTTCAAAATACTACAACCCTAAAGGCGTATGCGACTGCTGTGTTACAACAAGTCACTTCATTACTTAAATTAGAAGCTTCCGCTTTTTATGGCGTTGTTCAACCCGAACCAAACGGTGAAGAATCTCGAGCATTAACGATAGCGGCAACGGGAGGATATGTTAATTCCTATGATGAATGTGCGTACGAGCGTTTGCCTGATATCGTTTCAGAACGCTGTAAAAATGCGGTAACAAATCAATCAAGCCAGAGTTATGATGATGCGTATGTCTTTTTCATGTCGGATGAGCGAGGGGTTAATAACCTTTTATATATTAATATTAATAGCGAATTATCAGAATTAGATAAACAGCTCCTTGAAATTTATATGAATAATATAGGGCTGACTTTTGAAAATTTAAACTTGCTTGAAGATTTAAAAGAGACAGCGAAAGAGTTAGTTTACAACTTAGCTAATGCAGTTGAAGCAAGAAGCAAAGAAACTGGAGCACATGTTCAAAGAGTTGCTTTGGTATCAGAACAGCTGGCTATTTTATATGGACTTTCTGATTTTGATTGCTTGATGATTAAACAATCATCTCCGTTACATGATGTTGGGAAAGTCGCAATTCCGGATTCTATTTTGCATAAACCAGGTAAATTAACACCTGAAGAATGGCATATAATGCAAAAGCATGTGGAATATGGTGTTGATATCCTTAGTCGTTCGAAACGCAAACTGATTTTAGTCGCCAAAGATATAGCAGCTTATCATCATGAAAAATGGGATGGAACAGGTTACCCGAATCAATTAAGTGGTGAAAATATACCAATTAGTGGTCGGATTACAGCACTTGCTGACGTATTTGATGCTCTTGGTTCAAAGAGAAGCTATAAACAACCTTGGTCTAGTGAAGATATACGACAAGAAATCGCCTTACAGAGAGGGAAGCATTTTGAACCCAAATTGGTTGATTTAATGTTGGATAATTGGACTTTATTTACTTCAATTCGTGATAATCACCCTGATTAGTGAATCTCCTTTCTGATTTATACTTTATTCATTATTTTAATAAGAAGAAGGGCTCATTATTAAATGAGCCCTTCTTCTTATGCAACATACTAACTGTTAAGAGGCGAATTGTTTAATCGAGAAAGGTAAATAAATACTCTCTAGTTTTATATGTCTTTTGAGATAATTGTCAGGGGTAGTTCTTTCGGTAAAGTAAAAGTAAAATGAACCCCTTGATTCAAGGTTGAGTTGAATACTAAGCTTCCAGCTAATTTTTGATGAATAAGATTGAAAACTAAGTTTAACCCTAGTCCAGAGCCTCCTTTCCCTCGCTTACTAGTATAAAATGGTTCGAATATTTTTTGATGCAAGGCTTCTTCTACACCGGACCCATTATCAACATATTCACAAATAATATTGTCTCCCTCTTCATAGAAGGAGATATGTATTTCTGCGGCCTTTGTGGTGTCGGTAAAAGCATGATTAACACTGTTCATTATTAGATTAGAAATAACTTGAGTGAGCACTCCTGGCAAGCTGTTCATGGTTAATGAATGGCTACCTGAAATGATAGGAACAACTGGTATTTTGCGTGTTTCGGAGTGTAAGCTGGCAATTAATGAATCGAGAGTTTGGTGAATAACGAATTGGCTACGGCATTCTGATACTTGATCTACGGCCGTTTGTTTGAAGTCACGAATTAATTTAGCCCCTCTGTTAAGGTTATCTTCTAGCATTGTTGTTGTTTCATTCATACGTTGCATTAGATCAGAGAATTGTGTGCTAGTTAATGTTTGATTAGCGAATGCATTGTTTAACTCTTGAGTTATTTCTTTAATGATAGAGGCTGCTGTTACTGAGATCCCTAGTGGTGTATTTACTTCATGTGCCACACCAGCAACAAGTCCACCAAGAGCAGCTAATTTCTCTGATTCGACTAATTGGTCTTGAGTTTTTTGTAGCTTCTTCATATTATCTTTCAGATCTTTAGTTCGCTCTTTTACCTTATCTTCAAGACCCTGGTTAAGTTCTTCTAAATCTCGTTTTGCTTGAGTAAGAGCTGAAATATCTAGAGCTGTGCCCCTAAATCCAATAAAACGCTTATTTTGGTAATTGGCTGTTCCTTGGAAAAGGAGATACTGAGTTCGATTATCGATATGGAGAGCTTCTTCACATAAGGAGAAATCCGTTCGTTCATGAATATAAAATAATAACGTTGTTGCCATTTTTAGAGAGGGTATATCTGTAATCATAATGTGGTGCTCTATATCTAAATTTAAACTTTTTCTCATTTCCTCTGAAGCATAAATAAGCTGTCCTAATTCATTCGTTTCCCATAACCAGTCAGATGAAATGTTGGCGAAATCAGCAAAACGTTCTTGTTGAAACTTTAAATTTTGATATAGCAAAGTGACATCTTTAGTAATTTTATTTGCCTCATCTCCAAGCCATTTTAACTCATCTTCTTTTTCCATTATGCATGGTGTATACCTTAACTTTAAGGGTTTAGGTGGTTCTAGAGGGTTAAATTGACGTAGGTATCTTGCAATAGAGAATATGCGTCGATTAATACTTTGATGAACAATCATTAGTATGATGTAGCAGATAATCGTGATCTTAAAAGCATTAATTGCTAACGAAATTAAAAATTGTTCAAGCAAATAGTTATAAATTTTCTTTGCATCAGATTGTACATATAAACTGCCAATGACTTCTGGGGTTGCTTCTTCTGAGGCTTTAAAGGTAACAGGGTATAGACTTGAAATAGTTTGCTCAAACACTGGAGTTCCAGCTGTAAATGTATAGTTTTCAGTTTCAATCTTTAGATAATCAATTTTTGATAAATTAACTAAGCCCTCTAAACGTTGTTGTAAGAGAACGAGATCAAATCGCCATAATGACGTTGCGAGTAAATCAATATGTATACTTTGTAGTTCTTGATGACGGCTCTCCACTGCATCAAATTCACGGTTGTAGTCCCAGTAGAGTTGCATAAAACTCGTCAGTAATGTCACGATACTGCTTATAATTATTAAAATTAATATAATACGTCGGCCAATATGACTGGAAATAGGATTTTTTTTATTATGTATGAACTGGTTAGTGCGATTCATTCTTATCCCTCACTTTAACTGATTTACTAAGTAAGTATAGTCAGGTTTTCTTACTTGAGTGCATAGTTAATATATCAACTACACTAAATAGGTTGGTAAAAAGAAACCGGAGGCGTAATGAAAACTTGCTTATTAGTGATGTTAACTCTGTTTAGTAATATGCTTTATGCTGGAAAAGTACTGGTTATCGAAAGTTATCATGCCGAATATTCTTGGGATAAAAGCTATTTAGCAGGGATTAATTTAATTCTAGATGGTGAACATGAAATTACTACTTTTCAAATGAATACGAAAAGACTGCCGAGTGAACAACACGAAAAAATGGCAGATAAGGCTTACCTCAAATATGCGACATATCAACCGGATTTAGTGATCTTAGGTGATGATAATGCGTTGAATTATATGTTACCTAAATTATATGACAAAGGTATTCCAATTGTATTTTTGGGAATAAATGCTAATCCAAGAAAACTTCTTGAAAAATATAGGGGAAGCTCTCAAATTACAGGAGTTTTAGAGCAACCTTTGTTAGCAAAAACGATGGGTGAAATAGGGTCGATGCTACCCGTTAATAAAAAGAAAATTCGAGTCCTTTTTGATTCTGGCACGACCTCCAAAATAGCAACATCTTATATGAAACAACAATACAAAATGCTTAACAAAAAAATTGGACTTGAAGCTGAAGTAATAATAGTCAGTCACTTTTCTGATTGGCAATCTTTAATTTTAGATGCTGATAGCCAAGGTATAGGAGCTGTCGTCATTGGTTTATATCATACCTTGATGGATGAAAATGGAATTCATGTCAATGAAGATACGGTAATTTCATGGACAAATAAGGAATCAAAAGTACCATTATTTGGTTTTTGGGACTTCTCTATTGGTGAAGGAAAAGCAGCTGGAGGGGTTGTCTTATTTGGTGAATCTCAAGGTATTGCTGCAGGTGAGATTGCCCAGAAAATCTTATCAGGTAAGGCATTAGCAAAAGATATTCCGATTACTATTGGTCGAAAAGGAAAGGCGATTTATACACTAAAAGAGATGAAACGTTGGGACTTAATTCCCCCAAAGCACTGGAAAGCAATTGAGTAAGGCTAAGCCATGCCTTTTATTCGCATGACTTAGTCCTAACTGAATATTTGCTAACTTTACTTTTTATTAAAAAAAGTTAGATACATACAAGGAATAATAATTAACACCACAGGTAACGAAAACAGCAAGCCGTAGCCAAGTGTTAACGACATTGGGCCCATAAACACATCGGTCCCACCTAATCCATAAGCTAATGGTAGCAAACCTACAACAGTGGTGATAGATGTCAATAATATGGGTCTAAAGCGACTGCTTGTTGCTTGAGTTACCGATTCTAGTGTCGATAACCCTTCAGCTACTAACTCGTTAATTTTATTAATTAATACCAATGAGTTATTCACTACAACACCTGTCATGCCTAGCACACCAATTAATGCAAATAATGATAAAGCTTGAGCATGAATAAATAACGCCATTAATGCAGAGATAACCGCAAACGGAATAACTGTCATTACCAATAGTGGTTGTAGTAATGAATTGAACATTACTGCTAAAACAAAGTAGATCCCTAATAATCCAGCAGGAAAGGCAATCATAAATCCACTCATGGTTTCATTGGTGCTTTCTGCTTCGCCACCTGCTTGAATGATCACGTTGCTTGGGTACTTTCCTTGCAGTTCAGCCAATAATGTTTCACTCAGCGCCACTGACGAAAGTTCGTCATTTATGATTTGTGCTGTTATGGTAACTTCGCGATCACCGTTATAATGTTGAATTAAACGTGGAGCATCAATGTTTTCTACTTTTGCTAAACGGCTTAATGGAACCTGTGCGCCTTTAGCTGTATATATCTTGGTTGTTTTTAGTTTTTCTATGCTGCGATAGTTTTCATCCATAATTACTCGAATATTGACTTCTTGATCGCCAAGCCAAGTCGATGTCACGCTCTCGCCCTCAAAGGCAATACGAAGTGTAGAGGCAAGATCTGAAGTGGTTAAATTATAACGAGCAAGCCACTCGTACTGTGGAATAATTTGTAATTGAGGATCTTTTAATTCCTCGTTATTCGTTATTTTATTAAGCCCTGATTGTTCTTTTAACCATGCCATTACTAATTGAACGGTAGCATCTCGTTCTACGGTTGTTCCGCCTAATACTCTTAGTTCAACAGGCTCTCCTGGTGGGGGGCCTCCAGCATCGACAGAGAGTTTTACAAACGATAATGTATCAATGTTTGCCAATTTTGAATCCAATTCTGTGATAATTTCATCAGCGGTGCGGTCACGATTTTCAAAACTTGTTAAGGCAATTAAGCCAGTACTTACTGGACTAGAGTAGGTGATTTCTACACTTTTTAGTTCATTGTCAGGCAGTGCGGCAATTACTTCTTCTAAAGTGATGTGTGCTGCTCGGATCTTCTCTATCGGTGTTCCTGGCTTTACCTCTGTGTATATTTCTATGTATTTTGCCGCTTCAGAAGGAAATATATCGAGCTTTAAGTTTGTGACTAACCATGTGCTCCCCATTAAGCTGACAACTGCAATAACTAATACGCTTTTCTTGTAGTTTAAACAGTGGGTTAAGAAGCGTTGATACTGGTTGATAATAATTTGAAATTTATCGACTTTTTCTTCTTTCTTCGCTTTTTTATCCAGAGAGTTTGCTAAGTGAGCAGGTAAGGTAAATGTACATTCAGCGAGTGAAAATAACAGTGCAGCAATAACCGTAACTGGGATCACAAAAATAGCTTTACCCATAGTTCCAGGAATAAACAGCATTGGGATGAATACTAATGCTGTGGTGGTTAAGCTAGCAATTATTGGTTTAATGACTTTTTGAGTACCTGACACCGCTGCATCTAATGCACTTAGACCTTTCTCTTTTTCTTGGTAAATACTCTCGGCAACAATCACTGAATCATCGACAATAACGCCAATCACCAATAACAAGGCGGCTAAAGTAATGCTGTCTAAATTCATGCCTAACATTGGTAAAATAGCGATGACGCCTAAAATACAGAACGGGATAGACATTGAAACCCAAAAGGCAATTTGACGCTTTAGAATTAAACTTAATACCGCTAAGACAAGGATAAGACCTATCATTCCATTGGTTGATACAATCGAGAATTTTTCGCTCATGTCATCGGCAAGATTGAGCCCATAATCAAAAGCGAATTGGCCTTCAAATGTGCTGCCTTCTTTTTCAAGTAAGGCTTTGATGTTATCGACTGTGGTAATGATGTCCGCATTGGCGCTGTTGGTGAGACTAAATAAGATAGCATCTTGCCCATTGATCATGCCTTTTTGGGTCGAATTTTCAAAGGTATCAATGATTGTTGCAACATCACTAAGGCGGATCAAAGCGCCAGTAGGTAGTACTTTGATAATGGTTTGTGCAAGTTCATCAGTTGATTGCACTTGAGTCATGGTGACAATTTTTTGCTCACTGTTCCATGATTCAACGACACCACCAGAGAGTGATAAACTACGATTATTTACTGCATTAATTACTTCGTTAAACGTTAATTTATAACGGCTTACTTTTGTCGGGTCGATTTCAATCCAAAACTCACGTTCGTTATAACCTGTCATCGATATTGCAGCAACACCCGAGGTATTTTTCAGTTGTTTTTCTAATTTACGAGCGTAATTTTGTAAGGCTGTTTCGCTATCTTTATTTGCTTTACCAATATAACTAACCCCAAAAGTCAGCACTTCAAATGAAGACGTACCGCGTTGTGCAACCATTGGAGGGTTGGAAATATTTTTTGGCAAACCACTCACACGATCAACTGCTTGTTGTACATCACGAATAACTTTATTCATGTCGTTATTAGGGTCTAATTCAACACTAATGGCCGATAAACCATCAGAAGATTGAGAGGTAAATAGTTTTATCCCTTCAACTGACTTTAGCTCTTTCTCTATGAGATTAGTAATATTGATTTCTACATCTTGTGCAGTAGAACCAGGGTAGGTAGTAGTAATATCTAGCTCTTCAAAAGCGACATCAGGGTATTCTTGTAGGTTCAATGTACTTAATGAGGCCGCACCAATAAACAGCACCATGATTGTCATAATGCGAGCAAGAAAACTGCGTTGTGCAAAGTAACTAATAAATGAATTCATTGCTTAGCCTTACTGTGGATTTGAAAGAATGGTAGAGGCATGGATAGACATACCTGGCTTTAATTTGTGATCTGCATTTTGAATTTCAACATCAATAGGGTAAGCAAAAGTTTGAGGGTCAATCTCTACTCCAATACGTTTTATTGACGACAATATTTTCATGTTAGGATTAGTTTCAGGCCAAACGACCATTTCTTGACCTACAGTTAATTCGGCAATATCAAATTCACTGGCAAGTAATCGAATAGTTAGGGTATCTATGTTAATAACTTGATAAAGTAAATCCCCTTGATTTACCCATGCACCATCTTCTATTGAACGATTCACCACATAACCATCAATGGCAGACGCAATAATTGTGCTTTGTAAATCTAATTGCGCTTTATCTAACTCAATTTTTGCTAATGATACGGTTGCTTTAGCACTGTCATAATCGGCAGACGCTATATCTAATTCATTTTGAGATAGGCTGTTTTTCTTTTTTAACTCTTGGTAGCGAATAAAGAGTGATTTTTTAAGTTTTAGATCCGCTTGAGCTAAAGATAAATTTGCTTTTTGTTTACTTACTTCTAATTTGAAATCTTGGTTTTTAATTGTTGCTAGTGTGGTGTTTTTTACAATTTTCTCACCGAGTTCAATATTGGCTTGTTCAACCATGCCACTGATTTCTGAAACGACGTTAAGTGGGCTTTTACTTTTGGTTTGACCGATTAATTCAACAGCGAAAAGAGACGACGAAATTAAGCTTGTTGCTAAGCTCAATGCTAATAATGTTTTTTTCATAATGATGTCCTCATTTGGTATGAGAGTAGTATCAATCATGAAATGTCGTTTTTTTGTCAAAGAGCACGACATTTATTCGACAAAAATTTGTTATGATGAAATTAAATCAAAAACAGAGAGTGATGATGTTTACTAACAAACGCATCTTAGTGGTTGAAGATAACGAAGAACTTCAAGGAATATTAGCTGACTTTTTAGAGATAAAAGGTGCAGAAGTAGATTTTGCTGATAATGGAGAATTAGGATTGCAACTAGCTTTAACTCATTCTTTTGATGCCATTATTCTTGATGTAATGTTACCCAAAAAAGACGGAATGACAGTAGCTAAAGAGTTGCGTGAACAAGGCTGTGCCACGCCCGTACTAATGCTGACAGCATTAAATGGTCAAAATGATTTGGTCAAAGGTTTTGAAAGTGGAGTCGATGACTTTGTGAGCAAACCATTTAACTTTATTGAACTTGAAGTCCGCTTACTGGCATTAATAAAACGATTTAGGGGCGAGGTTGCAAGTGCTCTATTATCCTTTGGTGATCTTCATGTTGATCAAAGTAGTCATAAAGTCATTCGTAATAAACAAGAACTTACGCTCACACCTGTAATGTATCAGATTATTGTAAAATTGATTAAATCAGCTCCTGAGATGGTAACAAGAGAAGCGCTAATTTATGAAATATGGGGAGATGATGCTCCCGATAAAGATATTTTACGCAGTCATATTCACTTGCTAAGAGCGGTATTGGATAAACCATTTAGTTATCCAATGCTAAAAACAGTTCCTAAATTTGGCTTTAAATTGGAGTTATAATTATGAGCTGGAGGCAACGTATTTTTCCATCGCGAACAACGCATTCAATTGAAGATGTAAAAAAACGATTGTTGTTTACATTTTCTGCAATTTCTCTTAGCTCAGCTTTTTTTGTTTTTTTTGGATTTTCACTACATTTAGTTTTTAATGAAGATGCACAAATTGAACACCACTTGCAATCATTTGAACAAATCGCAAAAGATCATTACGCTTTAGCTAAAGAGGATAAAGTACAAATCAGTCCTCATATTATGGCGTATTATTCCGAAGCTGCGTTAGATGCGAAACTTAGTCATAGTCTGCCTTATCAACTAGCACAGGTCAGTAAATTCAATACGTTCGATGAAGATGGTTATATGGTTTACCATGATACCTTCTATAATGAAGAGGGAGATCTAATCCCATTATTCTTAACTATTGGCAGTCGTTCTATTAATTTTGGCGATGATACATGGGATACACTCATGTTGTTATCATTTGCGTTAATGATTTTTTTAATTGGTTTTTTACGTTTCTCATTACGACGTGTCTTTGATGGGTTAATGTCGCCATTGTCTGAATTAAGTACACAATTAGAAAGTAAAAATGAAAAAGACTTTGTGGTATCAGAGCGTTCAATTGATGAGTTAAAACAATTTACGCATCATCTAAACGACTACAAACAAATGAAAGAACGATTAGCGAAACAAGAAATGATGTTTGCCAAATATGCTAGTCATGAATTAAAAACCCCGATTGCTGTTGTGTTAGGTGCTGCAAATCTTCAAGCGATGAAAGAGGGTGATGAACCATTTCAAGTCAAGCAACGGAACAGAATATTAATAGCTGCTTCTAATATGCAAGTCACGGTTGAATTACTGCTGAATATTGTGAAACAAGAAAATGTAACTCAAGATGGCCGCTATGACATTAATGAAACGGCATTGAACCTTAATTATTATGAATCTCTCTTGTCTGAGGGCGTATCGTTATTAGTTAATATTGACTCGTCTGAGCAAACCAATTTACCTGAAGGGGTTATTAATATGGTCCTGAAGAATTTACTCAATAATGCGATTCGATTTACTCAAACTGGAAGCATTACGGTTACTGTATCCGGAGACCTTATTTCGGTTGTGGATACTGGTAAGGGGCTAAGCGGTAAACCAGAAACAGAACATGGTTTAGGTTTACTTATTGTTCAACGTTTATGTGCTAGCTATGGCTGGTGTTTTGAACTAAAGGACAATAGTGATTCTAAAAAAGGGCCGGGATGCTCTGCGATATTGTCTAGATAAAATTGAATAACATAAAGAATCCTATGTTTATTATTACACAAGGTCTTTATTCGTTGTTATGTTTGATATTAACTTTCAAGTAACCATATTTTTTAGAAACGACTTTTATTAATTTATCGGTGATTCTAGTGATTTTGTTTTACAAACTCTAAGAAAGTACGGTCGGCTCTTGAGAGGTAGCCTTTTTTTCTCCATGCAATTGATATATCTAAAAAGATAGGCTCACTAAAAGGAATGGATACAATATCGGGTTCATTTTCTGTGGCTAACTCAAGCAAGGCACTAATGGCAAAATCTCGTTTTACAATTTTTAATATTACTGGTAATAAATTGGTTTCAAAAGAAAAATCGGCAGTTAAATTCTCTTGCTTACAAATTGAATCTAGCCTTTCTCGGTGAAAGTAGCCTTGCTTAAACATCACCAATTCTTGAGAGAAAAACTCTTTAAATGACAGCGTTTCTTTTGTTGAAAATTCATGCTCAGGACTTACTACTGCAACCATTTGAGAGCGTAATAAATGGTCGGAATCTAGCTCTTCTGGTAAATTTCTAACTTGAGTAATACCGAGATCGATCTCTCCATCAAGTAGCATTTTTTGAATAGATTGAGCTCCCGCTTCTACCATGGTGAGTTTTAATTTTGGATATCGACTTTTAAAAGCCATCAGTACATCAGGAAAATAATAGGTTCCCATTATACTCGGTACGCCTAATCGAACTTCTCCCTTTTCTAGTCCCCTTAATTCTTTCATAGCTAAGGTAGCATCATCTAATTGCTGTAGGATTAGTTTTGCATGAGTAAGCAATACTTCACCTTCGTGGGTTAGTGCTATTTTTCGTTCATTACGACGGAAGAGTTCAAGTTCTAATTGGCTTTCTAATTTCTTGATAGCAACACTAAGAGCGGGTTGGGCAATGTGCAAAGCTTTGGCTGCATGAGTGATATTTTGGTGTTCAGCAACTGCAACAAAATATTTCAGTAATCTTGTATCCATCTTAATAACCCACCATAACTAAAAACTATCAAATCAATAATTATTATATATTTTCACTATTTCAATGAACTTGCTACTGTTTTGATATTGTTTTCCTGATGATGATCACTGAGATGATTGAATTTCGTAGTCGAGCCTATTACCAAGTGAGTGCTGCATTAGCCTTTGGGTCGTTTTTGGTCTTTTGTAATCTGTATTTATTTCAGCCTATGCTACCTGTTTTGGCGGATCATTTTTCGGTCTCTGCAACTCGAATCAATTGGCTATTAGCCGCAGGTACATTCGCTCTCGCTTTAATGTTATTACCTTGGGCTATTGCTTCTGAAATGATAGGTAGGCGTAGGGTATTGCTTATCAGCCTATTCTTATTGCCTGTTATTGGTTTAACATCGTTGCTGACTGACAATTTACTGTTACTTATCATTAGTCGTGCATTAATGGGCTTTGCTCTGGCTGGGTTTGCGGCGGTGGCGGTGGCCTACATGGCGGAAGAGTTTTCGGCAAAGGCATTCAGCCATGCAATTGGGGCGTACATTAGTGCTAACTCATTAGGTGGGATTTCTGGACGTATTTTGGGCGGTATGATTACTGATCATTTTGATTGGCAGACTGCCGTTATTAGTATGGCAATTCTCAGTTTAATTGGGGCCATAGTGGTCGCTTTCGTTCTTCCTAAAGAAGCTCAACCAACCGCTAAAGTGCCGCAACTTTCTCAGTATCATCGAGTTATTTTTCAACACCTTAGAAATAAAAAAATCCTGTTCGCTATGTTGATTGGTGGGGTGAATTTTGCCTTGTTCGTTAATCTATATACAGTGACAGGTTTTCGCTTAGTCAGTGCGCCTTATATGCTGCCTATTAGTATTGCTTCTATGATTTTCCTCTGTTATTTATCCGGGACTGTCAGCTCTCGATTAGTCGGGATATGGTGTCAATATTTTAGCTCGGTATCAGGAATGTTTTTTGGATCATTATTAAGTTTAGTGGGAATGTTAATTGCTAGCCATGAATCACTTCTTATGATCATTATTGGATTGAATGTGCTTAGTTTTGGCGCTTTTTTTACTCATTCTTTGGCTTATGGTTGGGTCAGTCAACAAGCGAAAACTGCGAAATCTACAGCAACGGCGTTATATTTGGTTCATTACTATGTCAGCGGTAGTTTGGGTGGTTTTTATTTGATGTATTGCTGGCAGCATGGTGGATGGGAGAGAGTGATATTAGGCGCTAGTGTCTTATATGGCATGGTTTTCTGGTTGTGTTGGCGTTTATATTATTACGCCCATACCAAAATGGAATGGGCGTAATCTGTATGGATAGATTACTTAATGAGTGCTACTTATTATAAATATGGAACCCATTTTTTCCTGAACGCTTAATATAATACATTGCTTCATCGGCATTATGCATTAAATCGTTGATGCTTGTACCGTGTTCAGGGTAGTAAGCGACACCAATACTGGTATTAAGTATATGCTTCTCACTATCTAACATGATTGGTTGATGAGAGAGTGATAAGTAAGAGCTTACCTGTAAAATAACGTCTTCTGTATCAAGTACATCATAAATAAGTACGGCAAACTCATCGCCTCCAATTCGAGCGACATAGGCATTAGTAGAAAATATATATTCTAAATTATCAGCAATGGCTTTTAAGGCTAAATCTCCAACGCTGTGACCAAAGGTGTCATTGAGCTCCTTAAAGCTATCAAGGTCAATGTAAATTAAGGCTACTTTAGTTTCTGTATGACGTGCATTTTGTAATTTCCAATGAAATAATTTTTTGAAATACCCACGGTTAACTAATCCCGTTAAACTATCATGATGAGCTAATTTTCGTATTTCATTATGGTCGATGTTTTTCTTGAGCTGAAGTCGAGTAATAATGTAAGCCATAGAAACGGAAAAGAGTAATATCACCAATAAAATATAGAACTCAATCGTGGACATATTTTTCGGTGTCCATTGAGCTTCGTGTGGTGCAAAGGTGATTAATCGCCAACAAGTATCTTGTTTTACAATACGAACCTCTTCTAATGAGGTAACGCTTTTAGGGTAGGAGAATACAGAATCAAATGTTAATACACCACTTGGTAAGTTAAATTGGCCATATTCATTATTCTTAACGCAGTCGTAAGTTTTAGGATAAATATTAGAGTATTTTTTTTCTTCACTATTAGGGAACATGAAAGCAAATTCAAGATCAGGCCTTCTATCATAAAATAAAAAATAATCATCGTTGTTAATTAACATATGATGATCTTTATTATTTAAGTTAAATATCTTTAAACCATCAAGTAGGTGTTCTGCTAAATAGTTTAAAATAACAACACCACGCTTACGGCCATTATCGTCAAATACAGGGGTTGCAAGGCGGATCATCGGTTTATAAGGTGTTTCTATTTCACCATGCTCGATATTAAGGTCAAGGATAGAGATATACACATCCCCATCTCGCAGTTTTAAACTGTCTTTAAAGTAGTATCGACTCGCTTTATTTTGAAGTAGATTTTTGGGTACGATAGAAGGGACACCATCATTATAGTTGATCCGAATAATTTCATTCCCTTTTAAATCAAGGTAACGAAGCTGATCATATAGGCCTTTACGTAAACTTAATGCTAGGGTGTTTAATTCAGCCAATTGGATGAGCTTTTTGTCTGAATTATTATAAGCATGATGAATCTCAATAAAATCAGATAGGAGAAGTAGATCTTGCCCAATGCTATCAAGTGTTATAGAAATATATTTTTTCTGTGCTGAAATAATAGCTTTTTGTTCTGATTCAATTTTGTTTATCTTTATTTCATTTTCTGAGTATTTGTATAAATAGAACGCAGAAAATAAGAGAGTAAAAAATGTTGAAAATAAAATGATAAGGCGTGGCCAAAAATGGAATATATTAGGTTTATTGAACTTCATTACTTTAATCACTTAACACAAGTTTAACAAAAGGCATGAAATTTATGCCACGAGCGCTACTTAGTTTATCCATTATCTAAGGAAGGCGTTAATTCGATGGACTGTATAATATCTGAGTGACTCAATCAATAAGTAGCCAAAGATAGTTACGATTAGCATGACCTATATCGTATTATTTTTGCTGAAGAAACTAGAGGTATATCTAATCTTAAGTAATGTTATTTATTATTGTTTTTATGGTTATTTTTCACTTCATTTAAACTACATGGCTATAACTCTATATACTACGTTAAATAACATTGATTTCAGCGTTCTATTTTGGGTTTGGATAATTAATACTAATATATTCTGGCTCTTCAATCCCTGATTCTTGATTTAATACACGGGTTAGCACGAAATAGTAGTTAGCTAATACATTGGCAAACCTAGGCAGTGTTTCAGGTATTTTCTTTGTGGTCAATTTATCTACTTGAACTAATGCGCGGACTACTTTCTTACTTAAGCTACGGCATTGGTGCAATTGGATCACAGGTCCAGTTCCCCTTGGAAGAACAAAGCGTTTTCCTTTGTCTTCGACTTGTTCTTTAAAGGCGATCATTTCAGTGAGTAATTCTTGTACGTCTTCTTCAAAGATCCCACATTTACCACGAATCGAACCGTTTAAATGGAAAATTTTTGGTTGTAAGCCTTCTAATGATTCTCGGACTTCTTGATTTGAAATTTGAGAAATAGCGAGGCCAGTGTAGGTGCATAATTCGTCGGTTAAAATCTCAAAATCACACAGTGGACTGTCTTCAAAAATGAAGGGGTACGAAAGTTCACCAACCACACCAGAGGCTTTTAGTGTCATAATTAAATCACTTAGTTATCAATAAGAATTGAACGTACTTTATCATGAGGTTAGAAATTAATTCTAATTAATCTAATATTTATCTTATTGATAGAATATCTACGTTGAGCAAAGTACAATACCGCCTATCTTCGGAATACGGTGAAAGTCCGTAACGGGCGCGCCACTGTGAGAATACCTAGGTGTATTTAAGTCAGATACGAAGATCATGGTTTACAATGACGTAAGCCAATTCACTAGGTACGCGATTTACAGGAGTTGCCATGCATTGGCCGGCGTTTAAGTATTTTTTCATTATTTCCTCTTTATTCTTATCTGTATCTTCATTGGCAAATACAGTGTATCCGCTTTCTTTGATTGATGGTCTTGGCAACAAAGTTACTATAAAAACAGAGCCTCAAAAGATTTCATCTAAAACCTTATTTACTGATGCGGTGTTACTCGAGTTGGTGGATGATAGTTCACTATCCAGTTTGACTGATTTAGCTAATAATCCTAATTACTCAGCGGTAAAAGACATTCTTCCAAAATCAGTGCCTTTATTAGCGTTGAATGTCGAAATGATTATTGCTAATCGTCCTGATATTGTGTTTGCAGCCAATTGGAGTGATGCGTCAAAATTGGCGATTATTGAAAGTGCGGGCATTCCGGTTTATCGAATTCAAACACCTAAAACGATTGCTGAGATCGAAGCTGAGATCTTACGTGTTGGTGAGATAGTTAACAAAAGCGAAGCGGCTAAAAAAGTCGTTGCCAAAATGAAAGCACGATTAATTCAAGATGTGATTAAGCCAAAACAAAGATTAACAGCATTAGATTACAACCCTTGGGGAACCTCTAGTGGACAAGACTCCACATGGGATGAAGTATTAGAACAAGCGGAACTGGATAATGCGATTGAAGGATTAGTGAGTGATAAATACGGCCAAGTGCCAGTATCAAAAGAAATGGTGATTGTGCTTAATCCGGATGTGTTGTTTATTCCTGCTTGGGTTTATGGCGATGACAATGGAGCAGAGACATTTAAACAAGAAGTGCTGAATGATCCCTCTTTGCAATCGGTCACTGCGATTACAGAAGGGCGTGTGTATCAAATGCCTCATGTATTAAGAAGCGTTTATAGTCAGTACATTATTGATGCTGTTCTTTTTGTTAATCATTCTGCGTATAAGAAACCCTAATGCCTTTTTATCGTTTAACTTCAGTTCAAATTCTTATTTCTGTGAGTCTTTTTGTTGGCTTATTTTTGGCGTATCTCAGCCTTGGTGCTGTTCATATTCCAATTATCGATATATTGGCGATGTTTAAGAGTTATTTGCTTAATGGTAGCGAACTCGCAGCAAAAGAATACCCATTAGCCTCTGCGATTGTTATGCATATTCGTTTACCTAGAGCGTGCGCCGCTATTCTTGCTGGTGGTGCATTGGCGTTGGCTGGGGCGTGTACTCAAGGTTTATTTAAAAATCCACTCGCGAGTCCAGATGTGTTAGGAGTGAGTTCGGGCAGTAGTTTTGGGGCGGTGATTGCGATAGTCACGGGCTTTTCATTTATGAACCCGATGTGGCTACCGATTTTTACTACAGTAGGGGCATTAGCAGCGTCAGCATTTATCTATGTATTGGCTTCTCGCAGTTCTTCTTCGCAGATCTTGTTTTTAATCTTAACGGGCTTGGCGTTATCGAGCTTATTGGGTGGCGCTCGCATGGGGCTATTATTAATGGCTCAACAATATGAAGTCAGCCAATTTGTTTTTTGGGCAATGGGTGGCTTAGATGGCCGTATGTGGCAGCATTTATTATGGCCAACGCCTGTCATTATTATTGTTTCAATTTTGCTATTAAAAGAGAGTAGAGCGCTGAATCTATTGGCTTTAGGTGAAGAAAGTGCGCATGGCATGGGGCTTAATGTAAAACAGACTCGATTCAAGCTATTGATGTTTGCTACCTTGCTTACAGCGATGTCGATAGCGATTGCCGGACCTATAGGTTTTATTGGCTTGATGGTGCCGCATTTGGTGCGTTTATTAGTGGGCCCTGCACATGAAAAGCTGTTGCCATTTTCTGCTATTTTTGGTGTGATTTTCTTATTAGTGTGTGATTTGTTAGGTCGTTGGATTATCGCGCCAAATGAGTTAAAAGCGGGGATCATCACGTCGTTTATTGGTGGTTGTTACTTTATTGGTTTAATTATTCGATTCCAAAGAAAAGGGCGTTTAGCATGATGAATTCAACAGCGGCACTACTAAACGTATCAAGCCTAAGTTATCAAGTTGGTTCAAAAACGTTATTAAACGACATCTCATTTTCAGTGAATGCGGGTGAGTTAGTTGGTGTTATTGGCCCTAATGGTGCTGGTAAAAGTACCTTGATGAAATGCATCAGTGGTTTTCAAGCCTATTCTCAGGGTGATATATCAATTAAAGGCGAATCGCTATCGAGTCTTCCTCATATTGAGCGTGCATTAAGTATGAGTTATTTACCTCAATACAGTGAAGCCGCATTTCCATTCAGTGTGATGGAAACCATTGGTTTAGGGTTTCATGCGCGTCAGCAACAAGAAGTGATTTCAACTGCTCTGATTAAAAACCAAAGCAAAGACGCGTTAGAAAGAGTTGGAATAGGGCATTTACATAATCGGACAGTAACTGACTTGTCTGGTGGTGAAAAACAGTTAGTACACTTTGCGCGATCGTTAGTGCAAGGTACGTCATTAATGTTGCTTGATGAGCCAACGGCCAGTTTGGATATTGGTCATGAATCGCAGTTAATGAATGTACTTTACCAAGAATGCCAAAATGGAAAGTCAGCTCTAGTCGCTATTCATAATTTAAACACTGCGGCAGAATTTTGTGATCGACTCATCTTGATTAACCAAGGTGAAGTGATGGCAGAAGGTAAGCCAAATGAGGTGTTGAGTGAAGAGAATATTCGAACCTTATATCAAGACTTAGTCATGGTGTCGAATCATGCGGTGACAGGGAATACAATAGTGTCGCCGTATAAGAAATAACTCGTATTAATATAGTGCATATCGTTTATATTAAATTAATATTTAGATTTACATTTAATATATTAGGTTTGATAATTGTGTTAATTAACAGAAGATCACATATTGAAGCTTATATTTATTAGTGAGTTTGACTGTGAAGATTAAATTATTAATTATAGATGTCCCATAATTAATAAGTTTAATATAATGAAAAAAACAAAAGTAATATTGTTGTCTTTCTTGTTTCCTTTTTCTGTTAATGCTTTTGCAGAAGAGGCTCTTTTAATCCCTGAAGCGATTACCGCTGCACAAGTGGATAGTGTTCAAGGCTCGAATACTTATACTTATGTTCGTTGTTGGTATCGACCTCATACTGATCACAATGATCCTGCTACTGATTGGGAATGGGCAAAAAATACTGATGGTAGTGATTATAAGGTTCAAGGTTATTGGTGGTCATCTTCCTCATTTAAAAATATGTTCTATAGTAATGAACCACAAAGTAAGATCCAAGAGCGTTGTGAAGAAACTTTAGACGTTACTCATGACACAGCAGATATTACCTACTTTGCGGCAGATAATAGACTGTCATATAATCATTCTATCTGGACAAACGATGAAGTATTTCAGGCTAATACAATAAACCGATTAGTCGCGTTTGGAGACAGTCTTTCCGATACTGGTAATATTTTTAATGGTTCTCAATGGATATTTCCTAATCGTAATTCATGGTTCTTAGGGCATTTTTCAAATGGTTTAGTTTGGACTGAATATTTAGCAAAAGAGAAAAATATCCCGCTTTATAATTGGGCTGTAGGAGGTGCTGCTGGTGAAAATAAATACGTAGCTCTAACTGGGGTATATGATCAGGTAACATCTTATTTAACCTATATAAAAATGGCGAAAAACTATAAACCAGAGAACACATTATTTACATTAGAGTTTGGTTTAAATGACTTTATGAATTATCACCGTGAACTTTCGGAAGTTAAAGGGGATTTAAGTCGAGCCCTTATTCGATTAGTGGATGCAGGAGCAGAAAATATTTTGCTATTTACTTTACCTGACGCAACAAAAGCACCACAATTTAAATACTCAACTCAAGATGAAATTGTCACGATACGTAACCAAATAAATGAATTTAATTTATTTATTAAAGAACAGGCAAAATACTATAAAGAGACAGGTAAAAACGTAGTTTTGTTTGATGCTGGAGAGTTATTTTCACAAATCACGGCTGATCCACAAGAGCATGGTTTCCAAAATTCGACAGATGCGTGTTTAGATATTAACCGTAGCTCATCGCTTGATTATTTATATAGCCATAGTTTAACTAAAGACTGTGAATATTACGGATCGGATGCGTATGTATTTTGGGGTGTTACTCATCCAACAACAGCTACTCATAGATACATTGCCGATAAAATACTGGAAACGTCATTTAGTACTTTCTCATTTAAATAAATAATTAATAAACTAATCACTTACGGTAAGAATATAACCGTAAGTGATTTTTCAGAGTAAGATGTAGGTCTCCTAATGGCAGCATTTGTAGATTGTTATACTCTATAGGTATTAAGCACAACCACCATTACTTTATCTATTATTCACACGGCGGTGCCATGTGAATTAACGCTAAACCGCCGAGAGAGGTTTCACGGTATTTACGGTTCATGTCTTTACCTGTTTGATACATGGTATCGATCACTTTATCGAGTGAGATAAGACATTTGCTTGTTCGCTTAAGCGCCATACGAGAAGCGTTAATCGCCTTCATTGAGCCCATTGCATTACGCTCGATACAAGGCACTTGAACAAGACCACCAATAGGATCACACGTCATACCTAACGAATGTTCCATGGCAATTTCAGCCGCCATACAAATTTGCTCATTACTGCCACCGCGAAGTGCCGTTAAGCCAGCCGCTGCCATGGATGAAGAAACACCAACCTCACCCTGACAACCTACCTCAGCGCCAGAAATGGAAGCATTAGTTTTGTATAAAATACCAATCGCACCAGATACCGCTAAGAAGTCTTTTAGTTGCTTTGTATCAAGCTCTTTAATGAAACGATGGTAATACATCAATACACCAGGAATAACACCGGCTGCGCCATTGGTTGGAGAAGTAACAACTTGTCCACCTGCGGCGTTTTCTTCACTTACTGCAAAAGCAAATAAGTTAATCCAATCCATGATTTCCATCGGGTCGTTTTCAATAGAGGCGTTTGCTTCTAGTTTTTTCAATAAAGCAGGCGCACGACGAACTACATTTAAGCCGCCATCAAGAATGCCCTCGGTTTGGAAGCCACGTTCCATACACAGTGACATTACTTTCCAGATTTGGTCCGCTTTCGCGTCAATCGCTTCCATTGGTTGGAAAGAGATTTCGTTACGTAGAATCAGATTACCTAAACTTAGGCCTTGTTTCTCAGCTTTTTCTAGCATCTCATCTGCTGATTTGAATGGGAATTCAACCTCAACATCAGCGGTGCTTTTGCCATTAGTTAGTTCATCTTCGGTTGCAATAAAACCACCACCCACAGAGTAATAAGTTTCGATAGCAAGTTGTTGCCCTGCGGCGTCAAAAATTGAAATCGTCATACCATTTTCATGTAATGGCAGGTTGGTTTTATGAAAAAGCATATCAGTTTCATAATCAAAGGTGATTTCATGTTCGCCGGCAACGGTAAGTACTTTATCTTCAATGGCTTTTTTCATTGCCAAATTTGCGCTAGTAATCTTGATGGTATCAGGACGGTTACCTAGTAAACCTAAAATGGTTGCGCGATCGGTGTGGTGTCCGATACCCGTCAGCGAGAGCGAACCATATAAATCAACTTGAACACGAGTGACTTGCTTTAAATGAGGTTGAATAAGTTGAGTAAAATTATACCCAGCAATCATAGGACCGTTTGTGTGTGAGCTAGATGGCCCAACACCAATTTTGTAGATATCAAAGATAGACAGCATAAGACATTACCTATTTACAAAAGTGCAGCAAAACCAAGAATGTAGATGAGTGAGCGTCATTTACAGGTGTTGCTATTATAATTATTAAGTTTAGTTGTTTTGTAGAGTTGTGCTTAAAAATGACAAATCCCAAGCACTAACAACTAGAACTTGGGATTAAGACAGTGAAACGTAACATAAATGAGCGAAGAGAAATACCCCAAAAAAGAAGGGGTAAATTGTTTATTATTACTTAATCGCTAAATCTTTGTTATTTAAATACCCTTTGAATTATTACATTCCGAAGAAAGTACCAACCGCTAATCCTAAGAAGATGACGGCGGTTATACGATGAATTAAGGTTAGCGGCAATTTATCAGCCGAAAATTTACCAATTAGCACCACAGGCACGTTTGCCAGTAACATACCTACCGTTGTACCTAAAATTACCCAACTTAGAGCATCTGAGTATTGAGCGCCTAGGATAGACGTTGCGATCTGTGTTTTATCGCCAATCTCCGCAATGAAAAAGGCAATGAAGCTAGCAACAAAAGGACCTTTGTTTGATATTTTCTCGTCATCATCCAGTTTATCTGGGATCAAGATCCAACCCGCCATTGCAGCAAAGCTAACAATAAGAACCCATTTCAATGTTTCTGGAGTTAAGAAATCGGCAATAACAACGCCTAAATAAGCCGCTAAAGCATGGTTCAAAATGGTCGCAAAAAAGATCGCGGCAATAATAGGGATTGGTTTTCGGTATCTACTGGCAAGCAGTAAAGAGAGGAGTTGGGTTTTATCACCGATTTCAGCTAACGCGACGGTGGTTATTGATATTGCTAATACACTCACGACATTACTCATTTGGGCGGGATTATAATTATAAGATCCATAGAAAAACCTCACGCCCACCCAATGGTTCGTGATGTTAATCTAAGGTCTTGCCGAACAAGCTGCTCATGCTTGCCTCGCACACCATGGTGATTTTGCACCAATTATGTTGATGTACGAACTTTCAGATTTTCTATATTTAGATAAAAAAGAAAGCGGGCTACTCCCCAAAGAGTAAGGTGGTGGATATTAAAGGATGTTATTTCTTATTTCAACTGCAAAGTGTTTTATAATGTTTCTAGGTTTAACTTTTATCTGTGGGCAATAATGGATCTTATACAACTCTCTCGTATTAACTTTAAACAGCTAACTGCTTTACACGTCATGCTATCGACTTATAGCGTTACGAAAAGTGCTGAAGTGTTGTGTATGAGTCCATCAAGTGTGAGTAAAACGTTATCTCAGTTACGAACTGTACTCGATGATGAGCTCTTTTATCGTGATGGGACGAAATTAATTCCCACGTCTTATGCGTTAAAAACTGGTCCTGTACTGCATCAAATTTTAAATAACATGAATGGGTTATTAAATCAGTCTACTTTTAAACCTAAAGACTTCTCTGGTAAATATTCTCTTTCAATGCGAGAAAGTACTTTTGAAGTATTCGCGCCAATCATTAGTGATATTTTATCTAATCAAGCCCCAAATTCTCATATAGATATTCACTCAAAAGAGCAATTGGGGTTTGATGCCTTATTAAATGGTCAAGTTGATGTGATTTTGCTACCACATGATAGAAGCCAACCACCAACAACGGAAAAACAGTTGGTATGGGAAACGGTGATTGAAGATGAAATGGTCTGTCTCATGAATGTCGACCATCCCTTAGTTGATAAAGAGTTAACGGTTGAGGGCTATTTAGCTTATAAGCATATTGGTATTTTTGATAAGGAATTAAATGTGCCTTATTTTGAGCAATGTTTAGCTCAGCAATACCAACCAAGGGAAGTTGCGATTTCTGTGGCTGATTTTGGTAGTGCCGCAACCTTGTGCCATCACACTGACTTTTTATTTACCAGTTCTAAAAAATGGGCAGAAATGGCAAGCCAAGCAAAGGGGTTAGTGATAAAACCTATGCCGTTTGATTATGGGCAAGTGGCATATAGCATGGTTTACAATAAATTAAGTATTAATGATCAAGCAGTAAGCTGGCTCTGTGATCGCATTAAGGAAAAATAAGACATTATAACTAAACAATTAATGTTACTATTTTTTGAATGATATTGGCGTAATTTTTATCGTCTATGTTTTATAACCAATTGTTTATCAAGGCAGTAAAATGGATTTACCACAAGAAAAGATCACCGCAGAACACTCTTTAGAACGTATTTACCCAAAACAGTTGAATCAAGATGATAAAGGTCATCAAGATGTGTTGGAAATCCATTTAGAGCGTTATCAATTTGCCTTAGAACAACTACGTGGCACGCATATTTTAGATATCGCTTGCGGTTGTGGTTATGGTACCGCGCTAATGGCTGAAGCGCATCCTGATAAACAATTTGTGGGTGTTGATGTAGATCCAGAGGCGGTTAAATACGCCAGAGAGCATTATCAAGCAGAAAACTTACGTTATGAATGCGGTAATGGTATGGATTTTCAATTAGCTAAAAAAGGGGGTGGTTTTCAGCTGTTTGATACCATCATTAGCTTAGAAACCATAGAGCATGTGCCTGAACCTCAAAAGATGGTGACGCATCTTTTAACTCAGTTGAATGAGAAAGGCGTGATGATTGCTTCAGTTCCGACCACGCCAACGGTTGATGGAAACCCGCATCATTTGCATGATTTTACAGTAACCTCTTTTTATCGTCTGTTTTCAGCCTCAAATTATCAAGCGGATGAAACGTTTGAGCAGATCCAATATTGGGAATTTAAAGGATTGTTTTCAAAGAAAGAGTCAAAAGAAAACCGTTCACAAGGTGTAGGACGAAATATCATTAAGCACTATGTTAAAAAGCCAAGTGCGTTGTTCTTTCGAGTGCATTCGATATTAACTAAAGGACTAAACAATCGTTATCTAACCGCTGTTTTTTCTAAGTAACCAATAATAAAAGCATCACGTATAAACCGATGGGGTGATAACTGGTCGCCCCAATCTAGTAATTAACTTGTCCTCAAATTCTTCCATTTGTGCTTTATTGCATTTATCCCACCCTAACGCTTCCCCAATCACGCCATGATGTTGAAAGGCATTTAACCGAATGTTGATATGATCGGGCAGTGTCTTTAAATACTCACTAACAGCATCGATTTCACACAGTAAATCGGTTTTATTTGGAATATACAATAAACGAACTTCGTGTAATTTTCCGTGTTGAGCCAATAAATTAATAGAGTGTAATACTCGATGGTTTTCTCTGCCGACCAACCATAAGTGGGTGTCATTTTGCCATGCTTTTAAGTCAATCATAGTTCCGTCTAAATAGGGTAGGACTTTATTCCAGCCTTGCTCTGACAAACTGCCATTACTATCAATAAAGCACGTAAGGTGGCTTAATGAGGGAGTTGATTTTATGGCTTCAAAGTATTCAACAATAAACGGTAATTGTAAGGTTGCTTCACCACCAGAAATAGTAACGCCACTTAAAAATGGAGCGTGTTTTAGCGTTAATTCAAGTAATTGTTGAACAGAGTAAGTGGTTATTTTTGGATTGGATTTACTTGGGCAGACATCAATGCAGTTATCACATTGAGTACATAACGCTTCATTCCATATGACTTTCTTATTTGGCGAATCATCGAAGGTTAATGCTCCAGTAGGGCACGGTTCGACGCAATCACCACAATGGTCACAGTGATTAATGGTATGGGGGTTATGACAAGTAATGCAATCATAGTTACAACCTTGCAAAAAAATCACAAGTCGGTTACCGGGACCATCGACACAAGAAAAGGTCAGTATTTTACTGACCAATCCTGTTTTGTCGTAGTTGATGGTATTGCTCTGTTGAGTGATAACGTCAACCATAATTTATCTAACTTATTCTGCGTACGTTGGTGTCATTTCTAACGCAGCAACACGAGGCGTTCGGTTTAATACTTCCGTATTTTTCGCCGCTTCTGCTCCTAAGAACGTGGTATTGGTGCGCGAGCCTTCTGCATCATATTTTGCAATATCTGATAATTTGACCATATAGCCTGTAATACGAACTAAATCATTAGAAGCAACATTGGCGGTAAACTCGCGATAGCCTAATTGCAGTGCACCTTTCGCTAAATTAAACATTGCTTCTGGGTTTGATTTAACTGTTTCATCAATGGTCAAAATATCACTGACACCAGAGGTGTAATATTGATGATGTTCAGCAGTCGCTTGCACATAAGATACTGGATCAGGCTCTGTTCCATAAGGGATACGAACACCAGGAGTTACATCAATATCTAAACTAATACCGCCCTGAGCATGAAGTAAGGCTTTACCGTGATAGCCGTATTTTACCTCGGTAGAATCAACGATCTCTGATAATTGTTTTGAAATAGTGTGACCTAATTGATTCGCCATTTCGTCATGACCGTATTTTGCGTCAATGCCTTCTTTTTCCATAAGAATATCTACGGCTTCAGCCATACCGTAGATACCAAACATGGGTGCAAATCGGTCTTCACTAATCAAGCCTTCTTTGGTTAAGAAACCTTCAAAAAAATTTGATTGTTCATGCAAAAATGTACTTCTTGTATTAATTAAGCCAAACATAACGTTGCAGTAATTAGGCAGCACGTTATCAACAAAGTCCGCTTTGTTTTGGGCTTTTTTAGCCACTTCTTTTAAGTTCATACGGACAAGGGTATTTGAGCCACCCGCTAATGGTAGCGAGTTGTAGCAACTGACGATGCCAAAGCCGGTGTTATTGTATGCTTTTGCATGTACTGGGTAGTTTGCAATGTGCGGTTTACTGCACTCACAAATGTTCGATGCGGCGTGACGAAGCAGATCATCTGGTGTGATTTCAGCGTCGTACATAAAGGTTAAGTTCGGTGCAATTTGTTTTAACTCAGCATCAACACGTAAGATAGTACGACAAATAATATTATCTGTAGGGCCAATGTTTACGTGCATGAAAGCATCAGGAAGCGTGCGATCAAGCATGATCCAAAAACGTTTTATTTTTTGATAAATTTCTTCATCACTAAGGGAACCAACAAAAGGCATAAGCACAGTATCAAGTTGGCCAAGATAAACAGGGATAGAAGTAACAGAAGGAACATGATGATAAATTATAGTTAGTAAATTTAATGCATCATCAAAATTTTCCGCAGCAGATAGCTCTAGGTATTCTGAACCTTGAGTTAAAAACTTAGCGTAATCTGGCAATACATAGCGAGGCTTAAATGGGGCGTGACCTTCAAACATGTCACATAACACACCGTCTTTTAAGGCTTGTTGGGTTTCTGAGTCAATCTCCATATATGGAAGGCTGGCTTCTGCTTCTAATGCCAAATAATTTGATTTTTGCTTTGGAGAAAGAGTAGCGTCAGTAATAATGCTGTAGAAACGTTCTTGACTCATGATAAAACCCTTTTTATTAGTATGGTTTTATTTTAAGTGATAAATCCACTTTCATTTAGTGAAATTATATAAACTACTCATTTCCTTTTTTGAAATAAGGTAAGGAATAAAGATACGAAGCTCCCGTTGTAATCTGGGGGGATTTCATCACAGGAGCTTCGCCGACAAGTGAGTTACAACTCCATTTTGCCGTGCGATGTACTATATATAATTTAATGCTGTTTAAAAGTGAAACTAATAGGAATACTTATTTCTATTATGGAAATATAAACCGTTAGTAGTAGGGATGGTCATAACATAAAGCGTGCCGGAGTCTCTCCTGTATGTTGTTTAAAAAAGTGGATAAACGCACTGTCACTGGAGAACTCTAGGGAATGCGCGACTTCTGAAACACTTTTATTTTCGGCAAGGCGTTCAATTGCGGTAAGTAAGCGCCATTGTTGTCGCCATGCTTGATAAGGCATACCTGTTTCTTTAATGAATAAACGTGAGATGGTTTTGCTGCTGGCTCCAATTTGGGTCGACATTTCATTTAATGGCTGAGGAAGAGAATGTCCTGTTTTTATCCTTTCTAACCATACAGTGAGGCGTTTATCTGTAGGTAGGGGCAATGTAAGATCGTATTTTTCTGCGTGCAATAATTCTTCACAACATAAAGCCAAGGTATTTGCTTGCTCACTACTTGGTTTATCCCATTCCCAAAAAGCCATTCGTTCAATTAATTCTTTTAATAATGACGTAACGTTGAAAACCGCAAGATCGCTGGGTAAGTTATTAATTATCGAGGGATCAAAATAGAGTGAGCGATAAGCGACAACATTTCTCATAACGGCACAATGCTCAACCCCCGCAGGTATCCAAGCCGCTTTGGTTGGAGGTAGCACGCAATGCAATCCATCCAGAGTAATACTCATGCAACCATGTGGTGCAAATAACAATTGAGCACGATTATGCTTATGCATGCCGGAATCATGTTTGCCAATCTTGGCTGCAATACCTACAAAAGAGTAAGGAGTTGCATCAACATTGAATGGTGTTTTTTCATCAATCAGCATGAGTTGTCCTTATTTTGATATTTATTGTTCTATTGTTGATATTTGACCATAGCACAAATCTCTATACTTCTCTTATTCCAAATAGAAGAGAAAAGAGAATGAATAGAAAACCTCACGTTGGTCTCATTGTTATTTTAATGATGTTTCCACAAATTATAGAAACCATTTATAGCCCTGTATTACCACATTTAGCGAGTTATTTTGATGTAAGTATGGGAACGGCTAGCCAGACGCTATCGATTTATTTTATCGCTTTTGCTGTGGGTGTTGTTGTCTGGGGACGCGTTGCTGATGTTATTGGACGTCGAAAAGCCATGTTAAGTGGTTTGTTTATCTATGGTATTGGTAGTGCATTGGCAATCACCGCGAATCATTTTGACATTATTATTATTGCTCGTGTGTTGTCTGCATTTGGTGCTGCGGTTGGCTCTGTAGTGACTCAAACTATGCTGAGAGACAGTTATAATGGAAAAGAATTAGGTAAAGTATTTTCATTGATGGGGATGGGAATTTCCATTAGCCCAGTACTTGGTTTAATGAGTGGCGGTGCACTTTCACAATACGCAGGGCATTTTGCGGTATTTAGTGTGCTGCTTGTTCTTGCTATTGTGTTGTTTAGTGGCTCACTATTAACACTACCAGAAACCAAACCTGATCAGATTCAGCCAACGAGCTTTATTGTTGTGTTGAAAACCATGTCAAAAGATAAGGCGATCTGGAAAAGTGCGATTCTTGTGGCTTGTTTTAATATAATGATGTTTAGTTACTATTCCTTGGCTCTAATGCCGATCATTTAAGGTAAATATGATCGGTTGACCGATCCTTTTTAGATGTCAAAATCCAAGTGTATTTTATGCACTTGGATTTTTTTATGGATGTTTCTCAAGCTCTAAACATAATCA
>Ga0316197_10000101_pt1 | contig 66986 bp, 61 predicted proteins | sample OudBiesiAoxic_MG_FD_204939 | JGI IMG/M metagenome (GOLD analysis project Ga0316197, IMG submission 204939) | Coastal sediment microbial communities from Oude Bieten Haven, Netherlands - site A oxic | ecosystem: Environmental > Aquatic > Marine > Coastal > Sediment | place: Netherlands... | reverse complement strand
AACCACTTTCATACAATCATCGAATACACCGGGGATTTCGAAAACAACAGCACCGTTGCCCAGCGGCTGGGAAAGTTGCTGGGGGGTCACTTTTTTATGGGGCAACAATACCACTGATTTGACCTGGGGGGATAAATAGGCGGAATATAGGGCGGCGGCTGCGGATGTATCACCCGTGGAAGCACAGATCGCTAAAATATCCGATACTTCACCTTCACGAATCATGAAATTGATATAGCTTAAGGCGCTGGCCATTCCCCGGTCTTTAAAGGAAGCGCTGGGATTCTGGCCGTCATTTTTAAAAAAAAAGGGCACGCCGACTTGTTGCTCAAGCTGTTCATTGACGGCCACCAAAGGCGTATGCCCTTCACCCAGGTAAATGACAGCGTCAAGAGGCATCATCGGACCCAGAAACTCATGATACCGATAAATCCCTTTTAGTGCCGATATTGTTAACATTTTGCGGTTATCAAAGATGCGGCGCCACATTTCACCGGAAATTGTTTTGAGCCGATCGGCATCCGGATCGTCGATTAAAAGCACCTGGCCGCAGTCCGGACAGGTATACAACAATTTTTTAATATCGAAAACGGCCCTGCATCCCAGGCACTGATAAGTCAGTCGCCCGGTCGGGGTGGGAATTAGGTAGGATCGGATATTTTCCGGGAAGTCCTCCGGTTTCATCCGGTGATCCTTTCGAGATCATCCATATACGGTCTAATGGCTCCCGGCAGTAGTACCGATCCGTCCGGTTGCTGAAAATTTTCGAGAATGGCGGCGACCGTTCGCCCCACGGCCAAACCGGAGCCGTTTAGCGTATGGACGAGTTCTGTGCCTTTCTGTCCCGTTCGCTTGAACCGGATATTGCCTCGCCGGGCTTGAAAGTCCTCGAAATCGCTGCACGAGGATATTTCCCGATAAGTGTTTTGGGCTGGCATCCATACCTCGATATCGTAGGTTTTGGCAGCGGAAAAACCCAGATCACCCGTGCAGAGGGTGACGACCCGATAGGGGAGTTCTAACATTTTTAAGATGGATTCGGCATGGCTTAAAAGAATCTCAAGTTGCTGGTAGGATGTTTCCGGTTTGGCAAAATGGACCAGCTCCACCTTGTTGAACTGGTGCTGGCGAATAAGACCACGGGTATCCTTGCCGTACGATCCGGCTTCGGAACGAAAGCAGGGGGTATAGGCCGTATACAGTATGGGGAGTTCTTTTTCGGGGATGGTTTCGTTTTGGTGAATATTGGTCACCGGAACCTCCGCCGTGGGGACCAGGAAGTAGTCCCAACCTTCAAGCTTGAAAAGATCTTCGGCGAACTTGGGAAGCTGGCCGGTGTGCGTCATGGCGTCTCGGTTGACGATAAACGGCGGTAAAACTTCCTGGTAACCGTGATTTTTCGTATGAATATCGAGCATGAAGTTGATCAAAGCCCTTTCAAGTCTGGCACCGGCTCCGAAGTACAAAGGAAAACGGGCCCCGGTAATTCGGGCGGCACGGTCAAAGTCCAGGATCCCCAGGTTTTTTCCGATTTCCCAATGAGCTAGGGGACTAAAATCAAACACCGGCGGCACCCCAATTTTTTTAACCGTCTCGTTTTTGGATTCATCGTTTCCCACCGGCACGGATTCATGGGGAATATTGGGAATACCCATAAGGATGGCTTCAATTTCATTTTCGTGCTTAGTGCGTTCCGGATCCAGGGACTTGATGCGGGCCGAGACTTCCCGCATATCGGTCACCTGTGCGTCGGCATTCTCCCCGGCACTTTTCATCGCGGCGATTTCATCAGAAACGGTATTGCGCCGATGGCGAAGCATTTCAATTTCCCGAAGTATGGCGCGACGTTTTTCATCGGCGGCCAGGAGCGCTTGCAGATCCACACTGGTACCGCGTGCGGTTAGAGATTGTTCAACCACCAGCAAGTTTTTACGAATATACTTGATTTCCAACATAAGGATACCTATATTAACCGACCGGTCTGCTTATAGATTAGACCATGGGGGCGTTATTTAATGATGATGACAAAGATAACTAGTGTCCATCCATTAATTGTTTATTCAAAGATGGGCACCTGGTGACGTTTCCAATTCAGAAATGAGGATTTTTGTCCAAGGTCAAAGAAATCAAGGGATTGCGCGGAGGCATACGGTGGTATGCCGCACAAGCGATCCCGCCGATTGACGCCGAGATTGGGCAAAAAGACCATTTATGGATGGAAACTAACTATCAATTGTTTGCAATGCAGTTGTTACGGAACGTGGATTTTTTGTATCAGGGAAGGTAGAATTAGTCAATGGTTATCGACCGGCACTGAACTGATGCTAAATTAGATTCAGGAGCGTTTTATGGAAGAAGGCCAATTAAGCAAAAAGGATATCAGAGAAAGTGTTATCAAAAGGCTTCACCGAATGTCGGCGGATGAACTGGCTGAAAAGTATAGGAAAATTGAAGAGCGATTGTTTGGCTTTGCCAATTTTTTGGAATCACGAATTGTATTATTCTATATAGATAAGCCGGGTGAAGTAAGAGGCCGTGATATTGTTGATAGATCCTATCATTATAGCAAGATTGTGGTGCTTCCTGCCTTTGATCCCGCCACCCATACCATGCGCCTGTTGAAGGTCGATAACCCGAGAAAAGATTTAAAAAAAGGACCCCGCGGCATTTTGGAGCCAGATCCGAAAAAATGTAATACGGTGCCCATCGAATGCATTGACATAGCCATCATCCCGGGAATCGCCTATGATGAAAAGGGGGGGCGGATTGGATCCGGGGAAGGGTATTATGATCGCCTGATTCCCGATCTTGCTGTTACCACCCGGAAGGTCGCCTTATCACTCGAAGATCAGATTGTTCCCCTGGTGCCGATGGAGTCCCACGATCGGTACGTAGACATTATTATTTCTGACAAGCGCGTGATTTATAAAATATAATCTCTCAATGGGACGGGCGCAGAGTCGTAGCGTGTCTAAAATCGACCTCAACGGTCTCGTCAGCGAGGCATAGCTTGGCCATCGCGGGCTGAGTCCGGGAGATGACCTTGCCGCGACGGATGACGTAAAGGCGCACGGGTTTTAGCCGCAACGCTTCATGGATATTGGCCGCCTGCAGGATTACCAGGTCCGCATGGCACCCCGGTTCAAGGCCATAACCTTCAAGCCCTAGCGTCCTGGCTCCATTTTGGGTAACAGCGTCAAATATCTGCTTCATTTCAGTGGTACCAGTCATTTGAGCTACATGCATTCCCATGTGAGCCACTTCCAGCATGTCATGGGAGCCGAGGCTGTACCAGGGATCCATGACACAATCGTGACCAAAGGAGACATTGATACCTGCCACCAGCATCTCCCTGACACGGGTCATTCCCCGACGTTTGGGATAGGTGTCGTGACGTCCCTGGAGGGTAATATTGATCAGTGGATTGGCAACGGCATGTACATCGGCTTCTTTCATTAACGGCAACAGCTTGCTAACGTAATAATTATCCATGGAATGCATGGAAGTCAGATGAGAACCGGTTACCTGTCCGGCAAGGCCCAGTCGCTTTGCCTCAAAGATAAGGGTTTCGATATGGCGTGACAGCGGATCGTCACTTTCATCGCAATGCATGTCCACCGGCAGTCCACGCTCAGCCGCCAGTTCGCATAGCGCGATAACCGATTTGGCTCCCTCGGCCATGGTTCGTTCGAAGTGGGGAATACCTCCTACCACATCGACACCCATATCCAGGGCGCGGACTAGATTGATCGGGCTACCGGACTGCCGGAAGTAACCATCCTGGGGGAAGGCCACTAACTGAATGTCTAAATATGGCTTGAATTTTCGTTGCACCTCCAGAAGGGCCCGAACGGCGAGGAGGCGATCATCGCTGATATCCACATGGCTTCGGATGGCGAGGGTTCCCCGTGCGATAGCCCAGTGACACAGCTTCTCGGCCCGGGCTTTGATATCGTCGATGGTTAAATGGGGTTTTAGCTCGCCCCACAGGGTAATCCCCTCAAGCAATGTTCCACTTTGATTTATTCGCGGCTGCCCGTAGGTTAAGACGGCATCCAGGTGAAAATGACTGTCTACAAAGGGTGGCGTGGCCAGGCACCCAGCTGCTTGGATCTCTTTCTTGGCGGCGGTATCAATCGCCGGCGCAATTTTTTCAATGGATCCGTTCACAATGGCGATATCGCAATTTCTGCGGCCGTCGGGAAGGTTGACCCCGCGAATTATCAGATCAATCATCAGCGTTCCTCCTTTCGGAACGGTTTCAACAAAGCGGCCGGAGCACGGGCGTTACGGGATACCATTGCCATTCCTACGATAGTTAGCAAAAAAGGCATCATCAAAAAGATCTGATAAGGTAAGTCGATGAGACTGCCGGCCTGCAGGCGAAGCTGCAGGGCATCGATAAAAGCGAATAACAACGCCCCGGCGGCACTTTTCCACGGACTCCATTGACCAAAAACAATCAGAGCGATGCAGACCCAACCACGGCCGGAGATAACGCCGAAGGTATACGCATTGTATTGGGCCATGGACAGAAAGGCGCCCGCCAGTCCCATCAGTGCCCCGGATATCAACAATGCCTGGTACCGTGTAAGGTGTACACTTACGCCGGCGGCATGAGCGGCAAGGGGGTTTTCGCCCACGGTGCGAAGATTCAAGCCCCAGGGCGTATGATAGAGAATAAAAGCACTGGCCGGGACAATGGCCATTGCCAGATAGACCAGGGCGAACTGGTTGAAAAAAATTGGCCCGATCACCGGAAGGGATGATAAAATAGGCAGGGGAACCGTTTCAAAGGCGTTTATTTTCGGGATCGATGAGGGTTGCCCGAAAATAAGCCGATAAAAGAAGAAGGATAGCCCGGAGCAAAGTAAGGTGGTTCCGATTCCGGAAACATGCTGACTAAGCCCAAGGCTGACCGTCAATACAGCCATGAGCAGGCCGGCCAGCATGCCGGTCAAAACAGCCGCCAATACACCCAACCAGAGGCTCCCGCTGAAAAAAGCGGTGGAAAATCCCGCCATGGCAGCCAGCATCATAATCCCTTCGATACCGAGATTAAGAATTCCGGCCCGTTCGGCAAACAGTTCTCCGATGGTGCCGAATATCAGGGGGGTGGCGATACGGATCAGGGCCGTAAAGAAACCGATTTGAAAAATCTGTGCGAAGAGCTCGTTCATGCCGATTGTTTGGTCCATCTTAGGCGGTATTGGTTAAAGAGAAGGGCAATCAGCATGGTTACCAGGGCGGTGCCCTGGATGACGTCCGCTAAAAATACCGGCACACCGGTGGCCCGGGACATGGCTTCGGCTCCGGTAATAATCATAGCAAAAAAAAGGGCCGCAGGAATTACCCCCAGGGGATTCAGGCGGGCGAGCATGGCGATGACGATGCCGGTATACCCATAACCGGGCGAAAGTCCGGCCATGACCTGAAAGTGCAGACCCGCCACCTCGCCAACCCCCGCAAGGCCGGCTAGAGCCCCTGATAGAAGCGCTGTTGCCATCATGACACCGGTGATATTCAGCCCGGCATAATGGGCGGCCTTGGCATTTTCACCTACGGCATTAATGGCAAAACCCAGAGTGGTGTGACGCATCAAGGCCCATACCAGCGGCGTAGCCAGGGCGGCCAGGAGTACCCCCAAATGCAGGCGGGTGGCTTTGAGGAGAATGGGAAACTCCGCTTCCATAAGGATATCCGGGGAGTCCGGATAGCCGCTTAACGGGTCTTTCCATGGTCCGTCAAGAAGGGCCATCATTCCGTAAAAGATGATAAAGTTCAACAACAGGGTCGTTACCACGTCATCGACTTTGAAGCGGGTTTTTAAAAAGGCGGGAATCCCCGCCCAAAATGCGCCGGCCATACCACCGGCGATAATCATACCGGGCACGAGGCTCCAGGCGGGCAAGATCTGCCGGGCACCGATGAATGCGGCGGCCATGGCTCCGGCCAGCAACTGACCCTCGGCCCCGATATTCCAGAATTTGGCCCGGAACGCGACGGTCACCGCCAGTCCGGTAAAGATCAGGGGTGTGGCTTTTACCACCGTTTCAACCAGGTTAAAGCGGGAGCTGAGGGCACTTAGAAAAAGCTTGGCATAGGCTGAAAAGACATTGGCGCCGGCCATAGCAATCAATCCGCTACAGAGAATCAGTGCGGCCAGTATCGCTAAAAATGGAAGCATCAGGTTCAACCACACCGGGGTATAATCACGACGTTCCAACCTTACACCGATCATGTTGTCTCCTTGATCCCGGCCATAAGCATTCCTACCCGGCTCACCGAAGCCTCGGCAATAGGAAGCATATCTATGATGCGCCCTTCGAACATGACAGCGATATGATCGCAAAGGTGAAACAGTTCCTCCAGGTCTTCGCTGATAACCACCAGGGCTCGACCGCGTTGCCGCAAAATGAAAAATTGCCGGTGGACAAAGCGAGCCGCCGCGATATCCAGCCCCCGGGTGGGTTGAGCAACCAGCAAGACAAGGGGGTCCCAGGCCAATTCCCGCGCCAGCAGTACTTTTTGGAGGTTGCCGCCGGACAGCGTACCCGTTCGTATTGTCGTACCATCGGCTTTGATATCATAGCGGTCGATCTGTTCGCTTACGAAATCGTAAATTGCATCATGCTTGAGAAAGCCGTGGCGACTGAAGCGCTTTTCCCTAATTCGGGGCATGACCATATTGTCGGACAGCGGTAGCGTTGTAATCAGGCCGATGCCGGTTCGATCTTCCGGTATTCGCCCCACGCTTCGTGCCTGAATCTCACGAACCGAAATTGGGTTTACCGGTTGTCCATTAACCAGCAACCGGCCGGATGTTGGGACCAGGACGCCGGCGATCACATCGGCCAGTTCCCGTTGCCCATTTCCGGAGACACCGGCGATACCGACGATTTCACCGCCGTGAACATGAAGGTGGATATCCTTCAAGTGAGGGCGATTGGCCCCTCCGGTAGCAACATGTTCTAACGCGAGCAGCACCTGATCCGGTTTTGAGGCAGTTATCGCCGGTTTTTCAGGTGGATCGATCTGTTGGCCGCACATGAGTTCAGCCAGTATCCTGCGGCTGACGCTGGTGTCGTTTTGCCGATGGGCGACGACTTTACCCTGTCGCATGATCACCAATCGGTTGGTAATGGTTCGAACCTCGTTGAGCTTGTGACTGATGAAAATCACTCCCATCTGTCGGGATGTCATTGCCCGGAGGGCGTCAAATAATCCCTCCGCCTCCTGGGGAGTCAAGGTAGAAGTGGGCTCGTCTAAAATGAGGATTCGAGCGCCCCGGATCAATGCTTTGATGATTTCCAGACGCTGTTGCTGACCGATGGTGAGATCTTCCACCCGCGCATCCGGATCCAATCTCAACCCGTAACTGTCGTCAACTTGATCCATACGCTGGTTAATTGATGTGCGGTCCAGAAGTCCGTGATAGCCCTTTTGGCCCACCATCAGGTTTTCAAGCACCGTATGGCAGGGTACCATATGAAAATGCTGGTGTACCATCCCCACGCCCAGGGCTAGGGCATGGGCCGAGTTACGAATATCGACCGGTTTCCCGTCAATCAGAATTCGGCCGGCATCTGCGGTGTAAACACCGAACAACACATTCATCAGGGTGGTTTTACCGGCACCGTTTTCTCCTAGAAGGCCGAGGATATCACCGGGGTAAAGGGTTAAATCAATTTTATCGTTGGCCATGACGGATCCGAAATGTTTACAGATACCGTGCATTTCCAATAAGGGTTCGGAAAAGGTCATTGGGTTTTGAGGTTGTCGGGTTTATAGAGTTTATCGAGTTAAAAGGGTTTGTTGAGTTAATTGAGTTTATAGAGTTAAAAGAGTTTGTAGAGTTCAATGAGTTGGGGCGGCTTGTCAACCACCCCAGTTAGTCGTATTTATTCAAACATAGAAAACCTGGCACTCTCGGCCGGGCTTTTTGCAAAACCTCTTACTAGTGTCCGTTCAGAAATGGTAGGTTTTGGGTTCAGCCAAGGCCGCAGGGATTTCGCAACCGCAGTCGTAGCGGCGCTACGTCGAGGATGGCGAAATTCCGAGAATGCAGGCTGGGGCCAAAAGATGCCATTTATGGATGGGCACTACTTAGGAATGGATTCGTCAATATCCACGCGGAAAGTACCGTCTAGAATTTCCTGCTTGCGTTTTTCAACCATTTGTTTGACTTCCGCCGGAAGCTTGGTTTCCCATTTGTGGTAGGGGGCCAGGTAGGAGCCGCCCTTTGACATGTAGGAAAACCCGCCAAAATCTTGGGCTGTAAATACGCCGGCCTGGACCAGGCTGATCGCGTATTTGACCGTGGGCCACATATCCCATACCGGCCCGGTAATGACCGTTTCCGGGCCCAGGTTAGACTGGTCGGACATGTTGGAAATGGCTAAAACCTTTCTTTCGACGCAAGCCTCGACAACGCCGAATCGCTCTGCATAGAGCACATCGGCGCCAGCCTCGATCTGGGCCAAGGCTGCTTCCTTGGCTTTGGGCGGATCGAAAAAGGACCCGATAAACGAGAATTTGCATTTAACTTCAGGGTTGACTTCTTTGGCCCCAGCGTAAAATGCATTTGACAGCCGGTTGACTTCGGGAATGGGCATGGCGGCTACGACCCCGATGATATTCGATTTGGTCATTTTGCCGGCAATCATTCCGGACAGGTAAGCCGGTTCATGAATCCAGTTGTCAAAAACACCGAAGTTGGGCTCGGCCGGACCGATACCCGATCCGAAAACAAAGGCGGTTTTGGGGTAATCCCGGGCGACCCGCCGGGCGATGCGCTCGGCTCCGAAGGCATCCCCCGTAATGAGTTGATATCCTTTTTCGGCATACTCCCGCATGACCCTGGCAAAGTCAGCCGACTTGACACTTTCCGACCAGGTGTACTCAATGCCCAGTTCGTTTTTGGCCTTCAGTAGAGCCACATGTATCTGGTTAACCCAGGGTTCCTCAATGGGGGTTTCAAAAACCGCGGCGACTTTTAACTTTTCGGCTGAAATCACTGGCTGCCAGGCCCCGTCGGTCAAAATCAGTACTGCCGCGATCCCCACTGCCAGGTGAAAAAGCCTTCTCCATCCTTGATCCTCTTTTGATCCGATCATTGCCGATTCTCCTTTCATCTTATAGAAAATGTCTTGGGATCGTGCCGATCCATGGGAAAAATCCGTGAAATTAAAAATTTTATACCACTCCCGGCGGCATGGGCGCAACCTTTTCACCTCCCAATACGTAACCGCCATCCAGGCGCAGGAGACTACCGGTCATAAACGGTGCCTCAAATAAGAGAAACCGAACCGCCCTAACCACATCAACGCTGGTACCGGTGCGGCCGAGGAGGGTATGATCGATCAAGGCTTCTTTCTGGCCATCGGTCAACAATCCCCATCCCCGGGTTTTTTCGGCGTGGCGCGTCTGGATCAGTCCGAGCATGATTTCGTTGACCCGGACTTCGGGCGCGCCTATCCGGGCCCAGGTTTCGGTGAGAAGGGAGATGCCCCGGTTGGCGGCGGCATAACCGTCGTTAAACACGTAACTGGCCGGTCCCGAACGGCCGACGATACCAGCGATGGATGACATGTTGATGACGGCGCCGTTACCGGAAGCTTTAAGGTAGGGTAAAGCGGCACTAAAGACCCACCACTTAGCCCGGAGGGTAGTGGCTATCTCAAGGTCCCATTGGTCACGGACGTACGGCCCGTGGACCACCGGCCACCCCCCCCGCTCGATATTATTGATAAGGATATCAAGCCTTCCGAACCGGTCGATTACCTGCTGAATCAGGCTATCGATTCGATCCGTGTCGCACAGGTTAATTTCCACCAAAAGATAGGCCTTTCCAGTGTCCGTCAGGTCTTGCTTGAGGGCATCGAGATGCTCTTGCCAGTCGTGATAGGTTACGGCCACCCTGACGCCGTTCCGTGCCAGGGCAAGGGCCACCTCTTTGCCGATCCCCTTGATCGCTCCCAAGACCAGGGCCACCCGCTTTTCAGTTGCCATTCACTCCTCCTTACCGTTATTCAGCCATTATTTTTTGTTGGATCCAGTCCATGCCGAACTGTAGAAGGAATAAATCGTCCTTGGCTATTTGTGCGCGTATGTCGGGGCCCAGTTCTTGTTCATCCAACCACCTATTTTCCAGTATATTTTCTCGAAAAGTATCGAAATCATAACAGACCAGATAGAACATCCGGGCGTTAGCCAAGCTTAATGGACCGGGATGATGCTGATTTTTATGGCTGATCAGCGCCATCATCCGGTCATTGGCCTGATTATATTCTTCCAGTTGCTGACTCACTATCCATTGATCTACGGTCCGGGTCTGTCCATCTTCCCGGCCCCGGCAATGGGACTCTTCGAGCAGCGCGAAATGTTCGCGGACCCGGCCGGTTTTTCGGTTCTGGGAGATGGCCCGTGCCAATGGATAAATCCGGCATGATGAGGGACGGTTGGGGTAAACCCGGCATCCCTCGTTCGAAACAAAAGGGCAAATCTGGTCAGTGCCTGGATGGGGGCGCAGGGTAACCATCGGTAATCCGGACGCTGGGCCTGTGTGGCAGGAAGTATACTGCTCTAAAAAGGTGCTTGTGTGGACTTTTAAATGGCTGGTTAGCCTCAGGATATCATACGGGTAGAGAAACTGGTTAAGATTTCGACAACATTCGTTAAAACAGGGTACCCCGGGGTGGCAGGCAAAAATAAAGGTGTCTTTTTTCGATATTGCAATCATGTCTGCCCTTAGCCACAACGATTTATAACCGATAGAAACCAAAATAACTTTGCCGTTATGGGATTAAGATTGTCAACCCATAAATCCGGTTGAACGGTCGTTCCGGGATGCATTTTAATGATAAAAAGCTGAACCGCCGAGCTTTTTAAAACGGCGGGATTTATGGCCAGATAGAATCCATGAGTAGATACAAAATACAGCATTTTTAGGATATTTTTTACAAGATGTGGGGGTTGACTGAAACAATGTTTTTTCACACCAAAATGGCAGAAAAACCCCTTGACAAGGGTCGTTGCGAATGATATTTAAATTCCTTGCTTAACTCGTATCCTTTTGGATTTACTATATATATTGATTACGTCCAGGCCGTTTAAAAGGCCGCAAGTATATTTGCAGGAAAAATTGTTGTTTTTTATAAAATGGGCCATCGGAATATTACCGGGCGGCAAACAAAACTGGATAAGCCATTGCAGGATAATACTTTTAAATAGCATCCTTAATCCAGTTAGATCTCTATTTTAAAAATATGGTTTGTAGAAGGGAGGTGTCAGGATAAACCAAAGGTTTAATAATTAAGTGGTTTGGAATCGTTGAGACTGTAATTTCCTAAATTCAAGAATCTATGAGGAGGTTTTTTAATGCCAACTTTTGTCATTGACGAAAAATGTGATGGTTGCAAGGGCGGGGACAAGACTGCTTGTATGTACATTTGTCCCAACGACTTGATGGTTTTAGAACCCAATTCCATGAAGGCTTATAACCAGGAGCCGGATCAGTGTTGGGAATGCTTTTCTTGTGTCAAAATTTGCCCCACCCAGGCCATTGAGGTTCGCGGTTATGCCGACTTCGTACCACTAGGAAGCAGCATTATGCCGATGCTGGGTACTGAAGATGTGATGTGGACGTGTAAATTCAGAAACGGCCTGATCAAGCGCTTTAAGTTCCCCATTCGGACGACTCCTGAAGGTCAGGCCAACGCCTACCCGGATCTAAAGGGACAGGATATCGAGGGCCAATTGCTGGCAACTGAGGAATCCGATGGCATGGAACTACGCCCGCCTGATCCCGCACAACTGGTTTAATTATTTAAAAATCAGTAATATCTATTCAATATATTTATAAATTCCTAAGGAAGGAGATAATATGGCATTACCGAATAAACCCAAAGGCGAATTAGTCGCCGTCAGGGATCCGGAAGTGGAAGAGCGCGAGGTGGATGTTCTCATCGTGGGTGGCGGCATGGCAGCCTGTGGTGCAGCATTTGAGGTAAAAAAATGGTTGGGCGACGATCAAAGCGTCCTGCTGTGTGACAAAGCAGCCATGGAGCGCTCCGGCGCCGTGGCCCAGGGTCTGTCAGCCATCAATACGTATATTGGCGAGAATTCCCCTGAGGACTATGTCCGCATGGTTCGTAATGACCTGATGGGTATTGTCCGCGAAGACCTGATTTTCGATCTGGGCTGCCACGTGGACGATTCCGTGCATCTTTTTGAGGAATGGGGCCTGCCGGTATGGAAACTGTCCGAGGAAGGGAAGAACCTGGATGGTAAAAAAGGCCAGAAGATGGGAACCTTAAAAGGCGGGGCTCAGCCGGTGCGTACCGGTAAATGGCAGATCATGATCAACGGCGAGTCCTACAAACGGATCGTGGCCGAAGCTGCCAAGCTGGCCATCGGTGAGGAAAACATCCTCGAACGCTGTTTCATCGTTGAGCTGCTTCTGGATGCCAATAAAGAGAATCAAATTGCTGGCGCGGTTGGTTTTTCCCTTCGTGAAAATATAGTATACATCATCAAATGTAAAACCATGATGGTGGCCTGTGGCGGCGCGGTGAACATTTACCAGCCCCGTTCGGTTGGCGAAGGTAAAGGCCGCGCCTGGTACCCGGTCTGGAACGCCGGTTCCACTTATACCATGTGCATGAAGGTCGGTGCCGAGCTGTCCATGATGGAAAACCGGTTCACCCCGGCCCGTTTTAAGGATGGTTATGGACCGGTGGGGGCTTGGTTTCTGCTGTTTAAAGCCAAGACCTTAAACGGTTTGGGAGAGGCGTTTGCCGGCGGTGACGCGGCCAAGGCTGAACTGGAGAATTATGCGCCTTATGGTACGGCAGCAATTACCCCGACCTGCCTCAGAAACCACCTGATGCTGTTCGAGATGAAAGAGGGCCGTGGACCCATTATGATGGACACGGTGACGGCCCTGGCCGATATCGGCAAAACCATGGATAAGAAAGAACTCAAGCATCTGGAAGCCGAGGCCTGGGAAGATTTCCTTGACATGACCTGTGGCCAAGCCAACCTGTGGTGTGCTCAGGATTGTGAACCGGAAAAGAAAAATTCAGAAGTTATGCCCACCGAGCCGTATCTCTTGGGCTCCCATTCCGGGTGCTGCGGTTTGTGGACCTCCGGCCCGGATCTTGACTGGGTGCCGGATGCGTATAAAATCAAGGCCGAGAACGGTAAGGTCTATAACCGTATGACCACGGTTAACGGTCTCTTTACTAGTGGCGATGGTGTTGGCTGTTCAGGTCATAAGTTCTCTTCCGGTTCCCATGCCGAAGGACGGATGGCGGCCAAACAGATGGTGCGCTATGCTACGGATTTCGTCGACTTTACACCGACCCTGGCCCAGTCCAATGAAGAACTGGTTGACCTGGTTTATAAGCCGGTACGGACCTACCTGGATAATTGCGCTTACACCACGGCCGCGGATATCAATCCCAATTATATGAAACCCAACGGCATGATGTATCGCCTCATGAAAGCAACGCATGAGTATGGCGCCGGAACGGCCACTTTCTACCAGACTTCCAACAAGAGCCTGGAGATCGTCATGGATCTTCTTCAGACCATGCGTGAAGACTGCGAAAAACTGGCTGCCGCTGATCTGCATGAGCTCATGCGGGCCTGGGAAATCTATCATCGTATCTGGACGGTGGAGTCTCATCTGCGCCACATCCAGTTCCGTAAGGAAACCCGTTATCCGGGCTTCTACTATCAGTCGGACCATCCGGGTCAGGATGACGAAAACTGGTTCTGTTTCGTCAATTCCAAGTATGATCCCAAAGAAGGCAAATGGGATATCTTCAAAAAGGATTATACCAAGATCTTCACGGATTAATCGGATGAATCTGTGCGCCGAATTGTTTTACGGATTTGGCGCCCGGTTTCAACGGATAAGGATTGCCTCCAGGTATCACCCGGTACCTGGAGGTTTTTGTTAACCGGTGATCGCAACAGTGTTTAAATGCGTAAACGGGTAGCGCGGTTGTTATAATGATATACAGGTAGACCTTTGAGAAAGGTTTCGCCAAGTTCCCGCTTAGGCATGTGAACACCGTACGATTTGATTAGGTGTTGGTTGAAACGGTGTTTTTGAATCAAGCCTGTTAACCAAAATCACACGGCACGGAGGAACAGCATGACCACAGAGAAAACGGCCCCTGCAAGCGAGAGTATTCTGGTTGTGGGCGGTGGTATCAGCGGCCTGACCACGGCCATCGAAGCCGCCGAGGTCGGGTATGATGTCTTTCTGGTGGAAAAAAATCCGTATCTGGGTGGTCGCGTCGCCCAGCTCAACCAGTATTTCCCCAAGCTATGCCCCCCTACTTGCGGCCTGGAGATTAATTTCCGCCGAATCAAGGACAATCCGCGGATTCATGTCCTGACCATGGCCGAAGTGGCTAAAATTGACGGTCGGCCGGGAGACTACGACGCTGTCGTTAAATTGAGCCCCCGCTTCGTAAATGAAAACTGTACCTGCTGCGGGGCCTGCACGGAAGCCGGTGAGATGGAAGTGTCCAATGAATTCAATTTCGGAATGGACACCACCAAAGCGGCTTTTCTTCCCTTTCCCATGGCATTTCCGGCCCGGTACGTTATTTCGCCCCAGGTAATCGGCACCGAGGATGCGGATCGGATCAAAGCGGCCTGCGAGTATGAAGCGGTCGAACTGGACATGCAACCGAAAACGATTAATCTCAAGGTCGGCGCCGTGGTATGGGCTACCGGCTGGGAGCCTTACGATGCCGGTCGAATCGACAATCTCGGTTTCGGATTGCATCAAAATATTATTACCAATATGATGCTCGAACGACTGGCGGCCCCCAGTGGCCCCACCCAGGGTGTGATCAAACGACCTTCGGATGATCAGCCGCCCAAGAGTGTTGCTTTTGTTCAATGTGCCGGTTCACGGGATGAAAACCATCTTCCCTATTGTTCATATATCTGCTGTATGGCTTCTCTGAAGCATGCCACTTACATCCGTGCCCAGTATCCCGATACCAAAGTGTATATCTTCTATATCGATTTGCGCGCACCGGGTTACCGGTATGAACGTTTCTACGACACGATCAAAAAGGATGAAAATGTCTTTTTCATCAAAGGCAAAGTGGCCGAAGTGACGGAAATCGCCGATACCAACCAGATTACGGTGACAGCTGAAAACGCGGTAACCGGTGAAAAAGTTCATCAGACGGTGGATATGGTCATACTGGCCACCGGGATGCAGCCGACCGCCGTCAACACACCGCTACCAGCCGACCTAAATATCAATGAGAGCGGATTCGTGGTCAACGATTTGAAGGGTGGCGGCATGCTGGCAGCCGGTTGCGCCAACAAGCCGGCCGATGTGGTATCGTCCAATCAGAACGCAACGGGCATGGCCTTGAAGGCCATCCAGACCCTCACAGGTAAGTAGGAGGTTTGTCCATGGAAAAAGTATATGGTGTTTACATCTGCAGCGGCTGTGGTATCGGCGATGTGCTCGATATTAAAGCATTGGCTGAAGTTGCCGAGGAAGAGGCTCTGCCCGTACAAACGCATCCGTTTTTATGTAGCCAAGCGGGTGTTGACGTGATCAAAAAAGACATAGACAGTAAGGGAACCAACGCGCTTGTCATCGCGGCCTGTTCCCGGCGGGTGAATTTTGATATCTTCCGGTTCGATGGTTGTATTGTGGAGCGTGTCAACCTTCGTGAACAGGTAGCCTGGTCGCATCCTCGTGAAGAATTTCCAGCGTTGCAGGAAGATCAGGTGGATGATGGTGTCCATTTTGATCGCCTCCAAATGCTCGCCGAGGATTATCTAAAAATGGGGATGATCCGGGTGGAAAAGGTGGATTTGCCGGAACCGTATCAGTTGGAAACGTTAAGCCGGAAAATCATGGTGATCGGTGGCGGTATTACCGGTATGTCAGCGGCCATGGATGCGGCCAGAACCGGTTACGAAGTGACCATCGTGGAGAAGGAAAAGCAACTCGGCGGCAAAGCCGGTGGATGGCGCCAACAACTTCCCATTACTGATCCCTATGAGACGCTTATCGCGCCTATCGCTGCCGATAAGATCACTGCGGTTGAATCTCATCCCAATATCACCATTCGTACTGAAACGATGGTGGCTCGGATTGCCGGTGAGCCGGGAAATTTTATCGTAACCCTGAAAAAGCCGGGCGATAAAATAGAATTTGATGTGCCGTTCCCCCTGCCTGATGAGATGAAGGTGGACGAGAACGGTAAGGAATTGGATGTCGAAGCGTTGCATCAAAAATATATGGAATATAATGAAGGCAAGCGAGACATTCTTGCTTTGGATCCTGATGGTGAAAAATTCGGTGCGGTGATATTGGCGGCCGGGTGGCGGCCTTATAAACCGGCCGAGGGTGAATTCGCCCATCTGGGGTTCGGCCAGTTGCCCGATGTGGTAACCAATGTGCAGTTCGAGGAAATCGCCAACCAAGGACAGATCAACCGGCCTTCCGATGGCAAGGAAGCTAAAAGCGTTGTCTTCGTCCAGAGCCCCGGACAGGGTGATGATAAGGATTTTGCCTACGCCGGCTCAGTCACCAGCATGGTGGCTTTAAAACAGGCCAAATACGTCCGCCAGGATTATGACGATGGCAAGGCCTTCGTGTTTTACCAACATATGCGCACCCCCGGGTTGTCGGAAAATTTCTATAAAAGCATTCAGCAGGATCCGGGTGTTTTCCTGACCAAAGGTGAGGTGACCAGCGTCTCCCAGAACGGCGGTGGGTTGATTGTGGAAGCGGACAACACCCTGCTGGGAGAAAAAATCAGGGTCAAGGCTGATATGGTGGTGCTGGGCACCGGTTTGGTACCGGTTACCGCGGACGACCCGGTGGTTAACCTGGCCTATCGCCAGGGACCCGGATTCCGGGATAATGAATTGTTCGATGATTATACCGACTCCAACTTTATCTGCTTTCCCTATGAAACCCAGCGGACCGGAATTTATGCCGCCGGCGGGATTCGCCGGGCCATGACCGTGGAAGAAAGCATGGAAGATGCCGCCGGGGCTGCCCTAAAGGCCATTCAATGCCTGGAATCGGTCAATCGCGGCGTGGCCGTACATCCCCGGTCTGGAGACATGACCTTCCCGGACTTCTTCTTCCAGCGCTGTACCCAGTGTAAACGCTGTACCGAAGAGTGTCCCTTTGGTGCCCTGGACGATGATGAAAGGGGTACCCCCAAACCAAACCCGACCCGTTGCCGCCGCTGCGGCACCTGCATGGGCGCCTGTCCCGAGCGAATCATCGGGTTTGCCGATTACAACATTGATAGTATCGGGTCGATGGTTAAAGCCATCGGTGTTCCTTCGGAAGATGATTATGAAGAGCCGCCCATGCGGATCCTGGGACTGGTGTGTGAAAACGATGCCTATCCTGCCATCGACATGGCTGGGCTGAATCGGTTGAGCTATTCCGCCGAGGTGCGCTTTATTCCAGTCCGTTGCCTCGGATCGGTGAATGTCATTTGGATCAAGGACGCCCTCTCCCAGGGAATGGACGGCGTTTTCCTGATGGGTTGTAAACACGGTGACGATTACCAGTGTCACTTTATCAAGGGGAGTGAATTGGCCAGTGTCCGCATGAAAAAGATCGGAGAAGCATTGCAAAGCTTGGCCTTGGAAAATGAACGGGTGGCTCAATTTGATATCGCCATTGATGAGTACGATAAAATCCCGCAGATTGTGAACGATTTTGCCCAGGTCATTGAAGATCTGGGGCCGAATCCATTCAAGGGATTCTAGTCCATTGACGATTGATGGCTGTCGGTTTGGGGAGACAATGGTTATCTGCTCGAATATAAAGCAAAACAGGAGGTTTTAGATATGGCCGATGCATATCTGGTTGAACCTGATGTCGGTTTTATTAACGAAGTGGCCGCCTTTGGCGGGGGCGACCTAAAGAAGTGTTATCAATGTGCCACCTGTGCCGTGGCCTGTCCCATCTCACCGGATACACGCCCCTTTCCCCGCAAGGAGATGATTGCCGCTTCCTGGGGATTAAAAGATAAACTGGTGGGTAATGGGGATGTCTGGCTCTGTCATAATTGTGGGGATTGCAATACGCTTTGCCCCCGGGGGGCGAAACCGGGTGATGCCCTGGCGGCCCTGCGGCAGTATACGATTTATGAGTATGCCCGGCCCAAAGGGATTGCCAAGTTTGTTAGCGATCCTAAAAAACTGCCCATTTTGCTGGCCATTCCGGCGGCGATTTTTATCGTACTGGGGATTATCTCCAATATCGTCGGACTCGGCTGGTTCCATCCTTTCCCGGGACCCGACCAGGTCTGGCAGTCGGATTTTATCAACAACTACCTGGTGGATATCATCATGGTGCCCACTTTTACGGCCGCAATTGCCATCTTTGCCCTGGGATTGAAGCGCTTTATCGGCGATATACATGTCAACGCCCTGGCCGAAGGCAAAACCGATCAGGAGAAAATCGATCCCGTGGGATTTGTTCAAGCCCTGGTTCGTACCATCCCCACCATCTTAACGCATAGTAAATTCAACGAATGCACCGAGAATAAAGATCGGGCCACGGCCCACATGATGGTTTTGTTTGGGTTTATCGGATTGTTCATCGTCACCAATTGTTTTTTTATTGCGGAATGGGTGTTTCATATCGAAGGGCCGTATTCCCAGCTCAATCCGATTAAATGGTTGGGCAATATCGCCGGTATTTCACTGATTATAGGCGCCATTCTTTTGATTAAAAATCGTCTCTCCCGTAAAGATTTGCTCACGACCTACTGGGATTGGTATCTGGTAGGATTGGCCTTTGCTTTGGGTATTACCGGGATGCTGACTCAGATGGCCCGACTGGCCGGAATCTTCAGCGTATCCAATGTAATCTATTTTCTTCATTTACTGTTTATATGGGCCTTGTTTGCCTATACGCCTTTTTCCAAATTGGGTCATCTGGTTTACCGGACCGTGGCCATGACGTATAATGAGTACATCGGGCGGAAATAACCCGTACCCAGCAATTATCGGGCTAAACACAAAAAGGGGGGGGCAGATTTTATTCTGTCACCCCCTTCGACCTTTGGCTTCAAATGTCCAAAAAGACAAGAATGTTCAGGTAATGCAAGCCGTTTTGGTTCGTCCGCTGCGGTATCGGACGATGGCCAAACTGTCCTTGTGGGCGCTGACAGTACAACTGTTTCAGGAAATATATCTCAAGGCGCAACCTATGTTTTCAGGCCGGTGGTATTTCAGGTTGGCCCTCTTCAGCTTCTTCTCGATCAGTAATGTATATGGGTATTAACAAGCCGCTTCCAAAGGTTCTATATGGATGCCTTGGCAACTTGTGAACAAGGGTGATGGGAACTATAAAAATCATCCGATTGATCCATTTTTTGTTAAATATTCGTTAGGGATAAAGAGTAAGCCGGGTGGATAAAACTGCCATAAACCATAAAACATTCGAAACGGATCTTTTCACACTATCCTTTTCCGATGATATGGAAAGGGAATACCAGGATGTCTATTTTCAGAAGTCCTTGAGGCACAACCGGACGGCGTTGCTTCTGGCCATCTTTTTTTTTAGCATGTTTGGGGTCCTGGACGCATGGCTCGTCCCCACGGCAAAGGAAAAGCTGTGGATCATACGATACGCGTTATTCTTTCCCTTAACCTTTGGTGTATTCCTCTTTTCCTTTTCGCGAAATTTTAAGAGATATGTACATGTCTCCCTTGCCGCCGTGGTGCTTTTGGCTGGACTCGGAGTCAATGCCATGATTCTTTTGGCGCCTCACCAGGAAATACACTCCTATTATGCCGGCCTGATCCTAATCCTGTTTTACGGTTACGCCTTTATTAAAATAAGATTTGTTTGGGTAACCCTGGCCGGCTGGATTATTGTTGTATCTTATGAGATAGTTGCTATCTGGTTAACGCAGACCCCTATCCCAATCCTTATTAACAACAACTTTTTCTTCCTCACGGCGAATATATTTGGCATGTTTGCCGCCTATTCCATTGAACTATATTCGCGCAAAGACTTTGCCCAGAGCCAACTCCTGGAAGCAGAGAGGAAAAAGGTTGAGGCCGCAAACAAGGGCTTGGAAAAAAGGGTCGCAGAGGGAACGAAACAAATAAAAAGGGCAAATGACGAGCTCAGGCAAGAGATTGAAGAACGTAAAGGTGCGGAAAAGGACCTTAGGGAGAGTGAAGCAAGGTACCGGAGTATCATCGAAAATATCGAAGAGGGTTACTTTGAGGTTGACCTCAAAGGGGATATGACATTTATCAATGGATCCCTTTGCAAAATATCCGGGTACACCCGGGATGAACTCCTGGGTATGAGCAACCGCGTGTATACAACACCTGAGTCCAGTAAAAAGATGTACAGGGTCTTTAATGAAATTTTCAAAGAGGGTCAGTCGGGGAAAATCACGGATTATGAGCTGATTAAAAAAGACGGAACCAGGGGAGTTTTCGAACTCTCGGCTTCTCTCCTCAGAGACAGGTCGTCCAATCCCACAGGATTCAGGGGGATTGTCCGGGACATTACGGAACGTAAACGGGCCGAAGAGGAACTGAAAAGATCAAAGAAATCAGCGGAAGCCGCCAATAGGGCCAAATCGGAATTTCTTGCCAACATGAGTCATGAGCTGAGAACCCCTTTGAACCATATCATCGGTTTCACGGAACTGGTGGTCGATAAGAGGATGGGGGATCTCAATCCTAAACAAGAAGAGTATCTCAATGATGCGCTCCAGGGCAGTAAGCACCTACTCGCCCTGATTAACGATATTTTGGATCTGGCCAAGGTAGAGGCGGGGAAATTGGAACTGAAACCGTCTATGGTGAACCTTAGAACGATCATGGAAAACAGCCTCAATATGTTCAGAGAAAATGCTGCTGCTCATGACATACACATCTCTTTGAACATCGAGGGGATATCCGATATAATCAGCGCGGATGAAAAGATGCTCAAACAGGTTTTCTATAATCTGCTCTCCAATGCCGTCAAGTTCACCCCCGATGGCGGTGAAGTCAAGCTTTCTGCCAGGCACCTCTCACTTGAGAATGCCCCTCTGATAAGAGAGAAGATAACCCCAGTCCAAGGTTTTGACCCCGATGGTAATGGATCCGGAAAACACGAGAATTTTATCGAATTTTCTGTCTCGGATAATGGGGTTGGTGTAAAACCCGAAGATCGGGAACGAATATTTGGTAGATTCGAGCAGGCCGACGGGACCGTGGGCAAAAGATTCCAGGGATCAGGCCTGGGGCTCCCCCTGGCCAGGAGTCTCGTGGAACTCCATAATGGCCAGCTGTGGGTAGAAAGTAAGGGGGAAGGTAAAGGGTCCACTTTTCGATTCCTCATTCCAGCCGTCCTGCCGTCCACCCGGACTTGAATCCTGGGAGGCCTCTGCCGCTTTTCTGCGTTTAATAACCCGTGTGGGCATCGTATGCCGCAACCCATGGCGCGGGACGTTTGTGTAGCGGATTTGCACATCCGAGTAGGTGCGCCCTGCCGCACGTACTAACCCAAAAAGAAGGGGGACCATCAGGCCTCCTTTAAAGTTTGTTACGACCACCATCCGCGGTTGGATACCTGATCTAATCAAAGACCAGGTGCATACCCAGATGTTCAAAAAAACGACTCGACCCATAAATAATATCCCACTTTGTTCGATCAATATCAAAATGGGCTTCGATCCCGATCATCTCGTCCGTTAACTGGTTCATCATGGCCGGAAATTCCAATTATCTTTTCCATATAGTCTCCTCCGGTTTATGGGCGTGCGTCGATCAGAATGAAATCCGCATGACGCGCTGTTGAGAGTTTCAGTTGTGAATCGTTTTCGATACGTGCCTGGTCATTCGTATCTAATGATTGATTATTAACCAGCAGGCTGCCGGCCATTTGATAGATGAAAATTTTACGGTCCGGCCCCATCTCGAAATCAAGCGTTATCCCGGTATCGAGGGCAGCCCTGTAAATGGTGGCGTCGGTATGAAACGTAACCGCCCCTTCCTTCGATTGACCCGAGGCCAGGGGACAAAGCCGGTTATGCCAGGCAGATGGGTCAAAGTTTTTTTGATCGTACGACGGGATCAGCCTGTTAACATCCGGGTGAATCCAAATCTGGTAAAAATGAACCGGTGTATCGGATGGATTGTATTCGGAATGGGTCAGGCCCGTTCCGGCCGACATGCGCTGCACATCTCCGGCCTTAATAACGCCCTCATTTCCCATGCTGTCCTTATGGGCCAATTCTCCTTCCAAAACGATGCTGACAATCTCCATTTCTTCATGGGGATGGGTGGGGAATCCCGTATCCGGCGCAACCACATCATCATTAAAAACACGCAGAGCGCCATGCTGAACGTTCTCCGGATCATAATAATTTGAAAATGAAAACAGCCAGTAGGTTTGTAGCCAGCCCATATCCGAAAAGTGCCGTTGGTCGGCAGGGATTGTTTGAATCATGATATTCTCCTCTTGCCTGTTAGGCGAATGGTTCGTTTGCTGGTAATCATTAAAAGGGGACCCTCAATCCTTTTAGAATCAATTGCCGGCTTTACCGAGGACTGTGAACATCTTTCCCAGCATATCCATTTCTTCCGATGTAATGCTGGAAAATACCTGCTCGGCAGTCCGGGCGTGGTGCGGGAAGATTTTGCAGATCAGCTTTTTTCCTTTTTTCGTCAGCTTAACCGTCATATAGCGACGATCATTTTCATCCTTGGTTCTTTTTACCAGGTTGCGTTTTTCAAGATTGTCGATCACCAGGGTTATATTGCCGCTGGTTTTCAATATTTTATAGCCGATATCCCGCTGACATAAGGGTCCCAAATGGTACAGGGCTTCCAGAACACCGAATTGGCTGAGGGTGAGCCGGTGATCGGCCAAATGCGCATGCATCCGCATGGTAATGGCATTGGTCGCACGCATCATCTTGGTATACGTATTCAGAACGAGCTGTTGATTTTTAGTGATCGCTTTTTTGGACCCCATAACTAATCCGACATTAATTAATTTAATATTAAAATAATTAGTATTAAATTGTTGTCAATGGATCAATAATTATTCAGGGTAATCAAAAAAACAGTTTACATACTCCATAAATCAACAAAAATTGTCAGGTCAGTTTTTCAGTATTCGGATGAAATGAGATTAAATGGATACCTGTGGCTGAATAGATTGAATGGCATGCTGCGCTACATGCACTAGAAATGATGATCTCGACATATCATTTGATAACCCTTTAAATATTGGATGATTAAGAATCAAAGGCCGAGAAGCCTTCAAAAAAAAGGGGTGCGTTATCCAACGCACCCCTTTTTGATGTTCTTCCATTAGCGGTAACTGTTAATCACCCGTCGCCGCTTTATGGGTTTTGATCTCGACCTTTTCCGTTAAGCCTTCATAGTATTTACGGAGAATGACGACCACCTCGTCACGGCCGAAGTGATCGGGTAGCTCCTGGCTCTCGGAGAGCATCTTGCGCAGCATGGTGCCGGACAGGAGGACGCGATCGTCTTTTTCGTGGGGGCAGGTTCGCAGGGAAGCCATGCCGTCACATTTGTAGCAGTAAAAGGTCCAATCGATCTTCAGCGGGGTGCAAAGCAGGGCCTTGCCCTCTTCCGCCGGCGCGGGAATTTTGTCGAAGATCGTTTGCGCTTCAAACATGCCATAGAAATCACCCACACCGGCATGGTCGCGGCCGATAATCATTCGGGAGCACCCGTAGTTCTGCCGGAAAACGGCGTGCAATAGGCCTTCCCGGGGACCGGCATAACGCATATCCAAAGGATACCCGCCCTGAACGACGTTTTTATCAACAAAATAATTTTTAACCAGCGCGTCGATGCAGTCTACCCTTACTTCGGCGGGAATATCGCCCGGTTTCAGGTTGCCGACGAGGGAATGGATATAGACACCGTCACACACTTCCACCGCTATCTTGCACAGGTATTCATGGGACCGGTGCATGGGGTTTCGCAATTGCAGGGCGGCCACTTCGCTCCAGCCTTTGTCCTCGAATATTTTCCGGGACTCTTCGGGCCGATGATATACACCGGCGTACTTGGTGGGGTATTCCCCTTCGCTTAGCACTTTAACCGGCCCGGCCAGGTTAACCGCTTTCTGGCCCATCACCATTTGAACGCCGGGATGGTCTTCTTCGGCAATTTTCCAAAATTCTTCGACGGTTGGCGTGCCTTCACCCATGAAGACCTTTTCACACTCATACTTTTTTTCCGCATCCGTCAGCGCATATTTTTCGGTGACTTTCATGGTGGCCATGATTTCTTCGCCTTCGGGATCGAACAGGGCGATCTCATCACCAACATTAATGGCATCGGCATCTTCATTGGATACATCTAGCGTCACGGGAACCGGCCAGAAAGTACCATCGGCCGTCAGAAAATCATCACATACGCCTTTCCAGTCCGCTTTGGTCATAAAACCGGTCAACGGGCTGAAGCCGCCGATACCCATCATGATCAGGTCGCCCTTTACGCGAGGCGAGATTTCAATTTTTTTCAAGCCTTCGGCTTTTTTCAATTCGGCATCTCGCTCGGCGCCTTCCAGTAAACAACAGGTGAGGCCCTTGCCGCCATGGGGAGGAACTAATTGTGTCATGCTTGCAATCTCCTTTCACTTTTGGCTGTAAATGTTTTGGGTTATTATATCTGATAAAGATTATCACCGATAATTAGTGAACTTATCTGCGTATATTGAAACCATTGTTTTGTCAAGAATAATCCGGCTATTTTCCCAGCTTCAGCAATTTGCGGGCATTACCATAACAAATCGAATGAATCTCATCTGGATTCAGACCGGCTTTTTCCATTTCCCAGACATAACGGGAAGGTTTTAACAAGGGGTAATCGGTACCGAAAAGGATTTTTTCCGGGCCGATGATGTCGGCGGCAATCCGGTAAATAGACGGATCGTAGAGGAAAGGAGATGCGGCGGTATCGAAGTAAACCCGGGAAAGACGATCCTTCATCTCTTTTTTCAATAGCGCATAAAAAAACAATCCGCCGCCCCAATGGGCCAGGACGATGGTGTTTTCGGGAAATGCCTGGATCAGTTCATCTATTTGGGGGAGCGTCACAGGGGTTTTGCCCGAATAGTCATGTCCCACCGATTCATTGGTATGAATCATTACGGGAACATCATGTTGCCGGCAGATGGCCATGGTCGTTTTAAGGTTTTCAATGCAGCTGGCGTCGATGCCGCTATTATAAAATCCCAGTTCGCCGATCCCGGAAAGCCCGTTTTCAAGGCATCGTTCGGTCTCCATCGCGGCTCCGGCCTGGGTCGGATCAAAACAGCCAAACCCAATTAATCGATCCGGATACCTCAAGACGGCGTCCATGACGTAGTCGTTGTGTGTTTTAAAAACCGTTTCCGTGCGCCAGGGAAAACCGAATACAACCGATTGATCCACCCCTTGTTCATCCATGTTTTGAACCAGTGCGTCCGCACCGACTAATTTGGATTTGGGCGATCGGTACAACAGCTCGAAGGCCGGCTCGTTTTTAAAATAAGCCGATCGGCTTTGCCGGATATTTTTGGGAAATATATGGGTATGGAAATCGATGATCATAATGATGGTTCCTGCCAGCCGATTGATGGGCGCTTGGTTATTCTCGCGAACTTTATATATTGCTATCCAAAAGGGGTCAACACGGAACATAATCATAAAGGAAAATATTAAATTCCAAAAACTCGAAACCCGAACAAGAAGTAAAAGCAGGTGTCATATTGACTCAGAAGTTATTTTCGCTACAATGGTTGCAAATATAATCGGGCATATAATTTAATTGAGGGGAAAAACAAATGTATTTCGAATCGGCGGGCAGGGACAATACCGAACAAGTAATAAAACTTGCGTATGAGCGGGCAAAGGCACTGGAAATTAATGAAATCGTCGTCGCCACCACCACCGGTGCGACTGCCTATCGGGCCCTGGAAACGTTCAAGGGATGCAGGGTGACGGCGGTGACCTACCATTGCGGTTTTAAAAAGCCATTTGAAAACAGGATGCCGGCCGATGTGCGCGAAGACCTGACACATAAGGGCGCGACGGTAGTGGCGGCGACGCACGCCCTCTCCGGTTTAGAACGTTCCCTGGCCCAAAAGCACCAGGGCACCTATCCGGTGCTTATTGTCGCTGATACTTTAAGGTTGTTTGGCCAGGGTACCAAGGTGGCCGTGGAGGTATCCATCATGGCGGCCGATGCCGGGGCGCTTTCCGGAAGCGACATCATTTCAATCGGCGGTACGGGCCAGGGTGCTGACGCAGCCCTCGTCATTAAACCGGCCCATATGAACAATCTCTTCGATATGCGCATCCGGGAAATTGTTTGTAAACCGAGACAATTTTGAGCGCGTTTTTTTGGCCGGTTAGCCCGCCGGCCGAATCAAGATGGTTTAATTATTGCATAGCGGGGATTAGAAATATGGCCGGTGGGATTTAGATTAATGCAAAAAGGAAAAAACCCATGCCGAAACAATTACAATCCTATCCCAACAACGGGGAAATACGATTAACCCGTCGTGAGTTTTTATGGTTAGCCTCTATTTCCGCCGCCGGCTTGGCTGCCGGGTGCGCCACCAATCCTGTGACCGGAAAATCCCAGCTTATGTTAATGTCTGAAAGCCAGGAGATTGAGGTGGACAAGCAGAATGCACCTCACCAGTTTTCCACGGATTATGGTCCTGTTCAGAACGGGGTCTTAAACGGCTATTTAGAGCAAACCGGGAAAAAATTATCCACTCAAACCCATCGGCCCCAAATGCCATATTCATTCCGCGCCGTTAATGCCACTTACGTGAACGCCTATGCTTTTCCCGGTGGTAGCATCGCCGCTACCCGGGGGATTTTACTGTCATTGGAAAGTGAAGCGGAATTGGCCGCCTTACTGGGTCATGAACTGGGTCATGTCAATGCCCGCCATACGGCCGAACAGATGAGCAAGGGAACACTGACACAGCTTTTGGTCATCGGGGCCGCGGTAGCCGCCGGCACCCAGGGTAAAGACTGGGGACAGGTGGCTCAAATTGCCGGAATGATCGGGGGCAGTGCATTGTTGGCTAAGTATAGCCGGGACAATGAACGCGAGGCGGATGCCCTGGGCATGGAATACATGGTTCGAGGTGAATACAGCCCCCAGGGGATGGTGGAGCTGATGGACATGCTGAAAGGGTTATCGAAGCAGAAAGCGGGTATTTCCCAGGCGCTGTTCGCCACCCATCCAATGAGCATGGAGCGTTACCGTACCGCTGTCGGTAGGGTTCAATCCAGTTACGCCGCAGCCCGGAACAACCCGATTTATAGGGAGCGGTACATGGACATGACTGCCGATCTCCGGAACATGAAGGGGGCCATCGAAAATATGCAGAAAGCCGAAGTTGACTTGGCCAAAAAAAAATATCCCCAGGCGGAAGATCGGCTTAAACGTGCCTTGAAACAAGCACCCAATGATTACGCCGGGCTGATGATGATGTCCAAATGCCTGCTGGCCCAAAATAAAAACGACCAAGCCAAACGATTTGCCGATAAGGCCAAGCAAGTGTATCCCCAGGAAGCCCAAGCGAATCTGGTTAGCGGGATTGCCGCGATTCGGTTACGGCGGTTTGACGCGGCCTTTATTAACTTTGAACAATACGAAAAACGGCTACCCGGTAATCCGAGCATTGCCTATTTAAAGGGGCGGTCCCTAGAAGGCATGCACCGCCGGCAAGACGCGGCCCGGGAATATTACCGCTACCTGCAGATAGTCAACCAGGGTGATCCGGCTAAACATGCCTACCAGCGGCTGGTCCAATGGGGATATATTAAACCGCAGTAATAAGAAGTAATAATTACATCCATTTCGCCTTTGTTTATAGCAATCAAGGCGTTCCGAAAAATCCATGCGGGCCCTATTCGGGAATTCTTATTAGCAGGAGGTCAGAACATGTCAGAAACCGGTAATCATGTCATTCTTTACCATGAGGAGACAAATAATATCGAAAAATTGAGCCCATTGTTTACACCTTCTGAACAGGAAAAACCTGATTTCGGGGGTTACTCAATTGTGAATGCAATGACATTTGACCATGCCATCATTGCCGATATCGTTGGAGCGGCCTCGATGGATACCGAGAGCCTTGTGGAGAAGTTGAAGGCAAGCGATCCATTGTTAATCTTTTAGCAATTTTCTTAATTCAGCCAGCGCTTCCTCCGGCATGCTGAAGCTGTGCTCCGGGCCGGGGAAGATGGCCTCGCGGACTTCATCCCCATATGCTTTCAGCGCGTCCAGAATAATGGGACGGATTTTCGTGTATTGTTTGACGAATTTGGGAATGAATTTATCGAACAGGCCGATCATGTCGTGGGTCACCAGGACCTGGCCGTCCACGTCCGCGCCGGCACCGATACCAATCACCGGGACCCTGACTGCTTGGGCCACCAGTTGAGCCAATGGCGCCGGTACGGCTTCGATAATAATGGAAAAAACACCGGCGTTCTCAAGGTCTTTGGCGTCATCAATAATCTTTTTAGCGGCGGCGGCATCCTTACCCTGCATTTTAAAACCCCCCAGAGCGCTGGCCGTCTGGGGGGTTAAGCCGATATGGCCCTGGACCGGGATCCCGGCTTTGACGATGGCCTCAACGGTAGGGGCAAAATCAACCCCGCCTTCCAATTTAATACTATCGCAGCCGCCCTCCTTCATCAATCGACCGGCGTTAATGATGGCATCCCGGACCGACGTGTTGTAGCTCATGAACGGCATGTCTCCGACCACCAGGGGGTGCTTGCATCCGCGCATCACCGCCTGGATATGATGGATCATATCTTCCATGGTAACCGCGACGGTACCATCCAATCCCAGGACGACCATCCCCAGGGAATCGCCCACCAGAACGATGTCGACGCCTGCTTCGTCGGCCATGAGGCCAAAGGGGTAGTCATAAGCCGTTATCATCACCAGTTTACGTCCTTGTAGCTTGGCCTGCTGGATATCTTTAACGGTTACTTTTTGTTGAGCCATTTTTCGCTCCTTATTTTATTAAATATTGTTTATAAAAAGAATTGAAGACTCAAGGGTTTCGAACCCGACTATCAACCTTTTAGGATCAGTGCAATTGATCAATTCTCTGATCCTCAAATCCTATGTTCCGCCTTTCCCAAAATGGAATTCAAGGGTTTGAACCAAGGCGGACAGGGTTTCATTAACCGGAGTGGCCAGACCTGATTGACGGGCCTCACGAACGACCGCACCGTTGATGGCATTGATTTCGGTCGGTCGCCGGTTGTCCACATCCTGACCCATGGAAGAACGATTGGCCGCAGTAGCCTCGGCTATTTTAAATACGTGGCCGACCACATCTTCTTCGACCTTGATTCCCTTTGCCCGGGCCACGGCCATGGCCTCCTCGACGGCTTTTTGAGATAGATCCCGTGTGGTCGCAAGGTCCAGGATCTGACCGTTGCAGATACCGGTCAATGCCGTGATGGCATTGATCCCTACGTTAATGAACAGCTTATGCCAAACCAGTGCGCGGATATCATCGGTCACCTCGGTTTCAATTCCGGCATCAGTCAATATCCGGGCTACCTTTTGGGCCGGGGCCGGATCACCGGCAGCCCAGAGACCGATCTGGGTGGGACCGATTCCGGCATGTCGAACCCGGCCCGGTCCGAGCATGGTTGCCCCATGCGAGGTGGTGCCGGCCAACACTTTCCCGGGTTCCACGGCTTGGCCAAGGATATCGGCATTGCCCATACCGTTTTGCAGGGTTAAGACCAATCCATCCGGGCGCACCAGGCCGGCGGCAGTTCTAGCCGCTGCCGCCGTATGGGTCGATTTAACAAAAACAATCACCAGGTCCACTTTGCCGATGGATTGGGGGTCCGTAACGGCATTGGGTCGAACCACCCGGGTGATCCCTTCACGTTCAATGGTCAATCCACTCTGGTTGAGAGTATTTATATGGGCCTCCCAAATATCGAGAAGCCACACCGCGACACCGGATTCAGTCAGCAACCCACCGAACAGGCTGCCCATGGCACCTGCGCCGATAACGGCGGTCTTCATGATACACCTCCTTTTACGCTTTCCGAGGGCCTTATTCCCTGGCCGTCGTTTAGCCAGCAGGCGACGGCGTGTCCATCAGTTATGTCAGTCAGCGCCGGCTCATCCGACCGACACCGGTCAAAAACGTGAAGGCAGCGGGGATGGAAGGGACACCCCGGCGGGGGAGCAATGGGATTGGGAACATCGCCTTCCATGGCCAGGGGTCGAATCCGACGATGCGGATCAGGTTGAGGGATTGCCTCGAGCAGTGCCGCCGAATAGGGGTGACGCCGGTTTGAAATCAATTCCACGGTGGGCGCAATCTCGACAATGGCACCCAAATACATCACAGCGACACGGTCGCAAATATGTTCCACCACACTGATGTCATGTGAAATGAAGACGTAAGAAAGATCGAAATCTTCCTTCAGATCCTCCAATAGGTTGATTACCTGGGCCTGGATGGACACGTCCAGGGCGCTGACCGGCTCATCGGCCACAATCAATTCCGGCCGAACGCATAATGCCCGGGCGATACCTATCCGCTGACGCTGTCCGCCGGAAAATTCGTGCGGATATTTATTCAGATCTTCCGGTCGTAATCCGACTTTCTTCAATAGGCTGGCAGCTACCTGGCGACTTTGACCTTTTGAGGGTTTGCCTTGGGCGAACAGCGGTTCAGTCACGATGGATGCCACGGTCATTCTGGGATCCAGGCTTGAATATGGATCCTGAAAGATAATCTGGAGTTTTTGCCGAAAGGGCCGCAACAGCCTCCGGTTCAAATGGGTGATATCGGATTCCTTAAAGAAAATTTTTCCTCCGGTCGGTTCGAGCAGGCGGACAATCATCTGCCCCAGGGTTGTTTTGCCGCACCCCGACTCGCCCACGATCCCGAAGCTTTCACGCTTGTCAACCGTAAAAGACACGCCGTTCACCGCTTTGACCCAATCTTTGGGTTTGGCAAAAAGTCCGCCACCCAAAGGGAAGTGCTTGGTCAAATTTTTTACGGTGATTAGATTGGATGTGGTCACCCTAGCCCCTTTTCTGAGGGTATTCTTTCAGCCAGCAACGAGCCCGATGTCCGTCAGCGATGGGGAGGATTTCCGGGCGGTTTTCCCGGCAGGTATCAAAAACGTGGGGACAACGAGGAGCGAATTTACACCCACGGATCGCCTCGGTTAACGGTGGTACCATACCTGTAATTTCAGCCAGACGTTTTATTTGCCCTTTGCCACGGCTTCCCAATTGCGGCATTGAATGTAAAAGCCCCTGGGTATACGGATGAAACGGCCTGTCAAAAAGAGTGGCCACAGGACCCTGCTCCACGATTTGACCGGCATACATTACCATCACCCGGCCGGCCGTCTGGGCGATGACGCCCAAATCATGGGTAATCAAGAGGACCGACATGCCCAGTTTTTCCTTTAACGCGAGCATCAAAGAAAGAATCTGGGCCTGGATCGTGACGTCCAGCGCTGTGGTCGGTTCATCGGCAATCACCAATTTGGGACAGCAGACCAGGGCCATGGCAATCATCACCCGTTGGCGCATTCCTCCGGATAGCTGATGGGGGTAATCGTTGAGTCTTTTCTTGGCGGCAGGTATTTTGACATTTTCCAGCCACTCGCAGGCCTTTTCCCAAGCCTGGGATTTGGGCAGATTTTGATGAACCATCAATGGTTCGGCCACCTGTCGGCCAATGGTTAACACCGGGTTCAGTGATGTCATGGGCTCCTGGAAGATCATGGAGATATCCCGGCCCCGTGTTTTTCTTAAGGTTTCTTTGTCCAGGGACAAGAGGTCCCTATTTTCAAAGCGAATACGGCCGCTGCTGACTCGTCCCGGGGGAGTCGGAATCAATCCTAAAATACTCAATGAGGTGACGCTTTTACCACAACCCGACTCGCCGACGAGTCCCAGCGTTTCCCCGGTGTCGATGTGAAACGAGACTTCATCCACTGCTCGGGCAATACCCTCCGGTGTATCGAAATCGACGCAAAGGTCTTCGATCTCCATCAACCGGTGACTCACTTGCTGGCTCCGGGAAAAAGATAATTAAGGGCTGTCAGGGCATAAATCCGAGCGGTGTCGATGAGTTGATGTAAATTGACCCATTCGTCCACCTGGTGGGGAACTTCCCGATCGCCGGCACCCATAGTGATAATGGGAATATTTTTTCGTGCCCATAGATAGGTCCCATCGGTGGCCCCGGGGACACCACCGTATTCAGGTGGTTTTCCCCACACCATTCGGGTGGCCCAGTCGGCTGCGCCGACCACCGGATCGCTGGGATCGGTGTGGGTACAGGTTCGATCAGTCAAAAATTCGACATCCACGCGGATATCATAGTCACGGGTGATACCCAATCGCTGGTTCATGGCGGCGTAATGATTCCGCACCTGCTGTTCGGTTTCCCGGGCCAATGTCGATAACTGGTTACGCAGAACGTCATGCGATTGGGCCGGGATGGTCCGTATATCGACGAGGAGGATTGTCTGTGCGGGCATGACGTTCAGTTGGGGTGTCCCGGCCGCCGGGGCCTGGATGACTGTCGGGGTAAAGCTGGGCCAGCCCAGGTGCTTGTCGGGTCCGGTTTCGTCCATGGCGGCCGATTCCAGCCGATTCAGTCCTTCAATGATTTCGGACACGGCCGGGGCGGTATTCAGCCCTGCCAAGGGCATGGCTCCGTGGCTCATCCGTCCGGTTAAGGTGAAACGAGCACGGATGGCCCCTTTCTGGGATGTGCAGAGCATACCATCCTGGGGCTCGCAGATAACGGCCCCGGTCACAGAATCGGCATGACCGCGATCAATAAAATCCTGAACACCGAGCATCTGGTCTTCCTCATCGCACAAGACCCCACCAATGATCGATCCGGCCAAAGTGATACCGGTACGCTTCAAGGCGGCCATGGCGATCAGCATAGCGGCCAGATTTCCCTTGGTATCGTTGGTGCCGCGACCATACATGCACCCATCCACAATCTCGGCCCCGAAAGGATCGTAGGTCCAGACGGAAACGTCACCGGGAGTCACGACATCCGTATGGCCCTCGAACATCAGCGCGCCCTCACCCGGTCCGGCCGGGTAGGTGACGATCACATTGGATCGGCCGGGGGCCACTTCGTCCATTTGGACCTCAAATCCCTGGTTCTCAGCCCATCGCATGACGTATTCGGCCACCACCTGTTCGCCGGTACCGGCCGCCGGATCCCAGACTGAGTTGATCCGCACCAGATCGGCGGTCAGCTTGATCAATTCATCGCCGTCAACGGCATTTTGTACTTGATCGATCAGTTCTTCCGGTATCATACCAGGGTTCTCCAATTTCGGTGTAAGACTTAAACGAAACCGAATGTTTTTAAAAGGTCTCTATTTCTAATCAAATTGGACACGGCCGCTGATAATTATTTGTCATTGCGGACCGGGAATGTTGCCCATCTTATTTACGGGTTTTATACCCCAAACGAGCGTAAGCAAAATGAGAAACTCAACTTAAGTATTTTAATTTGTGGTATAAATTTTCAATTCGGTTAAATTTATAATGCTTCAATGAATGAGATAGTTAATCACAAAACAATCTCATTTTGTTTACCCGATGGGAAAGCCGATCATGCCCCACCTACGGCGTTATCAAGGGTTTGCGGTAGTACACTACAGCGTCACCCTTAATGCCTTGTATCTGGGGCATCCTCGACTTTCGCTCAATTGGGGTTATAGTAGCGTAAATTTAAGCCAACCGTCTATGGTTTTAAAAAGACCTGCCCAAATTCCCGCCGGAAGTTTCCCCCGAAGATAGCGATTATCAGGCCGGTTTTATACCGTATTACCAAAGTCTTTGAAATTGTCTACCCTATGACGGTCGTATCCCAGGCTTGCGGTCAGCAACTGACGCGTATAGGGATGCTCGGGATCCCGCTTGTTAATCAACGCTACATCCAGTTGTTCAACAATCTTGCCATTGTTCATCACTGCCACCCGATCGCACATATGGGATACAACGGCCAGATCATGGCTGACCAGGATGTAAGTCAATCCCCGTTTACGACGAAGCGTACTGAGCAGGTTGAGTACTTCAGCCTGTATGGAGACATCCAGCGCCGAGGTGGGCTCGTCCAGAAGTAGGATTTTCGGCTCCAGGATCAGAACCCGAGCGATGGCGATGCGCTGGCGCTGACCCCCGGAGAGCTGGTGGGGATACCGAAAACGGAAGTCCGTGCCGAGCCCTACCTCTTCCAAAGTTTTATTGATACGTTCATCTGCCTGTTCCAAGCCATGAATGGCGACCGGCTCGGAAAGGATGCGGTCTACCGTGTGACGGGGATGAAGGGAACCGTAGGGATCTTGAAATACCATTTGCACTTTTTTGAAAAAGGGTTTTCCGCGCTTGGGCCCCTGCTTTTCTCCATCAATGGTAATCGTTCCTTGCCAGGCATGATTGAGCCCGCAGATAGCCCTTAAAACAGTCGACTTTCCGGATCCCGATTCGCCCACGAGACCGAAAGATTCGCCCGCATTGACCACGAAGGATATCCCGCGCACGGCCTGGACCCTATCGATCCCTTCGCCAAAAGAAATTCGCAGCGCTTGGACGTCGATCATAATGCATCTTCCAGCCAGGCCGGGTCACGCGCCAAGGTCGGCAGCTCAGTCCGTTCACCACCAATACGCGGAAGGCAGTTCATGAGCCCCCGGGTGTAGGGGTGCTGGGCCTGATCAAGTTTTTGGGCGTCGCAGACCTCCATGATCTGTCCGGCGTACATAATCACTACCCGGTTGCAGAATGAGGCCACAAGTTCCAGATCGTGGCTGATGAAAATCAGCCCCATACGACGTTCGGTCACCAGATCGTCAAGAATGGACAGCAACTGAAGCTGGACGGTGACATCCAAGGCCGAAGTAGGCTCGTCGGCAATCATGAGATCGGGATCGGGAATTAACATCATGGCCAGCATGATGCGTTGGCCCATGCCACCTGAGACTTCATGGGGATAGGCGCTGTAAACCCGCTCGGGATCCCGGATGCGGACGGTTGCAAGCATTTCCAAAGTTTTCCTCCGCGCTTCGGATCGCGTCACACGATGATGTGTTAGGTAAGCTTCTCCAACCTGCCGCCCGATCGTCATGACCGGATTTAAAGCGTATTTGGGATCTTGCATGACCATGGAGATACGTCTTCCCCGAATCTTTCGCAAGGTAGCATCGGAAGCATCTTTCAGATCAATACCGTCAAAAATAAGACGTCGGACGGAGACTTCTCCCGGTGGAGGGATCAAAGCCAGTATCGATCGGCCGGTAACAGATTTCCCGGACCCCGATTCACCGACGATTCCCAGTTTTTCGCGCCCCATGCTGAAACTGATTTCCCTCACGGCCCTGACCGTCTGTTTGCGTGATCTGAAGGTGACACTGAGATCTTCAATTTCAAGCAGGCGGCGCATTATTTTCCTTCCGTTTTAGGATCGAGCACATCCCGGAGTCCATCGCCCAATAGGTTGAACCCGAGGCTGACGATAAAAATGGCAATTCCCGGCATGGTGGCTACCCACCACTGGTCCAGAAGAAATTTTCGCCCGCTGGAAATCATGGCGCCCCATTCGGGCAAGGGGGGTTGGGCGCCCAGCCCTAGAAATCCAAGACCGGCGGCGGTGAGGATGATACCGGCCATGTCCAAAGTGACTCGGATGACCAGCGAAGACATACACAAAGGAACCACGTGGCCTGATATCAACCGTATCGGCCCGGCACCCTGCAACCTGGCGGCGGCGATAAAATCTTCGTTGCGTACGGTGATGGTTTCGGCCCGGGCAATTCGCGCGTAGGGCGGCCAAGAGGTAATGGCAATGGCGAAAATAGCGTTTTCGATCCCAGGTCCCAGCGCGGAAACAAATGCAAGGGCTAAAATCAGCTTGGGAAAAGCAAGAAATATATCCGTGATTCGCATGAGCACCCCATCGACCACCCCTCCCAAGTAACCCGAAACCGTTCCGACAAGCAGTCCCACAGGAGCGGCGATGATTGCCACCAGCACAACCACATAAAGGGTCAGGCGCGAGCCGTAAATGATACGCGAGAGGATATCGCGACCCAGCTCATCGGTACCGAACCAGTGCCGGCTGCTCATGGGCTCAAGGCGCTGGGTCAGGTCCGGCACATTGGGAGCGTAGGGTGCCAGAACCGGTGCCAGGACCGATAGCAGTAAAAGGCTCCCGATAATAGCCAGCCCGATGACCGCCAGGCGGTTCTCGGTGAAATTGAGCCAGGCGATATAGGCGCGACCCCAACGAGCCTGCCGGCGTGACCCGGGCGTCGAAGAGAGCAACCATGCGTGGAGGCTTTCTTTGGGGGTTTCTTTATTTTCTGTTATTTGATTATTTTCCTGCATATTTATTTTCGATCCCTATCGTCTCCGGGCACGGGGATCCAGGAATTGGTAGAGGGCATCCGAAAGTAAATTAATGCCAATAAAGACCGATCCCACCACTAGGGTACCACCCAGTACTGCGTTCATGTCAGCACTCAGCAGAGATCTGGTGAGGTAGAAGCCGAGCCCCGGCCAGGCAAAGACGGTTTCCGTCAGGACGGAACCTTCAAGCAGGTTTCCGTAGCTGAGCGCAATAACAGTGACCAGGGGCACCCATACATTGCCCAGGGCATGTACCCAGATCACGCGCCAGCTGGAGAGGCCCTTCACACGTGCGGTGACGATGTACTCTTGGCTGAGTTGCTCCAGCATAAAACTGCGGGTCATTCGGCTGATGTAGGCTAGGCTGAAATAACCCAGGATTGTGGCCGGTAGGATCAGGTGTGCAAAGGCATTTTCAAATATTTGCCACTCTCCGGCCATGGCGGCATCTATTAATAAAACACCGGTCACCGGATCGATCAGGCCGTCATAAAAAACGTCCAGGCGTCCGGGTCCCGGGGCCCAGCCCAGCTTACCATAAAAAAGAAGCAGCCCCACAAGTCCGAGCCAAAAAACCGGTACCGAGTAGCCGAAAAGACCGACCAGGCGCAATACCTGGTCGGGCCAGCGCCCTTTATAAACGGCAGCAATGACCCCCAGTGGAACGCCCAGCAGTACACCTAAAAAAGTGGCAACGGTTGCCAGTTCCAGGGTCGCCGGAAAAACCCGCAGGATATCGGTGGTTACGGGGTTGGCCGTTAATACGGAATGACCCAGATCCCCATGGAACACCTGGGTAATATAGATCCAAAACTGTTGATAGAGTGGCAGGTGCAGGCCCAGCTCAATGCGTGCCCTTTCATAGACTTCCGCCGAAGCGCGATCCCCAACGGTAGCCAGCACCGGATCAATGGGGACCACACGGCCGATCAGGAAAGTGATCAGCAGGAGGCCCAGAAAAGTGGCCGCCACTGAAAAAATTAGCGCCACCATTTTGCGGACGAAGCGGGCACCCTGCCGGCTGTTCAAATGGCCAGCAAAAGCCAAGATTTTAACCTACTTTGTTATAAAACGATAGAAGTTGCTGTCAAAGCTGGGACCCAGAATAAAATTCTTCACATGGGTTCGCTCGGCCGACATTTCGATGTCCTGGAACATGATGACAAAGGGAGAATCGGCTTGGTGCTCTTTCTGGATATCCAAATACAACTGTTTGCGCTTGGCCGGGTCACGCTCCTGTACGGCCGCAATCGTCTTTTTACTCATCGCGGGAATGTCCCAGGCGTTACGCCAGGCCAGCGGTTTGGCCTTGGCATTGTCCGAGTTGTCCATATTCTTGGCAAATGTGTCGGCGTTGGTGTGGGGATCCTGGTAGTCCGGTCCCCAGCGGCCGATGTAGACCTCATGGTTGCGGGCGCGGTACTTGGTCAGCGCCTGTTTTCCATCCATGGGGATGATTTCCAGTTCCACACCGCCCTGGGCGAAGGTGGACTGGATCGATTGGGCCATGTCCAGGGTCGGAAAGTTGTTCCGCGTGTCCATGCTCAGCTTGAGACCATTGGGGTAACCGGCTTTCGCCAGCAGTTTCCTGGCTTTGATAGGATTGAGCATGAAAGGCTTGTCTTCCAGAGCCCCTAAAAACCCTTTGGGTAAAAAGGCCTGATGAACTACCATGCTGCCTTTAAGGATCGTTCCGGCGATGCCGTCATAGTCCACAAGATATTTCAAGGCCTGGCGTACTTCGGGTTTCTTAAGGGCGTCGTGCTTCTGATTCAGGCCGAGATAGAAGATACCCCCTTTGGGAGCAATGTGAATTTTGATATTCTTGTTGTCTCTTAGCCCGTCGATCTGATCCGGACCGAGATTGCGGGCAATATCGATATCGCCTTTTTCAAGCAGGAGTCTCTGGGTGGCCGGTTCGGCGATATGGCGGATGATCACCCGTTTCATTTTTGGAATCCCGTCCCAGTAATGTTCATTGGCATCCAGGGTCAGAATTTCGGCGGCCCGCCAATTGTTCAACCTGAACGGGCCGCCACCTGCGAAATGGGTTTTGAGCCAGTTGTAACCCAGGTCGCCGTTCTCTTCACGCTGCAGGACGACCTTTTTGTCCACAACCGAACCGACCCCGGCAGTGAGGCAGTAAAGTAAAAAAGTAGGCGCATAAACTTTGTCGGTCTCCAGGGTAACAGTGTAATCATCTTTGGCACGAATTTTATTTTTGACATTCTCGGCGGTAAAACCAAATTGCCCTAGAATGAAGGCAGGCGACTTATCAAGAATCACCACGCGTTGCAGGGAAAAGACCACATCTTCGGCTGTCATGGGGTTGCCGGAGGCGAATTTGACATGCTTGCGGATTTTGAACGTATACGTTTTACCGTCTTGGGATATCTTCCAGCTTTCTGCCAGCAGTCCGGATATCTTGGTGACATCGTCCACATCGTACCTGATGAGACGGTCGTAAGTGTTGCATGCATACTCGGCGCCCGAAAATTCAAAAATCTCGGCCGGGTCAAGGGTAATGATATCGTCAAATTGCCAGGCCATCACCAGCATATCCTCGGGCGTGCCCGCCAGGGATAGACCCGTTACCAAAATAATTAATGCAAAAACCAAAACCGGGAATCGTTTTTTCAACATTCACTTTCCTTGGTTTTCGGTTGGTCGTTCACACGCGGGACGATCAACTCGCAACCCGTAACCGGTAAGGCAGAAAAATCGATTTTGTTTCCTGTATGAATCCGGCTGGTGGTTCAACAAGTAAACCGGCCAACAAGCAAACCGGATAACGGGTTAACATACCAACGGATTTACATAACCGCTTCCACCGATTGGATTTCGGGGATCTTCTCTTTCAGTATCCGCTCAATCCCGTTTTTCAGGGTCATTTGGGACATGGGGCAGCCGGCACAGGCCCCTTGTAGACGGACTTTGACGACTCCGCCTTCCACTTCGACCAGTTCGACATCGCCACCATCGGCTTGAAGCATGGGTCGGATTTCGTCTAATGCCGTTTCCACCTTTTCTTTCATGAGGTCTCCTTTCGAATTTATCTGGATTTTAACAAATACCCAAAAGAATAAAATGCTAAAAATTGTCTGCCGCCCGATGAAGCAGCTTTTGAACATCAGGCTGAAACCAGCAGTCGATGAACTGGTCCATCCGGGGTTCAGCGTATAGTTCGAACCGGCGTTGAACTTCTTCCACCCGGCTTTTTTTTATAATTGCAAATGCTTCCGACCTGTAGGCGGCGATACCGGTAACTTTTTCAATCGCTTTGGCTTCCACATCCGTTTCCGAAAAAATCTCGTCTACCAAGCCTATGGCCGCAGCCTGTTCGGGGTCGACGAACTCGCCGGTGTACATCATTTCGGTGGCAACACGATCACCAACTATTTGTCTTAAGATAAGGTCCGCCAGATAAGGAACCGGTAGGCCTATCTTGATTTCATTTAATCCCATCAGGCGTTTACCTAAAGCGGTATAACGAAAATCACAACTAATGGCCAGGATGGTGCCACCGGCGGTGGCATGTCCCGAAACCACGCAGGCGGTCGGCAAGGGGAGGGCATAAAATTTGAGGAGCATCCGGTCGAACCGTTGCCAAAAAGCGATCATCTCGGCTCGCTTGAACGGTAATAGCGCCGGCAAATCCAGCCCAATACTGAGAAATTTGGTGCCACCGGTCAGCACCATTCCTTGGAATTGCCGTTGAATCTGTTCAAGGGCTTCGGTGCATTCCGTCACCATGTCCGGATTAATGGCGTTGGTGACACTGCGCGCCAATCGCAGAACAGCGATTTTTTCTTTGGGCTCGATGATGATGTTTTTCATGACTGGATCCGATTTGAAGTGTATTTTTTGGCAGAATGGTTTCAATGATGAAACTATAACCCTTCATATCATTCGTGGCAAGTGGCATCTGGTTGCCAGCCATGTGGAGGGACCGATGGTCGCTTGGCATAAAACCGGTTTCGAAAGTCATCCCATTCATCGCTTTGGATGGCATCACGCATGGCACTTGCCAGGCTGGTATAGTGGTGGATATTGTGGAGTGTATTCAGGCGGTAGGCGAGTAGTTCCCGTGATTTGTAAAGGTGGCGTAGATAAGCCCGGGAATAATTCCGGCAAGTGTAGCACGTGCAGGAAAGATCCACTGGGGCCGTATCATTCTTGAATCTTGCATTGGCGATATTGAGGGTGCCTGACGACGTGAAAAGCTGGCCGTTACGAGCGTTACGGGTGGGCATCACACAGTCGAACATGTCGGCCCCCATGGCAACCATTTCCACCAGGTCTTCGGGGGTGCCGACACCCATCACATACCGGGGTCGATCGTTCGGCAAAAGTGACAGGGTATAATCGGCCATTTCCAGCATCAACTCTTTGGGTTCGCCGACACTGAGGCCACCAACGGCGTAGCCTGGAAAATCGACCCCCAATAATAGTTCCACGGCTTTCTGGCGAGTATCGGAGAACATTCCTCCCTGGACGATTCCAAACAACGTGTTGCTCTCAGTAGACTGATTCATCCAGGCCGTATGGCTTCTTTCAGCCCAGCGAGTGGTCAAATCTAGAGCTCGCCGGATGTCTCGCCGGGTAGCCGGGTAAGAAGCGCACTGGTCCAGGCACATGAGAATATCCGAATTTAAACATAGTTGAATGTTGACCGCTTTTTCAGGGGTTAACAGGTGCCGGGAACCATCAATATGAGACTGGAAAGCGTATCCTTCTTCGGATAATTGCGATAGTTTGGCCAGGGAAAAAATCTGAAATCCGCCGCTATCGGTCAGAATAGGCCGATTCCAATGCATGAACCCGTGCAAACCGTCGAAGTATTCAATAACTTCACATCCGGGTCTCAGGTATAAATGATAGGTATTCCCGAGAATAATCTGTGCCCCGGCATCCACCAGATCCTCGGGAGTGAGAGATTTCACGCTGGCTAGGGTTCCCACGGGCATAAAGACGGGGGTATGGACGGTACCATGGGCGGTTCTCAGTACGGCGGTGCGAGCCCGCGTGGTGGATGAAGCGGCGCTGACTTGAAATTCGAAACACGATTGCTTGTTACTATGCATCTAATTATCCGATAAACATGGCATCGCCGTAGCTGTAAAAACGGTATCCGGTTTGAATCGCTTCCCGATAAGCAGCGAGAATCCGGTCGCGACCGGCCAGGGCGGATACCAGCATCAGCAGTGTCGATTGAGGTAAATGGAAGTTGGTGATGAGCGCATCGGTCATCTTAAACCGGTATCCGGGGTAAATAAACAGGTTGCACATGCCGGCACCGGAGACAATGTGACCGTTGTGATTAGTGGCATATTCCAGCGTGCGGCAGCTGGTGGTACCCACGGCAATGATCCGGTGCTTGGCCACCCGGGCGTTATTGATGGTTTTTGCCGTTTTTTTGGGAATTCGATACGGTTCGGTATGGATACGGTGATCACGAATATCATTGACCCGGACGGGAGAAAAGGTACCGTAACCCACGTGAAGGGTAATGGGTACAATTTTGATCCCCATGATTTTTAAGTTCTGGAGAAGTTCGGGGGTAAAATGCAGGCCGGCCGTGGGCGCCGCTACCGCACCCTTATTCCTGGCGTAAACGGTCTGGTAAGTTGCGGGATCGTCACAGGGGGCATTGGGGTCGTTTCGGTGGATATAAGGGGGCAAAGGAACGGAACCGATCTGGCCCAGGTTTACATCAATGTTTCCCGTAATGGAAAAGGTTGCTTCGAATATGCCATCGGTAAATTCGGTTACAACAGCGCTCACACCTTTTTTAAAAATGAGCTGCGTACCGGCCGCCGGCCGCTTGGATGCCTTGATCAAGCATTGAAAAGTAATTGTACTGGAATTGGTTGAAGATGTTTTCCCGGGATAATTTAACAGTAACACTTCGACCTTGCCGCCGGTTGCTTTGCGACCCATGATCCGGGCGGGTACCACCGCCGTATCGTTGACCACGAGGACATCGCCCGGTTGTAGTAATTGAACCAGATCATCAAAACGCCGGTGATGGATCCGGTCGCTGTTACCTTCCAACCACAGCAACCTGGACCGGTCCCGCCGGGCTGCCGGTTTCTGGGCGATCAATCTTTTCGGTAAGCAGTAATCGTAATCGGATAATGTATACATGATGGATTGAAAAATTCGCTCACTTCAGGTTCTTCCCAAATAAATCAATAGCAACCCGATCCCCATGAGCACCATACCCATCCGCCTTAAGGCCGATTCGGGCATTTCTATGATTTTTCGTACCCAACCCTTCATTCGTTCAGGAAAGGCAAAATAGGGCAACCCTTCGAGAATCATTACCATGCCGATCACACAAAGAAAAAAATCCATGACGGTTCCTTGTTTTTCGATAGCAAATCAGAGGTATTTTGATCGATACGCTCACAGGTACCAAACGTCTGAGCTTAGCCGTGTTGCCCAAACGGGATGAATAATGACAAATAGATCCGTTATTTTTTCGATTATCCTGGTATGGGTGGGTCCTCAGGGTTCGGCGTGGATATGGCGGTTCATCGGTGGAATTATCCCGGATGCACTAATCTCCCAGCGGTTTGATGATTTGAAAAGTGACATTGTCCGTTGCCCCGTTTTCCAAGGCATAACTGAATAACTGGTCGGCGGCTTGATCAGGTGAATTCTGCGTCAACGTTCGAGTGATGATCGACTCTTCCACCATATTATAAAGACCGTCACTGGCAATCAAATACGTTCGCACCGGATCAAATGGCCAAATAGAGATATAGGGCTCTATTCTTTCTCTTTCTCCGGTCAACGCCAATGTCAACATGTGCCGGTTGGGGTGCGCATGGGCTTCTTCCATCGTGATTTGTTCGGCCTGCAGCATTTGATTTACGAGGGTATGATCATGGCTCTCCTGGATCATTGAACTGGCATCCAATGAGTAGATCCGGGTGTCACCTACATTGGCACAAACGGTAATGTCTTTCATAAAAAAGACCGTTGCCAAAGTTGTACCAAAACGAGTGATATTGTTTTCCTGACGATATGACCGGAGACGATCTTCAGCACGATTGAACAGATGGATAACCCATTCTTTGATGGGGTGGTCAATTTTAATGGTTTCAGCGAAATCGTCAATAATGCCTTCTACAACCACCCGACTGGCCACATCCCCTAATCCGTAACCGCCCATGCCGTCAGCCACGCAAAATAAACAGGCATCTAACGCCTTATTCCGGTGTTTTCCGAGAAAATCCTCGTTACGCTTCCTGACGTTACCGGTCTCAGTCTTTTCGACTAGATGATACCGCATGGCCCCCACGACAGATATTTATATTTTTCTTTATCTCGACCCGCAAATCCTGACATGTCAATTAAAAAAAAACAACCCTTTTATATTGTTTTAGAGGGAGCCGTTCAGCTTCATACAGCAACCATTAAAGAGCTCTGGCACTTAACTTTTTAGGCAAATATACTTGACACCACCCGCTAATCCGACTATAAGCCTTGCTCTTGAACGGTATATAAATCACGGGCTGAAACCATCTTTAAAATGTATTGATGATGCTCTGGCCGTGAACACGGTTCCTCCAATTTGTGTGAGGGAATTATCCGGCGAATGGATCTAACAACTCATCTTGTCAAACACACGGACGCCATCGTCGACCAGTGGTTTAGCATGGTTGCCAAGACGTATCCCGAGGATACCGCCGGATTTCTAAAACGCAAAAAAGATCCCTTTGCCAATCCAGTTCGAAAAAACACCCTTGAAGGAATGAAAACGGTTGTGGCCGAACTGTTCGGTGACATGGATCACGAAGTCATCCGTAAAGATTTAGACCCGGCCATTCGGATTCGGGCGGTTCAGCAATTTAGTCCGTCCGAAGCCATCGGGTTTGTGTTTTTTCTCAAGACGATCGTTCGTAAATTATTGAATAAACGATATCCACAATTATTAAAAGATCCTGAAACCTTACCGGCCATTTGGGAGTTGGAATCGAAAATCGACGAAATCGCTCTGATGGCTGTTGATATTTATGTTGGCTGTCGGGAAAAGATCTATGATCTGAAGGCTAACGTGGAGCGTAACACCGTTTATAAGGCGTTTTCCAGGGCCGGCCTCATTGTGGAAGACCCGGAAGAGGGGCCACATATCCGGTCGGTATAGTATCGAAAACAAGCGGTTCGTCCAGCCTGTCCGTCGTTTAAATGGTGGGTGGGATGAGCGGAGAGACGAATATTTAATGGCATCCGGTCACGGTTGAGTGATAAGCGCCGTGACCCCAATTCGAGGCAAGTGAGGTACGGTCAATGAACAAACATTATCTATACGCCCTCTTAGCCGTCATTGTCCTTTTTTTCGTCGCTTATGTCGGGGCGGAAGTTTTCGGCCTGAGATACATTTTCGGCGTTCTGATCCCTTATCTGGCGGTGATTTTCTTCATCGCCGGCTTTATTTACAAGATAATGGGATGGGCCCGGTCGGCGGTGCCTTTTCGGATCCCTACCACTTGTGGCCAGCAAAAATCGCTGCCCTGGATCCAGCCTAATAAAATCGATTGCCCGACTTCAACGGGCGCTGTTGTGATTCGAATGATTCTGGAGATCTGCTGTTTTCGTTCTTTATTCAGAAATACGAAAATGGGCCTGGAAGAGGGAAATAAGCTCACTTATAGATTGGAAATCTGGTTGTGGGTCTTTGCCCTGGCATTTCATTATTCATTTCTGGTGGTTATTGTACGTCACTTTCGACTATTTACCGAACCGGTGCCGTTTATTATCCAGCTGCTTGAAAAGGTGGATGGATTTTTCCGTATCGAGATCCTGTACGACACGATCCAGTTCGGCCTGCCCGGCGTCTTCCTGTCCGGTCTGGTTCTGATTGGGGCCGTTACCTTTTTATTGTTACGACGCATTCTTACACCTCAGGTCCGGTATATCTCTCTGGCTGCCGACTATTTTCCGCTCTTTCTGATTTTCGGCATTGCCTTTACCGGTATCCTGATGCGGTATTTCACTAAAATCGACGTCACCGCCGCTAAGTCACTGGCCATGGGCCTGGTGACGTTTCACCCTACGGCACCTGAGGGGATCGGCGGGATTTTTTATGCCCATCTGTTCCTTGTCAGTATCCTGCTGGCCTATTTCCCTTTTAGCAAGCTGATGCACTTAGGCGGTATATTTTTAAGCCCGACCCGTAATTTACCGACCAACACCCGGGAAAAACGTCACGAGAATCCCTGGAATTACCCGGTTCCCATCCACACGTATGATGAATACGAGGAAGAATTCAGGGAAAAGATGGTTGAAGCCGGGCTTCCGGTTGAGAAACCGGTCGAAAAACCGGTTGAAGAAAAAGCCGATTCATCGGCTTAAAAAGGAGTCATAGATGTCGGATCTTCCCAAACCTCAAGAGATGCTAAAAACGGATCGTCGTCCGCCCGCCAGCGGGTGGATGAACACGCCGGCTGAGATCAAAAAAGGGATCGCCTGTTACGCGGGAAACCCCAAAAGCCTGAAATATGTCGGGCTCCCCAACCCCCGCACCTGGAGCTGCTTCGATGAAGACTGGCAGCTGCCCGAGAACTGGCAGGAGATCATCCATGAAGGCCTTAAAGAGCGGCTGGAGCGGTTCCGTTCGTTTAAGATTTTTATGGATATCTGTGTCCGCTGCGGTGCTTGTGCCGATAAATGCCACTTTTTTATCGGCACCGGTGACCCAAAAAATATGCCTGTTTTACGAGCCGAGCTGATCCGTTCGGTGTACCGCAATGATTTTACCAAAGCCGGTAAAATCCTGGGCAGTCTCGCCGGCGGGCGGCCCATGACCATGGATGTGCTTAAGGAGTGGTGGAGCTATTTCTTTCAGTGCACCGAATGCCGACGTTGCTCGGTTTATTGCCCTTACGGGATCGATACGGCTGAAATCACCATCATGGGGCGGGAATTGTTAAACCTTCTTGGCCTGAACATCGACTGGATCGCCACCCCGGTGGCCAATTGTTACCGGACAGGAAACCATCTGGGCATCCAGCCCCACGCCTTTAGGGAGATGATCGATTTCTTCGTTGACGATATCGAAGAGATCACCGGTCTCAAACTCGAGCCCCAATTTAATAAAAAGGGGGCCGACATCCTGTTTATCACACCTTCCGGGGATGTTTTCGCCGATCCGGGCACGTATACCTGCATGGGCTATCTCATGCTCTTCCACTTTTTAAAGGAAAAATACGGTCTCGACGTTACCTGGAGCACCTATGCTTCGGAAGGTGGCAATTTCGGGTTTTTTACCTCCCACGAAATGATGAAACGGCTGAACTCAAAAATGTACGCTGAGGCTAAGCGATTAGGCGTTAAATGGATCTTGGGCGGTGAGTGCGGCCATATGTGGCGGGTGATCCATCAGTATATGGACACGATGAACGGCCCGGCCGATTTTCTTGAAGAACCGGTTAACCCCATCACCGGCACCAAGTTCGAGAACGCCCGTTCGACCAAGATGGTGCACATTGCCGAGTTTACGGCTGACCTGATTAAACACGGGAAGCTCGATCTCGATCTCTCCCGCAACGATCATCTCAAGGTGACTTTCCACGACTCATGTAACCCTGCCCGTGGGATGGGAATGTTTGATGAACCCCGCTATGTCATTAACAATGTCTGTAACCATTTTTACGATATGCCGGCCAACACCATCCGGGAACAGACCTTCTGCTGCGGCAGCGGTGCCGGGCTGAATGCCGGAGAGGACATGGAGCTTCGCATGGCCGGAGCCATGCCCCGGGCCAATGCGGTCAAATATGTTCATGAAAAATACGACGTGAATATGCTGGCATGTATTTGCGCCATCGACCGGGCGGCGCTCCCCGCCATGACGGAATACTGGGTGCCCGAGGTGGATGTCACCGGTGTTCACGAAATGGTCGGTAATGCCTTGATCCTGCCGGGAGAGCATAAAAGGGAAACCGATTTGAGGCTAGAACCGTTGCCCGGTGTGGAGGCAGAGACCGAGGACGAGGCCAAGGAGGAAGAGGCTGATGAATGATAAAAAGTGGATCATCGCCGGAATCGTTGTATTTGTGGCTATTTTCGCTTTTCCATTGTGGTACAATATGGGCAAAGCGGCCCCCGCGCCCGAGCTGAAACTGACCGAAAAGGCCAAAGCGGCTAAGCAATGCGTTATGCCGACGGAGTATATGCGCGCTGAACACATGCAGCTGCTCGATGTGTGGCGTCACAACGTGGTCAGAAATACCAAGCGGGAATTTGTCAACACCGAAGGGAAGACCTTTAATATGAGCCTGTCCAACACCTGTTTGGACTGCCATGCCAACAAGGCCGATTTCTGTGATAAATGTCATAATTATGCCTCGGTATCACCCTATTGCTGGGATTGCCATCTCGATCGATCGAAGGAGAACGGGTAATGGAACGTACCAGAAGAAACATTCTAAAACTATTCGGGATCACCGCTCTGGGTGTGGGCGCTAAACCGGTTTTGAACGCTTTTGCCCAGGAGCAGGGCCATCCGGCGGAGCCCGAGGTTCGGCGAGGAGAAAAGGCTTTAACGGCCAAGCAATGGGCCATGGTGATCGATACCCGTCAATTTCACTCGGCCCACGATCTGGAACCGATTATCGAGGCATGCCACCTTGCGCATAACGTTCCCGCTTTCGAAAACAAGGACCATGAAATCAAGTGGATCTGGGAAACGGAATATCAGCACGCCTTTCCGAACAAAACGACCAGATTTTTAAATGAATCCGTCGAACATCGGCCGTTTCTGGTGCTGTGTAATCATTGCGAAAACCCGCCCTGCTGCCGGGTCTGTCCCACCAAGGCGACGTTTAAACGCGAATCCGACGGCATCGTCTTAATGGACTTTCATCGCTGTATCGGATGCCGGTTCTGCATGGTAGGGTGTCCCTATGGTTCCCGAAGCTTTAACTTCAGGGACCCGCGTCCCGGTATCGCCGAGCAAAACGATCAGTTTCCGACCCGTATGAAAGGCGTGGTGGAAAAGTGTAACTTCTGCGCGGAACGCCTGGCCGTGGGTGAACTGCCGTATTGTGTTAAGGCATCCAAGGGTGCCATCAAATTCGGTGATCTTTATGATCCCGAATCCGAGGTCAGGCAATTGTTAAAGGAAAATTACACCATTCGACGCAAACAGGCTTTGGGTACCGAACCGGCCGTTTACTACATCGTATGAGGTGAGTATGCTTGAATTCGCATTTAAAGGAAGCAAAAAATACTACGGCTGGATGACGGGACTGTTGGTTTTGATCGGAATCGGCTTTCTGGTCTACTTAAAACAGCTGGATGTCGGCCTTGGGATTACCGGGATGAGCCGGGACGTTAGCTGGGGGTTTTATATCGCCAATTTTACGTTTCTGGTCGGCGTGGCCGCCGGGGGAGTGATGGTGGTGTTGCCGTATTATCTGCATGATTACAAAGCCTTCGGACGGATCACCATCCTGGGTGAATTTCTGGCGATTGCTTCCGTGGTGATGTGTGTGACATTCATCCTTGTCGATCTTGGCCAACCCATGCGGATCTTTAACGTTTTCCTTTACCTCTCGCCCAGATCGGTCCTGTTTTGGGACACGGTGGTTTTAAACGGTTATCTGTTTTTAAACCTCATCATTGGCTGGAACGTTCTGGAAGCCGAACGCAACGGGGTGCATTATCAATCCTGGCTAAAACCACTTATTTATCTTTCGATTCCCTGGGCTGTCAGTATCCATACCGTCACCGCCTATCTATACTGCGGGGTGCCCGGACGGGGATTCTGGCTGACCGCTATTCTGGCGCCGCGCTTTCTGTCATCGGCCTTCGCGGCCGGACCGGCCCTTCTGATCCTCTTGTGCATGGTTGTTCGTAAAATGACCGATTTCGACCCAGGCAAGGAGCAGATCCAGTCCCTGGCCAAGATCGTGGCCTATGCCATCTGCGTCAATGTCTTCTTCTTTATCTGTGAAGTCTTCGTGGCTTTTTACAGCCAAATCCCGGAACATACCGACCATTTAACCTACCTGTTTGCCGGGCTGCACGGTCACAATCTTCTGGTTCCGTGGATGTGGGCCTCCCTGATCTTAATGGGGATCGGCATTGTCCTTTTGGTCAATCCCATTACTCGCAAAAATGAATCGGTTCTGATCGTGGCCTGCATCGCCGTGTTCCTGGGCACCTGGATCGACAAAGGCCTGGGGATGATCTCCGGTGGTTTTGTCCCCAACCCCTTGCACGAGATCAATGAATACTGGCCGACAATTCCCGAAGCCTTGGTTGCACTGGGCATCTGGGCCATGGGTTTCTTGATTCTGACCGTGTTGTTTAAAATGGCCATCGGTGTCAAGGAGGAGGTCAGGGCGTAAGGTTCGTTTGAAAATCATTTGATAGTACTATCAAAAGGCTCATCCTTGTGGATGAGCCTTTTTTATGACATTCCAGCCGGCAGGGACGGGGTGACAATCATTAAAATCCAGATTGATTTACCTTGATACCTGCCAATTGACAATTCTGTGAATCAGGCATTGTAGTAGCATTGTTGCTTGTGGCACGTAAGTATATATTTTGACAAGCGCATTTGTCCTCGATCAAACACCAATCTGAAAATCCCCCGAACTGCATGTTACATCTGGAAATTCAAAATAAAAATAGTCCCACCGAATTTTGTACAGAGGCACGCTACCCAAACAAAATGAACTGCTAAAAAAGTATAGGTTCGTCATGCCCAATCAATACTGTTATCAAGATTTGGCTTTCTTATACTGGTACGATGTCTAAAAATGAGAACCGCTTGATTTTTATCATATTCTCTTATCCCCGATCTGAGCTCTTCTGAGACATGAAAAACTAATCATCGGTATGGAATACGAGATTTTTTAATTAGAATTTTAAATACACAATCAATTGAAAGGATTTGTAGAGACCTGATGTCTGTTTTCAGCTACTGCGGTTAACTATCAGCTGCAAGAACATGGATAACCAAACAGAAGGAGATGAATTCGTACACTTTGGCTCCTAAAATAAAGTCCTGGCAATTCATCAAGACGCTCAACCGGGCCTTCAGTGGCGATGCTTAATCATAGCTGGCGCGGGTACTTTCATCGCTCATGGCCGGCGCGATAAAGGGTTTCCATTCGGAATCCTTCCATGCCCCAAGATGAGTATGCATATCAAGATATTTTTTGGGTATGGGGTGCGTGCCTACAACGACCTTGACCGCATAGCGTTTTTCCAGAAAGGCTTTGAATGTATCGATATAGGGACAGGGGGGATAACCAACCACCAGGCCGGTAGCAAAATGGATAACTTCTGCGCCATTCTTCACCATCTCTTCTCCCGCATATTCGATGTTGCCACCCGGACAACCGTCGCAAGTTGTAAAACCAACCAACTCAAGTTCAGTGCCCGTGTATATGCTGAAAGCACCTTCCTTGTTCCTCATCGCTCGGAAACACTTCCCGCCCGCACAGCGGCGGTAGCGATCGCAAATAACTATTCCAATTTTTATCTTCGAATTCATTTTCACTCCTTTCAATTCTTAATTGGTCAATTTGCTGAATTCAACCGGATCATGGGCCCATCGAGCGCTCTCACTTTCGGTCCGTATAGCGACAGTTTAGGGATTTTCGTATGTCAGGTGAACCTTTCATCTGCCTGTCGACTCTTGACTGCCTTTCGGGCTTGTTCAAGCCACCCGGTACGGGCCCCTGCATGACTGTCAAACTCAGGCACATAAGGTTTGATGTCGAGCAAAGGTGTTCCGTCCAGCATATCCACATTCTGGACGTGAATAACGCCGTTTTCGATTTCGTCGAGTTGGACTACTGATAGGCCAATGGGATTGGGTCTCTTGGGGGCACGCGTTGCGAACAGTCCGCGGGGCTGGGTGTCCAAGAATGGGACAACCGTCAGATTGAAGCCCTGGCTAAGGTGAAAAAAGTAGAGTAGAATAATGCGTGAGAAACCGTCGAGATCCTTCAATCCTGTATGGTACTCCTCGAAAATTTCGATTGAGCCCTTCACGCCGGCCGCACCCGCGGGCTGGATCGGCATGCCTTCCGGCTTCTTGAAGGGCGTATGGATGATTCCGATAGGCTTTAATGCTATCATTTCTTTCTCACGCAAACCTTTAGGGTCAGCTGCACAAAAAGCTGGTTGAAGTATTTAGAAATGATACTATATCGCGCCGGTTTCTTGGACAGCCTGAATCTTCTTGTCAGATGGTGATGATTGAAATCACCTGGAAAATTTGAAATTTAGGAAAAAATCGTGTTATTTTAAAAGTTAAACACTTTGGCTTCTGCTGCCAAATCAATTAGATGTGGACCACCATCTAAAACCATATTTGAGAAGAATTTCGCCTCGTCAACCTGACGAGCTTTAGCACAGGGAATTCAAACCCCGATGGAAACTTGGTTTTCAACCAAGTAAGGCAGATAATCGTTTGGGCAATCACCGGTCGCTGTTTTTTTATTTAAATCTCTCTCGCAATTAGCCCAAGTAACACCATCATCGATAAAGAATAAATCCGTTTTATGTCCTTTTGAATGAGCAATTTTGGCAAATTGAAAACATCGTGTTGCCGACTCATTGCCGTTTCGACTCAATACAAATAGAAAATTAGCCACAGGTTAACTCCTTCCTTCTATAATATTAACAGCCATCTTGTACTTCTCTTTTTCTATGAATGTTTCGTCAGGATATCGTGTCTTTCGATGCGAATTCCGGCTCGTGTAATGACAGAAGGATGTCCGACGCATGGGTATAAACAACTCACCCCCCTACTATGGGCAGATGAACGGTAAAGGCACTGCCTCCATCGGGTCGGTTGTCAACCTCGATGCTTCCCTGATGGGCTTCGACGATGCTTTTAACGATAGGGAGGCCCAAACCGGTGCCGTGAATATGCCGTGTCTTTTCATTCTTGACCCGATAGAAGCGGGTGAAAATCCGATCCAGATCCTCAGTGGGGATGCCGATGCCGGTGTCGCTGACACGGATGTGGAGCGAATCGTTTTCGACCCATGCGTTGACGGAAATGCGTCCACCGGATGGTGTATACAGAATGGCGTTGGTAATCAGGTTCGACAGTACCTCTTCCATGTTTTGCTGATTGGCAAAAACCCGCGGCAGGTGAGGGAGGGGGGTCAGAACGAGGTCCAACCCCTTGGCCACCGCTCGAGCTTGGTGAAAGTCGAATTGTTCTTCGATAATAGCCACTATGTCAACAGGTTTCTTTTCCAGAACGATCAGCCCTGATTCAATTTTGGCCAAATCCAGAAGCTCCGAAGACATAGCCACCAGATTCCGGATTTTCTGCGACGCGCGGCCCAGAATTTCAGCCTGCTTTACGGTAACATCCCCGGCCAGACCATCGAGGATGACTTTTATCTGCATGAGTACCGAGTTCATCGGACTTCGAATTTCATGGGATACCATAGAAACAAAATCGGACTTCATCCTTTCCACCTGTTTTTGGGTGGTGATATCGTGAAGCACCGTGATGGTCCCCAGGGTCAGACCGCGCCGATCACGAAATGGGGCGCAACGGACATTTAAAACCATATCTTCCGATCCATCCCTGCGCTTTCGGCAGAGCTCCTCGGTCAACTCGACATATTCGTCTTTGGTCATGGCAAGGGCCGTATCGATCATTTCCAGCACCAGCGGTGCTTTGATAAAAGACTCGGCCCGCCGGCCGACCACCTCCGTCTCTCGGGAGCCGAGCATACGTAAAAATGCCGGGTTGGCCAGAGCGACCTGCTTGTGTTTGTCCGCGCACATGACACCGTCGGAAAGACGATTGACCATCACGCGGATACGCGATCGTGTATTGGCGATATCCTCCAGGGCGCGGGTATATTCAATCGCCTTGGAGACCACCACGCGTAGCTGTTCCGACGAAAACGGCTTGGGGATGAAATCGAAAGCCCCTTTTTTCATGGCCTCGATGGAATGCTCCAAGGTGGCGTATCCTGTGATCACAATGACGGCGGTATCCGGATGAAGGTCCTTGATTTGAGAGAGGACCTCGAACCCGGACATGGTTGGCATCATCAGATCCAGAAGGACGATGTCAAAGTGAGTTTTTTTTATGAGTGCCAGCCCATGTTTTCCATCGGCCGCAAGATCGACTTCAAAGCCATCTTCGGTCAACACAGAACAGCAGGCATCCCTAATTCGCTCCTCGTCATCAATGATAAGGATATTGGGAATGGACGCTTCCATTGCTTCATATCGATTCGTCATATTTACACCTCAGGTCAACCGATCCAGTCTAACAGCCGCTCTGTCTCGGGTCCGGCAAGGGGCAGGTCTATCAGAAACGTGGTGCCTTCGGGCCCGGTATCTTTTATGGTAATATTACCCCGGTTTTTATTCACGATTCCATAGACGGTGCTAAGGCCGAGTCCGGTCCCCTCACCGGGCTCTTTGGTCGTAAAAAACGGGTCGAACACCCTCGACAGATTTTCTTCGGGAATACCGCAACCGGTATCCGACACCTCGAGACACGCACGGTCGGCGACCTTATCTCTGTAGGTGGTCAGGGTCAGGGTTCCTCTGAGGTTCATGGCATCAAGAGCATTCATCACCAAGTTTATAACAACCTGATTGAGCTGATTCTTATCGGCGTCGATCAACATCGGTTCATCTGACAGGTTCTTGACAAGGGTAACGTTCATGAAAAATTTCTGGTCCCGTATCAAGCCCAAGCTTTCTTCAGCCAGCGTATTGAACTGAAATTGCTGCCGGGATGGAGTAGTCTGGCGGCTGTAGGCCAAAAGATTTCGGACGATGTCCCGGCATCGCTCAGCGTCTTCCAGGACGTACTCTAAGTTTTTTCGGAGCGGATGATCTTTTTCCATCTTTTCCAAGGTCATGTTTAAGTAGAGTTGAATCCCGGTCAGTGGATTGTTGATCTCGTGGGCCACACCAGCTGCCAGTCTGCCGAGGGAGGCCATTTTTTCCGACTGGACCATAAGGGTTTGGGTTTCCTTAAGTTGTTCTTCAACCAGCAGTTTCTCCCTTAAGTCGTTATAAATACCCATGGTGGCGACTTCACGATCTTCTTCATATATGATGGCACCTGTCATTTCCCCGGGGATAATTTCCCCACTTTTTGTGACGATGTTGACTTTTGTTACGGGAAGCATGCCCCTTCCCCCATAATTTTCGTCACGGAGTTTGCTCATTATTTTCCTGGCGTCGCCGGGAGGGTAGAGGTCGACGATATTGATGCTGTCCGTTTGGCTAAACGAGTAGCCGAACATGTCCCGGGCGGCCTGATTCATCATCAGGATTTTTCCGTGCAAATTTGCAGCAACGATGGCACTAGGGGAACTCTGGATCACCTGGTCCAGCTCGCGTACGCCCTTGAATAAATGCTCCAGAGTTTTCACCCGTGTCATGTCGCGCACGCTCTCTATGACATACTTGACCGTGCCGTCGTCATCCAGGATCGGTGAAAATACCCGATCTTCCCACTGCATCTGACCATTTTTTCCTTTGAGGCTGCGGAGAACAGAATGGCCCCGACCGCTTTCCAGCGTATGCACAAGGGGGCAGTTCTCCTTAGTGCAGGGTAATCCAGGATCATAGACGTATTTGTGAAACACTTCCCGACAGGTTCTGCCGACAATTTCCTCTTTAGTGGCACCGATCTTTTCAAGAAAGATCTGATTGACTGATATGATCCTCCTGTCCGGTTTCAATATCAACGTCGGAAACGAGAGCGAATCAAAAACTCTCATCCGCCAGTCAAGTTCATCATTTATTGCACTGTTCATTAGCCCACTGGTCTTCATCGAGTGGTAGTTCCCGGCACTTTAAAAGATCTCGACAAGCACCGAATGGCAGTCTTCGCCTTTTTGTCCGGAACAACGATATATATGCTTGCACCGCTACATCCGGCCGCAAGTACCTGGATGCTTTGAGTGTCAAGTGCGCGAAACGCGGCGTCGGCAATCCCGTAACGGTCACCAAAATGAGGACCCTGGAAATAGATCAGTTCCACCGGTGCGTCAATTTCGGAAACAGCTCCTGGCGCCACTACGTCCGTTTTCCGGATCACCTCCATGATCTGTCCCCCCCCCGACGTTTCCAACAGCAGGTGCAGCCGCAACAATTTCGTATCTGCCGGCTGGGCCAAAACCATAATAAAATGTTGCGGCGTCTCGCTTCCACCTTCCATGACCTCACCCCATTCGGCCACCCGGTCGAAGGGCAACATGACTGTAATTAATCTCAACCCGGATTTTACCTGAAACCCGTAAGTCTTGATTTCCGGCTCCCAATACACGGCAATGATCTCCATCTATACCTGCCTGACCAATAGCTCTTGCCTGTGGGGCGAATGGTTGAGTGGCAGCTCCAGAATTGATTTCAACACCCGTAAAGCGCGACCGATTAGCCAGTAATTGGTGTTGAGGGTCAACGTCGATATGGAAGACGCAATCCCATAAATGGGACAGTCGGCCCTCGAAAGAACAGTTAAGAGGAGTCCCAGAAGCCTAAGGTCGGAACGATGAGGAAACACCGTCAGGGCGCCCACCGGTGCTATGGTTCGGATACGCTGCTCCAGATCCGGTTCGCAATCGATCAACCTTTGGACCTGATCCAAATCAGTGGCTGCTACGCAGAAAGAAGCCGCCGCCGGTTGATGGGAAAAGGAGGCTGTCAGGTAGGTCAAGTTGATTTTTTGTTTGGCCATGCGGGACAGTAGCGAAGCAGCCGGGAGGCCGGCCTCGAGCCGCCCGGTCACATCCACTTGGATCAGCTCATGGCTCAATTTGATACCGCCGACTTTTACTTTTTCCTTCGCTGCTGCGGCCAATTTCGTTACATCTCCCTTGGGAATCTCTGCGATCGGTTAATGGCGCGACGGAGTGGTAGAGAGCCATGTTTCTCAAGTTCGTTAACACCCGTGGCGATTTTGAAGCCTAACGCCGGCAGTCATCCAGCATTTTTCTCTCTACTCCGCCACTCCAAATACTGCCATCATTTTATTGCATCTCTTGAACACCTATACTTCTGAACTTGCCAATCATTGGAAGGGCGCGCGCTCTCACTCCAAGTTTTCCTTGACGATCGACATCAACAGATCCAGTTCGATCGGTTTCGGAATAAAATCATTCGCCAGGGTCGTCTTCCCACCCATGTGGGTGTAGTTGGTCGAAGTGACCGCATCTGCAACTGCAGTGAGCAGGACCACCACGATATCTTTGTACTCATCCGATTTTTTGAGCTCATCGCATAACTCGTAGCCGTTTTTTCTCGGCATCATGACGTCCAGAATGACAAGCTCGGGTCGCTCTTCGCGAATCTTTTCCAAAGCTTCTATTCCGTCGTAAGCTTTAGAGACACGGTAGTTCTCACTCTCCAGCTTCATTGACACAGACTCAACCAAATCAGGGTCATCATCTACGACAAGCACTAATTGTTTATCCGTCATTGTTCGGTCCTCCTCTTTTTTTTATTGTAATGTCAAAGATTAACTTCAATCGATTAACGGTCGATACGCTCTGTTTCGGGGCCGTGCTGCATAGTGGTCTTCCCGACTGGATTTAATCGACCTGAGGCCTTGGGGAAAGGCCGGCTCTCTCTACAATTTCAGGTACCCGGCTTTCCCATTCGATGGCCATGATATGAAACCCGGCAACGCCTTCCACGCCTTTTAGCCTTTCGATAGTCTCGATACAGATCTGGATCCCCTCCTCCGGCTGTTTTTCCTTTGGGGTGTCTGCCATCCGTTTAACCACCGTATCCGGAACGTCCATACCCGGAACCTTGTTTTTCATATATCGGGCCATACCCGCTGATTTCATTGGGGTGACCCCGGCAAGGATGTACGCCTTTTCGTGCAGCCCTCGTTTGCACACTCCTTCCATCCATTGTTCGAATTTATCGATGTTGTAGATGCACTGGGTCTGGATGAAATCCACTCCCGCTGCCACCTTTTTGGCCAACCGCCTGACCCTCAATTCAAAAGGATCGGCAAAGGGGTTGGCGGCTGCGCCGATGAACATTTTAGGTGGATTGTCGATATCCGCTCCTCCTTGAAACTTGCCTTCGTCCCGCATGGCCCGGACCATTTGGATGAACTGGATCGAATCGATGTCGTGGACGTTGGCGGCGGCCGGGTGGTCCCCGAAGCAGGGGTGGTCGCCCGACAGACAGAGCATCGTGTCAATACCGTGGGCATAGGCACCCAAGATATCGCTTTGCATGGCCAACCGGTTGCGGTCGCGCGTAACCATTTGCAACACCGGGCTCATGCCCAGTTGGCGGAGAAAAACAGAAGCTGCAAAACTAGACATTCGAACCATTGCCGTCTGATTATCCGTGACGTTGACTGCATCGACGGCACCCTCGAGCAGTTTCCCCTTTTCGATAATTTTTTCCGGTACCGCTCCTCGTGGCGGACCGCATTCGGAAGTGACTGCCAGATTGCCCGATGCCAAAATTTTTTCGAGTTTGCTGTTTGTTTTCATTCTGCCAAATCCTCTCTGAGTATCTTGCGGGGGCCGCTACCCCGGTCGGTTCTCCAATCTTTTGCCGGCATGATCTCCTCGTATCGGTCTTCCATGCCCAGAGCCTTGAGCCGGTCCCAGATCAGCTGCCAGGCACAGTCAATCTCAGGGTTGACCTCGCACTTGCCGGTGGAGGATCCGCCACAGGGACCGTTGAGCAGCTGCTTGGAGCAGCGTACAATGGGACAGATACCGCCGGTAATTCCGAGCAGGCAGTCACCGCAACCCCGGCAGCGTTCGGCCCAAACACCTTGCCGCTCCGAAGCACCCATGAACGTGGTGTTGAGGGCAGGAAAAACAGGCATGTTTTTAAAACGCCGCGCAACTTCCTGAACGCCGCAGCCGCAAGCCATGGACATGACGGCGTCTACCCCGTCAATGACAGGGAGGAGTTCTTCCACATATTCGGGATCACATTGCCGCTCCAGGGTCATCTCTTTGATATCGAGCGGTTTCCCACTTTTTAAGGACGCCATCTGAAGGGAAGATGCCAGAAGCCCGACCTCTTTGCGGCCACCGGCGGCACATACGGTTACGCATTCGTTACAGCCGACCAGAAGAATGCGGTCAAAAGGTCTTATGTATTCGATCAGTTCTTCCAAAGGTTTTCTTTCAGCAGTGATCATTGTTGTTCACTCTCCTTTGCATTGGTCTCATCAACCCGCTGCGGCCATGGCCTCACTATGAGCCACCGGCCGTATCGGGCTGGGCCCCAACCTGCGGATTTTTTCAGTAAAACGACTCGCGGTTTCGGCAAAGAATTCGCCCATTCCGGCGGACATTAAAACCATCTCCAGGCGTTCGCTCTCAACGCCGACTTCATCGAGTAGTTTCTTGACGTAATCCACCCGATGGGCAGCTTTGAGGTTTCCGTTCTTAAAATGACAGTCACCTTCCAGGCATCCCGCCACATAGACACCGTCTGCTCCTTTTTCAAAGGCCTTCATGATATGGATGGCGTCGACCTTTCCCGAACAGGGAACTCGAATGATTTTGACATTGGGCGGGTAAGTGCACCTTCTGGAACCAGCCATGTCGGCGGCGGTGTAGGCACAATAGTGGCAGCAGAAGGCGACAATGATGGGTTCAAAATTTTCCATTACGCAACCATCCTTTCAAAAAGTCCTTCTAATTTTGCCATGACCTGGTTGTCTTCGAACTGCATCAACTGGATGGCCTTGGCAGGGCATTCAGCTGCGCAAATGCCACATCCATGGCATTTTGCAGGATCGATTTCAGAGTATCCGTCCGCATTGATAAAAGGAATCCCGAATGGGCAAGCCCGGACGCATATCAGACAGGCGGCGCACTTTTGTGAGTCTACCCGTGCGACGGCCGCCCCCAGATTGATGACATCCCGAGCCAGCAACGTCTGTGCCCGGGCAGCTGCGGCTTGAGCCTGGGCAATGCTTTCCCGGATCGATTTGGGCGCATGCGCCGTACCGGCTACGAAAAAGCCCGGTAGGGGAAGGTCGACCGGTCTTAGCTTGACATGATCCTCTATGAAAAAACCATCGGAGGTCAGAGGCAGCTTGAAAATCATGGACAGGTCTTCGGTTGCTTCGTCGTCCACAATAAATCCGGTGCTCAGGCAAAGACTGTCAGCCCTCACGGTAATGGAGCGCCCCAGCAATGGATCCGTAAAGGTGACTTCCACCTGGTTACCGGCCGCGGTGACAACAGGGGCCGATTCGGGTTCATAATGAACGAAAATGACTCCCCGCTCGCGGGCCTCACGGTAATAGTCTTCCTGAAAACCGTAGGTTCGAATATCCCGATATAAAATAAAAATACGGGCCTCCGGATTTTTATCTAGTATCCTAAGGGCATTTTTAATAGCCGCCTGGCAGCAGATTCTGGAGCAGTTCGGGTTGTCCTCGCAACGGGATCCGACACATTGAATCATGACCACATTTTCCCAGGATTGAATCTGGTCCGGATCATCCTCGATCAGGGCGTCGGCTTCCAGCTGAGTGATAACAGCCTTATGCTCTCCGAGAAGGTAACCTGACGGCCGGCCCGGGAGCGCGCCTGTGGCCATGATGGTTATCCCATGGTTGATTTGACGGTAAAACATCTGAGGGCCGACCTGCATTCCGGTTTTGAACAGCCCCGGCATACCCGAGTGGTCGACGATAATGGCCCGGGTGATGACCTGAATATTCTTGTGGGCCTGGGCCTGTTCGATCAGCTCTGCTACGTAAGTACGGACATCCTCGCCTTCCAGGGTTCTGCGGATATTGGCAGCGACGCCGCCCAAATGGTCGGAACGCTCCACTAAATAGACCTTGAATCCTTGCTCGGCCAGGTTCAGGGCTGAGTTCATGCCGGCAACGCCGCCGCCGACGATGAGGATATCTTTGTTCATCGGCAGGGTATGATCGATAAGCGGCCGGGCACGCGAGACGCTCGAAACTGCCATGGACACCAATTCAAGGGCCTTTTCCGCTGCTTTGCGGGGGCTGTTGAGGTGCACCCATGTGTCCTGATCCCGAATGTTGGCGATTTCCAGCAGATACTTGTTCAACCCCGCACGTCTCAGGACGTCTTGAAACTGGGTCTCGTGGGTTCGGGGCGAGCAGCCGGCAATAACCACCCGGTTGAGTTCGTCCGACCGGATGGTTTCCTCGATCTTTTTCATCGATTCTCGGCTGCAGCCATGGCCGACCACCTCGACGACTGTGACTCCGGCAATACGGCTGGATTGGGATGCCAGCAAATCAACATCGATCACACCACCAATATTATACCCGCAGTCGCAGATGAAGACGCCGACTCGAGGCAGTTCTTCGCTGATGTCGCGCTCCTCGGGAAACGTCTCGGCCGATGCGTTTTTTTCTTTTAGCGGTGCCAGGTCCAGCGATGCCATTCCGGCGGCGGCACTGGCCTGGATCATGGTTTCCGGGATGTCCTTCGGGCTTTCGAAGAGCCCGCAGACATAGATGCCGGGTCGGGACGTGAGCACCGGGCCAAAGCTGTCTGTTTTAGCAAAGTCGTGAGAATTAAGCTCAATCCCAAGATTGCCGGCAAGGGCCTTCAGGTCTTCGGGTATCCGGAATCCGGTAGACAAGACGACCATGTCGAAATTTTCGCTTTTAAAGACGCTCTCTTCATGGGGGCTGTAGGTGATGGACAGGGCGTTTTCGTCGCACGCCGGAAAGACACTGTGAGGCCGGCAACGAACCATCTTGACGCCGTGCTCGGATTCGGCCCGATTCAGATAGCGTTCGTAATCCTTACCGAAGGTACGCATATCCATGAAGAAGATGGTAGTGTCGATAGTGTCCTGAAAGCGCTCTTTGGTGACGATGGCCTCTTTCAGGGCAAACATACAGCAGGCGCTGGAACAGTAGGACTTAGCCCCTTTTTGGAGCCCCCTGGAGCCCACACACTGAATCCAGGCCACCTTTTTTGGGGCTTTACCGTCGGACGGCCGTACCAGCTGCCCCAAGGTGGGGCCAGCGGCCGACAGGATACGCTCGTATTCCAGGCTGGTAACCACATCCGGCTGATCGGAATACCCAAAATAATCGAGACCGCTCGGGTCGAAAAGGGCCGCTCCCGGGGCGAGAACGATGGCCCCAAAGCGCATCTCAAAAGTTTTTTCCGCATCTTCGGGGAAAATGGCGCCATCCGGGCAGATCTGAACCAGGGTCTCGACGTCCGTACATCGGTCCATGTCGATTGAAAACGCCTGGGGCGTTGCCTGCGGATATCGCATGCAGGTGGGTGCCCGATGATCGAGGCCGGGGCTAAATCGGACCCATTGAGGAAATTTTTTATGACAATCACCACAGGCCGTGCACTTGTCCAGATCGATGTAGCGGGGATCGGTTTTAAATGTTGCCTTGAAATTACCGGCTTCACCTTCGACCGCCATGACACGAGTCATTGTTTTCAGCTCGATGTGGCGCTGCCGGCCACCCTCGGAAAGGTGAGGGGAGAGCGTACACAAATCACAATTGTTGGTTGGGAAGGTCCGGTCGAGCTGGGTCATCAGGCCGCCGATGGCATAGGCCTTATCTACTAGAAGAACGTCCCTCTCGGCTTCCGCCAGGTCTAGCGCTGCCCGGATTCCACCGAGCCCTCCGCCGATGACCAGAACTCGGCCGCTTTTTTGATTATTAGCTTGAATCTGCATGGCACCTTCACCTTCAACCGTTGCGGGTGGTATTTCGCTACGCGCTATGCGTCTTTCATCCAACTTCAATTACAGGCCAGCCGCATCGAGAATGGCCGGCAGCTGATGCTCCCAACCCAGAGTTTGGATCATTACCCCCGCAACCATTTCTTTCAGGGCTGCGATGGTCTCGCCGGCTATTCGGACGCCTTCCATCTCACGATCCGGCGACTTGCGGATGCGGCGGATAATACCTTCCGAGATATGGGCGCCTGGTTCGTTAATGGCCATGTATCTGGCGATGGCCACGGATTTAATCAGAAAAATAGACGGAATGATCGGTACACCCAGGGAACTGCCGGCTTCTAAAAACTCTAAAAACCGGTCGAGATTGAACACCGGAGGGGTGATGACGAATTGGGCGCCAGCATCGACTTTTTTTCTGGCCAGTTCCAGTTGTTTTTCCAAGGCGGCGACATCGGCAAATGGCGAGATGGTGCACCCGGCGGTAAAGTCCGGCCGGCCGTCCAGCTCAAAACCGGCCATGTCAGTGCCACCCTGAAGGGTTTGAATCACCTCTATAATTTCAATTTCGTCCAGGTCGTAGACCGGTTTAGCCTCCCTGTGATCGCTGTTGGCCATCTCTTCACTGTGAACCACCACCAGGTTCTGAATTCCCAGCACATGGGCGGCGAGAAGGTCACCCTGGATTGCCATTCGATTTCGATCTCTCCCGTAAACGTGAATGACGGCTTCTATGCCCTGCTGGTGCATCAATGTGCCGCCGGCCAAAGCACTCATCCGCATAAGACCATTGTCCATGTCCGGAACAACGATGGCGTCCACCCGCCCCTTGATTCGACGGGCATCGGTGACAATCCTGGAGATATCCACCCCCTTGGGTGTGTTCATCTCGGCCAGCACGATAAATGCCCCTGTTGATAATCGTTTTTGAAAACTCATGGGTTCCCTCTCAATTGGTCATTTGCCTGCAAAACAGGACGGGTTATCATTGTCATCGCAGCCTCTCGGCCAACTCCGGTGGTTATCGAGCGTTACCGGCTACATGGCAGTCTCCGGATGAAAAACGTTAACCTCTTTCAAATCGTCTTTTAGGTATTCCCGCTCGTTGGGGCCGAGAATGCCCAGGGACAGGCAAATCAGTGTCCATAGGTGCACAACGCCATAGCCGCCACCGTAATGTTCGCTCAATTCATGGATCTGGGCATGGCAGTTGTGGCACCCGGCGATACAGTAGTCAGCACCGGTGACCTGAATCTGACTGTCCTTTAAGCGCCCGTAGTGGAGCCGTTCCTCCTTGTATCCGGATTGGAGGTACCCTCCTCCGCCGCCACAGCAATAATTGTTTGATCGGTTCGGTACCATGTCGATAAAGTTCTCCTCACCGACCACAGATTTTACGACAAAGCGAAGATCTTCTGCGATGGGATCTCCGTAGGCCTTGCGTACGATTTGGCAGGGGTCCTGGACCGTGAATTTGACTTTAAGATCTTTGTTCCAATCCGAGCTGACCTTCAATTTCCCTTCACGAATCCAGCGAGCGTAGTATTCATAGATATTCTTGACCTCGAAATTGTGCTCGATGTTAAACTTTTTCAGTCCTGCCAGGACTGAGAAGGTTACGTGCCCTCATTCGGTGTTGAGGAAGGTGCGACACCCCAAATTGTCCGCCTGTTTGGCTGAGGTGCGCGTTAGGTGCTCCCAGTCTTTGTCTTCGGCCAAAAACATGCAGTAATTTTCACCGGCCCAACCCTTGGAGCCATAGGTCCAGTTGGCACCGGCGAGATGGAGAATTTTCCATAGTGGAACCATTTCATCTGGCTCCGTAACGGGTTCCCTGGAATTCTGGTTAACGAAAAATTCGGCGCCTTGTTTATCTATGGGGGCCCGCATTTCTGCGAATTCAGGCTGGCTTTCCTGATATTCCTCCAGAACATCTTCGACAACGAACTGAAAGTCTTCTTCCGAGGTTCCCATAGCGCTGCCCGTGTCGTTGCGAAGGGCCATGTCGCAAGAGCCCAGGATTCCTTTGGGGCGATCTTCTCTGGGCCAACTTTGTCGGGCGTAATAGATCAGTTGCGGGATATTGATCTCCATGGGACAGACGTAAATACACCGCTGGCACATGCTGCACATCCAGACCCAGGGTGTTGATAAGATTTCTTCGTCCAGGCCCAGCGCCGCCATCCGCAGAAATTTCCTCGGATCCATTCCCTCAAGACCCGTGGCGGGACACCCGGAGGCACAGGCCCCGCAGGTCAGGCATAGGCTCAAATTACCGCCGTTGGGAATGAATTCCTTTACTTTGTCGATGAATTGGCTGTTTCTTTTGTTTTCAATTCGTATTGGTTTTTCTGACATCATTGGATCCTTTCTCATTTATAAACCGACCTTTTTATCGCCTTTTTTTCATTCGATCGAGGCCGACACCCCGGAAAGGCGCTTCCTGAGTCGAACACGGAGGTAGCGGGTCTTGGTGTAGACTTCGTCGTTGTATATAAGGTCATAAGATGCCTCCGGCAGCACCTTGAACAGGTCCCTGCGGGTGCCTGCATCGCATCCTAGGATTTCCATGGTTTCCATCGGTTTCATTTCATGAAAAACCTGGGTGACTTTTAACAGGGAGATCGTCGAGATCGTTCCCCTGAAATCGAGCGTGTGGTCTGCCTTCTTTTTCACGGTATCTTACCCCATGTTGTTTTCGGACTGGTAATTGTGCAAATCACGGGCCATTTTTCGGCAATTAATTTTGAATGATTATATTTTATGTTAATTCAGGGTGTTGAGGTGTAACCGGTGCGCAATTGAACTTTCCGGGTTGCCAATAATATGTTAAGTTGTTAAAGGTACTCTCCTTTACAGTTGCTAGGGCTTTAACAGGGTATACAATGTCTACGCAGGAACTCGATAGATACTGGATGACCGTGGTCAACACGATCCGCGATGGAATCATGATCGTGAACACCAGCGGCGCCATTATCTCTGTCAACCGAGCCTTTGAAACGATCACGGGGTTTCGCCGTGAAGAACTGATTGGCAAGCCCTGTGACATTCTCGGGTGTAATGTCTGCCTCGAGAAGCGGGAAACAGACGGGCACTATTGGTGCGGCCTTTTCGAGGCCGGCCAGATGAGTACGTGCCAGTGCACGATTCGGGGGAAGAAGGGCAATTTAATCCATGCGATTAGAAATGGTTCTCTGCTTCAGGACGACGACGGAAACGTTATCGGTGCGGTGGGCACCGTCACAGACATTACCGAATTAATAGAGAAGAACAACCAAATCGAAGCCTTCCGGCGCGAGTTGCAATCAAAGGACGGATTTTACGGCATCATTGGTGTTTCCCCGGCCATGCGGCAGGTATTCGATTTGATAGAAAACGCTGCCCAGTCGGATGCACCGGTAATCATATTCGGCGAGAGTGGTACCGGAAAGGAATTGGTCAGCAGGGCCATCCATGAGATCGGTCTCCGCAAGGAGCAACCGTTTGTAAAGGTTAATTGCGCCAGTTTGACCGAGAGCCTGCTAGAGAGCGAATTATTCGGCCACGTCCGCGGTGCCTATACAGGGGCTTACAAAGACCGGGTGGGAAGATTCGAAAAAGCCAACGGTGGGGATATATTCCTGGACGAGATCGGCGATCTGCCGATGTCTACTCAGGTGAAGCTTCTACGGGTGCTGGAAGAGAAGGTAATCGAACGGGTCGGGGACAGTACGGCCGTACCAGCTGACGTGAGGATTATCTCAGCAACCAATCGAAACCTGCTACGGCTGGTCGACAAAGGGTCATTCCGTAAGGATTTTTATTTCAGGATCAATGTGATTCCAATCCACCTGCCCTTGTTGAAAAACCGCCTTGAAGATATTCCTCTGCTGGCGGAAAGTTTCTTCCGGAACATCCAGCTCAAGAGCGGAAAGCCGATCGAAGGCGTCGGTAACGAGGCCATGGATGCCCTTATGGCCTATTCCTGGCCGGGTAATGTTAGAGAATTAAAAAGCGCATTTGAATTTGCATTCGTTACCTGCCACGAGGGGATTATTCAGCCGTATCACCTTCCGTCAAATATATATGCGGGAAAGTGGGGATCGGCTCCAGCCGGGCAGGCCTCTTCCAATTTAAATGAAATCGAAAAGCAGGAGCTGCTGGATGCACTTGAAAAATGCGGGGGCAATCAATCTAAGGCGGCGAAAATCCTCGGTGTATCCCGGGTCACTGTCTGGAATCGCATGAAGCGTCATAGCATCAACTCAAAGCGCAAAATAGAGGTTGTTTGATCCCTGCTAAACCGGAAAAACGCCAGGTGTGGATTTCGTCTGGCAGGGCTCTTCCAAAGCTTCAGTTCTTAAGACACGGATTCAAGATCAATCGTAAACGATTACAGAGACTGATGTGGATCATGGTGAGTTACCCCATGGTCTTTACTAATTATCACCTGCCAGTATTCCCAGTGCTCCCGCCATGTGTGGCTCTTAAAAATAGATTCAATTATTTTAGTTAGCTCCGGATCGCCCCAAATTCACAACGAATCAAAACTCTCAGCTAAAATTCGATCCCCTTCTGTGCATTCACCCCTTTTTGATAGTGATGCTTTACTTCCTTCATCTCCGTAACCAGATCGGCAATCTCCATAAGGGGCTCTTTTGCGTTACGGCCGGTCAGGATCAGATGAAGTCCGGGAGGTTTCTGTTTTATCGCCGCCATTACTTCATCAATTTGAAGCAGTCCGAAATCGATCGCCATGTTAATCTCATCGAGGACGATCAGATCATAGGCCTCGCTTTCCATGGCTTTCTGAAAAGCCTGAAGACCCACATTCGCTTTAAGTATAT
>Ga0316197_10000100_pt1 | contig 67000 bp, 58 predicted proteins | sample OudBiesiAoxic_MG_FD_204939 | JGI IMG/M metagenome (GOLD analysis project Ga0316197, IMG submission 204939) | Coastal sediment microbial communities from Oude Bieten Haven, Netherlands - site A oxic | ecosystem: Environmental > Aquatic > Marine > Coastal > Sediment | place: Netherlands... | reverse complement strand
TTTTCTTTTTGCCATAAAAAATAGCCTCCTTTAGTAATATTATTACCACAGGAAGCTAATTCTTCATATTTTATTTACAGACTTTTTTGGACAGTCCCTAACCTCTTTAAATTCAACGTTTTTAACCTATTCAGAAGATTCATAAATGTAGCTGTGTGCCTTCTGTGTGCCTTTTAAAAATTCTTTACCCTTTTTTCAAATATATTCACTGTTTCTGTTTCCATTTTTTTAGTAACATGGGAATAAGTATCTAATGTCACTGATATATTTGCATGCCCTAATCTAGCTTGAATATTTTTTATGTTTGCTCCAGACTCTAACAACATCGTCGCATGGGTATGCCGCAACATATGAAAATTAAATTTAAATCCTAATCGCTTACTAACAGAACTGCAATACTTTTTTATAGTTGATGGTGAAATAATCTTACCATGATGCCTTGCTATAACTAAGTTATTATCTTCAAAAAATCTCCCACACATAAATTTTAGTTTTAACTGATTCCTCTTATGTTCTTTCAAATGATTTATAAGTGTTTCACCTATAATAATTTTTCTCACTGAACTTTTATTTTTAGGATTAGTAAATCTATATTCCTCCTTCCCAACTGAATAAAGAGATCTTTCTATCTTTATGTATTTTTCATCAAAATTAATATGATCCCAACTAAGACCCATAACTTCTCCCAATCTAGCACCTGTGTGAAGTCCTATTAAAAAGGCCATCTCATATTCAGTTTTTTTAAACTCTTTAGATAAAATTATTATTTCTTCATCACTCAATGTTTTTATTTTTTTAGAATCATCTATCATTCTAGGCATCTCTATATTCTCTGCTGGATTTATTTTTATAAAATTAGTTGGATGGACCGCATATCTAAATATTAACTTCATATAGCTATAGAGCTGTCCAACATAACCTTTTTTATAACCAGCCTTCACCTTATTATTAATAAATTCATTTAAAATAATAGGAGATATATTTTTTAATTTATATCCCCCTAGATCATTTCTAAAATGTTTGTTAAGCATCGGCAATCTGTTTTTAAAAGTTGTTTCCCTAAGATTTATTTTCATATAATTTTCAATAAAATAATCTAAGTAATCTGAAAACGTAATGTTAGACACATCTTTATGAAACCCTGTATCCTCAAATTCATTCATCACTTGCCTTAATTTTTTCTCACACTCCTTTTTGGTCTTCCCTCCTAATCGATTCAATCTTTTTCTTTTTCCATCAATGGTCCCAATCTCAAAAGAAAAGTACCACTTACCATTATCTTTCTTATAAACTCTAGCCATTATTTTGCTCCCTTTCTAAATTTTCAATAAATTTATCTAACGTGGAAGCTCTAACTTTTATACTACCTAATTTAATCGTTCTTAACTTCTTCTCTTTTATTAAAAGATAAACAGCATTTCTATTTATTTTTAATCTTTCCGAAACCTTTTTTACTGTAAGTAATTCACTCATTTATTATAACCTCCATTATTATATCATTTTTGTGATATTTATATTTAACTTTATGTATTTTTTTGATGTTTTCTATATTATATACCTCTAAAAAAATTTGGCAAATTCAGCCTATAAATCAAATATTTTTTGTGATTTTTTGTAAATTAAATCTAATTTCTAAATTTCACTTTTTTACAAAAATGAGTATCGTTACCTGGTTCCTTTTAAATTAAGTATATTAAATAAACTTTCTATTCCGAGCCCCGGGGTATTCTCCCCTTAATATCCTAATTCAATTATAACTTTTAAAACAACTTTTATTTTTTATCACGACGCTGGCGCTGTAAAGTACTGCAAGTATCTAAATTATAATGAAGTAAATATTTTATTTTCAGATATTACAATACTTAAACCTTTAATAACTAAAATAGATTGTCTCCTTACAACTTAGAGCAATATTTATACTAAAAAGGTCCTAAAATAAATAAAAACATGCCAAGAAGCCTTTTTTTAGACTTACTTAACATGTTTTTGTTTAAAAATTATATTCAATTTTTTTCATAATAAATTTATATTATAGAGCAATATTTTGAAATCCAATTTCAGAGATTTCATTATTAATTAGTTTAATACCAACTCCGTTTTCAACATCTAATGAAGTATCATAAATAAACCCAATTTCTTTTTCTCTTTTATCAATCATTATTCTTTTGTTAAAAAATAATTGTTCTTTATATTCTGTATTATAATTATTTTTTACATATACTTTTAATTTTTTTTCTATTTTTATTTTTATTTCTGAAAAATTATCTTTTAAATAAGTATACAACTCTCTATGGTTATCATTAATATTATCATTCTTATATGCTTTAGCTATAATTATGTATTCTTCACCTTCAATAACTTCTGTTTTTCTCCATCCATAATCGTATATCATCTTTCCCAAAACTAAATCTTCAACTTGATTCATAAAATCCTCCTTATAATTTACACTCTACTTTTCTCTTTTGAAATTCCACCTGAATGAGAAATACAATTATGTACTTTTGAAGGTACTTTATCCATAGTCTTACAATCACTTCTTTCATGCCAAGTGTAACCATTTTCCTTCATCCAATCTTCAACATCATCAGGTGAGCATCCTCTATTTTCTGCTGTATTTTCGTTTGCTTGAAAAAAATTTTTTGTTCTATCAGTACTAAAATCATCAATTTCAACTGTTTCTCTAGATATGTCACTAAAGTCAGGTTCACCATCTTCAAAAACTATTCCATCAATCTCAGATTCTTCAAGGATTTGACTCCACGTTTGTTTTTCTGGATTTACTCCTATTTGTTTTTCAGGTATTTTCTCTCCTTCAGGAATCCATTTTGAATCTCCAGGTTCTCCTGTCCATTCTCCCCCTGTTCTAGGCAACATCGGTTTTTTTTCAAAATTATCATCAGGTAACTCTAGATTACTAAGTGGATCTAATTTATCTAATTCTAAAGACTCTTTCTCTTCATTTACACATAGATACTCATCTAAATCTACTTCTGAACCTCCAAAAGGGTCTATATCGTCTAATTTTAAATTATCAAGCTTCTCCATATTAATAGTCTTATTAATTTCCTTTATTTGTTCTAAAGATCTCGTTATAGTTTCCATCATCTATATCATCCTTCTTTTTTGAACTTCATTTGACCAATTTGCATATAGTAATTTCATATCCTTAGAATTTTCGGCTCCTACTCTAAGTATACTATTTAAAATATGTATATTTAAATGTTCCTCTAATTTCACTGTATTTTTGATCATTTCCATAAATTCATTATGCAAATTTTGATAGTTTTTTCCTTCTTCTAAGTTATACTTTTCCAAATTAGAAGTCAATATAGATAGAATTTTATTTCCATCAATAAGTTTTAAAATTATCTTAGCTTTTTCAGAAAAATTTAATTTTTTATTTTTTAAAATAAAGCCCTTAATACTCTCTTTATCCTTACTAGTTAATTGATTAGTATTTTCAATAAATTTTACTAATTCATCTAAATCTAATTTTTCAAGATTTAAATTTAATCTGTCCTTAAATAAATATTCGATCAAATTCTTTTTATTTTCTTCTATTTTTTTAAATTCTTTATGTATATCATACGAATATTTGTACTCCATTTCACTATCAAAATAATTAATTTTAGACAATATAGCTTCTTCCCAATTGTTTTGATAAATAGCAGCAACCCCTGTCTGAAGTTTAGACAATTCATCTATTTGTTGTTCATTTAAATTCATAGATTTCCCTACAACTTGTCTATCTTCAAAAGAAGGCAATCGTAAAATTAATTTTGTATTAGTATTTTTTATTACACTTTCATCAAGTAAAGTTGGTGATTGATCAATTATAATAAAACCTTCTCCATATGTTCTCATCTCTGCAATTGAGTTTGAAATCATCTCTACAGATTTCCCCTGCATATTTGCACCTTCAGAACTTTGTTCAGTACTTGTTTTTCTTAATAAGTTATGAGCTTCTTCTATTATAGTAACATGCTTTAATTTTGTATTTGATCCTTCTGCTGTAGACATTCTATATTCTTGTAATTTTAAAAATATCATAGCCATTAACATAGATTTAGTCTCTACTGAACCTATTCTTGAAAGATCAATTATTACATTTTCATCAAATAAATCTGAATCTTCTATGCTTGTTCCATCAAAAATTCTTCCAATTAAACCATTTGTTAAGGATCTAACTCTTGTAACTAAAGAACCCCTATAATTACTTTTCACCTCTTCTGAATATCCACTTCTTTCAATTACTTTTGGTAAAATATCCATAAGATCTTTAAAAGATGGATATTCTAAAGTTTCATTTCTATTTATAGAATAATCTAAATCCCATCCTTTTAGGATATAAGCCTCTTCTATAGACTCTTTTAAAACTGCTGGCATAGCTGCATACATTGGCCAAACTGCATTTAGAATCTCAACAAACCTATCTATATGCTCTAAGATATGAACTTCTTCATGAAATTTAAATGGATTAATTTTTAATAATTCTGTATGTTTAACATTTGTTCCATAAACTTTTACACCTTGTCTACCACCGAATACACTTTTATATTCTCCCTTAGCAGGCTCAACAACAAGAAATTTAATATCTTTCTTTATTAATTCATCTACTAGTTTATAAACAGTATTTGATTTACCAGAACCTGTACTCCCCGTTATAAAAGTATGAGATGATAAACTATCTAAATCTAAAATAAGATTTTTATTTTCATCTCTTCCCAGATGATGTAACTTTCCAATATTAATACTATTATTGCAATCCTTAACATTTCTTCCAAAACTAGCCATTTCTACTACTTCTAATCCTGATACTGATTTTTTAGGGATATTTAGTTGCATACTTAATTCATCGGTAGTTGTTAAAGTGGTCAATGAATCTAGTTTTGAATTTATTCCATCATTTACATATATCATAGGGTTTGAAAAATTATATAAATAATCCATGACTTTTCCTTTATCTTTTGAATCATAAAAAGTCCTAATAGATGTTTTTTCTATTCCAGAATCACTCCCTTTTAAAACGCCATTATAAATATTAGCAGCTATAGCACTATCTTGCACACTAGGAGATATAAAGTAAGCTCCTACAGCCCATAAACCATTATTTTCTCCTATTTTTAATCTTTCAAATTGAGTATCAATTTTATCCAAAAGATTATATACAGCTTTATTTTGTTGAACATATTGAATACTCTTATTTTTCCCCTCTGTCTTTCCTTTAGTTGTGGAAGTATTTGTAGATTTTGACTCCCCATAACTTTCTGTATTGGCCTTTGAAGTAGAATGATTAGAGTTAACACTTTCATTTGTTGAACTACTCTCATTCCCCATCATAGATGCCATAGCTCCTCCTATCGCTCCTATTGCTGCTCCTGCTGGTGCTCCAAGCCCACCTGTGGAGAATCCTGCTCCTATTGCTCCTGTCGTCGCTCCTGCTGATACACTAGCTAATAAGGTTTTCATATCGGGAACACCTATTTTCATCCTGCTAGAATTTTTTCCTATACTGGTGCTCCTACCTTCAGAAATAGATTCCGTATCAGTATTGGATTCATTATAAGTTTTTCCTATACTTTCTCCTATAGTTTCCGTTAATGTTATAGCTTCATTTTTAGATAAATTGAAAGTTGTATCTTTAAAAATCGAAAGCTGAGTGTAAATATCTTCATATGATTTTCTTGCAAGAGTTAATTGACTATGCGAAATTGGATCTGCAATAATTAATGCTGAGAACTTTTTCCCCTGCATTCCATTTATTAAATTTTCTATTCCTTGTAAAAAATCTTCATTTTTTTCATTTTTTAATGATGGAATTCCTATCACACTTGTTAATTCTGAATTATTATTTTCAGGTATAATCTCCCCCATTAAATTTTCTATATTTTCATTCATATAATTACAATTTAATTTAGTACCAGGGAAATTTCCACGGACACTAGATTCTAATATATTAAAACTTTGAACTGCATTATTTACACTTTTTACTCCTAAATATAGATCACACTCTTTCCCATCAGAATTAAGAAGTAAAAATACCGAACTATTATCTCCATGTAAAGCACTGTATACAGAAGATAGTTTGCTAATCATCTTCTCATCTTTCTCATAGACAAATTTTTCTAATTTTAATAACCGAATTGATTTATTAAAATCTAATTCTTCTATACTTTTAATCTCATTAACATCTATAATTTCATATTTTCTATCATTAAGATAATCTTTCTCTATAAATGATAGTGCTGAATTTATTTTTTTTTCTAATTGATTTTTATCTCTCAAGACTATATTAGTATTTATTGTTCTACCTCCTTTCAAATTTTATAACATTCCTTAGCATCATATTTTTCTCTTTTTTCTGATTTTTTTTGAAATTTATTTAATTCACTTTTTAGAATATTTTTGCAAGAACAACTATTATAATTAACACTCCTACTACTAGCGCTATTCTTGCATTCATTAAACCCTGTGGATCATCCGTATTAAATATTCCATTATTTGGTGTGGATTTTTTATTTATATTTCCTATTTTAGATTTCTCTTTAAATTCTTTTTTATATGTTGCTTTTGGTTGCGCTTTAATTGTTTCTTCAATCTTTACTTCTCTTTTCTTCTGTTCTGGATAAACTTCTTTACATAATTTTATAACTTTACTATATCTTTCTTTTGAAAAATTCTGAACTAATTTTTCTTTAAAAAAATTATACTTTTCTAAACTATCGTTGAAACTCATAGACGCGTCATCATTATCGTCTACTTCCCATTGAAAAGCTCTATTCCTAATCGCATATTCTATGGCATTTTTAAGCTCATCTTCATTTCCTCTTGTTCTCTGTATCATATCTACTAAAATTGATTTAACAGCAAAACATTCTTTTCCTTCTACTTTTTTTAAAAAAAAGTTATTCTTTTTATAGCTATACATAATACCTCCCTAATTTTATAAACTTAATATAATATCTAAATTTTCTTTATAATTAAGTATAGAATTCATATCATTTTTTAAATTACTTTGTTTAGATTCCAATATGTTTTCACCTATTAATTGTTTATCTAGTTCTATTAATTTCATATCAATTATATTTTTTATATGATCAACTTCTAATATACCTTTTTCTTTTATATCCATTATTTGTTTATTTAAATCTTTTTTATGGATATCAAATTTTTCTCTAAAAGTAATTCCAATAGGACTTATTTCATTATAAAATATTTCATTTAAATTTACTTTTTCAACTTTTTTATATTCATCTACATAAACATCTTCTGTACTTCCCCATGAGAATGGATTGTACCATTTTGATGTTTTCCTTGTATGAGAAAATTTTTGACCAACATAGACCTCTTCTTCTCTTGTGTAAGAATTAACCATTTTATTTACTGATGATATCTCTAGTTCAAATGTCCCAACTATAGTCGAAGATAAATCAGTATCCATCTCTACTTTCCCTAATAAATCGTTAAAATATTTTTTTAAGGTTTCTAAAATAATTTCTGCCTTATTTTGAACTTCATCAATCAAAATTCCTTCTATTGTTGTCTCCGCTGAAATAGACAAATTCTCTAGCTTTCTCATGGCTTCTTCTATAATTCCTTTAGCTTTATTTTGACTAGCTCCAGTATCATTGAATTCGACCTCTAATTCACTTAAAATAACTCCTAACGTAGTCAATAATTTTTTAAACCCACTATCATCAGGGTTTATATTTAAAATTTGATCCTTAACTATTTTTAATTCTTTCTCACCCTGATTAGCTAATAAATTTTGAGTTTTTAAAATTGACATTTTTATATTTTTTAACTCTTCGTCTGTTTTTCTATGGATAGTTTTTATTTCACTATATTTTGTATCTAAAACTTTTTTTAGAGAATTAATAGCGTCTTTTACCTTTTGAGTCTTAGCATATTTAGAAACATAATTATCAATATAGTGCTCTATAGCTGATAACCCTGAATAATGTAAATGACTTTTATCCTCATTAATTTTAGATTCACTGTATAATTTATTTTTCTCTCTGTTAGAAATACTGGCATATTTTATTGTATCTATTCCTTTATAGCCATCAGATTCATCTGGTATGAAGGTATCTTTGAAACCAGTTAAGTTTCTTCTTTGTGTTCTTGTTAAAGAATCTTCGGTCATAGATATTTTCTTTAATTTTGCAAACTCTGCTGATATTGGAAAAATTTTAGGATTTTTAATCCCTTTTGATATTAAATATTTTCTATTGTTCTCAACTAACTTAGAGATATCTTCTCTTTCTGGGTCAAAAGCATCTATTTTATTAAGTGCAAATAAAAACCTTTCTTCAGCTTGCTTTCCCTTATTATTTATTATCTCAGCAATCTCTCCTAAGAGGTTATTATCATCATTTGTAGCATGTTGTGTTGCATTCATGACATATAAGACTAATGGATTATTAGTATTGTCTTTTATAAATTTATATGTTGCTTTTTTATGCTCTTGATTTTGAGAGTTATTAGGTCCTGGTGTATCAATCATGACTAAATTCATTTCTTGAGATGAAATTCCTGGGATATCTCCTTCTAAAAAAATATTTAACCCTTTTTCATTCCCTTTTTCATTTACTTCTTCTAAAAATTGATTGGTTGCTTCTTGCCATTCATGAACTACATTACTTTCCAAATCCTCAACTCTTACTCTAAAATTTTCCATTTCATCAATATCTTTTATATTACAGATTGTAGCTGTACATGCTTCATTTTTTGAAGGCAACAGTTCTTTCCCTAAAATTCCATTTATCAATGTTGATTTTCCAGAACTCATTGTAGCAATAACGCTTACATATGCATCTGAATCTTTAGATTTATAAAATTCTTCAAATACATTTTCCTTATTTAATAACTTTAATAATTCTTTTGGTGCATTTTCTTTTATATCTAAAACAAAATTTTCTAAAGTATTAAACATATTTTCATTATTTAACTTTGATTCTCTATATTTAATACCTAGGTTCCAGCCTTCTTTGTTCAATAGATTTATTTCATCTTGCAAATCTATAAAATCTAGCTCTCTCCCTTTAAAATTTATTAAAAATTTTCTTGAATTTAATTCCTCAGATAATTTTTTTATTAGCTCTTTATACCAAGTTTGTAAATTTTTATCTGAATTTTTTGAAATTAATTCTTTCAATTTTGAGTTTTTACTATAATTTATTCCTGAAATAAGAGTTTCATAAGTATAAGGATTATAACTAATTTCTATGACCTTTTCTCCTATATTTTCCCCTATTGTTTTTACATCTTCTTCTTTAAAATTTACCTCTTTTAATATATTTTCTTTTCTCCTCTTTGCCATTTTTTCCCCCTAATATTTTTCTATTCTATTTTTCAAGAAAGAACTTAATTCATTTTCTAAATCTATCAACCCTGTAGAATATAATCTTTTTAAAATTTCATTTTCACAAAACTCTGAATTTTTTATAAGTATCTTTTTAGCCTTTTTTTTCTTTTTTGGTTTTAGATCAGATAATTTTAACCTTTCAAACAAATCATAATAAAAATGAAAATCATTTTTTTCTCTTCTAGTTTTTAATTTCCCTTCTAATCCAAATTTAAATATTTTACTAGCATACGCTGATATAGGTATAACCTTTGGTTCTTCAAAGCCTATATTTTTTAGATATCTTTCCGTATTAGAAATGATTTCAAATATATCTTCTTTTTCAATATCTATTTGATCTATTTTATTTAATATAAATAATACATTTATATTTTTATTAAATTTATTTTGATAATCTAATATGTCTATCAATATTCTTTTATCATCATTAATCCCAATTTGAGTAGCATTTAAAACGTATAACAAATAATCGGTATTTTTATTTTTCATCAATTCATATGCTATTTCTTGATGGGATGAATCTAGAGAATTATTTGGCCCTGGTGTATCGACTAAAGAAATTTGATGCAAAATATTATCTATCTGTTTATTTTTTATTCCCTTAAAATCTCCTTCTATAATTATTTCTTTAACCTCATTATCATTATTTAAAGCCACTAAATCTATAACATTTATTTTTCTATTCTGACCTTTTTTATATAAAGCATTTACTTTATATTCTTTTAATTTATCATTATCTATAATTTTAAAAATTTTAGCTGTACAAGCTTCATTTTGATTAGGCAATAAATCTTCCCCAAGCAAAGCATTAATTACAGTAGATTTCCCAGAACTCATTGTCGCAAGAACAGCAACTTCATGTTGTATATAATCAATTTCTTTTAGTGCTTCATACCTTAGATAATTTATGTCATCTATATTTTTTTGAACCCAATATCTAAGTCTCTGATCTGGGCGAGATCCACTAAAACCTAACTTTAAACCAGCTTTTTTTTTAGTTATTTTTTTTTCTATTACTTTCTCCTCTAATTCTAGATATTTCTTTATTTTTTTTTCATTAATCATTCGTTTCCCCCCTAATTTTACTTATACATCCTATTCCCCTTTATAAATTCATTTACAAACCAGTTTTTCAATTCAAGAGGCTCTACTACTTTTACTTCTGATAAAAACTGACTAAAATATGCTTTTCCTAGATCAATAGAGCATTCAAAAGTTAAGAATGAATTATCAGTTTTAATTAACCTAGGCCTATTATGAGTTAGTATTTTATATAACTTTTCTCCTTCCTCACTAAAAATAACTTTTACTTCTTTTCCAAATGAATTAAAAGGATCAAAGTTTTTTTTCACTTTTTTTATGTATTCTACGTCTTTTTTTTCAATTTCTAATTTAGATGTAAAAATTTTATTTAGGTTACAGATTCTATAATTTCGATAATCGTCATTGTGCTCACAATAACAAAATAAATAAGAAGAGCTCTCTCGGTCTCCTTCTTTTATAAAATAAGGGCTCACTGTTCTAATCTCTTTTTTATACTTGATATTAAGTTTTTTATTAAATTTTATTGCCTCTTCGATATTTTTAAAATGATCAGAAAATATAATTTCCTCCCTTTTATACCTAGGATTACTTAAATATTCTAAAAAAACACTTCTAAAGTATTCCGCCTCTGTCTCCATTTGTTGTTCTTGGAGAACTCTAAAGTACATATCTTCATTTGAACTATTTAAATTGAATTGAACAACTTCGGTATCTTTTCCTAGAAAGTTATTTTTTTCAATATCTACTGTAGAATAATACTTAAAAAGGCTATTTCCTAATTTACTTAAAGATATCTTAAAATGATCTAGGTCTGATTGTAATGATTGTTTTATAAAATATGGAATTGTAATTCTAACTTTTTTCATGTTCCCTCCTCAGTTATTTATACTTAAAGTATAACTATCAGAAATTTATAATTCAAGGAACAATTAGTGTATGGAATCTGTTCCATTGTTAGTTTATAGTATTAAATATAACATCTTCAACAAAAATAATAAATATTTTTTAGCTATTTTTTTAGCTTTTCTTAGTTTTTTAGTTTATATTTTCAACAAAAATAAGTATCGTTACCTAGTTCTCTTTTAATCAGATATAGTAAAGATAGTTTCTATTCCGAGCCCCCGGGGTCTTCTCCCCTTAATATCTCAATTCAATTATAGCTCTTTAAAACAACTCTTATTTTTTCTATTCACGACGCTGGCGTTGTTTAATAAAAAATATAAAGACTATTAGTTAACTTCTAAGTTCTCAGGCTGTAAGGATAGAATCGCGATAGGTGGCGAATATTGTTTTAAGACTTTCTCCGCTAGCGTCGTAATATCATGTAGTCTGTTATTAAGAAAATACCTAACAAAAGTTCTCCTCTCAAAATGAAAGGATATAAAATAATTAAAATATGATAACTTATCTTTTTTACACCGGCGCTGGCGCTGTTAAATAATTAAAAAATAATTTTATGAAAAAACTTCTATTTTAAATATTACTAATGCTATACTAATTTCACAGCAATAATCCAAAAGAATTTCTGGATTTAAATTAGATAAAGGAGGAAATATGATAGATGTTTATCATATAAATTAAAATGGAAAGAACCAAATTTCCTAAAATAGGAGAGATAATAAAAGAATTTTTTTTAAGTCTTAATTTTATTAGTAATGATAAAATTAGAACAAGAATAAATCGTTTAGCTAGAGAAAAAGGTGTGAAATTAGATGAAGTTAAAGAAATAATTGAAGAAGTTTTTGAATTGAATGATTGTAATGCTAATAATATGTTAATTTATGTAGAAAATGAAAAAAAATATAAATATAATAAATATATATTAGAGCTATTTCAAGGACATCTAATTAACTTTATAGAAGCTTATAAAAATGAAATATTAAGAAAATTAGATGATGAAAGTGAAACTGATGAAAATTTAAAAAATAAATTTATTAATATTTTGAAGGAGTTTAAAGGAAATCTTATAGATAATATATTGGGGTTAAGTGGATTTAAATATATGAACTATGAAGGGGATAAAAAAGAAAGTTATTACTATGATCAAATTAAATCCAAATTATTAAAAGAAATAGATCGAGATAATTTTAATTATTTAAATGAAGAAAATTATTATAAAACAAAACATCAAGATGAGCCAGAGGAAATGTCAAAAGAATACCACTCAATAAATGAGTTAGGTAAACACAAGAATATAGATGAAGTTATAAAAAATATGGTACAAATACTTCAGTTAGAAAGTAATAATTCAATTTTATTAACATTAACAATTATTATGGCTAGATTTGAAAAAGCTTTTACCTATAAAAAATTAAAGTTCCAAACCATAAATGATTTTAGAATATTTGATGACTATGATAAATATCTATGTATATATGCAAAGGAATATAAAGAACAAAAAAAGTTTCTTAAAGAATCAGATAAAAAAGGGCTAAAAATTTTAAATAAAGAGACCTTAAAAAAAGTAGAAGAAGATGTTTTAAATTATAGTTATCAAAGCAAAGTAGATATAAAACCTATATTAAGAGAAGGAATTAGATTTTCTTCTTATTCTGGCGATAAAAATTCTTATAATTTTTTCTATAAGTACGCAAATTATTTTGGATTAATACTTGAAAATAGAGATGAAAGTACGTGGAGGTTTAAATCTGCAAAAAATAATTCTAAGATTGCATATAGAGATAATGAGTTAATGCGTAGAATGTCTTCAATAGAAGACCCTCTTGGAAGAACACCACTTATAGAATCACTCTCAGATTTAAATTTTTCGTACAGAAAGGCTTTGTTATTATTAGAAGAATCTCCTAATATAGAAAAAAGTATTGATGATAAAACTGAAAGATTAAAACAAACGGCTCTTACTAATCTTTTAAATAATTTACTTGAGTATAATGGATTTTTAGAGAATAAAGTAATATTTATGAAAGTCTTAGAAAAATTATTAGAAAAAGGTGCCAATCCAAACATTTCAGGTAGACCTGAAGAGAATATGCCATTAGCTCTTTTAATCAGACTTTTCAATATAGATTTTTATGATAATATTAAAATTCAGGAAAAGCATATAAGAGAAGTTAATAAAGAAGTTTTTCCGAGATATGATAACTCTATATTAGATGATGATTATGGAAAAATATATGGAAATCCTTTAGAATATAAAAAATGTAGAGATAGAAGATATGATATTTTTAAAAAGAAACAAACCATTTTATTAAAAAATCATAAAACAGACCTTTTAAAATGTTGTGAGCTTTTATTGGAGGCTGGAACAAACTTAAATTTACCATTATCAAAAAACAAAAAAACTAATCTTACATTAATTCACTATATAGTAGAAGCTGGTGATTTAGATTTATTCAATCTTGCTTTAAATTATGATATTGATTTTGATTTAACTATCAAATCATCAAATGGTCAAGAAGTTCCATTAGAAGATGTTCCTTTGGCTATGAACGCTCCTAATAGTACAAGACCTGTAAATAGTGAAGAAAATAAAAAAAATAGAGAAATTATGCATGATATTCTTGTCAAAAAAAGAATGTCACAAATATCCAAATAGCATCTTTTTATAGATTATATTACTCTTTACGTATAGAGGATCGCCTCTAAATTTATACGGTAAGTGTTGCTAATACTTAGTTAGTAATACTTTAGGGAGGATATACGATGGAAAAATATACGTTACATATCGATGGAGAATATTTGAAGAAAGCTATGGCAGAAACAGAAAATTTAAAAAAATCTTTAAAAAGAATTTTAGGGGAAGCAGGGTACCCAACACATTTGGTGTACTATGGGGCAAATAAAGTAAGTAAATGTGTTGTGAATAGATTAGGTGAATTAGATATACCTAACTTAGAGGTAAATACAGATGGGTATATAGCAACTTTATCTAATGGTAAAAGAGTTCAAAAAGGTGTGGATTCAACTATCGTAGTGAATGTCCTGAGAGACCAAAGTGAAGGGATATATCTATTGAGTGGCGATGGTGATATGTTTCCTATAGCTAAGGCTTATTCTAAAGATAAAAAAAAGAAGTTAATAACCCTTTCTTTTAAAGATAGTACATCGGAAGAACTAAAAAGATACTCAAATCACTTTTATTTAGACTTAGAAAAAGAAGAAACATTAAAGGAGATATCTCTTGAGGAGATTGAAAAAATTGTTTATAGAGCATGGTCTAGAGAGACTAAAGGAGATCATACTAAATATTTAACTTCTGGTAGGTTAGGACAATTAGGGAGTCAAGATTCAACCTTTAAGGTAAAAGGAATAAATAAGATTTTTTCAAAATTAGCCGAAAAGGACTATATAGAGGTGAAAGCAGCAAATAATATTAAAAACCCGGATACTTTAATAAGATTTACCAAAACCACAGAAAATAAACCAGTGGAGGAGCAAAGCTTATTGAGAGGTGGGGAAGAGTTCGATGGGGACAAAGTACTAGGGTTCATAGTAGATGAATATAACCGCAATAATCAACATTATTTTTTCATAAAAAGTGGTGATAGGGAAGAAGAGATTTATTTGAACTATAGAGAAATCTCTGAAAGTGATAGAGATAATGTGAAGATAGGGACCAAGTTAAGTTTTGACTTGGCATCAGGTAAAGGAAAAAGTGCTATTGCAAAGTGTGTCGAGGTGATTGACAATGCTTAAGCAGCCTATCCTTAACCAATTGAATTTACATTTTATAAACTACTGTAATTATGATTGCGTCTATTGTTTTGCTGATAAAACTGTCGCTGGATACCCTGATATTAATTCATTAGTAAAATGGGTTGATAGTATCAGTGACTATTTCAAGAAAAATCAAGTTATAAATCCCAGAATCAACTTAGTAGGGGGAGAACCACTGTTGTATAAGGAAATTCTCCCCCTAATTAAATATATCCACTCAAAGGGAATAAGAGTATCTTTGGTGACAAACGGCTCGCTTTTAACAGAAGAATTCTTATCTGAAGCTGGAGAATTTTTAGATATGATTGGAATAAGTGTAGACACATTAAAGAAAGAGACAGCAATAATGATAGGAAGATCTACTCAAAATGAACAAACTTTAAGTTTAAAAAAACTGATTACGATATGCAAGAAGATCAAATCCTTAAATATAAGATTAAAAGTTAATATCGTGGTGTCAAAGTTCAACTTTATGGAAGATTTTTCAATATTTTTAGATAGGATAGAGGCTGATAAAGTTAAATTTTTAGAACTATACATAGTAAATCAAATGAACAGAGATTCTTTTGAGTATAAGCTCAGCAAAGAAGAGTATAATAAATTTTGTTCTAGACACTCTATGTGTAAAAACATATTAAAAGAAGATAATGAAAAATTTGATGGTGGATATATCATGATTGACTTTAAAGGGGATTTAATAGTTAATCATAAAAATAAGCACATCCATTGCGGGAATATAGAACTTGAAGATTTTAGTATATTAGCAAAAAAAGCTTTAAAGACAGTTAAAATTGAGAATTATAGATTAAGAGAAGTCAGTTAGAATAACCAAATACTATTTGAAGCAGTTACATAAAAAAAGGGACTATCCAAAAAGTCTGTAAATAAAAAAAAGTTGTCAATATTGGAATAGTACTTCTAGACAGCTTTTTTTTAGATTGCTTGATCTATTTCAAGTTCTATGAATTGATACATAAAATAGAAAAATCACAGTAAATAAGGTTATCTAAATGGACTGGGCAACTAGATCTGGGTCTTCATTTAAGACTATATCTAAAACTAATTTAAAAATTACCTCTATAGCTTGACGATACTTCTGGAATTCCCTTATATTTTTTTAGCTCTATAAACTTTAAATTTTGTTTGTTTATTTATCAACCTATCTCTAATTTGATCAAAATTATAAGCTTCTAAATCTTTATTTATATAAAAACTTAATCCTACTACTTTATAATCTTTTCTTATTTTAAATAGTTTATAAAGGTCGGTTAAAACATCATCCTGTTCTCTTACTACTTTAGGTTTATTTTGCTTCTCTATTACATTTCCAGAAATAACAGTCGTTTTTTCTTTGTATTTCTTTTTCCATTCTTTAGCGGCTCTTTTCTTTTCTCGCACTACTTTCGGTGTTCTTAATATCATTTTATTCATTCCTCCCTAACAAAATATAATTAATGACCTATTCATCTAGCCATTTTGTACCTTACCGTGACTACTTAATTTTAATACACATTTTGGCGATAGTATGCTATTTTTTAGAGTTAAATTATTAGGTTAAAAAATGACATGATATATATAGTAGATGCTTAGACATCTACTCAATAAATATATTTTAACCCTTGTCAGAGCGCCAGCGCTTTATTAATTAAATAAAGAAATTAAAAATAACTGATATTAATGGAATTTTTTAATATAACTAAAAAAGTAAATACCGAAATCTTTGTAAATCTATTTTTCTTATATATACTATAATTTTTAGAACCCAAATCAGTTTTCTAAATTTCACTTCTTTGCAAAAATAAGCCTAGTTACCTAGTTTCCTTTAAGTCAGATATGATAAAGTAGATTTCTATTCCGAGCCCCCGGGGTACTCTACTCTTAATATATAACTTAATTATAGTTCTTTATTTTTTCACGACGCTGGCGTTGTTTAATAAAAAATAACTATATTGGGAAAAGTTGAAGACGATTTAAAAAATTTTAAAAACTATTAGCGAACTCTTATCCCTAGAGAAAGTAAGGATAGAATTATGATAAGGGACAAATTCCTACTTTTAGGGGGACGAATTAATGGAAGTTGCAGTGCTAGAAGAAATATAATAATAAAAATTTACAATTTACAGCGCTGGCGTCGGACAATATAAGGACAAAGTTTTTAGTAAAAAAAAATGAGTAGATCTTAATGAGAACAATATCTATAATTGACGGCATCCTTACACAAATCTTTACCTGCGAAATATTAATTTTCCTCTTTTTAAAGACTAGCAGTTTTTAAAGTTCTGCGATCTCTGATTCCATATAATCAGTGTAATATTCTAAAAGCCAGCAATGGAACTTTAGGAAGCAGAGTTAATAATCTCTCCTTTTTAAAAGTATGTGCCCCCTTAAAAGGGCACATTTATATATAAGTAAATATGGAACTCTTTAAATTTTAAAGTAAATTGGAGCCTTTGTAATTTACAGGTAACTTCATTTAAAATCTACCGAAGGAAAGATTTGAATGAAGTCTACCGAGAATTAAAAATGGCGTAGAAATAAAAACTTTTAGAGAGAACCTTTAGAGCAAGAAAAATTTTAGATGAGGATAAAACGCAGTCATGACGAATGATAAAATTTTACTATGGAAGGTGTTAAAAGTGACAACTTCTCTTATAAAGATGCCGTCCTCTAACCCTTGAAAATACTAATCAAAATAAAAAAAGTTGGATGGGTAATATCCAAAAATAAAGTGAGTCTAATATTAGACTCACTTTATTCTCCCCATTTTATTAATAATTCTCTCATCTTTAAAGAAGGTAAAAAGAGATTGATTGGTTGTTTATCACGTATACGACTTCTAAATATCCATTGGAGCATAACATCCATAGCTAGTTTCTCTTCATTAATTTTAACTTCATACTTACTCAAATATCCTCTGATAACAGGGTTGTTATTTTTATCAATACAATAAGCAAGCGTAGAGGTATGTCTATAATTGTTAGTAGCTCTGCTATTATAAACTAGATGACGTTTTTTAAACCCTTTAACTTCAACTTTATTTTTATCCTGTTGCTTAAAAGTACTCCAAAGAACATCTTTTTCTGAACATCCGATACTTAAAAAATAATTACGAATTATTTTTTCAAGCTCTTTTTTTTCAGTTACCTTCATTCTATTTTGTGCTCTATAACTAAGAGAGCCTACTTTATTATTAATATCAATATTATACTTCCCCATATGTAGACAGATTAGCCTCATATATTCTTGTGCTCTTCGTTTCATAAGTTTTTCACAATAAGGAATCATGGTATAAAAACAAAACGGAGTTTTAATTATCTGATATTTTTCATATGAGATCTTATGAGCTTCAATAAAAGCATACGCAACTGACCCTTCAAAAAGGTAAGTCATGATATATACGTCTTTAAAAGAAAGTATAATTTCCTTCGGAAGTTCACAAATAAGAGTCTTCCCTCCGTATAAATAAAGCTTTTCTTCAGCTATAAGCTGTAATTCCTTATACAACTTAGTCTTTTTACCATCATCTCCATTCTTAAGAAATTCTTTTCCTTTCTCTGTAATAAAGTACTTCTGAATTTTAGAGTCAAAAATGATCGTTTCTGCCTCAATTAATAGTTCTATATCCTTAATTCCAGCCTCTTTGTATACCGAGATAAGGTCAAGTGTTTCATCTAATATAAGGGTATAATTACTGAGTTTGTTCAGCTGTTTCTTAGAAAGAGACTTTAACAATTCATGAGACATTGCTATATTATTTCCTTCCTTGATTAACTCCATTAAGTGTCCAGACTTAGTCATAAACCCTTGATCTTCAGGTGATTTAAATTCCATGATAAAGCGTTTAATTCTATCCACCTCTTCAAGAAATGGTGTAATATAAATGAACTTTTCAGTTTTAATATTATTTTTCATATGAGTCATAGCCCATGTTGATTTTCCTGATCCCATTATAGAATCAATAACTTTAATAGCCATAATTAAAAACCTCCTTACATTTAAATTATTTTTTAATAATCATCAATGATATACGTTATAATATTTTCCTATAAAATACATATTTAGTCAAAATACGTAACATTAGTATTTTTTTTTCTTTTCTTTTCAGTTATCAGTATACCTAAATTCTTTTCAGCCAATTTTTTAGATTTTTTTAAATACCTATAGAAAATTTATATTTGATCGAGTGAAAGGACAATACCTGGTCTACTAAAAACAAGGTTCTAGAAAAAAAGTATAAGATTTAAGATAGTTCAGGAATATTAAAGGAAGAAATTTAACAAATAAAATAGATCCCATATTTGAAAAATCTTATAGATAACCACACTAAAATTTAGCTTATAAAATCTTGCTTCTAGCACTAAATTTAATGTATTACCACTAAGAAAAATCTTACAAAATTTTGTAGAAATTTATGGGATATTACAATAAAAATAATCATCACTAAAGACTACTTTTGTAAAAAAAGAACCGTATACAGATTTTACTTAAATACATACTACCTTAATATACAAAAATAATGTTTTCTACTTAAAGGCGCCAGCGTCGTTATCATATAAAAATAACTATATATATATTAACTTCCTCTTATTTATCTAGAGTCAGCTAAAAGATAAAATAATAAAAAAATTGCTTTCTCAAACCAATAAAAGTATACTTTTATTAGCTATTTTCTAATTTTTACTTTATTAAAATTTAATTTTGAATAAAAATTAACAAATTATTTTTATAAAATGAGATGGCACAGTTTTAATTAATAATTTTTTCCTGGCGTCTCATAATACTGTATAGAAATTTATATAGTCGACAGTGATGGATAATTACAGAAGTATCAAGAGGACATAGAAAATTACGATAATAATCTAAATATAACAAGGATTGTAATTTAAATAAAAAAGGAGGAATAAATGTCTAAATCAGATAAAGAATATCTTTTAATTAAGGGGGATATTTCCGGAATACAGAAGTTTATCTTTAATGTGTACAGTAAGGGAGCTGCTAAAAGCCTCAGAGGTAAATCAGCCTATATAAATTTTCTAACTCTGGTATGCGTACATAAAATATTAGATGAGCTTGAGATAGAGAAAGATTCTATTATCTATCAAGGGGGAGGGAATTTCTATTTACAGGTACTAAATAAAGAAAATATAACTTCTAAATTAGCAGACATAAGAACAAAAATATTAAATAATTTAAAGGAAAATTTTGAAGGGGATATCTACCTGGCCCTAGATTGGATAGAGGTAAGTAGGAAAGAGTTGAATGAGAATATCGGAAACTCCTGGAGAAGTATAAATGAAAAAGTGAGAAAAATGGGACAGTCAAAATGGAAGGAGTTAATAGAAGTTGATGAATCGATTTTTAACGATTTCTTCTATATTGGGGATCCAAATAAAGAGAATGAAATTTGCCCGGTATGTAAGGGGAACTTTAAAGGTAAAGAGGACAGAGTGGAAATTAAAGAGGATGAATACATCTGCAGACAATGTCATATTTTTCAGAATATAGCTTCAGAAATCAGGGATGCTGAATACCTATGTATACAAAAGTGGAATGGTGTAAAGAGAACAGAAAAGGAATTTAGAATTTTAGATTATACAATTAAACTTTCTAAGGAAAAGGTTCTTACTAACGAGTGTATAGCCGTATATAAATTTAATGATAGAGGATTGGAAAATAACCTCTACTTTCCTACCCATACGCCAGAAGGTGATTTTGACGGGATGGCAGAGAGAAGCCTTGGAGCGGATAAGCTGGGAATATTAAAATTAGATGTAGACAACCTAGGGAAGGTATTCACTGAAAAAAAATCCTCCATAGAGTTTAAAAAGGTGAGCGGACAGTTTAAAAAGTTTTTTGAAGGAAGGCTAAATGAGCTTGCCCATGGGGATGATTATAAAGACAATATCTATATAATCTATTCTGGAGGAGACGATACCTTTATAGTTGGAAGCTATGATAAGATCTTAACTTTTACCCGGATGTTGAAGAAGGAATTTGATAAAGAGTTCAACACGGATGGCAAAGAGAAAGTTACTTTTTCGGCTGGGTTACTGATAGTTGATATGAAGCAGGGGGTAAAGTCATTTGCCGAGAAGGTAGAGGAGTACCTGGAAAGAGCCAAAGACAATGGTAAGGATGCTGTTGTAATCTTTGGGGAGGTCTTCAGCTGGGACGAGTATGGAAAACTCCTAGAACTCAAGGAAAGTATAAAGAAAATTGTAGAAGTAGAAGGGAGTAAGTCAATTCTAAGTAAAATTATGGATAGTACAAAGGGCTTCCTAAGTGCTACAAGAACAAAGAACTTTAACGAGAGAAAAAAGAGAGTGTGGAGGCTGTCCTATTACCTGAGAAACCGTATCGAAGCAAAGGATGAGGTAGAAGGGCTTATAAAAATATATGAAGATCTGGCACTTAACAGGGCAAAGAAAGATTACACCAATGGAAGTATAATACCGGTTGCCACAAGGATTGCAGAGTTTGAAACCAGAAAGGGGAGGTAGAATGTATAATAAAGAATTATTAGAGCATATAAAAAAAGATGTTATAGGTGATGCAAAAAGTGATGATGAATATAACAGGTACATAAATAATATTAAAAAATATACTAAAAATGTTAAACCAAGCAGATATAATACGAACAAAGGTATTTCAACTTCTCAGATTAGAACTATTTTCGGGGAATTAAAAAAAATAAATAAAAGCGGGAATATAAGAGAACTTCAAAAACTAAGGATGAAGCTGGCTTATACAGGAGGAAGAGGAAATAGGGATTTAAAAGATTTTACTGAAACTTTAGAAGATATCATTGTGGAAACTAAAAATAAAGACGGAATTAACAGGCTTTATGAGTTTGTCGAGGGAGTAGTCTGCTACTTGAAATTCTATGGAGACAAAAATTAATAGGGGGAGACAAATGAAATTAGAAGCTAAATACATAATAAATGGACGAATAGAAGCTCTTACAGGGCTCCATATAGGGGGGAGCACAACAGGACTGGAAATAGGGGGACTTGATAACTCTGTTATAAAGGATGCCATGGGAGTACCATATATTCCTGGGAGTTCGCTAAAAGGTAAACTTAGAAGCATACTAGAAAAATCATTTAGAGATGAAAAAACCATAGAGCATCCAAGAAACGGACTGCATATCAAAGGAGATATTGCTACGATTTTTGGTGCAGCAGATCATAAAAATGATACCCATAGAACCTTGACCAGATTTTTTGCAAGAGATGCATATATGAATAAAGGTGTAGCAGAAAAAATGGAACATAAAGCAGGTGATTTTGAGGAATTAGAATTTGATTATACCGAAAGTAAGATGGAAAATGTGATCAATAGGATAAAAGGGAATTCTGATAATTTGAGAACTCTTGAGAGGGTTCCAGCAGGTGCCGAGTTTGATTTTCAGTTTGTTGTAGATCAGTATGAGGATGACGGGACAGACCTGTTAGATAAAATTTTTATAGGGATGGCTATACTGGAAGATGACTATATAGGTGGCAGTGGATCCAGAGGATACGGGCAGATAAAGTTCCAAATTGATAGTGTTATCAGGAAAACTATAGATGATTATACTAAAGGCAGCGAAGGAGTCCCTCACACAGGTTGGGATGAAGAGGAGAGCAGAATAAAAGAAAAGATAGATAAGTTCGTTAAAGTTGGAGGGTAGCATGAATATAATTGAAATACAGCTGCCTGATAGAGCCAGGTTTGCTATGAATGACAATATAATCCATTCAGACACACTCTTTTCTGCTATGGTCAACTGTTATATAAAGTTGTACGGTAATGAGAATGTAGAAAAATTTATAGAAACTATAAGGGTATCTTCTGTCTTTATGGGTTTAGACCTGGGAGAGGAAAGGCTATACTTTCTGCCAAAACCTGCTATTGAACCCTTGTATTTAGAGTCTAGCGACAGGGATAAAGTAAAAAAGTGGAAAAAAATAAAATTTTTATCAAAGGAGATCTTTGAAAAACTGCTTGCCGGAGAGCTTACAAATGACTATGAAAAATGGAATGACATTGCTCTTACCAGGAAGGAGTATGATAAATTAAAAGTGTCCTCATTGTTTGGAGATGATTTCAAAAAAATAAATTATGTCAATAAATATGTGGAAGCCAAAAATACCCTGAATAGATACAGCGGAAAATCAGAAAATCTTTTCTTCACAGAAGTAGTTGAGTTCCAATCTCTTGGAAAGATTACACCATTTTTCTATTTCTTTATAGAAGAGGTATCCAGTGAAATTATGACCTCTTTGAGACTTATGGCAGATGAAGGGTTAGGAGGGAAGAGAAGCACAGGAAAAGGTATCTTAAAAAGTGTAAAGAAAGCAGAACTAAATCTAGAAATAAATTATGAAAAATATATCAGTCTTTCACTCACCTTTCCAAAGGATATAAAAGAAGCCAGAAGTGCGGAAAACTATGATTTTGTAAAACGTGGAGGGTTTGTTTACTATGGCGGAGGAACCGGATGGAGAAAGAAAAGGATTAGAATGTATGATATAGGTTCTGTATTTTCAGAAAAAGTAGAGGGGCAAAATGTAGAATCGGTAATCAATATTAATGGTGACGGTGAAAAAAAGATATACCACTATGGGAAGCCTTTTATGATAGGGGGTAGAGATAATGGCTAGGTATGAACTCGAGGTAAAGAGTCCTATACATATAGGTAATGGGGAAACATGGAATAGTTTTAGTGATTATATCTTTTTAAAAAATAAACTGTACCTGTTGAACAGTGAAAAAATATTTGAATACTTAATGGACTATGAAAGACCAAAACAAAAGAGGATGAGTTCTTTTGAAGCTCTTGCTGAGGCTCACGCTATTCCTATTGAAGAGTACCTGAATATTATAAGAAACACTGGAAATAAAAAGGGTAACATAAAATCTATAATTGAAAATTATTTTAATGAGAAAAATATATCAAAAGATATACTTTCAAATGGCTTTGTAAAAAAGTATGTAAAACAAGTCATTAAGGTAAATAGCGATATAAAAAATAGCAATATAGGCCAAAGCATAAAAAGCGCTAACAAAAGCTATATTCCCGGAAGTTCTATAAAGGGAGCCATAAGAACAGCTATGATACACAGGGAGAATATCGGTAAAAATAAAATAGACAAAGATATCTTCGGAAAGGTTATATCTGAAAATAAATTGAAATACTTACTGGTAGGTGACTCCTCATTCATAGAATCCGATAAGATTTCCATAGAAAAGACAAGTGTAACGCACATACATAAAGTATCTACAAGTATTCTACCTGTAGTATGCGAGTGTATAAACAATGGAAAAACTATCTTCAGGGTAAGGACTAAGGGAGTCAACTGTGAATTTGATTATTTAAATGAAGGAAATGAGAACGCTTTATTAAGCCTAGTAGGAGAGTTTTATAAAAAAAGACTGGAAGATGAAATAGGCATACTGGAAAAATCTGTAATAAAGAAAGACCTGGGAGGTGTCCTGGTTAAGTATAGAACTCTGTTAAATAACCTCAAGGAAGGTGAGTATTTAATACGTCTGGGAGCCAATAAAACATTTTATGACCAGAGTATAGCAGATTTGATCTCTGATGCAGAGTTTAATAGATTAGATGTTGGAAATAGAGATAGATTCCCGTTGACAAGAAATTTCATTCTGGATAAAAATAGCAAGATAGTAAATACCTGTGGATGGGGAATAATTAGGAGGATAAAAGATTAGATGAAAAAATTGATAATAATACTAATGTTAATGATTAGTTCTTTTACACTGCTGGCCAGTGAAGCAACACTTGAAGTAGATATCATGGAGCTCAGAGGAAGGATAAAGAAAGTAGAAAACAATCTAGTAGACTTAGAAGTACAAAAAAAGTTATTGGAGATTGAAAAAGAGAGGTTAGCAGGCGAATTAAACAATAGAATAGATTTGACTCTTAAAAATGGACTTCTTACTAAGAGAATAAAAGTAGAAAAAGATCTAAAAGATAAGGTAGATAAGAATGAAGAAGGAGTAAGGGACTGGAAACATTGGAAAAATGTAGTTTTAGGAATAGGAGGTTCTTCAATAATAGCTCTAATAATTTTCTATCTTTTTCTTATTTTTAAAAAAATTCCATCTGAAGTTGGTAATAAAATTAATTCAAGTATCCAAAATGAGATAAAAAAAAAATCTAAAGATATCGCGAATGTATTATTAACTGAATTCAGGGAACAAACTTTATTAGAGACAAGCCTGAAAATAGATAAAAAAATTATAGTCGCTTATAAAGATGAAAGAGACAATAAATTTATTAGGAAACTTTTAACAAGTCCAAAGTATGGATTTAAAAATGTCAATTTTATAAAATTTAATGAGGCAATTCCAGAAGAAACTAATCTATTAATTCTCAATAATATTAATTTAGAGTACGCTGAGAACAGCTTGGCAGACTGGATCAAATCTATTAATAAAAATGCGACTGCTTACTTAAATTTTGTTACATGTCAAAATAGATCTAAATTAAAAGAGTTGATTTCTGATGAAAAGATTAATACAAAAGTTAATTTTAGCAATTCGAATATTACACTTTATAACCAAATTATGAGTAGCTTGAAGTATCAAGATTTAATATCTAAAAATTAGTATAATTTCTTTCGACCTTAGGTGATGTAAAAACCTTAAAGCTGGCTAAATTATCTTTAAAGTATTGGTAATTATTAATCCACTAAAATTAAGGATTGTAATACTACCTTTGAGTTTTCAGAAGGATCTGTGAAGCCTGATTATAAATCCAACATAACAAGGATTAAAACTTACAAGCTTCAACTAATGCCTTTGCTAATGTGTGATTAGAATCCAATAGAATAAGGATTAAAATCCACTTCTACTCCCTACTACATAAGTTACGATTTCAATTAGAATCCAACATAACAAGGATTGTAACTTTTGTTCGTTCCAGTAGTTAGGTGATAACATTATTAATTATAATCCAGCATAATAAGGATTAAAACAGTTGTGCACCTTTGTTGATTGCATCAACTAATGCATTTGATTGAGCTAATTAGAATCCATCATAACAAGGATAAAGTTTGTCACTTGAACTGACAAACTAAATAAAATCCAATACAACAAGGAGAAAAAATGAATATAAGAATGTGTAAGATAGAATTTGAAACAGATATAGAGATAAAAAAGGAAGACCTAAAAAAGATAAGGGGATACCTAGGAAATACCTTTAGAGAAAAAACACTTCTCCATAATCATAATGAAAACGGAGTAGTATATAGCTACCCTTTAATTCAATATAAATTTATAGATAGTAAGTTTTCAATAATAGGTATAAATGATGGAGTCGACACTCTTATGAGTATAGTTTCAAAGATCAATGTTTTCGAGCTTGACTATAAGTCTGTAAAGGTAATCAAAAAAAATATTGAGGTTTGGGAGGATGAGGTAAAGGTCGGTAAATCATTTAAGATATATAGGTTCAAGACCCCTTATTTCGCATTAAATCAGAAAAATTTTAAAAGCTATAAGGAGTTAAAAACACTGGAAGAGAAAAAAAGCTTTCTGGATAGAATAATGGTAGGAAATATCCTTTCATTTTTGAAAGGGATAGGAATATGGTGCGAAGACAAAATCAGTGTAGATTTATTTCTAGATAATGTTAAACTTTTGGAATTTAAAAATCAGAAGGTGTTGGGAATTAGAGGAGAGTTTGCCAGCAACATCTCTCTCCCAAAATATATAGGGTTGGGTAAGAGTACAGCTTTAGGTAATGGAGTAATTACAAGGAATGGAAAGTAAGTCTCTGTCGACTCCTAATAGCGTAAGAATAACTGTGGTTCGACAGATTCTCTCTATGCATTATGGATAGTTAGTTTTATAAAAAATAATTAGAAATTTTTACTTGATTAAGAGAGAAAAATTATTATAGAATAAGAGGCCTAAATTAAAATTCAATACAATAAGGATTGCAACTTAACTACTCCACTTGTTGAATAATCGTTGTTAATGAATTAGAATCCAATACAACAAGGACTAAAACTAATCTCCTTAGAGGTCAAATGCTGCATCAAACAAATAGATTGGAATCCAGAATAATAAGGATTATTATATTCTTCTAATATTGTCTTCAGAATATCTCTTGTATGATTAGAATCCAATATAATAAGGATTGTTACAATTTATTTTTAAGTTCACTGTGAATTACTGAGAATATTAAAATCCAGTAGAATATGGATTGTAACAAATGAGGATGAAGGATCTCTTTTATCTTATATCCAATTAGAATCCATCATAAGAAGGTTTGTAATGTGTAGTGATTATCCATTATGTCACCTATTAATATTATTAGCATCTAACATAACAAGGATTGAATATCTTTTACATTCGATAAAGTTGTCGATTCTGCAAGAATTAGAATCCAGTAGAACAAGGATTGTAACGTTTTAAAGTTTCCAGCAGTTCCTAGCATAGCTATTCAATTAGAATCCAGCATAATAAGGATTATAGCTTAGGAGCGGTATTTGGAACGTAAGGGACAGCTAAAGAATCCAACACAATAAGGATTGAAACATGTGAGCAAAACTCGGGAACATATAATCAAACCTTGATTAGAATCCAAAATAATAAGGATTGGAAATTAAATCTAAATAAAGTTCTCTCTATTTTGCAGTTATTAGAATCCAATAGAACAGGGATTGTAACATATTTCGCGTTGTGTCATTTTCAAATTGCAATAAAATTAAATTCCAACATAATAAGGATTGTAATAGGATTATAGAAGCGTTAGCCTGTACAGTTTTTAGATTAAAATCCAATATAATAAGGATTGTAATAACACTCCATACACATTATTCCGATAAAAATGCTCCATTAGAATCCAATAGAACAAGGATTGAAACATTTGTCTTTGTGGATGTTTTTTAGCATTATTTTCATATTGAAATCCAATACAATAAGGGTTGTAACATGAATTTTTGAGGGATTATGTATTTTCCGCTTTTGATTATAATCCAATACAATAAGGATTAAAATACAGGCTTGTATTCAAAGTTTCCGCCTAGAGCGTTTATTAGAATCCAATATAATAAGGGTTATAACGCTGTATGCATACCATATAAAAAAATCAAATCGTCCTGAATTAGAATCCAATAAAGCAAGGATTAAAACAAGAATAAAGTTTGTCAGTTTAGCTGACAAGCTAAAGAGAATTAAGTCTGATAAAGGTTGGGCTTTAGATTATAGAGTGATTTTAAGGAAAATAAAGTAAGATTTTCTCTGTCGACTTATAATAACGTAAAAAGTACTGTACTTCGACAGATCCTCTCCATGCATCATGGATACTTAGTTTTATAAAGAATAATGAGAAGTTTTTACTTGATTAAGAGAGAAAATTTGTTATAGAATAAGAGGTCGACAAAAATGATATTTTAAAGATAGAATTTAAAGGAGAAAGATATATACCTAATTAGAATCCAATAAAATAAGGATTGTAACACTTTAATTTAGTGCCTAGAACGATTGATTCTAAAGAATTAGAATCCAATAAAATAAGGATTGTAACCCCGAATTCACTACTTATTATATTGTGTTCATTTTCTAATTAGAATCCAATAAAATAAGGATTGTAACGAGGACGCTATATTTGAGAGTCACGTTGATATGTAATTAGAATCCAATAAAATAAGGATTGTAAAGCTGTATTGTATATCTTCCGCTATCTTTACTACTTTAATTAGAATCCAATAAAATAAGGATTGTAAAAGGAGTGGCTAGAACTCATAGGCAGAAATGTTGGTAATTAGAATCCAATAAAATAAGGATTGTAAATAATAGAAGAAAGTTCCCCTGTTTGTACTTTAGGAAATTAGAATCCAATAAAATAAGGATTGTAATCCAACTTTTGTATTATGATTTTCACACCTAAACCCCATTAGAATCCAATAAAATAAGGATTGTAATTTTTTCAGATCTAATTTTATCATGTTTTTGTCAATCATTAGAATCCAATAAAATAAGGATTGTAATTCATAAATTTCTACACCATTTTTATCTTTTAATCCTATTAAAATCCAAGATAACAAGGATTGCAACTTTATTGGGTAATATTTTGGTAATTTTCTCCTAGACATTAGAATCCAAAATAATAAGGATTAAAAAAAAATAAAGTTATAAAAGGCCTCTACCTTCAATCATCGAAACTGTATAACTATATATAATTTTAAATATTATCTAGAAATCTTCTTCGCTGGCGACGTAATATTATGTAGTCTGTTATTAAGAAAATACCTAACAAAAATTATCCTCTCAAAATGGGAGGATATAAAATAATTAAAATATGATGCCTTACCTTTTTTACGCCAACGCTGGCGTCGAAGATATTACAACATTTTTAACTCGGGTGGCTAACGCTCTACCCTTAGAAAAATATAGCTTTGATCAATTTTGACCTTGTTTTTAGTACAAATATGTCACAAAATAAAAAAAAGAGAGGTTTCCCTCTCTTCCTGTGTGCCATCTATGTGCCTAAATCTTGGTTACAATAAATTAAAATAAGTTACAATAAATTAAAGTTAAACTGTTTACCTCAACAAAATCAATACATTAAATGACAATAAATTATAATAGAATATCAGTTAAATTATTCCCACTCGATAGTTGCAGGTGGTTTAGAAGAAATATCATAGGTTAATCTATTAATTCCCTTAACTTCATTTATGATCCTATTAGATACCTTTCCTAAGAATTCATATGGAAGGTGTGACCATGTAGCAGTCATAAAGTCTATTGTATCTGCTGATCTTAATACTGCTGTATATTCATAGGTTCTTTCGTCTCCCATTACTCCTACAGATTTTACAGGTAATAATACCACAAATGCTTGACTTACTTTTTGATATAAATTAGCAGCTCTTAATTCTGAGATAAAGATATCATCTGCTTCTCTTAAGATATCTGCTTTTTCTTTATCTATAGCTCCTATGATTCTTATTCCTAATCCAGGACCTGGGAATGGATGTCTATCGATCATATGATCAGGGATCCCCAATTCTCTCCCAACTTTCCTTACTTCATCTTTAAATAATTCTCTAAGCGGTTCTAATAATTTGAAATCCATCTCTTCTGGTAATCCACCTACATTATGGTGAGATTTAATTGTAGCAGATGGTCCCTTTACAGATTGAGATTCGATAACATCTGGATATATAGTACCTTGAGCTAAGAACTCAGCATCTTTCATTTTTTGTTTTTGTTCATCGAAAATTGCGATAAATTCATGACCAATTATCTTTCTCTTAGTCTCAGGATCTGAAACGTCCTTTAATTTACTTAAAAATCTTTCTTCTGCTTCTACACACTCTATATTCATTTTGTAATGTTCTCCATAAGTTTTCATTACTTTTTTAGCTTCATTTTTTCTCATAAGACCTGTATCTACGAAGAAACAACTAAGTTGATCTCCAATAGCTTTGTGAATAAGTACTGCAGCCACTGATGAATCTACTCCACCAGATAAAGCTAAGATTACTTTTTTGTCTCCTACAGTTTTCCTTATTTCTTTTACAGTTTCCTCAATATAGTTACCCATTGACCAATTTTTTTCACATTTACAGACTTCTAATACAAAGTTTCCTAACATCTTCGTTCCTTCAGCTGAATGAGTTACTTCAGGATGAAATTGTACGTTATAGATATTTTTTTCAGCATTATACAAAGTAGCTGTAGAAGAATCTGTATGAGCTAATTTTTCAAATCCCGGAGCTATCTTTGTAACATGATCTCCATGTGACATCCATACTTCAGTTTCTTTTGATACTCCTTTAAAGAAAGGATTTTCTGTTCCGTCAATAATTACTTTTGCTTTTCCAAACTCTTGTTTATCTGCTCTAGCTACTTCTCCACCTAATAAATGTTGAGTAAGTTGCATTCCATAACAAATTCCAAGGATAGGAATATTAAGATCAAAGATTGCTTTATCTACTGTAGGAGCTCCCTCTAAATATACAGATGCAGGACCTCCAGACATAATTATTCCCTTAGGATTTCTAGCTTTTATTTTTTCTAAATCTTCATAATAAGGAACGACTTCGGCATAAATACCCATTTCCCTTACTCTTCTTGCAATCAATTGGTTATATTGAGAACCAAAATCTAAAATAACTATACTATTCTGTTTCATTTCATCCTCCTATAATAAAAAAACTCCATATAAATAAGGTCTCTGTATCTACAGTAAACCTATCCAAAATGGAGTCTATACTTTTAAAGTTTAGACTTTGGGCTAGAATTCACTCATAGATACTAATTTAAGGTTAGTCGTAGATACACCGGACCAAATTACCGATTTATATGAGTTATATTAACAACAATTTTAAAAAATATTACCATATATTTTATTATATGTCAATCTATTAAGAGAATTTTAATAGATATATAGTTATCTTTCTATCCCATCTCTAGCCATAACTCCACAGTCATAATAATGTTTTATTTCTTTCATCTCTGTTACTAGATCAGCATGTTCTATAACTTCTTTAGGAGCATATCTTCCAGTTAATATCAATTCTGTTTCCTCTGGCTTAATTTTCATTAAATGCAAGATCTCATCTTTAGTTATCAACTTAAAATATACAGATACACAGATTTCATCTAAGACAATTAAGTCATATTTTTTACTGAGTAAGACTTCTTTTACCCTCTCATACCCTTCTTTTGCTTTAGTTCGATCTAAATCAGTTACATGTTCAGGCGATATAATACAGTTTTCTGTCCCGAATCTTTCTACTAACACACCTAGTTTTTCTAGTGTATTTAATTCTCCATACTTTTGGCCCTTCATAAATTGTCCCATATAAACTTTTAATCCATTTCCTAATGCTCTTACAATAAGACCTATACTTGCTGTTGTTTTTCCTTTTCCATTACCTGTATATACGTGTACATATCCCTTCATTTTTACTCTCCTCCCTTTAAATATTCTATTATTTCTTTAATTATTTCTTCTGAAGGTAGTCCTGAACTTTGTAATGCTTCCTCTAAACTCACTTTTTTAGAAAATAGACATGAATTACATTTTAATCCAAAATTTTCACAAATTTTAATAGCAAAGGGGTAGTCTTTAAAAAGTTTTTGAACATTCATTTTTAAAAATATATCTTTTTTTAACATAATCTTCCTCCTAGCTTTTTTTATTTTCTATAAAATTTCCATAACTAATTTTTCACCAAAAATTTTATCAGTGAATTTAACATACCAAGCTGCTGATTTTACCTGTACTACATATGACAGTGCTATTATTAAAGCAATATCAGCTCCCTCTTTACCGAATACTGACATGGCAATAGCTAGGGCAATAGAAAGATTTCTCATAACAGTTCCATATACCAGTGCAATAGCATCTTCCCTACTTAAAAACATTTTTCCAATATAAGTACTAATTATATAATTTATTGTGTAAAGTAATAATATTGGTATAAAACTCTTTAATATTATTGATGGATTTGAAATTATTGTATTTGCTTTAAGTGCCATTGCTACAAAAACTATCCCTAGGACTCCCAGTGTAGAAAGTGAAGGAAACTTCATCTTAATCTCTCTATTAAATTTTTCAATACCATACTTAGATAATAAAATACGCTGTGTAAGATTTCCCATGAACATCGGTAAAAATACTATTAATATTATTTGTTTAAATATACTCATTAGAGGAACACTTACTGTAGCTCCAACCAAGAATTTTATATAAAATGGAGTGGCTATAGATCCTACTATTAAACCTATTACTGTCATCTTAATTGCAGTATGCATATTTCCCTTTGCAAATCCAGTCCAAGATATAGTCATTCCACTTGTAGGAAGTAGTGCTGATAAGAGTATTCCAACTACTAAAAGTGGTTGATCACTAAAAAATAATTTTCCCAGTCCAAGGGCTATAAAGGGTACTACACCAAAATTTAAAATAAGAGCCAATATATTTGCCTTGGCTCCACCTTTTGAAACTAATTCCTCTATTTTTAATGTAACCATCATAGGGTAAACCATTAAAAATGTCAATGGTAGAATAAGAGATTTTAGTGGTGATGGATTAAATAAACTGCCATAGATAACCCCACAAATCATAAATATAGGTATTGCCCATATAAGTTTTTTCTTTAAAATTTCTATTATTTTCCAAATTAAATTCATCATCAATATATCACTTCCAAATGTTTTGATCATCTAAGCATTCATTTAAAAGAAAAAACTGATTTTTATATCAGTTTTTTCTAAAACTACTATATCTATTATTTTTTTATTTATTAAACCTCTATTTTTTTTACAATATTAGAGATTACAGCATTTAAAGATTCATATGCAACGCCTGTTTTTTTAGAAAAAATATACGGCTTTCCCTCGTCTCCAGTTTCAACCATCTCAGGAGTTAATGGTATTTTTCCTAAGAAGTCTACATTCATCTCTTTAGAAACTTTTTCTCCTCCGCCACTTTTAAAGATATCTATTCTTTCATCACAATGAGGGCATACAAATCCACTCATATTTTCTACTACTCCTAAAACTGGCATATTTACCAATTTAGAAAATTTAATAGATTTTCTAGAATCTAAAATAGCTACATTTTGAGGAGTCGTTACTATAACACTTCCATCTACATCTCCTAAAGTTTGAGCAACAGTAAGGGATTCATCTCCACTTCCAGGAGGTAGATCTACCACAAGGTAATCTATATCTCCCCAATTTACATCTCCTAAAAGTTGTTTTATAGCTCCAGTTTTTGCAGGTCCTCTCCAAATAATCGGATCACTGGGATCTTTTAAGTAAAAACTTAGTGAAACTATCTTTAAATTTTCAGTAATTTGTAATGGTTCGTTTAAAGAAGGTAGTGATGTTCCTTCAACCCCTAACATAATTGGGATATTAGGTCCATGTAGATCTGCATCTAAAAGACCAACTTTTTTTCCTGATAATGAGAGACCATAGGCTATATTGGTAGACAAAGTAGACTTACCAACACCTCCCTTTCCACTCATTACAACTATCTTATGCTTAATACCTTTGATGTTTTCCTGTATTTTGGCATCTTCTTCTCTAATTTTTGCTTTCATTTTTGGATCCATTTCCAAAACATCTCCTTTTGTATACTTTAATTATATTTATATTTAACTCTTAAAGTTTTGTGCATATGCACAATTTTAATATACTACTTTTAAAAAGAATTGTCAATAAAATATCGGAGTGAAATAGAGGGTTAGTTTGTAAAATGATCAATTATATGCTAATATAAATGGTAGTTTAAAGTGGAATTCTTCTAATTTAAAGGTCTCTACTTAAGATTAAAAATTTAAATAAAATAAAATATATGGAAGGTGGGTAAATGAAGATAATTTCAATTTTAAATCAAAAAGGTGGAGTCGCTAAGACTACATCTACTCAAAATATAGCCGCTGGTTTACATCGTTTAGGAAAAAAAGTTTTAGCTGTGGATTTTGATCCTCAAGGAAATTTGACTTCTGGCTTTGGTTTAGACAAAAGAAATCTAGATTATACAGTATATGATCTTCTAAAAGCTAAGTCTTTTGGAACAAGTAAATTAAATTTTAATGATGTAGTTGTAGAAACTTCATTCGCCGATATCCTTCCAACTAATATAAAGATGTCAAAGGTTAATTTAGAATTAGGAGGGGTTCCTGGAAAGGAAAGTCTTTTAAAAGAAATTTTAAAAGATGTATATGGATATGATTATGTCCTTATTGACTGTCCACCTAGTTTAGATACCCTTACATTTAATGCACTTATGGCATCCCACGAGGTATATATCCCAGTTCAGACAGAGTTTTATGCATTAGAAGGTATTGTAGAACTTATGGATACAATAGATATAGTTACTCATAGGATGAATGATGATCTTAGAATTGGTGGAGTCTTTGCTACCATGGTAGATTCTAGATCTAAACTGCATATAGAAGTTGTTGGACAATTAAAAGACTTTTTTGGAGATAATATGTTTAAAACTTTAATCAGAAGAAATGTAAAGGTAGCAGAGGCATCTTCCCATGGAATTAGTATCTTCGATTATGCTCCTAGAAGTAATGGATCTAAAGACTATAAGAGTCTTTGTGTTGAAATAATAGAGAGGGAGGAAAATTAATGAGCAGATTGGGAAATAATCCTTTACTTAATAGGGGAGAGAAAAAAGAAATGGCAGATCTTCCTAAGGAAAAAATAGTAAAACAATATGGAAGGATGGTTCATATGCGTCAAGAACTTTTAAATCAAGTTGATTTTGAAGATCTAACCTTTATAAACAGACTTTCTATGGATAACTCTGAATTAAATGAACTTAAAGAAAGTATTAGTTCTATTGGACTCTTAAATATAATATATCTTCAAGAAAAGGAAGAGGGAACATTTAGAATTATTAGTGGTCTTCGAAGGATAAGTGCCATAAGGGAACTTTATATAGAAAAAAAAGAAGTTAAAGCTAAAGATAGGGTAGTGATCTTTGATAAAAATACTCCATATAGTCTTTTAGATACTATCTCTGTGGATGAAAATTTAAAGAGAAAAAATTTAACTCTACTAGAGCAATCCTATAAATTTAATAAGGAAGCCGCTAGAAAGGATAAATCTATCGAAGATATAATTACTGGATATAATATAAGTAAAAAAACATATTATAGGATAAAAAATGCCATAACTTATCCTATGGAGATCAGAGAGATCATAGAAGTTTTAGGAGCAGATAAGGCAGAACTGTTAAATAAGGTTGTCAATAAGTTGAGAACGGAAAAATCTACATCTGATATTGTAAAAGAATATAAGGATTTTAGTAGAGACGAACTAAGGGACCTACTAAAAACTTTAAATATTTCAGAAAAACCAAAAAAAATATCTATAAAATATACAACTAAAGGATTTAATTTTTCTGTAAAGAGAAAAGTACCTTTAGAAGTTAAGAACTATTTTGAAAAGATAAAAGAGATGATGGAAAAAGAAGATTATACATTTATTAAATAAAGTAGGTGATTAGATGAGTACAATAAAATTTATACCAAGAGATCCTATAAGACCTATCTTTGCAATAAAAATTTCTCCGACACTATCTAAGGTTTTATATACTCTTTCAAGTGAGAAGGAAAAATTAAATCTAATAAAAAACGTCTTAGGGATAAATCCTAAAAGAGTAATAGGGTTAAAAAATGTTTTAGATGAAAATAAAAAGAGTGGAATCATTGTTATAATCTATGACTATATATATGAAAAGATTATGCCGAAATGTGATATACCCTCAGATGACAAAGGATTTTTTAAATTTAAAATATACGATATGGATTTTAATTTAGATATTGATATTGAGGACCTTCTAAAAAGATATAAATAAAAAATTATTTAAAAAAAGTATTCTTATTTGAATACTTTTTTGTTCTTTCATTACATTTTAGTGTTGACATAATATTGAAATTATGTTATAATTTTTAAAATTTATAACAATAATTAATAACTCATATAAACTAGAAATATGGTCTAGTGTCTCTACGGTTAACCTCAAATTAACCTCTATGGGTGGATAGTAAAGGCAGGAGTCTATACTCTTCACACATAGTTTTTTGTAGAAGGTGGACTACGGTCTTTTTTTTATACCTTTTTTTAAGATAATAAAAAGAACACTATTACTATAAAATTTAGTTTTTTATCATTTTAAGTACAATATAATTAGGAGGTTTATCTATGCTAAATGGAAAAATAATTAAAGAGGCTATTACATTTGATGATGTATTATTAGTACCACAAAAATCGGATGTCCTACCCCATGAAATATCATTAAAAACAAATTTAACTAAAAAAATTACCCTAAATATACCTTTTTTGAGTGCTGCTATGGATACTGTTACAGAATCTAAGATGGCAATTTCCATGGCACGTCAAGGTGGTTTAGGATTTATACATAAAAATATGTCCATTGAAGATCAAGCAGCTGAGATAGATAAAGTTAAGAGAAATGAATCTGGTATGATTACAAATCCTATCATCCTACATAGGAATTCTATCTTAGCTGATGCAGATAAGATTATGTCTACCTATAGAGTTTCTGGTTTACCTATTGTAGAAGATGACGGAACATTAGTAGGAATTATTACAAACAGAGACTTGAAATATAGAAAAGATCTTAGTCAAAGAGTAGAGGAGATAATGACCTCTAAGAACCTTATAACAGGATCTATTGGAACTACTTTAGATGAAGCTAAGGAAATTTTGTTAGAAAATAGAATTGAAAAGTTACCTATTGTAGATGAAAATAATAAGTTAAAGGGACTTATAACAATAAAAGATATCGATAATTTAGAGGAATATCCAAATGCTTGTAAGGATAAGGAAGGAAGACTAAGAGTTGGAGGAGCAGTAGGAATTGGAGCCGACACTATAGAAAGAGTAAGTGCATTAGTAGAAGCTGGAGTTGATATTATAACTGTAGACTCAGCTCATGGTCACTCCCAAGGTGTACTTAATATGATAAAAACTATTAGAGCTAAATTTCCTGAATTAGATATTATTGGAGGAAATATAGTGACAGCTCAGGCTGCCATTGATTTAGTAGAAGCTGGAGCTACTGCTGTAAAAGTAGGAGTGGGGCCTGGTTCTATTTGTACTACTCGTGTTGTGGCTGGAGTAGGTGTTCCTCAATTAACTGCAGTTAATGATGTATATGAAGTTTGTAAAAACTTGGAAGTTGGAGTTATTGCTGATGGTGGAATAAAATTATCTGGAGATATTGTTAAAGCTCTAGCTACTGGAGCAGACTGTGTTATGGTAGGAGGATTACTTGCTGGAACTGAAGAAGCTCCTGGGGAAGAGATTATATATAATGGTAGAAAATATAAAGTATATGTAGGGATGGGATCTATGGCCGCTATGAAGAGAGGGTCTGGAGATAGATATTTTCAAGGAGAAGCTAAAAAATTAGTTCCTGAAGGTATAGAAGGAAGGGTAGCTTTTAAGGGATCATTGTCTGATGTTATCTTTCAACTTTGTGGCGGTGTTAGAGCTGGAATGGGTTATTGTGGGACTCCTACAATAGAAGTTTTAAAAAGGGATGGAAAGTTTGTTAAAATAACAGGATCAGGATTAAAAGAATCACATCCACACGATATAAATATTACAAAGGAAGCCCCTAATTATACAACATAGGATAAATAATTCCAAGATTGATATATTTTTACAGTGATTTTTAGATAAATAAGGCCCACTATGGCTCTCTTAAGGTTCATAGTGAGCCTTTCGTTTTTTCCACTTTTCTTTGAAAGTAGATATTTTAATTTTTATTATTATTTATAGTTTTTTATAGATAAATATTCAGCCTGAATAAAAAATGAAAATTTGAAAATATTAAAAAGTAATGATATTATTAATATATAAATTAATAATAACTATAAAATAGAGGGGAACTAAATGAAAATTCAAAAAAGTAAAAGAATGAGAGAAGTGGTATATGATCAATTAAAAGAATTAATTATAGATGGTACATTACAACCAGGAAATAGAATAATAGAAACTGATTATGCAGAAAAATTTCAAATAAGTAGAACACCAATAAGAGAAGCTATTAGGATGCTAGAATTAGAAGGTCTTGTAGAATCTCAATCAAAGGGTGGAGTCACTGTAACTGGAATACATAAAACTGATATAGATGAGATCTATAAGATAAGAATTGCACTAGAAGAAATAATTCTTAGGGAAGTTATATTACAAGCAAACTCTGATGATGTTCAAAAATTAGATAACCTTATGGAGGAAACTCAAAACATTTTAAATGATAGAGATAAAATAGATGATGTATTTAAACTTTATTCCTCATTTAATGATATTTTATATGAAATAGCAAAATTAAATAGAGTTACAGAGATGATAAAAAATTTAAATCTTTATATGAAAAGGTTTAGAAGGATGTCTATAGATAGTGGAAAAAGAAAAGACCTTGCATTTTCTGACCATAAAGCCATTATAAAAGCAATAAAAGAAAAAGATACTAAAGAAGCTTTAAAAATTAATAAAATCCATCTAGAAGAATCTAGAGATTTTATTATTAATAATTTTTAAATATTACAAGAAAAAATAAAAACTTTAAAATGTTGTCTGTTAACTCTATGATAATATTTTAAAGTTTTTTTTATTAATGAAGTTTTTGTTAAAAATAGTTTAATATTGAGATATTAAAGAATATAACAAAACAAAAGTTTGACAAGATTTGTTTTGTTAAGTATAATTATATCGAAACAAAATTCTGTATACAATATACGGCATACTATATTGTTAAAAGAGTTTTGAAAATCAGATCAAAGTTTAAATGGAACTTTAAACCATAATATCAGATTCAAAACATCTTAGGATCTGTGGTAACTCTAGAAATTATAGATAAAAAATTATTTAATCTAAAATTAAGAGTAAATAATGGAATTTAAATTTAAATTTAAATTTAAATGTAATTATTTAGGAGGAAAAAATGTCAACAGCAGTATTAAGTTCAAAAAAGTCAAAATCAGGAATTCAGGTATTTGGAATGTCAATCCAATTATTCTTACTTCCATTAGTAGCGGTATTATTAGTTCACTTTACAGATTCATTACCGAAAGGTTTAGCAGGAGCATTAGTATTTTCATTAGTATTTGGAGCTGTATTCGGTGAGATTGGAGACAGATTACCAATATTCAAAGAGTATATCGGTGGAGCACCAGTTATGATCTTTTTAGCAGCAGCGTTTTTTGTATATCAAGGTTGGTTTACAGAAAGAGAGATCGAGGTAGTAACTCATTTTATGAAGAAGACAAAGTTCTTAACTCTATACATCATTGTTTTAATGACTGGGTCAATATTTGCAGTTAATAGAAAATTATTAATAAAATCCTTAGTAGGTTATCTACCAACTATCTTAGTAGCAGTTGTAGGAGCATCGATTATGGGAGTCTTAGGTGGATTTATTTTTGGAATCTCTCCAAAGAACATAATGATGTTATATGTACTACCTACAATGGGTGGAGGAAATGGAGCAGGAGCAGTACCATTAGCTGAAATCTATGAGCAGGCTACAGGAAAATCTAAGGAAGCTTATTATTCATATGCAATCGCAGTACTAACAATTGCTAATATCTGGGCTATCGTAGTAGCTGCAGTTTTAAATAAGCTAGGTAAAAAGTATCCAGGATTAACAGGTGAAGGGGAACTTGTAAGAAAAGGAAATCTTCAGTTAGAAGAGGATGAAAAAGTAGAGGTGACTCCAAGAGATATGGCAGTAGGTCTTCTAATTGGTCTTACAGCTTATACATTAGGTACTTTCTTAAACAAGAATGTTGGTATCCTATCTGGAATACATACATATGCATTAACAGTATTACTTCTAGTAGCGTTTAATGGATTTGGAATTATTCCACTTTCTATAAAGCAAGGAGCAGGAAAATTCCAAAAATTCTTCTCTAAACAACTTACTTGGGTTCTTATGGTAGGAGTAGGGGTAGCTTATACAGACCTTGGAGAAATCATAGCAGCTATAACACCAGCAAACTTAATTATCGCATTAATGATTGTTATAGGAGCTACTCTAGGAGCAGGACTTATGGGTCATTTAGTAGGATTTTATGCAATAGAGTCTTCTATCACAGCAGGACTGTGTATGGCAAATAGAGGGGGATCTGGAGATATAGAGGTATTAGGAGCATCAAAGAGAATGAACCTAATCTCATACGCACAGATTTCATCAAGACTTGGTGGAGGAATTATCCTTATAATTGCTTCGATAGTATTTCAAATATTAGCTAAAGGTTAATTATATTTAAGTAGTTATGAAAGCCAAGAATTTTTTTCTTGGCTTTTATTTATAAAAAAAGAAAGATTATTAAAAGATATGTATTTTTATCAAACAAAAAACTATAAAAAAAGTATTGACAAAGAAAAGTTAAATGGTTATAATTAAGCATATTTAAATACTGTATACAATATACAATACACAATACACAATATAATTATATAAAACATGATTTGCATATACTATATATATAGGAGGAAGACTTTTGAAAAGGTTAAAAATAACAGAGACAGCACTGAGGGATGGTCATCAATCTCTAATTGCAACCAGACTAAAAACTGATGAAATATTACCAATACTTGAAAAAATGGATTGTGTTGGATATCATTCTTTAGAAGTATGGGGTGGTGCAACATTTGACGCTTGTATAAGATTTCTAAATGAAGATCCGTGGGAAAGACTGAGAGAGATAAGAAAAAGGGTTAAAAATACAAAATTACAGATGCTTTTAAGAGGTCAAAATTTACTTGGATATAGACATTATGGTGACGATGTAGTTGAAAAGTTTGTAGAAAAATCTATTGAAAATGGGATAGATATTATAAGGATATTTGATGCTTTAAATGATTACCGAAATATTAAAACCGCTGTAGACGCAACGAAAAAACATGGTGGGCATTGTCAGGTATGTATGGCATATACAACTAGTGAGATCCATACTGTGGATTACTATGTTGAAAAAGCAAAAGAGATAGATGCTATGAAAGCTGATTCTATATGTATAAAAGATATGGCTGGTATTTTGCTTCCAGAAGTTGCTTATGAATTAATCACAAGAATAAAAAAAGTTACATCTATACCTGTTGAACTTCATACACATTGTACATCAGGAATTGCATCTATGTTATATATGAAAGCTATAGAAGCTGGAGTAGATATAATAGATACTGGTATCTCACCATTTTCTGGAGGAACAGCTCAACCTTGTACTGAAGTATTCGCAGAAATATATAAAGGTCATGAAAGAGATCCTAAATTAGACTTAGATCTTTTATCTGAGATAGCTGATTATTTTAAACCAATAAAGGAAAAATATAGAGCAGAAGGACTTTTAAATCCAAAGGTAATGGATATTGAACCCAAAACGATTAAATATCAAGTTCCAGGAGGAATGTTATCAAATCTTTTATCACAACTTGAAGCTCAAGGTGCAGCTGATAAATATGAAGCAGTATTGAATGAAATTCCTAGAGTAAGAAAAGATTTAGGTTTCCCGCCTTTGGTTACCCCTCTATCACAGATGGTTGGAACACAATCAGTATTTAATATCTTGACAGGATCAAGATATAAGGTAGTACCAAAAGAAATAAAGGACTATGTTTTAGGAATGTATGGAAAGGCTCCAGCAGAGTTAAATGAAAAAATAAGAAAAATAATAGTTAAAGATGAACAGCCGATTACTCATAGACCGGCAGATGATATAGAACCAGAATTTGAAAAACTTAGAATGGAAATTGGAGATTTAGCAAAATCAGAAGAAGATGTACTTATGTACGCACTTTTCCCTGAAAATGCTAGAAAATTTTTAGAGAAAAAAGGCAAGCCTCAAGAGACTGAGATTGAGGAATACCATATCAACATAATAGTTTAAGGTGGTGAAAAAAATTGATATTTCAAGCACAAATGACCTTTGCACAGGGGTTACAACTTACAGCAATAGCTATGACAATAGTATTTATTTTATTATTTATAATATCTTTAATATTGGGACTATTTAAATATATCCCTCAAGAAAAAAAGATAGAGGCACCAAAGAGAAAAAGCCCAAAAGTAAAAACAGTAGCAACACCAGCAGGTGTAAATTGGAATGAGTTAGAAGCTGATGAGGATATGATGGTAGCAGCACTTGTAGCTTCTATGGAAGCAGCAGGAAAAGATAAAGATACTAATTATAAAATAACTAAAATAACAAAATTATAAACGGAGGGTTATTAAAAAATGAAAAAAATATATAAGATAAAAGTAAATAATAAAGCATATGAGGTAGAATTACAGGAGATAAGCTCAGTAGAAGGATCAGTAGAAGCGCCTGCAAGTGTAGGAGCATCAACATCAGCATCAACAACTCCTAAAGTAACTATGGTAGGGGGAGAAAAGATAACAGCTCCAATGCCGGGAACGATAGTAGATGTATTAGTAAATGTAGGAGACAGTGTAGAAAAAGGTCAATTAGTGGCAGTACTTGAAGCTATGAAGATGGAAACAGAAATTTTAGCTCCAGATGCAGGAACGATAACTGAAGTACATGTAACAAAGAGTGCAACGGTAAACTTAGGAGACGCAATAGTATCTTTAGGATAGGAGGGGAAAAATGCTAGAAATTATAATACAATTTATAGAAAGTACAGGACTTTCTCTTTTAAATATACAACAAGTAATAATGATGATGATCGCATGTGTATTTTTATACCTTGCAATAAAAAAAGGTTACGAGCCTTATTTATTAATACCTATAGCATTTGGGATGTTAATGGTTAACCTTCCTGGATCGTCATTAATGGATGAAGGAGGATTATTTTACTACCTATATAAGGGTACAAAACTAGGAATCTATCCACCATTAATTTTTCTATGTGTAGGAGCAGGAACAGATTTTGGACCACTTATAGCTAATCCTAAAAGTTTATTATTAGGAGCAGCAGCACAATTTGGAATATTTTTTGCTTTTTTAGGAGCGATCTATCTTGGATTTTTAGGACCAGAAGCAGCATCAATAGGAATCATCGGTGGAGCAGATGGACCGACAGCGATCTATTTAACTTCAAAATTAGCACCTAAATTATTAGGACCCATAGCATTAGCGGCATATTCATATATGGCACTAGTTCCTATTATTCAGCCGCCAATCATTAGAGCTCTTACTACACCAGAAGAAAGAGAAATAAAGATGGAACAGGCAAGACACGTAAGTAAAAACGAAAAAATAATATTCCCTATAGTCGTAACTATTTTAGTGGTATTATTACTTCCAAGTTCAGCACCTTTAGTAGGTATGCTGATGTTTGGAAACTTAATTAAAGAATCAGGAGTAGTTTCGAAATTAACGGATGTAGCTTCAAATACTATGATGTACCTTATTACAATTGTACTAGGACTAACTGTAGGAGCAACAGCTAATGCTGAAAACTTCTTAAATCCTCAGACATTAAAAATAATAGCTTTAGGACTTATAGCTTTCTCAATAGGAACAGCAAGTGGAGTATTATTTGGAAAAGTAATGTGCAAATTATCAGGAGGAAAGATTAATCCTATGATAGGAGCAGCAGGAGTATCAGCGGTACCGATGGCAGCAAGAGTTGTTCAAAAAGTAGGACAGGAAGAAAATCCTCAAAATTTCTTACTGATGCATGCAATGGGACCAAATGTAGCAGGAGTAATTGGTTCAGCAGTAGCAGCAGGAATATTACTGAATGTATTCAATTAATTTTAATAAAGGAGATATAAAATGATCGGAATTTGTGGAAATGAAAAAGCATCTGATGTAGTTGTGACTGTTAATTTAGAAGCTCAAGGTAGAACTGTAGAAATAAAATCTAAACTAAAAGATATGTTTGGCTCCCTTATGGAAAAAGCAGTTATGGAAGTTTTAGATGAACTTAAAGTTGTAAATGCTCATATTAAAGTTGAAGATTTTGGAGCTTTAGATTTTATAATAAAAGCTAGAACAAAAACTGCAATTAATAGAGCAAAAAAAGCTGGAGGTATAAACTAATGAAAAAATTAAGAAGAACTATGTTATTTGCACCAGCAAGTAATCCTAAATTACTTTTCAATACAGCTATTTATAAACCAGATTGTATTTTATTTGACTTAGAAGATGCAGTAAAATATGATGAAAAAGATGCTGCAAGAGATCTATTAGTAGAAGCTTTAAAAGTAGTTAATTTCAGTAAATGTGAAGTATTCGTAAGAATAAATCCTTTGAGAAATCCTTTTGGGGAGAAAGCTCCTTTCGGAGAGTTAGATGTAAGAGCATTAGTTCCAGCAGGTCTTACTAGAATGAGACTCCCTATGTGTGAAAAGCCAGAACATATAGTTGAATTAGACCGACTATTAAGTCAAATAGAAAAAGAAAATAATATAGAAAAAGGAACCGTAAAAATTCAAGCCTCTTTAGAAACCCCTACAGGTGTTATGAATGCTTTAGCTATCGCACAATCTTCTGATAGAGTCGTATCAATTTCATTTGGTGCAGAAGACTTTACAAGAACTCTTGGAACAGATAGAACTAAAGCAGCTACTGAATTATTTTTTGCAAGATCACAGGTAGCAATGGCTGCGTCAATAGCTAAAGTCGATGCAATAGATACAGTATGGTCAGATGTATCTGATATAGAAGGGTTTAGAAAAGAAGCTGAATCAGCTAAAAATTTAGGATTTGCAGGTAAATCTTGTATTCATCCATCTCAAATAAAAATTGTGCATAATATATTTACACCGTCTATGGAAGAAGTAAAGAAATCTCTTGAAATAGTAGAAGCAGCTAAATTAGCTAATATTGAATCTGGAGGAGTTATAACTGTAAATGGTAAAATGGTAGATATTCCTGTAATTGCTAAGGCAGAAAGAGTTGTTAGTTTAGCTAAGGGTGCAGGATTGATTAAATAATTTGGAGGGTATAATGAAAAAAGAAATTTTTATTAATAAAGCTGGAAGAGAACTTCCTATTTATATAGAAGGTTATGGAGATGTTAAAGGATATGAGGGACCTTTCGCAATTAATCCAACAGGAAAAAAATATGCACCTCAAAAATCTGTATCTAAACCAGGGATTTCAAAAGTTCTTTCTAATTTAAAAGAAGCTATCCAAAATTCAAATCTTAAAGATGGTATGACGGTATCTTTTCATCATCATTTAAGAAATGGAGACTATGTATTAAATATGGTTATGGATGAAATTGCAAATATGGGAATTAAAGATATAACTATCTGTGCTTCATCTCTTACAAAAGCACATGAACCTTTATTAGAGCATATTAAAAATGGTGTAGTAACTGGTCTTGAAACTTCAGGTTTGAGAGGTAATATTGCAAAAGAGATAGCTAAAAATAATATTTTAGGGAAACCAGTTATTTTTAGAACTCATGGGGGAAGAGCTAGAGCAATAGAGGCTGGAGATGTAAAAATCGATGTAGCTTTCATAGCTGCTCCAGCATGTGATACTATGGGGAATATGAATGGTAAAGATGGTAAATCTGCTTTTGGTGTAATGGGATATCCTATGGTAGATGCTCAGTATGCTGAAAAAGTAGTTGCTATAACTGATAATTTAGTACCATTTCCTTTAATCGATGTTTCTATATCAATGTCTAACGTAGATTATATAGTAGTAGTAGATTCTATTGGAGATCCTGAAAAAATAGCTACAGGAGCTACAAGAGTCACTAAAAATCCAACGGATCTTTTAATTGCTGAAGAAGCTTCAAAAGTATTGATTGCTTCAGGTTTAGTGAAAAATGGATTTGCATTTCAAGCTGGTTCTGGTGGAGCTTCATTAGCTGTTTGTAAATTTTTAAGAGAGTATATGGTAGATAATGAAATTAAAGGTTCATTTGCAGCTGGTGGAATAACAGCTTATCTAGTTGAGTTATTAGAAGCAGGTTTATTTAATGCATTATTAGATGTTCAAACTTTTGATGGAGCCGCTGCTTCATCTGTAGATAGAAATAGAAATCATATAGAGATGTCAGCATCAACTTATGCTAACCCTCATAATAAAGGATGTTCAGCTCATCAACTAGATATGATGATCCTATCAGCAACTGAGATTGATACAGACTTTAACATCAATTCAATCACAGGTTCAACAGGAATGATCATGGGAGCATTAGGTGGAGCACCAGATACTGCAGCAGGAGCTGATTTAACAGTAGTTGTAGCCCCTACTATGAGAAAAAGAATTCCAATTATTTTAGATAGAGTTACTAATATTGCTACTCCAGGGGAGACAATAGATGTTTTAGTAACTGAAAGAGGTATTTGTGTAAATCCTAGAAGAACAGATCTGATAGAAAAAATGGAACTTGCAGGAATAGAACTTAAAACAATTGAGAATTTAAAAGATGAGGTAGAATTACTTACAGGAAAACCAGAAAGAGTATCTTATGAAGATATAATAGTAGGAATTGTAGAGTATAGAGATGGAACTGTATTAGATATAATAAGACAAGTTAAAGTATAAATAAAAGGAGGTATTTTACCTCCTTTTATTTGGTCTATATTTTTTTAGTAACTAAAGAAAATAAATGTTATAATATCAATATTTTTATTTAGGAGTGATCGAGTGAATCAATTAATTTTAAGTTTATATTTTTTTATAGTTATTTTTATAGGGTATAGTTCTTATAAAAAAATAAAGGGATCGAAAGATTATTTTCTAGCAGGAAAAGATGCCGGTGTAAGGGAAATTACAGGAAGTCTTTTAGCGACAGTCTTAGGGAGTTCAGCGATTATAGGAAGTATTAATTTCTCCTATACCAATGGATGGGCTGGATCCTGGTTTATGCTCTGTGCTGCCCTAGGTCTTTTAGGTCTTTTACCTTTGATAGGTAGGTTAAAAAAATATAAAAGTTATAATCTGCCAGAATTGATGGGAGAATTTTATGGAAATGAAGTAAAGAATCTTTCTTCTGTTATTATACCTATTGCATGGGTAGGTATCGTTGCGGCACAAATTATTGGTTCTGCAAAAATAGTTTCTATATTTGTAGATATGAATTATTCTACTGCAGTAATTATAAGTGGAGTAGTATTTATTATCTATACTTTTTTAGGTGGACAGTTGTCTATTATAAAAACAGATTTTATTCAATTTATATTTATAATAGCTGGAGTTATACTTTGTTTTCTTTATATTTTGAAAGATGGAGGAGATATGAGAGGAATGGGTCTTATCAATGAAAAATTTGATTCTTTAGATCTTTTTATTATGATCCTTACCTATTCATCTACATTTTTAGTAGGACCAGATATTTATTCTAGGATATTTTGTGCTAAAGATGAAAAAACGGCTAAGCAGGCGATAAAATTATCCATTATAATTTTAATTCCGTTAGGATTTATTTTAGCATGGATAGGAGTTTATGTAAGTTCAAATTATGGGGTAGATATAGTCAAGGGATCGGTACTGATGTTTTTAGCTGATAAAGTTTTACCTCAGCCAATAGTAATCTTACTTTATTTTGGATTATTATCAGCAGTTATTTCTTCAGCAGACACTACTTTACTTACTGCGTCTTCTACTTTTGCTCAGATTTTTATAAAAAATTTAAGGGAAGAGAGTGCGATTAAACTAACTAGAATATTTATTCTTGTCTTTGGTATTTTTTCTATATTGGTGGCGTTAAAGTTTACATTTATATTGCCAACATTACTGCTTGCTTTAGCGGTTTATTCTGGGGCTTTTATAGTTCCTTGTTTAGCAGGAATTTTGGGATATAGATGTGAAAAAAAATATGCAATATCAGCAATTTTATTGGGAGGAGGTCTAGCTCTCTTGGGTAAATTAACAGGTGGAACAGCAGGAAACATAACAATAATTTTTTCTTTTTTTATTAATTTATTTGTACTAGTTATTCCAAAATTAATTTTATGTATAAACCGAATTAAAAAGACTGGTGTAAATTAGTAAGATAATTATTGTATATTAATCAGATTTTTTTGGAGGTTTCTATGATATATATCGTATTAGCAGTTGTTTCACTTATTGCAGGTATTGTTACTGCTATTTCTGGTGGTGGTGGAATGCTTATTGTTTCTGTTCTGATGCTTATTGATATTCCTATAAAAATAATTATTGGTACAAATAGACTCAGTGCTTTTATGGACAATGCTACCAGTGCATATAACTATAATAAAAAAGGAAAAGTAAATAAAAAATTTGTAAAATATGCTGCTATTCCTGGCTTGATCGGAACAGCTATTGGTTCTAAACTACTCTTACTTTTAGATGGTCGGATATTAGAAAGACTTATTCCTATACTTCTCGTCGCCATTGTTGTTCATTCTCTTACGAGTAAGAAGTCTGGTTCTATAAATGAGTTTAAAGGATTTACTCCTCTTAATATGGTTGCAGGGTCATTTGCTGTATTTATTTTGGGAATATATATGGGGTTTTTTGGAATGGCTGCTGGAAGTTTTATGGCACTATCTCTTGTTTACATATATAAGTTTGATTTTTTAGAAGCTGTGGCTACTGCTAAACCTCTTCTTGCTTTTATGGGGATGTTCTCATTGTTTTTTCTAGCAAAAAATGGTCTTATTAACTATGAATATGCTCTTTTTATAACAGTTTTTAGGATGTTTGGGAGTAAGTTAGGAAGTAGTTATGCCATTAAAAAAGGTTCAAAACTTGTTAAACCTGTATTTCTTATTCTCTGTGTTACCATTGGATTAAAAAATATTTTCTTTTAAAATAATTAAAATCAGGCTATTTGTAAACTTTTCTAGAGACCCTTAGGAAATAAAAAAAGATGACTTCTTTAAAGTACAGAAGTCATCTTTTTAGTTACATAAATTATTGTTTTATCTTTTTATAAAATATTTATTTAGTTTGAATGTTTTAAAATTACTCTTCCTATTAATCTTGAATTTAACATATCTTGAACTTTTTCTAATATTTTTTCTAATTTAACTTCTTCAATTCCATTTTCTAATTGACTACCCTTCCAAGAAGCTGCTAACATATTCCACACTTTTTCTCTTTTTTCTTTAGGACATTGTACAGAATCGATTCCAATAAGACGAACTCCCCTTAAAATAAAAGGATAAACATTCATATGATCAATATTACCTCCAGCTACATTTCCACAAGTAGTTACCACTCCACCATATTTTAATGATCTAATAGCCATTGATAAAGGATCTCCTCCTACTGTATCAATTACTCCTGCCCAGGTTTGCTTTAACATTGCTTTATTAGTTGGATCTTTGAACTCATCTCTAGTAATAGTATCTGTTGCTCCTAATCCTAATAGGAAGTTTCTCTTTTCTTCATTTTCAACTACACCGACTACCTTATATCCTAATTTAACCAAAAACTTAACTGAATGACTTCCCACTCCTCCAGAAGCTCCTGTTACAAGTATAGGACCGTCTTGAGGATCTACTATTGAAATTAATTCATATACAGAAAGTGCTGAGGTAAATCCAGCTGTCCCATAGATCATTGCTTCCTTTAGACTTAAATTTTCAGGTTTTTTTATTATCCAGTTAGAAGGTACTCTGACATATTCACCAAATCCACCATCTGTATTCATACCTAGGTCATACCCTGTTATAAAGACTTCCTCTCCAACTTTAAAATCAGTATTTTCAGATGAATAAACAATTCCTGCCGCGTCTATTCCTGGAGTATGGGGAAAATTTCTCGTTACTCCTTTATTTCCAGTACAAGATAATGCATCCTTATAATTTAAAGATGAATATAAAACTTTAATAACTACATCTCCCTTTGGAAGATCATCAATCTTTCTTTCTACAATTTTTGGAATATACTTTTCCTCTTCTTCGAAAATTCTTATGGCTTTAAAATTCATTTTCTCAACACCTCTTATTAAAATATTTATTCTTTATCTGTTAAAAATAACACAGTAATTACCTTCTGGGGTCCTACATTTACTACATCTAATACATTTAACTTTTTTTCTATTATCTTCTTTCCATTTTTTAATCAAATGGGGTTCTGTAAGTAATGGTCTCGATAATCCAAACATAGAAATATTACTAGAATTTAAAATTTTATCTGCTGTTTCATAAGTCTTTACACCTCCCACAGTTATTATAGGTATTTTTAGTTCTTGAGCAATAATCTTTGCAAATTCTCCAAAATAGGCTTCTTTTTGTATCTTATAACCTTCAAATTCATGACCTATCAATGCTTCTCCTTTTCCATGAATATTTCCTGAAATTTCAATTGCATCAATACCAAGTTCTACCATTTTTTTAGCTGTTTTCCTTGTTTCTTCAAATGTCAATCCACCGTTAAAGAAATCAGAGGCAGTAAGTTTGAGTAAAATAGGATAATCTAAACCTGTTTCATTTCTCATAGCAGTGTATATTTCTATTAAAAATCTCATTCTATTTTCTAAAGATCCTCCATACTCATCTGTTCTTTTATTGTAATATGGAGATAAAAATTGATTGATAAGATAAGTATGAGCCCCATGAATCTCTATCCCATCAAACCCTGATTCTTTAGCTCTTCTTGCAGAGTGACCAAAAGCTCTGACTATATAATCTATATCTTCTTTTGTCATAGGTGTACCAATAGTTCCGGTAGATAATTCTGAAATATTACTAGGTGCATATATTTTTCTTTTTCCTACATTATATTTTGTTTTAGTTCCTCCATAGGCTACTTGAAGGATGATCTTAGAATTATATTTATGAACTCTATTGCATAACTCTTTATATCCTTCAATAAATGAATCGTTATATATACCAAACATTCCTGGATTTGGCTGTTCTTCTTCTACAATATTTGCATAGCCTGTAATAATAAGACCAACCTGTCCTTTAGCTAAATCTTCATATAGATCATATAATTTTTGATTCATCTTTCCATTCTCTGCCATATTTTCCCAAGTTGCTGATCTAGCAAAACGATTTTTAATGGATAAATTACCAATTTTAACTTCATCAAATAAGTTTTTCATAGTTCACCTCATAATTCTAGTTTATTATAATACGGTATCGTACTATGTGTATGTCATATAATATAATAAATGACATAAAAAGTCAAGAATTATTAATTAGCTTTTTTTAGATATTTTTTCATTATTCTGACTGCTAAATTAGGATTTTCTTTTGCTAATAAACCCATTGCTGATAGTATATATGTACTATCCACTAAATAATCAGGATTTTTTGGTCTTAAATGAACTGGCATAGCTATATCAAATTCTCCTGCTTTTAATATATTTGTTTGATTTTTACTATGGACAACTACCCCTCCTGTTCCAATCACATATTTAACATCCATCAAATCTTTTCCACATTGGTAGTACATTATCCCCATAGGAGTATAGATACTTTCTAACCATCCACAATGTCTTATCATTGCTTCTTCTGTTGCTGCTGATGCCATTGCTTCATCAAAAACTATCTCCTCTTTTGTTTTAGGGACCATCATAATATTTTCATGTCTATAATTACAATGTTTTTTTATATCAATTTTTTTATGTTCATCTTTGAGATAACTTCTAATTCTTTTTGTTTTAACTGATTCTAATAACGATAAAGCAGAATATCTCATACCTAGGTCACCTTCCACAGTTCTTTTAGAAAAAGGCTCTTTTAATCCCTTGAGTATAATATCTCCTTGAGAAGGACTACCATCAGCTAGAGAATGAATATCTGTAGTTGCTCCACCAATATCTACTATTATTAGATCTCCTAGTCCCTTTTCTTCATTAGTACCTTTAGATAAAAGTTCTGCTGCGTCTAAAACTGCTGCTGGAGTAGGCATTACTACACCACTTATAAAATTTTCTGCATTTTTTAACCCTTTTGCTTCAACGATCTTTGTCATGAATACATTTCTAATTGCTTCTCTAGCTGGATTTACATTTAAATTATCTAGTCTAGGTAGTACATTTTCAGTAACTGTATAGTCAATATTTGCTGCATTAAATAAATTAATTACTTCAGTATTTGCGTCGCTGTTTCCTGCTACAATTACAGGAACTTTTATTTGAGATTCTGCTATTAATTGAGCATTGTGTAGAATACATTTTTTATTACCTCCATCTGTTCCTCCTGCTAAAAGAACAATATCTGCATCTGAGTTTTTTATTTCTTTTATTTCAGCATTATTAAGTTCGTAAGAATAAGTCTTCATTACTCTTGCTCCGGCTCCTAATGCAGCTTTTTTTGCAGCCTCTGTTGTAAGACTTAATACTAAACCTATTGCATAGATTTTCAAACCACCACCTGCTGACGAACAAGCAATTTTATTTATAAAATTTATACTTTCAAAATCAATTTTTTTATTTATTTTAATTTTTAATTCTTGATAGGCTTTTTCAAAACCTATCATTATGTCATCTTCTATAGTAGTTATATCTTTAGCTGTTGCTAAGATCTCTTCAGATTCTATATCTACCGCTGTTAATTTAGTATAGGTACTTCCAAAATCAATTAATAAATAAGCGTTCATTTTTATCACTCCTAAGTTTATTTTTTAAATATGTTAAAATTATTATAACATAAAATAATACGATATCGTATAAAAAATAAAATAGATATAAATTTTTAGTATTTTATTTATATACTATGATTAACTGTAGAAGAAAAAGCAAAGGTTAAACTTTTTTTCGTATTTAGAAACCCCTAAATTTAATAGAAGTTCTAGTTTTAATTTACTTTTACTATATTTTTATTGACTAATAAAAATATCTAAAAGGTTGACATTATTTAGAAGTTAAGGTATACTTAATTTGTATTTGAAAGTGCGGGAATAGCTCAGTTGGTAGAGCGTCAGCCTTCCAAGCTGAATGTCGCCAGTTCGAACCTGGTTTCCCGCTCCACAAATACTATTTAAAAAACATGTCGCGGGATAGAGCAGTCTGGTAGCTCGTCGGGCTCATAACCCGAAGGTCGTAAGTTCGAATCTTGCTCCCGCCACCAAATAAAATTTAAAACCAGTTTATATTTAAGTAAAAAACATGTCGCGGGATAGAGCAGTCTGGTAGCTCGTCGGGCTCATAACCCGAAGGTCGTAAGTTCAAATCTTGCTCCCGCCACCAAATAAAACTTAAACCAGTTGTTTACAACTGGTTTTTTTATTATCTATTATAACCTTCATTTACTACTCTTCGAATATAATTTTATAAAAATTCCTAAATTTCTATATTTTTGTTCAATTATTAAAGATAATAATTTTTGTTTTATTCTAATTTTTTATAGGGTATAATATAAACTACATTATTTATGGTTTATTTTAGGAGGAAATTTATGAAAATAAAAAATCAAAGTTTATATAAAAAGAATTTTGAGATAGAAGAAGAGATAGGAAATAGATCTATAAATTCATTTATTAAAGTTAGGGGGTGGATATTAATAATAGTTACTTTAGGTCTAGCAATATTTAGCCTTTTAAATATTGCCAGTGCTAGTTTTTATACTTCTATGATTAAATATAAAACAGAATATTACTTTGTAAAAAGGCAATCTATATTTCTTTTGCTTGGTATAATTCCTTTGTTTATGGGACTGGGCATCAACTTTAAACGTTATGAAAAAAAATTTACAATAACTTTAATATTTCTAATTACGTTTTTATTATTTGGGATTATAGCTTTAGGAGGTGCAATTGGTTCAGAAAAATATGTACCAATTGTTAACGGGAGTAGACGTTGGATAGACTTAAAAGTTATTAGATTTCAACCCTCGGAATTTTTAAAGATAGCATATATTATTTTGATTGCTAAAGGTCTTCATGCTTGTAAGGTAAAAAAATATAAAAATATGAATGTGATATGGACAGTATTTCCTATTATATTATTTTTTGTATTATCTGTTTTTTTCCAAAGAGATCTTGGGACAGCTTTACACTATATAGCTATATCACTTATAATGTTATTTTTTTCAGATATAGAGTTGAAACATATATATAAATTTATTGTTGTAATTTTTATAGTAGGAATAACCTATGGAAGTTATATATATTTTATGGGTGATAAAGATTTTTATAGGCATAGAAGAATAATAGCTTATGTAGATGGTGTAATCTATGATAAATATGATAATGGAGATGGTTATCAGATCAAACAATCTTTAATAGCAATTGGAAATGGAGGACTTTTTGGAAAGGGATTAGGAAATGGGACTCAAAAGTATAGTTATCTTCCAGAAATACATACAGATTTTATAATGGCTTCAGTTGGAGAAGAGTGGGGATTTATAGGTGTTTCTATTATGTTTTTAGCCTATATAATTATATTACAGATAGGAGTAGCTATTGCCAAATCAACTTCCGACTACTTTGGTAAATATTTAGCCATTGGGATTATAGGATACTTATTTAGTCAAATAATAATGAATGTATATGTAGTCACGGGGCTGATACCGGTTACGGGGATACCTTTACCCCTTATGAGTTACGGTGGGACCTCTCTATGGACCACTATATTTTCTATTGGAATACTTTATAATGTAAACAAGCATTCTTTAAAGGAGGTATCAAAAGGTGCAAATCAAGAAGAGGGAAGTTCAAAATAAGATCTATCAAGGGGCTATTGAAGTTTTTAAAGAAAATGGATATAGTAGAGCAACTATGAAGGAAATATCAAAAAAATCTAAAGTTCCAATTGGAAATATTTATAGATATTATGAAAATAAAGAGATACTTTTTGATGACATAGTGTTTGAATTATATTCAATTATTAAATACAATCATATTCATGAGAATTTAGAGAAGGTATCTTGTGATTTAAATCAAAACCCTAGAAAATTTTTAAAAAATTATATAAATTTAACTACGTCTAAACCTATAGAATTTTTTATTCTTTTTGATTCCTCTATAGGAACAAAATATGAAAATTTTTTAGAAGAGTTAGTAAAGATTAGAGTAGAAAAATATTTAGAATATATAAGAAAAAATAGTGTTGAACAAGAAAATATTGATGAAGATTTTATTATGATTTTAATGAAGTCAGCTGTTACAAGTATCATTGATATATGTAAAAAATATAGTAATAGTGAAAAATTATTGAGATATTATTTAATTAAGTTTGATTATTTTTTTAGGAGTGGTATAAGTGATAAATTTAAAGACGTTAGTTTTTATAAAAAAAATTAGTGTATTTTTTTTGTTTAGTTTCTCTTTATTTTCTGCTCCTTTAAGAATAGGAGTAAATTCAGATTTTAATATAAAGCTTGTAAACTTTATAATAAAACAAGATGAAATTTTAGATATAGAATTAGTTAAGTATAAAAATAACGATGATTTGAATAGAGATCTTTTAGATAAAAAAATAGATATTAACATCTTTCAAACGTTAGATTATTTGAATACATATAATATTTTAAATGATAGTTCTATAGTATCTGCAGGAGAAACTTATATAGAACCCATGGGGATCTACTCCAATAAATATACTTCTATTAAAAGTGTAGTGGCAGGAGATATTATAGCTATACCTAACGATCCTTCCAATAAAAAAAGATCGTTGGTTTTTCTAGAGAAAATAGGGTTTATAAAATTAGATTATGAGGAAGAAATCACAATAAATAGTATCATTTTAAATCCATTTAAAATAGAGATTGTAGGTGCAAATACTTCTATTTTACCTAGATTTTTAGAAATTGCTGATTATGTAGTTTTGAGTGGTGGAATGGCTTTTAGTTTAGGATATATTCCAATGATAGATTCATTATTTTTAGAAGACTTTAATAAAAAATATATAAATATAATAGCTGTTAGAAAAAATATGCTTAAAAATAAAAAAATTATTCAATTTATTAAATTAATTCAAAGTAAGGAAACTAAATTATTTATTTTAGAAAATTATGGAAATAATATAAGATTTTTTAAAGATAATCTTTAAAATAAAAAAAATGTCAAGGAAGAAATTTTATATTTTTTTAAATCTTTTTCTACCCCTTATTTATCAATATTAAACCTAGATATATAAATTTTATATACCTTTTATTTTATAAAATTCATTAGACACTTTTTACTATATGTGGTAATATTTTTCTTGTAAACAACTAAATATAGTGGAGTGGTATTAAATGAAAGTAATTAAAAGAGATGGTCAAAAAGTTAACTTTGATGCAAATAAGATCGTATGTGCTATAAATAAGGCGGCTATTGCATCTAAGGAAGATGTTAGCACAAAATTTGCTTTAGGAGTTGTAAATAAAATTGTAGATTTAAATAGAGAACTACAAGTAGAAGAGATACAAGATCTTGTAGAAAAAGAACTGATGAAAACATATCCAGATATGGCTAAAAACTATATCTTGTATAGAGATATGAGAAATATAGAGAGACATAAGAGAACAACTATAAAAAAATCTTTTGATGGTATAGTTACTGTGGAAAAAAATAATATAAACAATGAAAATGCAAATATGGCTGGGAATACCCCTGCTGGACAAATGATGACATTTGCAAGTGAAACTACGAAAGATTACACACATAAATATCTATTGAATCCTAAATACTCTAATGCTCATATGGCTGGAGATATTCATATTCATGATCTAGATTATTACCCTACAAAAACTTCTACCTGTGTACAATATGATTTACAAAAATTATTTACAGATGGATTTAAATCAAAACATGGAAAGATCCGTGAGCCTAAATCTATCTCAACATATGCAACGCTAGCAACAATAATATTTCAAACAAATCAAAATGAACAACATGGTGGACAAGCAATACCAGCATTTGATTTTTTCATGGCCCCAGGAGTATTAAAATCATTTAGAAGACACCTTAGATATAGATCACTAACATTTTTAGATGCAGATTATATTGAGGATAAAAATAATGAATTAAAAGAGATTATAAATAACTCAATTACTACTATATCTGTCAGTGAAGACATTAAAAATATATTAACTGAAAAATTAGGGATAGATAAAAAAAATGTGGATAAATTAATTAAAATTGCATATGCAGATACAAAGAATGAAACACATCAAGCTATGGAAGGATTTATTCATAACTTAAATACAATGCATTCTAGAGGTGGGAATCAAGTAGTTTTTAGTTCTATAAACTATGGAACTGATTTTTCTGCTGAGGGAAGGATGGTAATAGAGGAATTATTTAAAGCTACAGAGGAAGGACTAGGAGATTCCGAGACACCTGTATTCCCTATCCAAATATTTAAAGTTAAAACAGGGGTATCTTTTTCTGAAAAAGATTTTGAGCTAGCTATAAATAACTGGGGAAAAGTTTCTAAGGGAGAAATGGAATTTGAAACTCCTAACTTTGATCTTTTTATCAGAGCATGTGAAGTTACTTCAAAGAGATTATTTCCTAACTTTGTATTTTTAGACACACCGTTTAACTTTCATGAAAAATGGGATATAAACGATCCTAATAGATACCTATATGAAGTTGCCACAATGGGTTGTAGAACTAGAGTATTTGAAAATGTTAGGGGAGACAAGACCTCTATCGGTCGTGGAAATATATCTTTTACATCTATCAATATGCCTAGATTAGCTATTAAAGCTAAAAAAGAAGCCATAGAAAAATTAGGAGTAAATTCATTAGAAATTGAAGCACTATCTGTAGAATTATTCCATAAAAATGTGAAAGAGATGGCTAACTTTGTAGCTTCTCAATTAAAAGATAGATTTGAATTCCAAGGATCAGCAATTGCTAGACAATTTCCATTTATGATGGAAAATGGTATTTGGGATGGAGGACAAAACTTAGGTCCCCATGATGAGATCAGAGAGACAGTTGGATCTGGGACATTAGGTATGGGATTTATTGGTGGTCATAATGCAATGATGGCTCTTTATGGTGAAGGCCATGGAAAAAATGATAAAGCTTTTAATACTTTATATAAAGCTATATCAGATATCAAGAGTGTTGCTGCAGAGAAAAGTAAAGAACATAATTTAAATTTTTCAGCACTAGCAACTCCTGCTGAAGGATTATCTGGAAGATTTACAAAGATGGACCGTGAAAAATTTGGGACTCTTAAAGGTGTAAATGATAGAGATTATTATATCAATTCATTCCATGTAGATGTAAAGGAAGATATATCTTCTATGGACAAAATAAAGAGGGAAGCCCCATTTCATGGACTTACTCTTGGGGGACATATTACCTATGTAGAGTTAGACGGGGAAGCTAAGAAAAATGTAATGGCTATTATGAAAATTGTAAAAGCAATGCAACAGGAAGGTATTGGATATGGTTCTATAAACCATCCTGTAGATAGGTGTAAATCTTGTGGGTTTAAAGGAATTATTGAAAATACTTGTCCTGTGTGTGGAAGTAATGAAATCTCTAGAACTAGAAGGATCACAGGTTATTTAACTGGAGATTTAGACGGTTGGAACTCATATAAACAAGCTGAGGAACAAGATAGAGTAAAGCATAATTAGCATTATTTCTTTTATAGAGAGATTATAAAAAATGTTTTAAAGTATAAAATGTAATTATAGAGAGGGAATTTTTATAATTCCCTCTTTAGTTTATTTTAGTTCTTTATTTTAAGTTTTTCTAATGAATAATTAAAAGGTTTTAGGATATAAAAAAACTAATAAAGAAAGAATAAAAAAATTAAAGGAATGATAATATGAAAATAATAAAGATATTCAAGGAAACAATTTCTGATGGATTTGGATTTAGATATTCAATATACTTTTCAGGATGCACTCACTACTGTGAGGGGTGTCATAACCAAGATACCTGGAAAGGTGATATAGGAAGAATTTTAGACCAGGAATATATGGATGAGATAGTCAATGAGATAAATAAAAACTCAATGTTAGATGGGATTACTTTGTCTGGGGGAGATCCATTTTTTAATCCAAGGGAACTTTTAAATTTTCTAAAGGAAATAAAAGCTAGAACTCATAAGAATATATGGTCTTATACTGGATATACATTTGAAACTTTATTAGAAGATCCTATTATGAGAGAGAGTCTAAACTATATAGATGTATTAGTAGATGGTAAATTTCAAAAAGCTGACTATGATCCAGATTTATATTTTAGGGGGAGTAGAAATCAGAGGATAATTGACATCAAGAAAAGTTTCAAAAATAATAAAATAATAACTTTAGAATTTTAGATAGACTATTAAAAAAACTAATAAGGAGGGTATGGTAGTTATCTTATATAATTACCCTACAAGAAAATATGAAAAAAAATAATTTTAGTTTAGAGGAAAAAATTCAAGATATTGTATCAAGTCTTCCGCCAAAACAGAGGAAGTTAGCAGGGTATATTTTAAAAAATTTAAAACCCTGTGCTTTTATGACTTCTACAGCTCTTGGCACAGCAGCGGGGGTAAGTGAGTCTACAGTGATAAGATTTGCTTCATATATGGGGTATAAGGGGTATCCAGATTTTCAACAAGAATTAAGAGAGTCGTTGAAGAATGAATTATCAGCTTTGGATAAATTTTCTATAGAAAGAGTTGAAGATACATCTACAGTCTATCAAGATATTTTTGAATCAGAGGTGGGGATAATCAATAGGACTTTAAAGGAATTATCTTTTGAAACATTTAATAATGCAGTAGATATACTTTATAATAAAGAGAGTATACTTACAGTTGGGTTTAAGGGTTCTCACTGTCTCTCAAGTTACGCAGGATATAATTTGAGTAAAATTCATGCTAAAGTTCAGATTATAGATGAATGGAATGAAAGGTGGTTTAACTATTTAAACGATCTCAGTGAAAATACTGCAGCTATTCTTTTTGGGTTTCCAAGATATCCTCAGAGTGTATTAGCAATTGCTAAAATTTTAAAAAGAAAGAGCGTTCCTTTAATAGTAATTACAGATAGTGTGGTTTCGCCCCTAGCTGAATACGCAGATTTTTTATTTATTATACCTGTAAAAAAAGCTTTTTTTGTGGATCATCTATCTGCTGTAATGTGCCTTATTAATGCTCTTATCTTCTCTCTTTCCCATAAAGATAAAGAAAAAACAGAAAAATATCTTAAGAGGTTTGAAAAGTTTGCAAATGAAAACAATTTTTTTGTAAAAAGTAATTAATTTTTTTGTTTTTCTAATAAAATTTGTTTACACTACCTTTACATTAAATAAACAAAGATTTTACATCTTTAGTTTATAATAGCTATATATGAATAGAAAATATTATTTTATTAAAAAATAAATTTAAATTTTTATTGATAGAAACAAAAATTTAAGGAGGAACAAAATGGGATTAGAGATATTCTTTAACGTTATAGGGGGACTTGGGATCTTTCTATATGGTATGCACCATATGTCTGGTGGAATGCAAAAAATTGCTGGTACTAAGATCAAAAGTATCATTGGTTTACTGACTAAAAATAGAGTTATTGCTTGTATAGTTGGTGTAATAGTTACTGCTATGGTTCAGTCATCTTCTGTAAGTACAGTTATGACTATTGGATTTGTTAATGCATCACTTATGAGTTTAAAACAGGGATTAGGTGTAATTTTAGGTGCTAATATTGGAACTACAGTTACTGGTTGGATCTTAGTATTAAAAATTGGAAAATATGGATTGCCTATAGTAGGTATTTCAGCTATCTTCTATTTGTTTGCTAAAAATGATAAAGCTAAGACTAAACTATTAACATTTATGGGACTAGGGATGATCTTCTTTGGTCTAGAGTTGATGAGTTCAGGATTTAAACCTCTTAGAACTATGCCTTTCTTCATAGAACTATTTCATAGTTTTAATGCAGCTAGTGGTTTTGGTGGTGTAATAGCTGCAGCTCTTGTAGGAGCTTTACTTACAGCTATAGTACAATCATCTTCAGCTACTTTAGGTATAACAATTGTATTAGCTAGTCAAGGAATGATAAATTCTGAAACAGCAGTAGCATTAGTTTTAGGAGAAAATGTAGGAACGACAATTACTGCTATGTTAGCTTCATTAGGTGCTGGGGCTAATGCAAAGAGAGCAGCAGTTGCTCATACTTTTATAAACGTTATAGGTGTAATATGGGTAGTATCTATATTTCCTTATTATCTACAATTTTTAAACAATTTTACTGATCCTTCGTTGAGTGTTACAAAATATATTGCTACTGCTCATACTATATTTAATGTAACTAATGTATTGTTATTCTTACCATTTATAGGTTATATAGCTAAAATACTGGAAAGAATAATAGTTGAAAAGGAAGAAGTAATAAAGAGAATAACTCAATTAGATGAAAGAATGTTAGAAACTCCTGATATTGTAGTAGACCAAACAAAATTAGAGATAAATAAAATTGGAACAGAGATCATCTCTGCTTTCGGGGATATAAAAAAAGCATTTAAGGAAAATTTACCTATGGATTCTAAAGAATTTCAAAATGTATTGAATTTAGAAGATAAGATGGATATAGTGCAAGGAGAGATTGCTTCTATAAACTCCAAGGTCCTTATTTTAGATGTAGAACCACCGATTATAAAGAAGGCTAGAAAAAATATAGCCATTTCAGATCAATACGAGTCTATTACAGATTATTTAAAAAGAATTGTATTTATCCATGAAAGATTATTTGAAAATAATGAAAATTTAAGTCAGATAAATTTAGATGAACTAGAGAATATCCATAACCTTACTGTTGATTTTTTTAGTTATGTAGACCGTTCTTACAAGGAAAATAATTATAATATACTAGGTGAAGCAACTAAAAGAGTTTCCAAAATTTCTAGTTTGTATAGACAAATTAGAAGAAACCATTTAGATAGGATGGCTGAAACGGCTAAGTCACCTATATTAGTTACAGGATATATGGACATGTTAAACCATTATAAAAGACTAAGTGATCACTCTCTTACAGTTGTAGAAATATTAAGTATATAAGAAAAAAATTATCGTAGAAAAAAGATGATTTCTGTATTTTGCAGAAGTCATCTTTTTAATTACTGTAATTTTGTCATAAAATAAGGCCACTGAGTAACCTCTTAAGGCTATTTCTGATACCACTAAGGCTACTTTTTAACATTTTTGATTTCTTGCCTCTAAATCCTAATAGTACCAATGGTTTGAAGACTTTATTCTAGGGGGTAGATTTCCCCTAGATGTATAAATACAAGGGGAACTTTTTAGAGGGGCCTTAGAAGGCAAATAAGAAAGATTTTTCAAAATATATTAGATTTCATATAAAAAAACCTATAGATTCAACATATTTTTCAATGTTTAGTCTATAGGTTATAATATGTATAAATTTTTTAAAATAATAATGAAAATAATAATGGTAAGATGAAAACTGTAAAAATTCCAGCTACTCCAATAGCTAGACCACTCATAGCCCCCTCAGTTTCTCCCATTTCAATAGCTCTAGAAGTTCCTACAGCATGACTAGAAGTACCAATAGCAATTCCTTGAGCAATTTTATTTTCAATTTTAAAGACCTTACATATAAATGGTGCCAAAATAGCTCCTGTCATTCCAGTTATCATAACCATAACTATGGTAATAGGAATAAATCCTTCAACTTGTTGAGATAACTCTATTGCAATAGGAGTAGTAACAGATTTTGGAAGGGAAGATCTTATAAGACCTAGATCCATCTTTAAAATTTTTCCTATAAAGACACAAGAAAGTATAGAAGTAAGAACACCAACTACAATCCCACCTAGTATTGGTATAAAATGTTGCTTCAACAAATTAATTTTTTTATATAGAGGGACCGCCAAAACTACTGTTGCAGGTGCTAAGAAAAAAGAGATCAGATCCCCTCCTTTTTTATAGGTTTCTAATGGAATTTTTAAATATAATAATATAGGGATTATAATTATAAGTGCTATTAATATAGGATTTAGAATAGGGAGTTTGAATCTTTTATAAATCTCCATACCTATAATATAAGCAATTATTGTTAGACAAATACCAAATAGTGGACTATTTAATGATTGTATCATTTTTTCCTCCTATTTATGAGATATTGAACGGTAAGACCTGTAGTTCCCATTGTAATTATAGTAGTTAATATCATAGTTACTATTATTTTTAAGATATTTCCGTGAAGCATATCTAAAGCAGAAATAATAGCAACTCCAGGAGGTATAAAAAATATAGAGAGATTAAGTAAAATTGTATTGGCTCCTTTTTCTACAAAATTTAAATTAATTAACTTTCTTTCAAGTAAAATAAATAATACTAACATTCCAATGACTGGGCCTGGAATTGGAAAATCTATTAATTTACTGACTATCTCTCCTATATAAGTTACCATAAAGATAATGGCATATTGTTTGATCATGATGTATCACCTCGGAAATTATTATACCATAAAAAGATCCTATATTTAATATGGATTTATAAAATAATATTCAACTCTTTATTTTTTCTCATATTTAATTAAAAGGTAAAAATTATATATTTATTATTAAAGTTAAAACAACGACATACTTAATATATATTTCTTTTAATGTAAAATAGATTACAAAACTTTAATTGAGTATATTGTATTATAAGTATACAAGTAGTTAAATTAACGTATAAAAAGGAGGATTAATTTATGGTTACACTAAAGCTCATTGGAATTATTATTATAGTTATAGGGTTCTTATTAAAAATGGACACGATAGCAGTTGTTATTATTGCAGGAGTTACCACAGGTCTAGTTTCGGGTATTGGATTTTTCGATATCTTAACTAAATTAGGAGAAGCTTTTGTTCAAACGAGATACATGACAGTATTTCTTTTGACTCTTTCAGTTGTAGGAATTTTAGAGCGAAATGGTTTGAAGGAACAAGCAGCTAAATGTATTGGAAAGATGAAATCGGCAACTACAGGGAAAGTTTTAAGTATGTATATGATTTTAAGAATGATTTTTGCCGCATTATCTCTTAGGCTAGGAGGCCATGTGCAATTTATAAGACCACTTATCTACCCTATGGCTCAGGCTGCTGGAGAAAAGAAAAATGGTTTATTGACTGAAAATGAAAATGAAAAAATTAAAGGAGTTGCTTGTGCTATTGAAAATTACGGTAATTTTTTTGGTCAAAATATATTTGTAGCCAGTGGAGGAGTACTATTAATAGTAGGAACACTTCAAGAATTAGGGGTAGTAGTAACGCCTTATGCTGTTTCAAAAGCTGCTATTCCAATTGGGATTATTGCAGTAATATTTTCTATAATACAAAATAAATTTTTAGAAAAAAAAATATCTAAAATTGGAGGGGAGAAAAAATGAAAAGTATAATTCTTCAAATTATGTATATACTGACAGGTTTGGTAGCAATAGCTGCAGGAGTTTATGCTCTAACAGATAAAGAACATAAAACAAAATTTAGTACTGGAGCATTTTGGATCATATTTGGTTTGATTTTTATTCTTGGTAAAAGTATACCATCTCATATTGTTGGCGGAGCTATAATATTTATGGGTTTTTTAACAGCTTTAAAAAGAGTCGGAACAGGGTCTCAAACAAATTCCTCAGAAGAATATAGAATTAAAAAAAGCGAAATAATAGGAAATAAAATATTTATTCCTGCATTATCTATTGGACTTATAGCCTTCGCTGTTGCTCAATTTACTAAATTAGGTGGATTAGTTGGATTAGGTATTGGTTCTGTAATAGCATTGGTTCTTGCTTTTGCTATAACGAAGGAAAAACCTAAATACTTAGGTTATGAGAGTTCTAGAATACTACAACAAATAGGATCGACAACAATTCTTCCACAACTTTTGGCTGCATTAGGAGCTATATTTGCTATGGCGGGTGTAGGAAATGTCATAGCTGATTTAATGGGATCAATAGTTCCTGAAGAAAATATTTTAGCTGGAGTTGTAATGTATTGTCTTGGAATGGCTATCTTTACTATGATTATGGGAAATGCTTTTGCAGCTTTTGCAGTTATTACAGCAGGAATAGGGATTCCATTTGTATTTTCTCTGGGAGCAGATCCAGCTATTGCAGGATCTTTAGCACTTACAGCAGGATATTGTGGAACACTAATGACTCCAATGGGAGCCAATTTTAATATAGTTCCGGCATCAATTATGGAAATGAAAAATAAAAATGGTGTTATATTATCTCAAATACCAGTAGCAATGATATTATTAGTGGTGCATATTGTACTTATGTATTTTTGGGCATTTTAAGGAGGGGGAAAATGAAATTACTTATTACGGGATTTGATCCATTTGGAAATGAGAATATAAATCCAGCTTGGGAGGCTGTAAAACTTTTACCATCAAAGATAGAAGGAGTAGAAGTTATTAAACTTCAAATTCCTACAGTTTTTAAAAAGTCTATAAACACTATTTTAGAAGGTGTCAAAAAACATAAACCAGATGTTATTATTTGTGTAGGACAGGCAGGAGGAAGGTATGATCTTACGATAGAAAGAGTTGCAATTAACTTAGACGATGCTAGAATAAAAGATAACGAAGGAAATCAACCAATAGATGAATCTATCTATGTCGATGGACAAGATGCATACTTTACAAGTCTTCCATTAAAAGCCATGGTAAAGGAAATTCAAAAAAATAATATACCATCTTCAATTTCTAATACTGCTGGGACATATGTATGTAATCACGTTATGTATGGTGTACTTTATCATATAGAAAAATATGCTATAACAAAAAAAAGTGGATTTATTCACGTTCCTTTTATACCCCAACAAGTGCTAGATAAAAAAAATATGCCTTCTATGGATTTAAAAACTATAGCAAAAGGATTAGAGGTTGCTATTAAAGCAGTAGGAAAATATGATGAAGATATAAAAGTAACTGGTGGAACTGAATTTTAATTATTAAATTTAAAAATATGTAAGAGATCTTTCAAAGGTTTCTTACATATTTTTATAAAGGAGTTGATTTATTTTGAAAACTAAAAGAATATTCGTTTACGGTAGTCTTATGCTGGGGTTTTATAACTATGAAAAATTTCTTAAAGGTAAAACTATAAATCAAGTTTTAGAGGCTTCTATTGAAGGAAAATTATTTCATCTTTCTAAGAAGGGTTATCCTGCTATTATTTTTGGCAGAGATACTATTTATGGTCAGGTTTTAGATATTATTGATAATGGTAAAACATTTGAAAAAATTAATCAAATGGAGGGGATTATATCTCCTGATAATCCTAAAAATGAATATAATATAGAAACAAGAGAAGTTAAATTTTTAGATGGAAGGAAAGAATATCTCCCTGTATATATCTATAATTCAACAGAAGATAAAATTATAAATAATGATTTGGGAATTTATATCTCTTCTGGAGATTGGAAATTGTATATGATGGGAAAAAAGTAAAAAAGTTTTACCAAAGTTGAAATCATTATGCAAAAAAGATTATATTTCACTTTTTTACATCTTCATTTTTTTAGCTAGAAAATAATATAATCTTTTAGGTAGGGTCTTAATTAGAATATATAAGATTTTATTGGATAATCCTGGGATATAAAGACCACCTTGTTTATTGAGAGATTT
>Ga0316197_10000099_pt1 | contig 67592 bp, 52 predicted proteins | sample OudBiesiAoxic_MG_FD_204939 | JGI IMG/M metagenome (GOLD analysis project Ga0316197, IMG submission 204939) | Coastal sediment microbial communities from Oude Bieten Haven, Netherlands - site A oxic | ecosystem: Environmental > Aquatic > Marine > Coastal > Sediment | place: Netherlands... | reverse complement strand
CAGGGATCGCTAATGACACCACTCCATCATTAATTATGTGAAAAACAACACTGCGTTCATCAATGAATATATGGCTCTTATCTACGGTTGACTGGAAATTTGTCATCCCAAATGACATGAGCGCAAAGGCCCCTGCTCCAACAAAAGCCAATGGACCAAACATAAAGGCAACGATAATACAGACCACAATACCTATCCAAGCAAAGCCTCGCGCAATTTTATAAGCCACTTCTGGGATCATGTCTTGTTCTGTATAATGAATCCCCATTGGAGTTAGGTGGTAGCAATAGTTTTTATCGGGTGCAAATAAATATCTCGATACAAAAATCATAACTAAGCTAACAGAAGAAAATAACCAAAAAGCGGGTTCCGTCATAGCATCCTCCTCTACAATTAACAAAAAAGAAGGAAATAATGCCCCTGTTAAAATTGCGCATAACCATCTTACTTTCTTATAAAGCTTTTGCCCTGCGCCTGTGTACCTCCAACGATATATAACCTCTGATTGATACAATTGTTCTTTTAATTGCACTATACTTTCAGATGAGTTCATTTATTCGCCTCTCACTTCGATCATACGAATTGCAAATCCTTTCAACGAAGGTGATATCAAAAGCTCACAGTGGCTATTACCTGAAGCAATATAGCCTAACTGATCATGCTCTGATACTTGCCAGTTAAAAGGCAAGCTAATACAGACCACAATGCTATCTCGAATTATAACGCCTAAATCTAATAGGTAGATCAATTTCGATTACTTCATTCTAATCTTGAATGAAAATAGGGTGCTTAAACATATCATTTAACTTAGCTAGCTCTACGTACTCTATATTTTTTTGGCTATTTTGAATCGCTGTTATAATTTGTTTCTTTTGCTCTAAAGAAGGTACGTAAAAGTCTCGACGACAACAATAATCAGGAGCTGTATTACTGTCTACTCTAAACATAGTATCGTTAACTGGATTAAATAAAATTGGCCGTTCAGAGAAAAAAACTTCATGCTCTTGTGTCGTTGACTGGAAATTCGTCATCCCAAATGACATGAGCGCAAAGGCCCCTGCACCAACAAAAGCCAAAGGACCAAGCATAAAGGCAACGATAATACAGACCGCAATGCCAACCCAAGCAAAGCCTCGCGCAATTTTATAAGCCACCTCTGGGATCATGTCTTGTTCAGTGTAATGAATCCCCATTGAAGTTAAGTGATAGCAACGATGTTTATCTGGTGTAAAAAGGTACCTTGAAACCAATACCATGATAGTCAGAAAAGTAAATATCGCCCAAAAAGAAAAAGAATTTAAGGTTATATCTTCAGAAACAGACCAAAAAAATAACAAGATAAGTAAGCCAATAAATACCGAAGACACCCAATTAAATAGATTATTATATTTTAATCCAGCCCCCTCATAATCCCATGCATAAATAACTTCTGCCCTATATAATTCTTTTTTTAATTGATCTATTTTTTCTTTAGACCCCATCATTCACCTCAACTTTAATAGTGCGAGTAATGTTATCTTTCCGTGCTGGTAATATAACAAGTTCACCTTGGCTATTACCTGAAGCAATATAACCTAACTGTTCATACTCTGATGCTTGCCAGTTAAAAGGCATATTAACTAAGATCGTAATGGTATCTCGGGTTGTACCACCTAAATTTAATAGATAGATCAATTTCGATTGCTTCATTCTAATCTTGAATGAAAATAGGATGCTTAAACATATCATTTAACTTAGCTAACTCTACGTACTCTATATTTTTTTGGCTATTTTGAATCGCTGTTATAATTTGTTTCTTTTGCTCTAAAGAAGGTACGTAAAAGTCTCGACGACAACAATAATCAGGAGCTGTATTACTGTCTACTCTGAACATAGTATCGTTAACTGGATTAAATAAAATTGGACTATCAGAGAAAAAAACTTCATGCTCTTGTATAGTTGACTGGAAATTTGTCATCCCAAATGACATGAGCGCAAAGGCACCTGCTCCAACAAAAGCCAATGGACCAAACATAAAGGCAACGATAATACAGACCACAATGCCAACCCAAGCAAAGCCTCGCGCAATTTTATAAGCCACCTCTGGGATCATGTATTGTTCAGTGTAATGAATCCCCATTGGAGTTAGGTGGTAGCAAAAATGTTTATCAGGAAAAAATAAATATCTTACGACCAGCATTCCAGCTATTGCACAACCTGTAAAAAACCAAAACTCGTTACTCCATAAAGGAATACTTTCAACACATATTAGAAATAAAGGTAAAAGCCAACCAATAACAGTAGCGACTCCCCAAACTACTAATTTATCCTTTAAGCCTCCTCCTATATCCTCCCAACTGTAGATAATTTTTGCCTGATATAGCTGCTCTTTTAATTGATCTATTTTTTCTTTAGACCCCATCATTCACCTCAACTTTAATAGTGCGAGTAATGTTATCTTTCCGTGCTGGTAATATAACAAGTTCACCTTGGCTATTACCTGAAGCAATATAGCCCAACATATCATGCTCTGATGCTTGCCAGTTAAAAGGCATATTAACTAAGACGCTAATGGTATCTCGGGTTGTGCCGCCTAAATCTAACCGATAGACTGGATTTCCCGTTTCATCTTTACTCCAAATACCATTTTGTTCGTTTACTACCACCGCAGGTTTTGGTAACGAAGTCACATAGCTGTACTTATTTTGCATTGGTGTGCGCGTAACTTGTAAACCAATGGACTTACCTTTTGTGTACATCGGTAAATATATCTCTAATTGCCATTGTTGCCCCGCAGCGGAACCGTATATTACTTTAGAAGGAGAGCTAGAAAATACCTTGTTGAGTTTTACTTGAGGCTTATGAATAATCTGATCCAATCGACTCAACTCATCAACGGCTTCCCATTGCTTTGAAGCTTTACCCCATGTGGAATGTAATAACCATTTTTCTAATTCGGATCGCTTAAAGGTATTGATAATTAAAATCGAGATAAGAAAGAGAATTGAACTAACCATAAATGTAGTCAGCATCCAAGGAGTGATAATCGCACCGATACTAGTAAGTCCTACACGACTTGAAGCATTTGCAAGAAACTGCCAAAAAAACACCCCTGATTGAGCAACAGTCGATATTCCTTTCAGCCCATACCCAAACCGTTCCATCGGTGAGCGACTCGTATCTTTAAATTTATCATGGCTCTCCCACGTCTCTAATCCTGTCGCTATTAAGCCAAATAAAGATACCGCAGCGGTAGTTTTGGCAAAGGTTTTAAGTGTTATTATTTCTGAAACACTAGCTTCTTTTATCGCTAAATGTAAACTTTTCTTAAGTAATTCTCCATCTGTAGCCATCTTACTCCACGCCACATCTCTCCAAACTGCGATAACAGCCGATACCGCATAACTCGTCGCATAGGTTGCTTCTCTAACCGCTGGGTTGGTCCATAAATCACTCTCTGGATGTTGTCCTACTTTATGGTGGATATTTTGAAGCACTGCAGCCGTATTCCAAAGGTTGAGGATGGCTACAATACCCCCCATCTTCCCCATTTTATTCCACGATGCTTGAACCGATTGTTTGCCTTGCAGCCAACTACGCTCTATTGCTTCATTGAGCATTTGCTTGGCGGCATTATTAATGGCTTCGTTTTTTAGCGTCACCATCCTTGGAAGTTCACTACTCAATAGCTTTTGCATTCTTTGTTGAGCGCTGCGCATGGTTTGTATTTGATGATTTTTCGGTGTAGGTTGCCCTGATGGGGTCTGACTGATTCGACGAATGAGCATCGCTTCTGCATTCACCTTTCGCTGCCACGCAGCAAATTGCACTGGATAATTTGGATTGTGAATCATAATCGCCTCTGGATTAACCAAAACTTCCAATATGACCAACCTTAAATTACTGATCATACCCTGAGGCGTTGTTGCTGTGTTCATTTGATGTGGAAACAATAAATTAGCGATCCCTCGCCAACTTTCTTTAGCCTGTCCTGTCACCGCATTTTGCAAAGCAGTAAAACTTAATTGAACAGGCTTTGCTAATGCTTTAAACCACTTATTATCTTGAATACGAATATCACCAGTAAAGCCTCCCCAATTAGCTATCGCACCTGATAATGCGATCATATCACCGGTACTATCCATAGAAAGAAGGTGATTATTCAGCTCTTTCACGTGATCGTTAAGCGCTTGAGAATTATCGTTCGAAAAACCCAACGAGGCTAAAGCAAACAGTGTTTTTGGGGAATCGAGGGAAAGTGCGTTTTCTAGGCTGGCATACTCCTTCTCGGTATTCACCGCTTGTTTTATTACCTGTAAATATTGGCTAATTAAACTTAATAAATAAGTAATATGCGCTTCATCTTGACTATCAATACCAATGACTAGCGGATCTGTTCCTAGTTGCTCAAATGCCTCCATAAAATCTTGATAAAGCATGGCAATACGCTTGTCTTGATCTTTAAGTTGAGTGTAGTGTTGAGTAAGAAACTCATCTAACTCATCCCAATTGACTTCATCACTGAATACCGAATTCTTTTCCCATGCAGTTTTCTGCTCATCACTGGGCGTAAAATTGTATCTCTCTTTTAGTTCAGAGTGTTTCTCTAACGCCTCTTCTTGAAGTGGGGTAAATGGGGTATTACCAATGCTTGGATTTGACTCAAAAGCCGCAGACTCTTTATTTGCCAGAGATTGAATGGCTAGATATTCGGTTAACTGGCGTTCAAACTTCAATATCTTAATTTGGTCATCGTTAATTTGCTCTAGTAACTCCTCATGCTTTAACCTTACTCGACCAAGATTACGGGTAATTTCAGCCATTTGTAGTTTATAAAGATTATCTTCATCTTTGTGTATTGCACTGCGTAGTGTGATTTCTTCTGCAAGTGGTAAGAATAAATCGGATACATCCGCTAGAGGATCATCAAGCGCAATAAACATCCCACAATCTTGAGCTGGTAAATCGACTCGATAATCAACATCCCAACATCCTGGCTTATCTGCTACATGTTTAAAGCTGTTTGTTTGAGCTTCAGTTGAAGTTAATGGTGTGCAAGTCGAGTCAAAAATCCCTGTTGGAGCACCATCTACTCCTATATCTGCTGCATAGTGGCCAAGCTTAGAAGAAAGTCCTGCATGAGGATGAGCTAAGTCCGATTTAAATTGTTTTAAATTAACCTTACGCATCCATAATGAGCGATTAGATGTATGGGAGCGCATATGCTCACACAATCGCCATGTCCAACGTTGATGCGCAAATGCCATATAGAGCGTATTTTTCGCTGGGTACACTAAGCAACTCTTCGTTTCACCTTTACTACCTCGCTCATTAGCGGGCTTATCGGCTTCATCGTTTGACCAATCAATTTTAGTAAACTCATACCCTTCAATTTGATATTCATGAAACGTTGTATCTGTTTCATCATACACATACAACCAACCATCACGGAGTTGCCTTAACGTATATTGACGCTGCTGAGGCGTAAATCGACCTTTCCATTGCGTATCAGTACTTGGAAGTGGGTGCATTTGCCCCCCTTGTTCATCCATGTCATCCAAGGCATAGCGAACAGGAATAATGCCAATATCACTACGCTGAAAGGGGCACAAGCCAGCAGGACTTCTTACGTCACGGGTTGATGCGCACATAGCGGCTTTGTTGGCAGTACTCATTCGATACTCTTCCTTATATGTGTTTCATATTTATTCTGACTGGTTCCAAGCTAAAAACTAACAAGTCAGATTCCTGTTAAATCAAGATGTGAAAACTCTATATAGGAGAGAAATAAGACACAATGAAATCACACACTTTAAGGCTGAAAAATAAAATTGCCCCGAGAAGGTTCACACTTTGAATGAAAGAAATTGTAGGAAGCTGGCTAGTTTTATTTACGAAATTGGATAGGACTTATCAATAATAAAATCAATAAGATGCAAAAATCAACGCTAATTATCAACAAGCCCTTCCTTTGCATGAACATGTAATAACAAATCCAAAAAACAAAAAAAGCGAGCCATCATAGCTCGCTTTTTAATATTCTATATATTATACCAATCGTAGTAAATAACTGATCGCTCTAGCTTGTTAAAATGCTCGATAACTACGTTAGAATTTTTGATTGTAGAATAACTACTTATCGAAAAATTCTGCCTTATTCTCAAGCATTTTTCCTTCGCTATTTCTGATCACTTACTTACTGTGATTGGTATTAGAAGAACTTACAGCAGTTCAACAGATTGTTGAGCAATTACAAACTCTTCATTGGTTGGGATAACCATGGCTACAGCATTTAGCATTTCTGATTTAGCAATAATGCCATCAGCGCCAAAACGAGCACCTTCGTTACCAGCAACGTCTTCAACAAAACCAAGAATTTTAAGGTTGTTTAAGATTTCACGACGAATTGGTAATGAGTTCTCACCGATACCACCAGTAAAGATGATGCCATCTAGAGAATCTAACGCTGCTAGGTAAGAAGCAACATACTTAGCTACACGGTATGTGAATACTTGGAATGCTAATGTCGCGCCTTCGTGCCCTTCTTCCATCGCTTCAAGGATACCACGAGCATCACTTGTTAGGCCGGACACACCTAAGAAACCAGACTCTTTGTTTAGAGAGTTAAATACTTGCTCTTGTGACCAACCTTTCTTAAGTAGGTACTCAATGATGCCTGGATCTAAGTCACCACAACGTGTACCCATCATTAGGCCAGAAAGTGGGGTAAAGCCCATTGATGTATCAACACTGTTACCGTCTTTAATTGCACACACTGATGCGCCATTACCTAGGTGAACTGAGATAAAGCTCGATTCTTCGATTGGCTTGTTAATCATTTTCGCAGCTTCACGGCTTACAAAATAATGGCTTGTACCGTGGAAACCGTAGCGACGAACACCAAAATCAGTATATAGTTCTTTAGCAATAGCACCTGTGTATGCTCGCTTAGGCATAGTTTGGTGGAAAGCTGTGTCAAATACCGCAAATTGAGGAAGAGAAGGGAAGGCTTCAACAGCAGCACGGATACCAATAGCACCCGCTGGATTATGTAATGGAGCAAGGTCTGATAGGCTTTCAATCTCTGCCGTGACTTCTTCAGAAATACGTACTGTCTCCGTAAATTTCTCTCCGCCATGAACGATACGATGACCAATAGCAACGATACCATCAGTAAAACCTAACTCTTCAGTTAACCCTACTAATTTACCAATTGCGATTTTATGGTGGTTCTCTTCGCCTTCAATGGCGATTTCAGTTTTCTGTCCCTGATACTTCCAGCTCATACGAGCATCTTCCAGACCAAAACACTCACCAAGTCCACTTAATACTGCATCACCAGAAGCAGAATCGATAACAGCAAACTTTAGTGAAGAGCTGCCTGAATTGATAACTAATACGTATTCGTTGTTCATCATTATTCTCTTTTTATAAACTGTAGGATACACATATATTTGTGCCTTTTGTTACACCCCTATTATTCAACTTTTTTTTAATTATTCAACTTTTGTTTCCCTTTACACCCATTTTATCTCTCAAATCTTTGCTTCAGATCAATTCCCACCCATTTACCTCATGACATCCCAAATAATTCGAACTTTAAAATGTTAACTAAGTCTTATAAATACAATGTTTACTTCTGAACTGGTTGATTTTACATAGCATAAGAATAAGAATGGTATACCGTCTGTTTTTTGACTTATGAATGACATGAATATATTAATTTGCGATGACTCTGCTATCGCCCGAAAAGCACTCTCAAGCAACATCGCATTATCTTCTAATAGTACTCTCTTCCATGCTGAGAATGGTAAAGAAGGGTTGCGTATAATAAGAGATAACCCTATTGATATACTCTTCCTTGATCTTACTATGCCCGTTCTGGATGGTTTTGGAGTTCTTAATCACCTTCCTGTAAATAAGCATCCAACTCAAATAATTGTCATATCAGGTGACATTCAACAGAAAGCTAAACAACGTTGCTACCAACTCGGAGCTCATGAATTTATAGAGAAACCATTTAAACCAGAAGAAATTGCAGATGTTCTTCTTCGATATGGTATCCCCGTTGCTCAAAAGTTAGCGCATCTCCGCCCTAAATATGAATTAAGTGAACATGATGTTATCGCTAACATAAAAGAGATTAGTAATGTAGCACTTGGAACCAGTGCCGCACTGATTTCTGAACAGTTTGATCGCTTTATTGACATGCCACTACCGAATGTAGCCTCACTCCATCACTCTGAATTACAAATGACACTTCAAGATATTGTTAATAATTCTGAGTATCGCGCAATATCACAACGATTTGTTGGTAACGGAATTAATGGTGAAGCCTTAGTTTGCCTACAAGGAAGTGATTTATCGAAGCTTATTGAGAATGAGGATGAGGAAGTTACAGAAAATGAAGCCATTTTAGATATCTCAAATTTATTGGTTTCTTCATTTTTATCTTCATTCAATAAGCAACTGGATATTACAGTATCATTACGTCAACCTATTGTTTTAGAAACTGAGCAATTGAAAGTGGCCTTAAAAGAAGAGGGTTCATTTCTCAGTGGTTATGACACCAACATTTTCACTATTGAATTTGTATATTCAGCTGAAACATTGAATTTAAAATGTGATGTTATTTTTTTAATGGATAATGATTCACTAAGCTCAATCAAATCAACGTTAGAGAGTGTATTATAATGAATACTGATATGAGTGATTTTCACTGGGCAATGCAAGTAATTGGTGACCTAGATGCGGGGTTAATTGTATTGGACGAAGATTATCAAGTCTGTGCCTGGAATGCATTTATGCAATCATACAGTGGGATTACTTCTGACAAAATCTTAGGTAAAAATATTTTTTCTGTGATCCCTGATTTACCTGAAACATGGTTTAGAAAAAAAGTAAATACGGCCTTTAAGCTTAATACGCGTGGTTTTTCTTGCTGGGAAGACCGACCTTACCTATTCAGGTTTAAGAATTTCACTCCGATATCAAATAGCTTAACTGAGATGCGACAAAATATTACATTTTCACCTTTAACCTCTCTCAATGGCAAAGTATCTCATATAAGTATAGTGATCAATGATGTTACTGATATTGCTAAAAATAAACTCCATTTAGAGCAATCAAATGAGCAACTTTCAACCCTAAGCAAAACAGATGGACTAACTAGATTATTTAATCGTGCATATTGGGAATCTTGTTTACAACGTGAATTTGAACAATCAATCATATCTGGATGTATGTCTTCTGTTGTCATTTTTGATATTGACCACTTCAAATGTGTAAATGATACCTATGGCCATACCGTTGGTGATGATGTAATTAGAAATGTAGCAGAATTACTGCGTAAAACTTCTCGTAATACCGATATTTGTGGGCGTTATGGCGGTGAGGAATTTACCGTTATCCTTCCTAGCACCAATGCAGAGCAAGCTTTGTACTTTGCTGAACGGTTACGTAAAAGAATTGAAAAAGCTATCGTTAAGTGTGAAGGTAATGAGGTTAAATATAAAATCAGTCTAGGTATCTGCGAGTTAACCCCCCATTTAAAAGACTATTTAACTTGGTTAGAAATGGCAGATAAGGCTCTCTATTATTCAAAAGAGAATGGTCGAAATCAATCTACCATTTTTTCGAAAAATCTTATCTCTTAGAACATCAATCGAAGTAATTAAACTAAATAAAAAGCCTGAGTGAAAACACTCAGGCTTTGATTACAAAAAGTAAAGTTATATCCTATAACACTTACCCAGCTATGCGTAATGCCAATACTGTGCTGAACACTTTATTGATCGGCGACCAAACCATCATAAAGCTCTTCACACAAGTGGACCCTGCCCAAAAATGTACGGGTCCATATAATTATCGTTATCCTTTCACACCACCAGCTGTCAAACCACCCACAAGAAACTTCTGAGCAAGTAAGAAAACCAATGTAATAGGTAATGCTGATAATACCGCAGCGGCCGCAAAATCACCCCATAAATAGTTCTGAGGGTACAAATACTGTTGCATACCAACCGCTAATGTGTATGAGTTTACATCAGAAAGCAGTAAAGATGCCACTGGTACTTCAGTAATAACACCAATAAATGACAAAATAAATACAACGGCCAGAATCGGCACCGACAATGGTAACAATACTAAGCGGAATGCCTGCCATGGTGTTGCCCCATCTAACGCAGCTGCTTCTTCTAATGAGTTATCTATAGTTTCAAAGTAACCTTTGATTGTCCAAACGTGTAATGCTATTCCGCCCAAATAAGCAAAGACTAAGCCACCATGAGTATTTAAACCTAAAAATGGAATATATTGACCTAACTTATCAAACAATGCATATAAAGCAACAAGTGCTAATACTGCTGGGAACATTTGGAAAATCATCATACCTTTGAGTATAGTCTCTTTTCCTTTAAAACGTAGTCGAGCAAATGCATAAGCACTGGTTGTCGAGAGTGCTACAATTAAAATAGAGCTGATAGCAGCAACTTTAATTGAGTTCCATAGCCAAGTTAATACTGGGAATGGAGGCTGTGTTGTTGAACCATCAGCATGTTCGACAGCAATACCAAGTGCTAATTTCCAATGCTCTAGCGATGGATTTTCAGGAATAATACTCCCTGTTGCAAAATTACCCTCACGAAACGAAATAGTAATAACCATAAGTAGTGGAAAAATAATCATTGCTAGGAAAATCCACATGGCTACATGAGTTGCCCATACACGATATTTTAAGTTTTGTCCTTGAACCATTGCCATATCAATGAATCCTTATTTATTGGGTATATTTAGTAGCTACATATTAATTTTTAATACATAGCTACTTAATTATTAATTATTTGATAATTTAGTAAAACGTAGGTTCAGTAACGCTAAGCCACCAACCAGTAAGAAAATAAGTGTTGCAATTGCACTTGCTAAACCAAAGTCTTGGCCACCACTGCCTTCAAATGCGATTCGGTAAGTATAACTTACTAGTAAATCTGTATAACCGGCAGGCTCTGTTGTACCTATCATGTTTGGCCCACCTTTGGTTAATAACGCAATCATAACAAAGTTATTAAAGTTAAAGGCAAAGGCAGCAATCAGTAGTGGAGTTAATGGTTTCACCATCATTGGCACTGTAATTTTAAGAAAGTTCTGAAGTGGCCCTGCACCATCAATTGCTGATGCTTCATATAGATCTTCCGGTATTGATTTTAATAAACCCATACATAAGATCATCATATATGGGAAACCTAACCAGGTATTCACTATCAAAACCATCACTTTTGCCGTGAACGGGTCAGAGAACCAATTAGGCTGAATACCAAACATACTATCAAGCAGCATATTAATTTCACCGAAACTTTGGTTAAACAAACCACGGAATATCAAGATCGAAATAAACGCGGGAACGGCATAAGGCAGAATGAGAAGCAAACGATATACTGCACGACCTTTAAGCTCTTCCCACTGTACGACAGCAGCAAGTACTAAACCGATCGCTAATGTGAAAACCACGGTACAAGTTGCAAAAATAACAGTCCAGATAAAGATACTAATAAAAGGTTCTTTAATACCGTCATCTTTCCAAATACGTTCAAAATTTGCAGTTCCAACATTCACAACAAACCCCGGAGAAACAGGGTCACCAACAAAAACATCGTTATCATTTACTTCTTGATAAAAACCTGTTTCATGATTTGCTTTAAAGTAGGTTTCTGTTTTTTTGTTGTATAACGTTTCCCCATCATCTTGTAATACAAACAATGGACCAACTGCAGCAAACTTACGTAAGCCACTCATCTTAATTTCCTCGCCTGATGGCATAGATAAGGTAATTAAGTTTAAGCTAGGACGCTTAGCAATGATCTCTTTGATCTTCGCTTTTTTTCCTTTTACGGCTTCTACAGATTTAAGAGATAGATGACGCTCAACCGCCTCTGAAATCTGAAAAGTATCAGTCGCTAATAGTTGACCTGAATCTTTAATGGTTAAGACATAACCATCACCTTGATTCATTAATTGAAACTTATAACTTTTACCACTTTGGTAAGTCTTGGATAAATGAACCGTTTGAGCACGCTCTAAGGTAACTTGGTTCGTTGCACTGTAGTTGGTAAATGCCAACCCAATAGTGTAAACCAAGGGAAATATAATGAACAAAATCATGCCAGCGATACCGGGATAAGTATATCGATGAGCGTATGTTTTTTTACTACCAAATACATAAACGGCTAACGATGCTAATACAAGCGTTAACATTGCAAATGCAGTTTCACCACGAGAATACATAAGTACGCATACATAGCCATTTATCGCAGCAATAGAAGACAATAAGCCCCATTTTGCAAGTGATTTTAGATTTGTGTGCGAAGCGACTGCTGTTGTCATAAGCTCCAAGACCTTTTTAAAAATACCAACCTAGTAAGTCAATTAAATTGAACAACAGACTTACTATGATGAGTATTAGAGAATAATTTGTTAAGTTAAGAAAGAGAAGAAGCTCATGCTCCTCCTCTCTAATTTATTTTTACTTAGTCATGCGTTGTTCAGCAGCAGATAAAGCGTCTTTAATGCTCTGACGACCGTCAACTACGTTTCCTAATGCCTCTTCCATGCTGTACCAGAAAGTAGTGAATTGTGGAATATTTGGCATGATTTCACCGTTCATTGCATTATCCATTGTTGCTGCAATGCGAGGATCATTACCTAGTTGCTCTTGGAATGAATTTAAAGCAACTGCGCCTAGTGGTTTATCATCATTTAAGCTCTTCAAGCCTTCATCTGTTAATAAGTAACTTTCGAAGAATTCAACAGCTAGGTCTTTATTCGGAGACACGGCACTAATACCACCAACCCAAACACCAACGAATGGTTTAGACGCTTGACCATGGAACTTAGGCAATGTAGTTACACCATAATCGATACCCGCTTTTTCGATGTTTGCCCAGCCCCAAGGACCATTAATCATCATTGCTACGTTGCCTTTGACAAACTCAGATTCTGCTACTGAGTAATCCATATCTGCAGAAATAGTTTTATCTTTTACCATTGTTTCGATGAAGCCCATCGCATCTTGAACACCTTTTTGGTTCACACCCGCGTTCTTGATGTCATAGCCTTCTGCTGTTTTTTCAAATGCGTAGCCACCGTCAGCCGCTAATAGAGGCCAAGTGAAGTAAGCACCACCACGTAAAGGCCACATGATCGCTTTTTGATCATTTTTCATTAGTTTTTTATCTAATGCTGGAATGTCTTCCCAATTTTTTGGTGGCGTTTTCACCAATGCTTTGTTGTAGATAAGCGATACGGATTCGATTGCTACTGGGTAAGCAATTGTCTTACCTTTGTAATCTACCGCATCCCATGCAAAATCAACAATTTCCGATTTCAATTCATCTGATGGCTTAATTTCAGCTAAAAGACCAGCCTCAGCAAAACCACCAAAACGGTCGTGAGCATAGAAAATCATGTCTGGACCATCACCAGCGGCCGCTACTTGAGCAAATTTTTCTTCCGCTTTATCAGGGAAAGCAACGGTTACTTTAATCCCTGTATCTTCTTCAAAACGTTTACCTACTTCAGCCATACCTTCATATGCTTTATCGCCAGTTACCCAGATAGTAAGTTGACCTTCTTCGATTGCAGCAGAAGCGTTAATTGAACCAAGAGCTGCCATTGTGCAAAGTGCGACAGTACTGAGGACTTTTTTCATTGTGAATCCTTCCTTTATAATTAGCGAATCATCCGTAGGGTTGAAATAAAGTTGGTGATGATTCAGTTTTCAGGCTGTATTCTCATGAATTATTACCTTTAATTCATCCTCCTACTCCCTACGCCTTTTTCTTACTCAACAAAAATCGTGATCTCAGTCGACTTATGCCTTGCGCCACCTCACAAAAGACGCGCTAAACGAGATCGCCTTCACATTGAAATTTAAAAAAACTTTGAACTCCATCGATATTTTCAAAAAATGTGACCTAGGTACTCCTCCCCCCTACTCCCCCAAAAAAAAGCAGAAGGAGGAGGATGACGTAATCTCATTTTTACTGAAGAATGACACCATAAAGCTAATTAGCTAATCGTATTTAAAATTGAAATATAATGAGGATGGACACAATGACGAGTGTCACTTTACGTAACGTTTGTAAAGCCTACGGCGACGTTAAAATATCGAAAAACATTGATTTAGACATAAACTCAGGAGAGTTCGTTGTTTTTGTTGGGCCGTCTGGCTGTGGTAAGTCAACCTTATTACGCTGTATTGCAGGCTTAGAAGACATTACTTCTGGTGATTTATACATGGGTGACAAACGTATGAATGACATCGAACCTTCTAAGCGTGGTGTCGGCATGGTATTCCAATCTTATGCTCTTTATCCACACCTAAACTTATTTGATAACATGTCTTTTGGTTTAAAATTAGCTAAAGCAGATAAGAATGAAGTGAAAAAGCGAGTTGATCATGCTGCTGATATTCTTCAACTAGGTCACTTGCTAGAGCGCCAACCAAAAGCGCTTTCTGGGGGGCAACGTCAGCGTGTTGCTATCGGTCGTACTTTAGTGTCTCAACCAGATGTTTTTCTTCTTGATGAGCCTCTATCAAACCTAGATGCCGCACTACGTGTTCAAATGCGTATTGAAATTGCTAAACTGCATAAAAAACTTGGTTGTACCATGATCTATGTAACTCATGATCAAGTAGAAGCAATGACAATGGCTGAAAAAATAGTGGTCCTTGATGGGGGTTATGTTTCTCAAGTGGGAGCCCCACTAGAACTATACCATTACCCTAAAAACCGTTTTGTTGCAGGGTTTATTGGCTCACCTAAAATGAACTTTATGAGTGTGTTCATTGAAGATGTTGAAAAAAACCAAGTCAAAGTACAATTTAAAAATGGCTCTTCATTCTGGATCCCAGTAGATGGAACACATGTCACTCGTGGAGAAAGAATGTCTTTAGGGATCCGCCCTGAACACTTAGTTGCCGCAGAAGATAGCGATGCTGTTATTGAAGGTGATGTTCTTGTTGTTGAAAAATTGGGATATGAAACACAAATTTATTTAACAATTGAAGATGGTGATGCCGATATGATATACCGTTTACCTGATACTGCTTTAGTAGAGGCAGGAGATACTTTCTCTGTTGGTATACCAGCCCATCGTTGTCACTTATTCCATGATGACGGAAAAGCATGCCAAAGGCTCTATAAAGAAGCCGGCGCTTAACAGACATTAATTTATTATTACAAAGCCCAACAATGAATTGGGCTTTTGTTGTTTATTCAGAGGTATATTGTGAACACACATCATGCATTTCCGCACCCTTTAGGTGCAACTCTTACTTCCCATGGATGTAACTTTTCAGTTCACCATACTTCCCAATACCCAGTATCATTAATTATCTTTAATGATGATGGCACTTACCATGAATATCCATTCACTGAAGAGTACGGTTCAATCAAATATACGTTTATTGAGGGAATTACTGAAAACACTATCTATGGTTTTCAAATCCTTCAGAAAAACAAGGCTCTTCTTTTACTCGACCCTTATGCGAAAGCATTAAAGAATCCTCCTCACTATCAAGTACCTTACACAGAAGAACAAAGTTGGGAGCTTGCTCAGTGTGTTGTGGTAAATGATAATTTTGATTGGCAGGAAACTAAAAAGCCATCAATTTCTCGTTCTGAAACTATTTTATTAGAAACTCATGTTAAAGGGTTTACTCTACTTAATTCAAAAGTTAGTGAGGAAGTCCGTGGAACTTATCTTGGTTTAGCTGACCCAGCAACAATCAATCATTTAAAGCAGCAAGGTATTACTACTGTTCAGCTACTCCCTGTTGCTGCTTGTATGCATGAACCACACTTGCTTGAAATGGATATGGTGAACTATTGGGGTTATAACCCAATCTCTTTTATGGCTCCTGACCCAAGATATGCACACCAAGATGCAGTAACAGAATTCAAGACAGCAGTTCGAGAGCTGCATAAAAATAATATTGAAGTCATTTTAGATGTGGTATACAACCATACTGCCGAAGGTGGAAATGGTGGGACAACTTTTAATTTAAAAGGCCTAGACCAAGATTATTATCTTCACCATCACGGCAATTACACCAACTATACTGGGTGTGGTAATACTTTAGATATCACTCATCAGCCAAGTCTAAATCTAGTGATGGATACCTTAAGATATTGGGTAGAACACTACCATATTGACGGGTTTCGCTTTGATTTAGCAGCTACATTAGGTCGTGAGTATGATCAATTTAATCCTAACAATGCTTTTTTCAAAGCCGTCGCTCAAGATCCTATTCTTCAAAAAGTGAAATTAATCGCAGAACCTTGGGATATTGGTCCTAATGGTTACCAGGTCGGACAGTTTCCCGATGGCTGGAATGAATGTAGCGATAAGTTTCGAGATACCATCAAAAGTTTTTGGCGTGGAGAGCAAAACTATCTTAAATCTGTCGCTACGCGTTTAATGGGTTCTAGAGATCTAGTCAGCGCCTCTCGCTGGCCTCATAAGTTACCAGTAAACTACATAAGCTACCATGATGGATTCACCCTACAAGACCTTGTAAGCTACAAAGAGCGTCATAACTATGCTAATGGTGAAGAGAATAGAGATGGACACGGCGATAATCGTTCTGATAACTATGGTATTGAAGGTGTAACTGATAATCCAAGAATCATTGCTCTTCGTGAAAAGCAGAAGCGTAATATGATGACAACTTTGTTATTTAGTTTTGGTATCCCACATCTTTTAGCTGCGGATGCATGCTCTCATACTCAACAAGGCAATAATAATGCTTACTGCCAAGACAGCGATATTAGTTGGGTTAAATGGGATTTAGATAAAACAGCTCAAGAGTTTTCTATATGGCTTGCTGCAATGAATCATGCAAGGCAAACTCATATGGTGCCAATTATCAATGCTTTCAGTGGCACAAAAAGATCACAACAAAAAGTAGAATGGTATACCCCGGAAGGTAATAATATGACACATAGTGATTGGCATGGCGCTGAATCATTATGTCTTCACCTTAATATTTACGATGGTGAAAAAGAACTGCTTATCCTAATCAATCAATCAAATGTGCCAACTCGTTTTGAGTTACCAAAGCCGACAAAACACTCTCGTTGGTCACTAATTTGTAATACTCAACATACGAGTCTAAAACCAAAACAGGTTGTATTTGACTACAGCCTATCTCCATTATCTATTGCTGTATTTCACGCAGAATAGGAAAGGAAAAAATAAAAAAGGAGGCAATTAGCCTCCTTTTTTTTACTTCCACCAAGTTAATCTAACTCAGCTTCAGATTTTACACGTCCTTTGTGATATGTCCTATACGCTAAAGCCATCAGCGTAATTAGTAATTTGGAAGTCATCCAGATCATATACGAACAATCTACCTTAAAAAATTGATGTGTAAAAAGACAAAGTCTCTTGTTCAAAATTTCATCTTACTGAATGTAAGACAGAACAACACTATCAAAAAATAACAAGATTGTCACAAGCTATATACAAAACGACGTACCATTTTATTTATATTGCAGGTTTTCTAGCTTGATTTATAAAGCTAAATAATTTGAGCAAGGCGTTCTTGTACAACACCAACAATTAAATCTGGCTGAAATTTAGAAATAAAGCGATCGCACCCGACTTTTTCTACCATCGCATCATTAAAGCTACCACTTAGCGAAGTATTTAGAGTAATAAATAAATCACTCATTCTAGGATCCGTTCTGATTTCATGTGTTAATTTATAGCCGTCCATCTCTGGCATTTCAGCATCGGTAATCATTAACAAGATCTCATCAGTAACCACCTTACCTTCATCACACCAGCCCTTTAATAGATCTAGAGCTTGCCTACCATCACTTTTTTCTATGACTTCAAGTCCCAATTGTTGAAGTGTATTTCTGACCTGCGTACGAGCTGTACTTGAATCATCAACAATCAAAACTTTACGTCCGTGCATATGATTCACAAGCTCTTGGTCTAATACTCCTTCTGAAATTGAAATATCGTATTCAATTATTTCAGCCAGTACTTTTTCAACATCAATAATTTCAACAATACGTGTTGTATTTGGTTCAACTTCAACTTGCGTAATTGCAGTAAGAAAATTATGACGACCCACCGTTTTTGGTGGTGGTTGAATATCAGCCCAAGTCGTATTGATAATATTTTGAACTTGACCAACTAAGAAGCCTTGAGTTGTTCGATTATATTCAGTAATTATCAATGTTGTTTCTTCAGTATTCCCCATTGCTTTCATACCAATAGCACCACGTAAATCAATAACTGGTACTGATTCACCACGTAGGCTTGCTACACCAGAAATATGATAATGAGAACCCGGTAACCTAGTTAACTTAGGTACTTTAAGAATTTCTTTTACTTTAAAGACATTGATCGCGAAAATTTGAGTGGTGTTTAGCTTAAAAAGCAACAATTCCAATCGATTTTCACCCACTAACTGGGTTCGCTGATCAACACTATTTAACATTCCACTCATCGATTACACCCACTTAAAATAAAAATACACTAACAATATAGTTAGTAAATGTTTTTATAGCACACTAATGCTATATATTATCGGCAATTTTGAGAACTCTTTAACAAGTTAGTGCAAAAAAATAGACAATAATGTTACCATTCCCAAAATAAGCATCAGATAAGATGTGTGTTGTACTAAATCTAAGGAATTTTCTATGTCTCAAGCACAGCCCCAACCGCTACTCGTTCGTATGATGAATACTAACATCGTTATACAAATACTTATTGGTATTATAGCAGGTGTTACTCTAGCTACATTATCTCCAGATCTTGCAGTATCAGCAGGCCTCTTTGGTCAACTGTTCGTAAGTGCGCTAAAAGCTATTGCTCCTATTCTAGTTTTTATCTTAGTCGCATCTTCTATTGCTAATCAAAAACGCGGACAAGATTCAAACATGAAACCTGTTGTGGTTTTATATTTAGTCGGTACCTTTTGTGCTTCATTAACCGCAGTGGGTATGAGCTTTCTTTTTCCGACAACTCTCTCTCTAGTTACTGATGCTGCCACTAATAGTGCCCCAGAAGGCATTGCTGAAGTTCTTCATACATTATTATTCAAAATCATTGATAACCCAATCAATGCAATCATGACTGGTAATTTTATTGGTATTTTGGGTTGGGCTGTTGCGCTTGGACTTGGACTTCATTCAGCATCTGATGCAACAAAGAAAGTATTTATTGATCTTTCAAACTGTATTTCAAGTATTGTGACGGTTGTTATCCGTTTCGCACCTATTGGTATCTTTGGCTTAGTATCAAGTACTTTTGCTGAAACTGGTTTTGATGCACTGGCTGGTTACTCGCACCTATTAGCAGTACTACTTGGCTCAATGATATTTATTGCTCTTGTTGTTAATCCACTGATCGTATTTATTCGTACTAAACGTAATCCATACCCACTAGTGTTCTTGTGTCTACGTGAGAGCGGCGTAACAGCATTCTTCACACGAAGCTCTGCAGCAAATATTCCAGTTAATATGGCACTATGTGAGCGTCTGAATTTACATAAAGACACTTACTCAGTATCAATCCCACTTGGTGCAACAATTAACATGGCCGGTGCTGCGATTACTATCACAGTCCTTACATTGGCTGCGGTTCATACTGTTGGCGTAATCGTAGATTTACCAACAGCAGTACTTCTTAGTCTTGTTGCTGCTGTCTCTGCATGTGGGGCATCTGGCGTTGCTGGTGGTTCACTACTTCTAATTCCATTAGCATGTAGCTTATTTGGTATTCCTAACGAAGTTGCAATGCAAGTTGTTGCTATCGGCTTCATCATTGGCGTAGTACAAGATTCTGCAGAAACGGCACTAAACAGCTCAACAGATGTTATTTTCACAACTGCTGCTTGTCGCAAAGCGGATAATCCATACAAGCCACTAGTTCAAACATCAAACTCTTAACCAAAATTAAGAATTAAAATAAAAAATGGCAGCTTTTAGCTGCCATTTTTATATTGTTAATGTTCGTTGTGTTGGTATAAATAAATAGAATAGAAAAATGCTAATAAAGCACATAATGTTGCTGGTATTGCTAAAGTATTAATTCCCAAAAATGGATAAGCATAACCGCCAATTACTCCACCAAATACAAAACCAAAAGCAATAAATAAGTAAAGAGCAAGACGACGACGATGAATAACCTCTCCTTTAAGCTTCATACCTAACATAATTCCCAAATCGGTTAAAACCCCTGTCACATGGGTTGTTCGTACCACTGCTCCACTGTAGGTCGTAACAAGCCCATTTTGCAAACCACAGGCTGCAGAAGCAAAGTAATGGCCCCACTGACTGCCCTCATTTAATACAATCATTGCTGTAAATAATAAAAGGCTCTCAAGCACCAAGGCAAAATTATAATGACGCCCTAACTTTAATGCAGTACATCCGACAATTAAACTACTCAGGGATGAACCAATGACAAAGCTTAAAATTATAAAAAACAAATGCCATGTTGTATCATTAAAGGCTAATAATTGAGTTCCTAGAAGAGTAGCGGTCCCTGAAAGATGAGAGATTGACTGATGTTGGAACCCTAACAGCCCCACTGAGTTAGTAATTCCAGCTAAGAGTGCAAGAAAAAAAGTGCCGTATTCAACCCATTTAGGCAATTTAGAAATCACGGTATAATACCTAATCAGTAAAAGGCGCTATTTTATACCCTACTATCAAAATATGCATGATCTGCCGCAATAAAAAAGGGAAAGACAATATGCCTTTCCCTTTGATTTTTTATTAACTTCTATTCAATGCCAATTTCAGTAATTATCTAATCAATATTACTGGTTGAATCACTTAATATTTACATTGGTATAATAAATTAAGACAAATACATTTCCACGTATTTCTCAGCTGCATTATCCCAGCTAAAGTTCTGTTTCATTGCATGAAGCTGTACTCGTTTGACTTCATTCAGATCTTGGCTATAAAGTAATAATGAGCGCATTAACACTAATAGTAATTCAATTGGATCCGGTTTTTTAAAGCTAAAGCCCGTGGCATTTTCAGGATTATTATCATAATCAATCACACTATCTTTAAGCCCACCGACTTCACGAACAATTGGAAGTGTTCCATAAGCCATACTGTAGATCTGATTTAATCCACACGGTTCAAACTCTGATGGCATTAAAAAGAAATCAGCGGCAGCTTCAACCCAATGGGCTAATTTATTACTGTAAGCTTCAACAAAAGCCAACTTATTGCTATGTTTATCTGCAATTTTAGCTAATTGACTAGCAAGAGCCGGATCGCCAGTACCAACAATAACCATTTGAACATCATTTTTTAAGAATTGCTCTAATATAGGCAATAAATAATGAATACCCTTTTGATTAGTCAGACGACAAACCATACCATACACAGCAACGTCTTTTGCTGGAAGAGATACTTCTTGCTGTAAAAGTGCTTTACAAGCTTTCTTACCTCGAACCATGCTTAGACGATTAGCTTTAAACTGTTTAGGAATAAAACTATCAACTTCAGGGTTCCACTCACTATAATCACAGCCGTTTAAAATCCCAAACAAATCAGACTCTCTTGCTTGGAAATCACCAGACATACCATGCGAACCTAGTTCAGTTAGTAGCTCTTTAGCATAAGTTGGGCTTACTGCATTTATTTTATCAGCGCATGATACACCCGCTTTTAACATACTAATATGCGTATGACTTACAGCGGCTTCTGGTACATAATGAAATTTAAATTCAGAAAGGCATTCAATTTCATCATAGTGAAAAATACCTTTAAATACCGCATTATGCACAGACAGAACACTACGAGTTTGCGAAAAGAACACATCATTTTCATAACGTTTCTTCAATAGATATGGTACTAACCCTGTATGCCAATCATTTGCATGAATAACATCAGGCTTTACATTGAGCTTTTGTAACATATCTAAGCAAGCTGCACTGAAAAATGCAAAACGCTCACCATTATCTGAATATGCTTGATTATTTTCCGCATACATTTCTGCACGATCAAAATACTCAGCACACTCCACACCAAGCACAGAAATACCATCTACTTCTAACGCTCTTACTTGGTAAGAGGTATGTGGCCAGTGTTCTAATTTTGTTTCCAACACAATCTCTGCGTCGTCTCGACCTGGGATCGTTTTATAAGCAGGCATCGCAATAGTAACTTGGTGACCTAACTTTTTAAGTGACTTAGGCAAAGCCTTGGCAACATCTGCCAAGCCTCCACTTTTGATCAATCCTTCGACCTCAGATGCTACAAATAAAATTGAAAGCGTCTTAGTAACCAATTCTCTCTCCTTTAGGGATAACCACTATTCCTTCATCTGAAACATGATACTTCTTCTTGTCTTCTTGAAGATTAACACCAATTTCAGTTCCAGCGGCAATATCTACGCCTTTATCTACAATAACACGACGTAAAACACAACCTTCGCCTATTTTAACATCACCTAAAAGAATACTTTCACTAATATCACACGCTGAAGCAATATTACTACGGAAGCCTAATACTGATTTTTCTATACGAGAGCCACGGACATAACTACCCCCACATACAAGACTATCAATAATTTGTACACGACCATTATCTGAGTCAGTAAAAGTTGCTGGTGGTAACGGCGGATAATAAGTATGTAGAGGCCATTTACGATTATACAAAGAGAATGGTGCATCTTTCTTAAGTAAATCCATATGCGCTTCCCAGTACGATTCGATCGTACCTACATCACGCCAGTAAACCTCTTCTTTTTCACCCGTAATATGGTTAGTACTAAAGTCATAAACATAAACATTACCTTCAGGGAACATTTTTGGAATAATGTCTTTACCAAAATCATGAGACGAATCATCTAGTTCTGCATCATATTTTAGCTCTTTACATAAACTTTCTGATTCAAAAATGTAATTACCCATTGAGACTAATGCAATACCTGGATGGCCTGGAATACACTTTGGATTTGCTGGTTTTTCTTCAAAACCAATCATTTTCCCATGTTCGTCAACTTCAATAACACCAAAACCAGTTGCATCTTTTGCTGGCATACGAAGTGCTGATACCGTTAAAGAAGCTTCTTTTTTTTTATGAAAATCAAGCATTTGCCTAATATCCATTTTATAAATATGATCGGACCCAAAAATACAAACGTGCTCTGGTTCAGAAGCTTCTATAAAACTGATGTTTTGATAAATAGCATCAGCAGTACCTTCATACCAACGTTTGCCAGTACGCATCTGAGCTGGTATTGGGTCAATAAAGCGATCAGTAATTCCATTTACATTCCAACCTTTTTTCATGTGTTGAAATAAGGATTGAGACTTAAACTGAGTTAGTACATAAATTCGCATCAAATCTGCATTTACGAAGTTATTCAATGCAAAATCAATTAAACGATAGCTTCCGCCAAATGGTACCGCAGGTTTCGTTCTAGACTCAGTTAATGGGCGAAGGCGTGAACCTTCACCACCAGCCAAAATCATTCCTAATACACCAGCCATTGTTTCTCCCTTTATTTAATTTTTATGTTATTACGACATGAAATCGTCGCAATTAATCTATTTATTTGGGAGTAAGTTAACACATATAAGTTTCAAAACTGTGAACTAGGTAACTTCTGTTTATTTATAAATAATATTCAATCAAGAATGTGCATCACGTCAATATTTTACAGGGAGAAATAACATTTACATAACAATCTCGCTTAAATATAATATAGCGCACCTTAAAAAGTATTACCCTAAATTCAACAAGTGTAATACTCTAATCACTTAATTAACCTAATCAGAGGTAGCTATGTCATCTTCTCTTTTTCAGCAATTACAACTGGTGTGGGATTACCATTTACTCCATCAGTCTATCCAAAAAAGTGATGCTATTTTTGTCTTATGTAGTTATGACCTAAGAGTTGCTGAACATGCGGCACAATTATATCTCGATGGTTATGCTCCATTATTAATATTTTCAGGGGCTCAAGGTCGAGCTACTGAAGGTTTATTTACCTTAAGTGAAGCTGAAACCTTTGCGAATGTAGCAAAAGATATGGGGGTTCCTTCTTCTGCAATTATTGTCGAGACTAAAGCAACAAATACGGGAGAAAATATATTCTTCACCCAAACATTGCTAAAAAAGAAAAGCATTACACTTAACTCGCTACTTTTAGTGCAAAAGCCCTATATGGAAAGGAGGTTGTTAGCTACGTTCTTAAAAAATTGGAATGATATTGAGTTCTGTATTAGCTCACCTAATATTAGTTTTATCAATTACCCAACTGAAGATGTTACTTTTGATCATGTCGCTAGTATTATTTTAGGGGAATTACATCGTTTGAAGGTTTATCCAACACTTGGTTATCAAGAAGCACAAGATATCCCTAAAGATGTATGGGAAGCTTTTGAAAATTTGACTAAACTCGGGTTTGATGAACATCTCTTATCTAACTAATTCAACCCATAAAAACAAAAAGCCCTGAATAATATCATTCAAGGCTTTTATTTATGATTTAATTACTGAATCACTTCAAACGATAAAATATCGTCGATAATGGTGGTAACGTAATTGAAATAGACTGTGATATCCCTTGAGATTCAACGCTTTCAGTCTTGACGTTACTACTAACTGAATATTCACTACCGCCATACATGTGAGCATCACTATTTAAAATTAGCTCATACTCACCAGACATTGGCATACCCAAACGGAAACCTTCTCTTGGTGCGGGAGTAAAGTTACTCACCACCAAAATACGTTCGCCATTGTCACCCAAGCGTTCATGAGCTAACACACTCATTTCTGCTTCATCTTGTAAACGCCACTCAAAACCCATTGGACTACAATCATTTTGATATAACGCAGGCTCTGAGGTGTACATTTTATTTAAATCACGTACTAAGCGCTGCATACCTGAATGACGTTCAAATTGCGTTAAGAACCATTGTAGCTGATCATCATGATCCCACTCTGCACTTTGAGCAATTTCTGCACCCATAAAATTCAGTTTTTTACCTGGTTGCCCATACATATAACCCATATAAGCACGCATGTTCGCTGTTTTCTGCCACTCATCACCAGGCATTTTATCTAAAATTGAGCCTTTACCGTATACAACTTCATCATGAGACAGTGACAATACATAGTTTTCACTAAATGCATAGACCATTGGGAAGGTAATAGTATCATGATGGTAACGTCGGTGAATTGGATCTTCTTGAATATAACTCAGACTATCGTGCATCCAACCCATATTCCATTTGAAACCAAAGCCTAAACCACCATCAAAAGTTGGTGCAGAAACACCCGGGAAAGCAGTCGACTCTTCAGCGATTGTCATGGCATTTGGGTAATGAGAATAGACTTCTTCATTCATCCATTTTAGCAATGCGATGGCACCATGGTTATGATTACCACCATCCCAGTTAGGGATCCATTCATCATCTTCACGTGAATAGTCTAAGTAAAGCATTGAAGCAACCGCATCAACACGTAAACCATCAATATGGAAATGCTCAAACCAATATAATGCATTAGATACTAAAAATTCACGAACATGTTGTTGATCGTAGTTATAAATATAACTCTGCCAATCATTATGCCAACCACGACGAGGATCAGGGTCATTAAACAGTGACGTCCCATCAAAGTTCGCTAAGCCGTGAGAATCGGATGGGAAGTGTGCTGGAACCCAATCCAATACAACTCCAATTCCTGCTTGGTGACACTGATCAACAAAGAATTTGAAATCATCAGGTGTACCAAAACGGCTAGTTGGAGAGAATAAACCAATCGGTTGATAGCCCCAAGAACCATAAAATGGATGCTCAGATACAGGCATTAATTCAAGGTGAGTATACCCCATTTCAACCATATACGGGATCAGCTCTTTTGCCAATTCACGATAAGTTAAAAATTCGCCTTGCGCATTTCGTTTCCAAGAGCCAGCATGAAGCTCATAAAATGACAATGCTTCTTTTTGCTTTTCGGTTACCGGTCGAGTTTGCCACGCTGTATCTTGCCATTGGTAATCAGCTTGATCATAAACTACAGAAGCAAACGAAGGGTATTGTTCATTATAAGCACCGAATGGGTCCATTTTATGAGGTAAAATCTCCCCATGCGGTCCCTTTAGTTCAAACTTATATTTTACACCTGCTACTTGCTCTGGAATAAATAATGCCCACAGTCCATTATCAATACGCTGCATTGGATGACGTCGGCCATCCCACTGATTAAAATCACCAATAATACTTACTGCTGAAGCATTAGGAGCAAATACGACATAGCGCACACCTTGAACGGTCTTATTACCTCGTTCTAGCGTAACTAAATGTGCACCTAAATGATTGTACATTTCTTTGGGTGTATGTGCTTGCGCATCAGTTGGAGATATATTGTGATATTGATACGGGTCATCAATCACTTGTTCTGAGCCATTCCAATCAATGACTAATTGATAATGCTGCTCAGTAAGATCAAGTGCTTCATTTAAGATAAACAAGCCTGCTTGTTGAGGGGCAGGGTTCAATAAACGCTCTGAACCAATAGAAGGACGAACACGAACAGATGTTGCTCCTGGAAGCCAAACACGTAGTGCTATGTCATTAGATTGATATTGTGGACCTAGAAAAGAAAACGGATCGGAAAATGCAGCCCTTTCAAGCTGCATATAAATGTCCTTTTCTTTACGTTCAACAAGTAAGTTCAACGTAAATACTCCTTATTATTTTCGGCTCGCTTGAGCACGAATGTCAGTTAAACGCTTAGTTAACTCATTCACTTCTTGACGATTAAAAATTTCATCTAAAGTGATGGATAACTTACGACGCCAGTTTGGATATTCATCAACAGTTCCCGGTATGTTAACTGGTTTATCCATCTCTAGCCAATCTTCAAGCTGTAAACTGAGAAGTGTGCTCGATCCCGCTGCTAAATGACATTGTAAAGCATCACTTAAATGTCTATCCATAGGAACAAAAGATGCGTCACGACCAACACCTTCTGGCAGATAACCGTGGAAATCAACACTATTTAAAATCTCTTGCTTTGATTCTGCACGAGTCGCAAACAACTCTTTAAGTTGTTCAGTATCTGGGTACAAACCAATCTCTTCACCCATTTTTAAATCATCACAATGCCAGAAACCGCGTAATGTTGGCATATCATGCGTACATAATGCCGACATTGACTGTTCTTGATAATGCGTTGGTGAATAAAAACCACCATCTTCTGCTGTTTCAAAGAAGAATACTTTATATGAGTGAATACCTGCATCAGCCAGTAAATCAACAATCTCATCAGGTACTGTACCTAAATCTTCACCAATCACAGAGCATCCATGACGATGACTTTCTAATGCAAGGATTGATAACATGTCTTCTACTGGGTAGTACATGTATGCACCTTTAGTGGCATCTTCACCTTTAGGGATCCACCACAAGCGCAACAAACCTAATACATGGTCAATACGTAATGCGCCACATGCTTTCATGTTCGCACGTAATAATTCAATATATGCATCATAAGCCGTTGCTTTTAATGCATGAGGGTTCAATGGCGGTAAACCCCAGTTTTGGCCTAGTGGCCCTAAGATATCAGGTGGAGCGCCGATGCTCACGTCCAAACATAAGTTACCATGGTCAGCCCACGTTTCTGAGCCAGAATCAGCAACACCGACGGCTAAGTCACGATAAAGACCTACATCCATTCCTTTGTTTTCAGCAAACTGTTGAACATCATTAATTTGTGTAAAAGCAAGCCATTGTAGGTACATGTACAAGTTAACTTGATCACGGTTTTCCGTAATAAATTGTTGTACTTGCTTGTTATCAAAATGTTGAAGCTCATTTGGGAAAACAGGCCAGCCCCAAATACTTTGATCTTGGGTATATAGTGTATTATGAAGCGCATCAAATGCAGCTTGATGAAGTAAGCTTTCTCCACCTTGCTCAACAAATGCAAGAAAAGCTTCAGCACGAGCACTTTTCTTATCTAAATGACGAGCTTTAAACTCTTCAAATAAGAAAGGTAATACACTCATTTTAAGTGAAGATACTTCCGTATAATTCACCCAATGTGATTGGCGAGCGTCATTTAAACGTTGTTGGAATGCAGCACTACCTACTAACTCTTGAGCTTTGTTACATAAGGCAAATTCAGGCACTGAACAAACATCAATATACAGAATATTCAACCAACGGCGTGATGATGGGCTGTATGGGCTTGCACCTTCTGGGTTTGCAGGGAATAGTGAGTGAATTGGATTTAAGCCTACAAAATCACCACCACGATTTGCAATGTCACCAACTAATTGCTTTAAGTCACCAAAATCACCAATACCCCAATTATGAGCGGTTCTTAATGTGTAAAGCTGAACACTTGGTCCCCACATTTTTTTATCTTGATTGATAGCTTCTTGCTTAAAGCACGCTTGTGGCGTCACAATCAGTGTCATTTTATAAGGCGCTTTACGGCGCTTACGAATAATCTCTAATTGATGATAACCCCAAGGTAGAGTTGGTAAAGAGAATAATAATACACCATCATTTTCACGATCATCTTCAATAATCTGTGATTGTAAGTAGCCTTCTAGGATTTCACCTTTTTCGGTGGTCACTTTCCAACTAAACTCGCTGATGCGCGCACTCTTACCTAGATACATTTCCACTTGTAGAGGTTCGTTATCACGAATAACTTTTACTGATGCTAGCACTTCTTTTTTTTGCATTTTTTCAGAAGAGCTAAGAAGTGTTTTATCATTCTTTGTATCATAACCCAAAGAAGCCAGTAAACGAGTTAAGGTATCGTCACTGACTTTTGCTTCATCGCCCCAAGCACTTATATAACTATTTGCTAACCCAGCCTGCTCTGCGACTTGATGTAGTACATTATTATTATATTTCATCGCTTTTCTCCAAGGGCAGCATCTCACTGCCCTCATTTTATATTTCTAAATCAAATTAACGGTTTACAGCTTTCAGTTTCCAGATGTTATTAACATAATCACGGATACTGCGGTCAGAGCTGAATTTACCAACCAAAGCTGTGTTTAAAATAGCCATTTTCGCCCACAACTTTTGGTCACGGTATGCAGCATCAATGTCATTTTGAGCACGAACATAATCTGCAAAATCAGCAAGTACTAGATATGGGTCACCACCGTAAAGTAGGTTATCACGAGTTGCTGATAACAGACCCACTTGACCTGGAGTAAACTCATCACCAGCAAGAAGGTCTAATGACGCTTGCAGTAATGAATCCGCTTCGTAGTATTTGTATGGGTTGTAACCCGATGCTTTTAGCGCTTCAACTTCGTCAACGTCAAGGCCGAAGATAAAGATGTTTTCATCGCCAACTTCTTCACGGATCTCAACGTTTGCTCCATCCATCGTACCAACAGTCAGTGCACCGTTTAGCGCCATTTTCATGTTACCAGTACCTGATGCTTCTTTACCTGCTGTAGATATTTGCTCAGAAACGTCTGCTGCTGGAATAATGATTTCAGCCATGCTTACTCGATAATCTGGGATAAAGACTACTTTTAAGAAATCAGATACACGAGGGTCGTTATTTACTTTCTCAGCCACTTTATTAATAGCAAAGATGATCTCTTTTGCTAAGTGGTAACCAGGTGCGGCTTTTGCTGCAAAGAAGAACACACGAGGGTGCATATCAAAACCAGGTTCATTCAAAATACGATGATATAGAGAAAGAATGTTCAATAGATCTAAATGCTGACGTTTATATTCATGCAAACGCTTAATCTGTACATCAAAGATTGCATCAGTATTTAACTCAATACCCATGTTTTCTTGAACCCAATCAGCAAGACGCTGTTTGTTTTGCTTCTTAACTGCCATAAATTCTTTTTGGAATTTCGCATCGTCAGCAAATTTTGCAATATCACGCAGTTGATCTAGCTTAGCTGGCCACTCATTACCAATCTTCTCAGAGATTAGGCTAGAAAGACCTGGATTACAGAACTTCAACCAACGACGAGGAGTTACACCATTTGTTACATTAGTCAGTTTACCAGGGAAATACTCATCAAATTCAGGGAATAAATCACGTTTAACTAACTCAGAGTGAAGTGCTGCTACACCGTTAACTGCATAAGAAGAAACAACACATAAATTCGCCATGCGCACCATACGGTGAGTACCTTCCTCAATGATTGAAAGCTTACGCAGCTTATCAACATCACCAGGCCACTTAAGTTTAACGCCTTCTAAGAATAGGTAGTTAATGTGGAAAATAATTTCCATATGACGTGGAAGTAATTGAGAAATTAATGACTCACTCCATGTCTCTAATGCTTCAGGAAGTAGTGTATGGTTAGTGTAAGCAAATGTCTTCGAACAAATTGCCCACGCTGCATCCCATGTTAAGCCACGCTCATCAACTAGAATACGCATCAGCTCAGGAATACCAATTGTTGGGTGAGTATCGTTTAGTTGAATCGTTTCGTATTTTGGAAGATCTTCAATCTTATGGCCTGCCGCATCATGGCGACGTAAGATATCTGCAATCGAACATGCACAATGGAAGTACTGCTGCATTAAACGCAGTGTTTTACCTTTCTCGTGGTTATCATTCGGATACAAGACTTTCGTTACGTTACCCGCATCAATTAAAGCATGCTGCGCTTCAAAGTAATCGCCATTGTTAAAGCTAGCTAAGCTAAACGGTGCTTTTGCACGGCATTCCCATAAACGTAATGGATAAACCGTATCACTTTGGTAACCAACAATTGGTAAATCCCAAGGCATACCTTCAACTGACATACCTGGAACCCAACGACGTACTTCAACACCATTTTCTTCAGATACTTCAACTTTGCCGTAGAAGCCTACTTGTTGAGCGTAATCAGGACGAGCTACTTCCCATGGGTAACCTTCAACACCACGCCATGCATCAGGCGCTTCTTGTTGGCGACAATCATCAAACGATTGACGGAATAGACCATATTCATAGTGAAGGCCGTAACCAATCGCAGGGAACTCTTGCGCCGCTAAAGAATCCATGAAACATGCGGCTAAACGACCAAGGCCACCATTACCTAATGCAGGATCACGTTCTTCTTCTAACAGATCAGTTAAGTTATGACCAAGTTCACCCATTGCATCGGTGATATCTTCATAAAGACCCATGCTAATTAAGTTATTACCTGTTAAGCGTCCAATTAGAAACTCAAGTGATAAGTAGTTCACACTACGTGCGTTTTTAATTTTCTCATCATTTTCAGTATTAACTAAATCAAATGTTGTTAGCTCAGCTAGGGCTTTACCCATTGCTAAATACCAAACTTTTGCTGTTGCTGTTTTCTCATCAGCACCAAACGTTGTCACTAAATGCTGTTTTACAGATGCTTGAAATGTTGCTTTATCAAAATTTTTGATGTTATTCGTTTTCATCTTCTATCTCTCACGAAGGTTCATAATCAACTGGCATCAATCCTGCCTTTTTCACTTAAACCTCGCATCCTCCTCCTTGGGGGATGAGACTAAAGTAAGAAAAGGCGTAGTGAAAATTGATAATATTTAGCGTGATATAACTCAAGTTTTGTAGGCTTACAGCGTAGTTGAGCGTGACAGAAAACACATTTTTACGGCATTAAACACAAAGTGTTAGCAATATCACATTTTTAAACATTCAGGGAATATATTCACCTCGTGTAATAGAATGCCTTAATTTATAAATTAAATTAAAAGTAAAAGGTAATATAGATCACACTTATAGGGCGTAGAAGATACATTTTCCCTCATAATTAAGGATAATCTTGTCAGTATTTTTAAGAAGAACAATAATTATGTTAATACCATCAAAATTACATTTCCCAAAACGCTTACATAACGCAATCATTAGACAACGTGTATTAGATACGCTTGCAGATGCTATACATTATAAGTTGGTTTTATTTCGCTCTCCCGCAGGTTACGGTAAAACTACGATGGCTGCACAATGGCTATCCAACAAAGAGGCTACTGGTTGGTATAGTTTGGATGAAGGTGATAATGACGAATATAAATTCGCAAAGTATTTTATTCAAACCATTAGTAATGCAACTGGATTAGAGTTACCTCATTCAAAAGCGTTGACAGAAAAGCGTCAGTTTGCCTCTTTATCAAGCTTATTTTCGCAAGTATTCACTGAATTAATTTCTTTTCAGCACAGCGCATATTTAATATTGGATGATTATCACTTAATTACTAACGATGCTATTCATTTAGGTTTGAAGTTTTTCCTTAAACATTTACCTGATAATCTAACCCTTGTTATTACTAGCCGCTCTCAACCCCCTCTAAATACCGCAAATTTACGAGTAAGAGATCTCTTAATTGAAATTGATAATCAAAGCTTAGCGTTTGATCAATCTGAAACCTCTCTCTTTTTTAATCAACGTCTTAATGATGAGATCGATCAAGAAGCCATCACTCATGTTCGTGAGCATGTTGAAGGCTGGCCGTCAGCGCTGCAGTTAATTGCATTACATAGCATTCAAAATAAACAATCTTTAAGTAATTCAGCTCAAGCAATGATTCAGCTTAATCATTCACACTTATGGGATTATCTTGCAGAGGAAGTATTTGATAATTTAGATAGTGATACTCAACAATTCTTAATGCGTTGTGCTGTTTTTGAACATTTTAACACTCAATTATTAGTTAAAGTTACAGGCCGTAATGACGCTCAACTGCTTATTGAAAACTTAAATCGTTTTGGTCTTTTTATTAACACGAATGGCGAACATAGTGATTGGTATAAATTCCATAATCTTTTTGCTGAATTTCTTAGCCACCAACGCCAAAACCATTTAGCACATGAAGAAATACAACTACAGCAAAATGCCGCACATGCTTGGTTATTGCAAAAGAATATTTATCAAGCACTTAGACATGCAAAAAATGCCAAAGATGACCAATTAATCGCAGAGATTTTAACTCAATATGGTTGGCATTTATTTAATAATGGGGAGTTAGCACTTCTTGAATTAACCATTACACAATTAGATCCTGAGATATTATTTACCTCACCAAGACTCGTCATCATTCGTGCATGGCTAGCACAAAGTCAGCACAACTATTTACAAGTAGACGATTTACTGTCCGAGGGCCAAAGAGAAATGTCTGCACGTAATATAACGTTAGACAGACATATGCAAGGAGAGTTAGATGCCCTACGAGCTCAGGTTGCCATTAATAAAAATGAGCCTGAAGCAGCACTCTCTTTTGCAGAAAAAGCACTCGAAGAGCTTGAAACTAATAAATACCGCAGCCGTATTGTTGCCACTTCTGTTATTGGTGAATATCACCATGTTTCAGGTAATCTTGCTCAGGCATTGGCACTAATGCAGCAAACTGAAAAAATGGCAATGACCTATGGTATATACCATCAAGCACTATGGGCTATTTTACAGCAAAGTGAAATATTAATGGCACAAGGCTTTATGCAGGCTGCCTTTGACTTACAAGATAACGGTTTTAAGTTAATTGAAGACCAAGAATTAGGCCAACTTCCTTTACATGAATTTTTATTACGAGCTCGTGCACAAATTTACTGGTTTTGGTTCCGATTTGATGAAGCAGAGCAATGTACTTGGAAAGGACTAGATGTTCTGTCTCCTTTTGATGAAACCAAACATCTACGTGGCTACTCTATGCTTGCTCGCTTAGCCGTTGCTCGTGGTGAGCTAGATAAAGCTGAACGTTACTTAGAAAAATGTCAGCAGTTACTAAGCCACGCTGATTATCACATTGACTGGAAAGCGAATGCTTCATCAGCACAGCTATTCTATTGGCAAGCAAAAGGCAACACAGAGGCCATTAGCTATTGGTTAACTCATACAGAAAAACCTGAAACGCGTAGTAACCATTTTACGCAACTGCAATGGCGTAACATTGCTAGAGCTCAGTTTCATTTAGGGGATATTGAAGTAGCAATCAATACGCTGCAAACGTCTCAAGCAATTGCACAACAACATAAATTGGTCACTGATATTAATCGCAATGCCATTATGGAATCAGTTTTATTGTATGAAAATAAACAATTTACTGAATCAACTGAAGCTATGCACCTTGCAATTAAACAATCAAATCAAACAGGGATCATCGGCAGTTTCTTAATGGCAGGTAGAGTTATATTAAAACCTCTAGCGAAATTACAGCAAAAAGGCAATATTAGTGAGCTTGAAAAACATCGTATTGAGCAACTACAAAAAGCTTTATCAAATAATGAACGCTCTCGCTCTGCGCATTTTGATGAGACCTTTATTGAAAAAGTGATTAATAATCCAGAGGTTCCAGAACTGATCAGAACAAGTCCTCTAACTCATAGAGAGTGGCAAGTATTGGGGTTAATTTACTCAGGGTTCAGTAATGAACAAATTGCTGCTGAATTTGACGTCGCTCCAACAACCATTAAAACGCATATTCGTAATTTGTATCAAAAGCTAAATTTACCAAATAGAAAAGCAGCTATTGCTATGGCTGATGAATTAGTAAGCATGATGAAATAATACTCATTGTATCATTATTTTTACGACATTTTTTATACAAAACTTATGTATAATCACGTACCTTCGTGCATTATGCATAAGTTTTTTCATCTATATAGAGCTAAAATGAACTATTTAACGACATTCTTTAAAGGTATGGCAATGGGTGCAGCTGATGTTGTTCCAGGTGTATCTGGTGGTACAATTGCCTTTATTACTGGTATTTATGACACGCTTTTAGAAAGCATTCGTCGCATTAATCCTTCTATTTTAGGGTTATGGAAACGCGAAGGCTTTAAAGCGGCATTTGCCCACATTAATGGTTTTTTCCTTATTTCTCTTTTTGGTGGCATTTTAACGAGCATCTTAACACTCGCAAAATTCATCACATGGATGCTGCACACGCACCCAATTCCTCTGTGGTCATTCTTCTTTGGTTTGATCATCATCTCAATCATTCATATCACAAAACAAATTGAAAAGTGGTCATTAGATCGCTTTGTTATGTTATTGGCGGGAGCAGCATTTGCTTATAGCATTACGGTACTAAACCCAATGACAATGACACCATCAACCTTTACTTATATCCTTGCTGGTTCTATTGCGATTTGTGCCATGATTTTACCTGGTATTTCTGGCAGCTTCATTCTTCTGCTTATCGGTATGTATAGCCCCATTCTTGATGCTGTTAAATCTCTTGATTTAGTGATTATGGGATTGTTTGCGTCAGGTTGTGCCATTGGCCTATTAAGCTTTTCTCATGTTTTATCTTTCTTATTAAGAAAACTCCGAGACATTACCTTAATCTTTTTAACGGGTTTAATGGTAGGCACATTAGGTAAAATTTGGCCTTGGAAAGAAGTGATTGAATGGCGTACCAACTCAAAAGGCGAGCAAGTACCGCTAATTGAGCACAACTTATCACCATTCAATTATGAGCAAGTAACACAGCAACCAGCCCTTATTGGTTATGCTGTTGTTGGTGTAGTTCTTGGTATTGGCTTAGTCGTTGGTTTAGAAATGTACGCGAAGAAAAACAAGAAATAATTCACCAAATAACAGACACAAAAAAGGAGCGTTCAATACGCTCCTTTTCTTTATCTAAAATCTATCTAAAATCTACATAAGTAGATAAGGTATCAAATTAATGATGATTTGGCTCACGTAAATAGATGATCCAGTAACCCATACCAACGAAAATACCACCACCGATGATATTACCAATCGTCACTGGGATAAGGTTATTGATTACAAAATTACGTAATGTTAAATCTGCGAAATCTAATGCAGTATAACCACTTGTCGCCCAGAACTCTGGTGACGCAAATGTTTTGATACCAACAGCCATTGGGATTTGAAACATGTTTGCAATACAGTGCTCAAAACCTGCAGATACAAACATAGCAACAGGAAGGATCATAACTAAAATCTTATCTGTTAATGTACGTCCTGAGAATGTCATCCATACACCAACACATACCAATACGTTACACATTAAACCTAATGCAATCGCCTGCCAAAAACCATGATGCAGTTTATGCTGAGCAATTTTCATCGTATTAATACCAACAGCGCCACCATCACTCATGTATTGTTTTGCAACTAACATGATACCAACAAGTAGCATGGCACCAATAAAGTTACCTACATAAACCACAGCCCAGTTAGCACAAAGGCTTTTCCAGCTAATTTTGCCACTTGCACGAGCAACCAGTGTTAATACAGAACTGGTAAAGAGTTCGCCACCAGTTACTACCACTAAAATTAGACCAAGACTGAAGGCTAAACCACCAATAAAGTGAGTCATCCCCCAAGGCATATCTTCAGCACCGGTTGTTACCGTAGTATAAAAGATGAAAGCAATACCAATGTGTATACCAGCGGTAATTGCTAATAAAAATGATTTAAATGGGTCTTTAGTTGCTTTTGCTACGCCAACTTCAGCAGCGCGTTCAGCCATTTGTGGCGGTAATAAAGAGTCGAACTGGTTCATATTAGAAACATTTTGATACAAGTGAAAAGGAAGTCGGATAATCCTCCTATTTTGTACGGAATACAAGCGATTTTCTGACTTGAAAGCATTAAAATTGAGAAAAATTACAACTATTTCCAAAAAATACAAAATGTGACATAGTTCACACTCATTAAGTAAATATAAGATTTAAATTTTACGTTTTATTTGTTTTTCTGCTGACATAGCAATGGCAAGTTATCACATGATCATTAACCACTCCTACCGCTTGTAAAAATGCATAACAGATAGTTGAACCAACAAATTTAAAGCCTCTCTTTTTTAAATCTTTACTCAATTTATCTGATAATTCTGTAGTCACAGGGACTTCTGACATAGTCTTCCAACAATTATTCAATGGTTGATAATTTACATACCCCCATAAATAATCAGAAAAGCAGCCGAATTCTTGTTGTATTTTAATAAAAGCTTGTGCATTGGTAATCACTGAATTAATTTTCAATCGATGTCTCACAATTCGAGCATCTAGCATTAATTCTTCCACTTTCTTTTGCTCGTACTGGCTAATGTTTTCAATATCAAAGTTATCAAATAAAAGTCGATACCCTTCACGCTTTTTCAAAACTGTTGACCAACTAAGTCCAGCTTGTGCTCCTTCCAAAATTAAACATTCAAATAATTCACGATCGTTATAAATTGGAACGCCCCATTCGTTATCATGATATTTCCTGTCTAAATCTGACACCTCAGCCCAATCACATCGATTTTTGTTCATTCCTCACTCACCTTTATTCTTGGTTGTTAACTAAGCTCACATAACAACTACAAGTACCCTATCCGGTATTTACCTTATGCTACTATTTCCTCAATTTTTTTGGAGGTAACTATCTGTATGAAAATACTTTCTTCTGCATTCAAACTCCTGGGTATTATTGCGTTATTTTTCATTGGGTTCTTTTTTTCTGAGCTAAGTGATTTTGTAGAAACTCATACTTCCTCTCCCATTACTCTGGAGAATACTTGCTTGCTATCAAGTCAAATATGCACACAAAATGGAGTAGATATCCAATTGCAAAAAGATACTCTCATGCCTTTAGAGCCTAGTTCTATTATCGTAAATTGGCCAAACATTACAGCTGAAAAACTCACTCTATCACTTCAAGCCGTTGATATGGATATGGGAAACCCTATTTTCCAATTAAATCGAACGACTAACGATACTTTTACTGGTGAAATATTACTGCCTATTTGTATACAAGATACAATGCTATGGGTTGGAACTCTTCGTGCAAATAATAACAATATAATTACCGTTTCATTAAAGGCAAAAAAATGAAAAAAGTTTTATTAATTCTCGCGGTCTTCTTTTCTGGATTTGGGATAAAACACGCATATGTGAACTATTCAAGTACTGGAACTGAACTTTATGGCTTAGACAATGAACGTCTCGATCTATTTGATCCAAACGATCCTAGAATTCGTATTGTTTATTTTGGATTTACTCGCTGCCCTGATGTATGTCCTACATCGCTAGCTATGTTATCTGGCGCATTGAATCAAATTGACCAAAACACCTTGTCTCAATTTCGCCCAGTGTTTGTAACTCTTGACCCAGAAAGAGACAGTGCAGAGCATTCTGCCGAATATGCTCATTACTTTCATTCGAATATAGAAGGCAGCTCAGGCTCTGTACAAACAATCAAAACATTAGCAGATCGCTACCATGTTATCTCAAAAAAAACAGAGCTCGAAGACTCTGCTTTGGTATACACAATCGATCACTCTTCCTATTTTTATTTCTTACAACCTAACGGTACATTAATTACTAAAGTGCCACATACCATTACACCCGAGCCAATAGTGAAAGCGATCCATTCTCTTGCACAACAATAACTCATATTATAATTAACCATTACCCCTTAAAGGAACCACAGATGAAAAAAACAGTTTTTGCTCTTAGCGCACTTTTATTAAGTTCAGCAGCTTTTGCCAAAAATGATCTTACGATTGAAAATCCTTACGCTCGAGCAACGCCACCAAATGCAACAAACAGCGCTATTTTCATGACGATTAAAAATCAGAGTAATGACCTAAGAACGCTTATTTCTGCAACAACACCTGTCGCGAAAACCGTTGAGTTACATACAGTAATTGAAGTAGATGGCATGATGAAAATGCGTGAAGTAAACGCAATTGAGCTTCCAAAAAATGAAGACACAATTTTAAAACCTGGTGGTCTGCACATTATGCTATTTGGTCTTACTCAACCACTAAAAGAAGAAGAGTTCATTAATGTAACGTTAAACTTCAAAAATGGCGATAAAGAGCAATTCAAAGCACCAATCAAAAAAGTAATATCTGGAATGAAACATAAAATGTAATCACACTGTCTTTCTAATAAGTCAAAGTGTCCAATTAGAGATATATATATTCTAATAGACCTGTCAAACTGCATCTCATTAACCCCTAACGAGATGCAGATCACATGTATTATTTATTACCACTATTTACTGTTCTTATTTGGGGCGGTAACTCAATCATTAATAAGATGGCTGCATCTGCCATAGAACCTAGCGCCATGAGTTTTTATCGTTGGGCATTTGCGATGCTGATCTTAACTCCATTTTGTCTACCATCTGTTATCAAATCACGCCATGTGATCCGTCCCTATTTTAGTAAACTCGCTTTTTTAGCCTTACTTGGGATGGTTCTAAACCAATCTTTAGGTTACTACGCCGGCTTAACGACTACAGCTTCTAATATGTCCTTAATCACCTCATTAGTACCATTAGTCAGCATCTTCCTTAGCTTACCATTACTAGGTAAGCGTATTTCAGCCCTAAGTATTGTTGGCGCGGTAATTTCATTAGCGGGTCTAACTTTTATGTTAGGTCATGGCGATATTACGTTTTTCTTACACCAACCAATAACAGAAGGCGATGGCCTAATGGTAATCGCAGCTCTCTCTTACGCAACTTATTGTGTATTGCTTAAACGTTGGAAAATGCCCATCAGCAACTGGCAGCTTATTTATATACAAGGTCTGTTTGCTGTTGCTATGCTGACACCTTTATGGCTAAGCAGCGAGACGTTATTACCAACTGAAGCTTCTCTTCCATTAATTATGTACGCCTCCATTGCAGCTTCCATCTTAGCGCCTTGGATGTGGGTAAAAGCCATTGATGTGATAGGTGCAGAGTCCAGTGCTATGTTTATGAATTTACTGCCAGTGGTAGCAGTATCATTAGCTGCTATTTTATTGGGTGAAGAAATTGAAAGCTATCATTTAATGGGGGGAATAATGGTTATCTCTGGTGTTATCTTAGCACAAATTAAAACTAAAAAATCCAAGCAAGAAACGAGTGCTCTTATTAAAGCTTAATAGGTATCGTTCATTATCTTGTTATAGAAAAGCCGGCTCTTTATAAAAGCCGGCTTTTTGTGAACTAGATTTTAATAGCAATATTAATTTTTACGCTACTATTAAGAAGTGGTTTTCTCACTCAATGATGAACAAAATAGTTCTTGAAATTGATATGATTCATAACTATTTTAATTAATAGCCAACTCATGATGAGCAACTAACTGCTTATGCAAAATATCCTTTAACTCCATACGCTGAAGCTTTAATGCGTGCATATTATCATCATCAATTGGGCTCCCTGATATCTCTAACTGACGGATATCATAATCCAATTGGTGATATTGTTGGAGATCGGCTTTGAACTTAGGATCGTCATGATTTAGCTGAACAATGTCTAATTTTAACTCTGGAAAATCTAGGATAAAAGCATGGTTTTCATTTAGCATCGGCATTCCCTTATTCATTTGGATTACTTAGCAGTATAGAAGTTATCAAAAAAAATAAATGTGGTTTACAACACAAAGTGAATATTATCGCAGTTAAATCAATCAACTAAGATATTGTATATGCTTGATCAACACTATTTATGACTACAACTCTTGAGCGTTAGGCTTATAACGCCTACAATAGCGCACTTTTCGTTAATTACAGGTCAAAATCATGAACGATACTACACAAAAACCAGCTTTACCGGATCACCTTTCAGGTAACCCTCGTAGTCCACATCATGTAGCAGAGTGCTTTGAGCACCATATTGGTATTAATCTAAACGGCAAAGAACGCTTTGACGTTGAAGAGTACTGCATTAGTGAAAGCTGGGTAAAAATCCCATCACCTAAAGCACTAGACCGTCGTGGTCAACCGATCCTAATTAAATTAAAAGGCACTGTTGAAGCCTTTTATAAGTAAATCTCGATATAAGAGCGCTTATCATAAATAACAAAAGGCCTAATGATAGTTAGGCCTTTTTCGTTATTTACTATTAATGCCTCTACGCACTCTGTCACTCATTATCAATCCGCTAGCTGATCTTCATGCTTAGCAATTTTATGACCATCTTCTGTGCAGCCTTCTTTCCAATAGCTACTAATATAAATATCATCTTTATCTACTGCTTTTTCATTTCGAAAATACGTACGAAGTTGTTTCATACTATTAAACTCGCAGGCACTCCAAATAGCCACTCGACCTGATTTCCACTCTTGAATACGAACCGCTTGAATCAATCCACTTTCTTCTGAGTTCATTTCCGATTTACTCACCCAAACAATACTCATCCCTTCTGGTTTAACTAAAGCTTGCTTGTCGGATTCATGGTTAATTTCAATCACAGCGTATCCCACCGCACTTGATGGCAGGGTTTCTAATTTTGCAGATAGCGCAGGTAACGCCGTCATGTCCGCCACTAAGAAAAACCAATCGGCCTCTTTCGATAGACCTTTGATAGAACCCGGACCAACAATGGATATTTGACTGCCAGCTTTAGCTTGTTGCGACCAATTAGATGCAAAACCGCCACTATCAGCACTCACACAATCAACAGAATGATGATGACGTACAAAGTCCACATCCAATTCATTCAGCTCTTGACGAAAATGACGAATGGTATAAGTACGCATTTTTGGACGAGTTCCTTCTTCAATACCAGAAAGGTCCGTTCTACCATTATCATTAAACAACAGCTTAATGTAACCGCCTTCACTCTCGGTTTCAAAATCAGATAAATCATCGGCTTTAAACGTAATACGCTGCATATTTGATGTCAGCAGTACGCTACTAATAACCGTTAATATTCGTGGTGATGGCTTACTCATGAACGCTTCCTTATCTTATTTTGTACATCGTCTATTACTGACCATAGTACATACAAATACGTTGTCCATTAACTTCATGGATATCAAATTCAGTGTCATAAATCTCTGAAAGAACATCCTTTCTGATAACTTCTACTACCGTGCCGTTAGCTACAACTTTGCCTTTTTTAAGCGCCACGATATTGTCTGAATAGCATGATGCAAAATTAATGTCATGAATCACAATCACAACCGCTTTCCCTAACTCATGCGCTAGCGTTTTAATGTTTTTCATGATTTGTAGTGAATGTTTAATATCCAGATTATTTAATGGCTCATCTAAGAACACATAATCTGTATCTTGAGCTACAACCATAGCAATAAAAGCTAATTGACGTTGGCCGCCACTCAATTCATCTAAATATTTATTTTGGATTGCCGTTAAATCAAGGTAATTAATCGCGTTATCAATCACCTCATTATCATGCTTCGTTAGTTTTCCTTGGCTATAAGGAAACCGTCCAAAGGCCACCAATTCACGCACCGTAAAACGCATATTTAAATTATTTGATTGACGAAGTACCGACAGCTTTTTTGCTAATGCCTTTGTGTCCCAATCGACCACTTCTTGATTTTCGATCAGCACACTACCGCTGTCTTTCGCTAACAGACGGCTTGCCATTGATAACACGGTACTTTTACCTGCACCGTTAGGTCCAATGATTGACGTTACTTCTCCTTTAATAAAAGAAGCAGATGCTTGATCAACAACTTTTTGCTGACCGAATGATTTAGATAGTTGAGATAATGAAATCATACGTTTCTCTATTGAATTTTTTGTCTAACTAGCAGTGATAAGAAATACAAACCACCAATAAAATTAATCACTACACTTAAGGTTGTTTCAAATTTAAAGATGTTTTCGATAGCCCACTGCCCAGAAAGCAACATAGACATCGCCATTAAACTGCTGCCCAATAACAAAGTTCGGTGACGGTAAGTATGAAAGAATTCTTTAGCTAAATTTGCCACTAATAAACCAAAGAACATGACAGGACCAACTAACGCAGTAGATACCGAAATTAGAATAGCTACTAGAATAAGTATGTGTTTAGTTACCTTGCCAACATCAACCCCCAAACTGCTCGCGTTATCGTTATCAAGCCAAAATACATCAAGGATATTGGACATTCGAAACAATACTCCACTGATAAGCAATAAAGGAATAATGCAGAAATACACTAACTCTTTATTAATATTATTAAAGCTCGCAAACATACTTGATTGAATCGATGCAAAATCATTTGGGTCAACTAACATCATAAAAAACGAAGAAACATTAGAAAACAATTGCCCAAAAATCACCCCAAGCAACAATAAGGTAATCACATTACTATTATTCTTTTTAAAGTAAAAACCAAATAACAATAATGAAAAACCGACCATTATCACCACTGATATGGCAAAATTCAAAAATGGATTCAATAAAAAGACACTGAAACTGCCAAATATCACCACTACCAACACTTGAACCAATAAATACAACGCATCAAACCCCATGATACTTGGCGTTAAAATACGGTTATGAGTAATGGTTTGAAACACCAATGAAGATTGAGCAATCGCAATACTTGCTAAAATCATCGCTAAGACTTTAGGCACTCGACGAGATAAAAAATACTCATAATTTGAGGCATCTAATCCAATACCAATAAACAACAAAGTAAACAGGACGGTAATAAATGCTAAACCCGTTAATTTAATCGAATCAGACATTTTGCTTTCCTTTCACGATAAAGAAAATAAATACCACGCCACCAAGAATACTAATGATCATTGAGATTGGAATTTCATAAGGAAAGATGATAATTCGCCCAACCACATCACAGATAAGAATAAGGATCGCCCCCACAATTGCGGTTAGTGGGATATTTTTACGTAGATTATCACCATAAAATTGAGCGACTAAGTTTGGCACAATCAACCCTAGAAAGGGCAATTGACCAACGATCATTACGACGGTTGCTGACATCACCGATACCAACATAATGCCAATAAACAACACCTGTTTGTATTTAAGGCCAATATTAGTGGCGAAATCTTTACCCATGCCAACAGCAGATAAACGAGTCGCATACCAATAGCTAATTACTGATATCGGCACCGCAATATAAAGCAGTTCATAATTCCCTTGTAGAATGCTAGCAAAATTCGCAACGGTCCATGCTGAAAGGTTTTGAACAGCATCATATTTGTAAGCGATAAAGGTCGCCGCAGAAGAGACGACGTTACCAAAAATAATCCCAACTAAAGGGACAAATATGGCATTTTTAAATTGAATACGATGGATAAATTGAATGAACAACAATGTGCCAGCAATCGACATGCCGAAAATCAAAAGTAAATTATCACCATGGCCAAAAATGACTAAGCTAAGAACATAACCAAGCATCGCGCACTCAATCGTGCCTGATGTTGAAGGGGCAGCAAATCGATTCTGGCTGATCTGCTGCATAATCAAACCCGCAATACTGAGACCAGCACCCGATAATAAAATAGCCAATAAACGTGGTAAACGACTTACTGCAAGTAACTCTAACGCTTCGGTATCTCCACGAAAAATAGCCGATAAAGGCAGATCCGCAACACCAACAAAAACAGAAGCAAAACTCAATACAATAAGAACAAGCAATAACTTTTTCAAAGCTAACCTCAGCCTGCACAAAGCGCGTTATCTCAAAGAAATAACACGCTTAAAAAGGGGTTCAAAAATAGGTAAACACTGGGTCTTAGACCTTAAAGATGAATAGACTGTTTTACGTCTTTAATCATCTGATCTGTTGCTGTAACCCCTGCGATGGCTAAATACCACGCATTAATATCTAGGTAAGTTAAGCTATCATTTTTATACGCATCGGTAGCTTGCACTAATGGATTAGCAAACTCTTCACGCGTACGACTTTTGTCTTTGTTGATCAATTTATCTTTATCAACAATCAGAAGATTCGATGGATTTACATCACGAATATATTCATAAGATACTAAGTCACCATGGCGAGACTCTTTGATCCCCTTCACGGCTTCTTGAAAACCAAAATCTTTGTAAATCGCAGAGAAACGAGATTGAGCACCAAAAGTAGTGATGTTTCCACCCGCACTCATAACGGTTAAGGCCGCAATGTTATGTGCTTTGTTATACGCTGCAATTTTATTAATCTCAGCATTAACGCTAGATACTTTTGCTTCTACTTCATCTTCAATTTCAAAAACTTTACCTAGCATACGCCACTGCTCTTGAGTGCTTTTCCAATAGCCTTTAGAATCCGCATTGAACATAATCGTTGGTGCGATTTCAGACAATTCTTTGTACGCTTTCACTGCACGAGGGCCAATGATAATTACATCAGGCTTTTGCATATAAATAGTTTCAAAATCAGGTTCATTCAAACTACCAGATGAAGCAAACTCTTTCGTCTTATACTTAAGTAAATAATCTGGCATGGTTGTCGCTTGGGTTACCGCTACTGGCTTGATACCAAAATAGTCAATGGCATCTAATGTACCCGTTCCAATAACCACCACACGCTGAGGTTTGCTTTCTAGCGTTGTTTTACCAAGCTCATGGGATATTGTAATAGTTTCTGCCTGAACTAATGGAGACATAGCCAAACTAAATAACATTGTAGCGATCGTTTTTTTCATATCATTTACACTTAAGTGATAACCATTCGTATTTAAACTAACTATAATGAAAATCACTCTCATTCGCTACAAGAAAAAAGTAAAGATTGTAAAGACGCATAATATATAGGGTTAAATGATCGAACCTAGATAAGTTAATAAGCAGATAATTGCATAGAAAACTTAATTAAAACAAAGCAGAAATTGAAATGATTAATCAGTCTAATTATAAAATTTAAACATTAAAAAAGGCCATTATTGGGGAATAATAATGGCCTTAAAAATACATAGCTGGTTTACTTTAGTGTAAGTGTCTCTTCGTTATTTCACATGAAAGAGTCTCATGATCGAACAAGAAACGAAATGCATGAGAATTAAAATATTTCCCATCACTCCATAACACTTCACCAAAGATCTTACAGAGATCCATGTCTGATGCTGAACCTTTCTTATCGATTAATCCAATAACAGATAAAACTTGGCTCTCTATATCCTTGGGACAATTTTTAATTGACCATTTATGAGTCATACTCATTCTTTCCATAATAACTAGCCTAATATGTTTTTATTTTATTGTGAATCAAGTCACGTAGATTAGTTTAACTGAAGATTAACTTAAAACCAAGCTTTTTGTGACATAAGTCTCATAAAGTAAGATGAATGACTAGCAATAGAACTATTAACAAGCAGAACTTATAAATAAGATAGTAAAAAATTTACATAAAAAAAACATAAAAAAAGCGCATTCTGAAAATGCGCCTTAAAATTACCACCTAAGTAGTAGCTTAAGTTTGTGAAATTTAAGGGTATTTTTCTTCCAAGAAAGACATGATATCAGATGATTCATACATCCATGTTGTCTCTCCATCTTTATCAATTCGTAAGCATGGTACTTTTACACGACCACCACCAGCCAGTAAGTCAGCTTTATGTGTTTCATTATTTTTTGCGTCACGGATCTCTATTTTAAGTGATTGACGTTTAATTGTACGACGAACTTTTACACAAAACGGACAAGCTTCAAATTGATACAGAGAATAACCAGCGGTTGCTGCATCAATTTCAGCCTGCTTGGCAGGATCACGTTTTACCCCTGATGGTGTAAAGACAAAATCTGCTGCTAAAATAATCTTGCCAAGCACCAAGCGGATCAACTTCATTTTACTCTCCTAGTAATAATAATTATTATTCTTTATCGCATTTAATTCACGTGATTGTAACAGAGCACCTAATTCAAACCTACAAAAAAGCCCCAAAAGAGAGCACTCTAATGGGGCTAAATTCTATTATTGATTTACGTAATGTTACTCAAACTCAACCAAGTTACGTTCGAATTGTTCATGTTGCTGAAATACTGCTTCTTCAGGTTCCCCCGTCAACTTACTCACAGCAATAATTGCCGTCGTTGCGAAAATGATCCCCGGTACAATTTCGTACACATCGAACCAACCGCCTGTTAGCTGTTTCCAAACAACAATAGTGATACCACCAACGACGATACCAGCAAGAGCACCATTACGGTTCATTCCTTTCCAGTAAAGGCTTAGTACAATTGCAGGACCAAATGCAGCACCAAAACCAGCCCAAGCATAAGAAACTAAACCAAGCACTGAACTATCAGGGTTCATCGCTAATGCTAATGCAATAAGTGATAAAGCAATTACTGCAATACGTCCTACGTTGACGACCTCTTTACTGGTTGCGTCTTTTTTCACTAGTTGTTTATATAGATCTTCAGATAATGCTGAAGAAGAAACTAATAATTGTGAATCTGCAGTACTCATGATGGCAGCAAGGATCGCAGCCAATAAGACACCTGCAATAACTGGATGGAACATCGCATTCACTAATAGCATGAAGATTTTTTCGCCATCAATCGCTTGACCTGCCATTGAGCCATTTACATAAAGTAAACCAACAAGGCCAACCAACACAGCACCAACCATTGATAACGCAGTCCATACCACTGCAATACGACGAGCAGTCGTCAGCTCTCTGTTTGTGCGAGAAGCAAGGAAACGCGCTAGAATATGTGGCTGACCAAAGTAACCAAGACCCCAAGCCACTAATGAAATAATCGCAATCGCACTTAGCGGTTTGCCATCCATACCTGTCCATAGCGTCATAAGCTCTGGATTAATCGCAACTAAATCAGCACTCAACTGACCAAAACCACCTTGCATCGCAGCAATAGGAACAATCATAAGCGCTGCTGACATTAATAGACCTTGAACTAAATCAGTCCAAGCTACTGCTAAGAAACCACCAAATAAGGTATAAGACACAACACAAAGTGTACCAATAACCACCGCTATTTTGTAATCTAGGCCAAATACAGTTTCAAATAATTTACCACCAGCAACCAAACCAGAACTTGTATAGAAAAGGAAAAACAGCAAAATAAACAACGCTGAAATGGTTTGGATAAGTTTAGATTTATCATTGAAACGACGTGATAAGAACTCAGGTAGTGTTAATGCATCATCGGTTGTCATGCTGTAGGTTCTTAAACGTTTAGCACAGATTAACCAGTTCAGCCATGTACCTACCAATAGACCACCAGCAAGCCATAAAGACTCTAAACCCGCAGCATAAGCATAACCAGGTAGACCAAGTAACAACCAACCACTCATATCAGAGGCACCCGCTGACAGTGCCGCAGGCCAAGGCCCTAGAGTTCGACCACCTAAGAAGTAGTCAGAAGAACTGCTTGTTTGCTTATATGCGTATAATCCAATAGCAAGCATCATTATCAGGTAAGCAATGAATGTACCTGTAATGGCAAAATTATTTTCAATCATTATATTTCCTTTATGTTATTGGCAGTAAGTTTAACGTCGTTACTGCTGTATGAGCATCTTAGCCCTATTGTTATGGTGCAATAACGACGATGGGATCCGACACCAATGTGGACAATTACTTATCCAAATTAATATCAGTCATTCAATATCAGTGGTTACCGCCCCCAAGTTCAAGCAATGTTGCGTTGCCGCCAACCGCTGTCACATTGATTGTTCGTGTACGCTCTGTAATAAAACGTAGAACAAAATGAGGGTCTGTAATTACTGGTAAGCGTTCTTGATCAGTTTCTGCAACCAATTGCGCTAATAATCCATCTCGTTTTGCTAATTGTTGGTTAAGCTCTATCGACTTTTGCTCGTTACCAACAAAACAGACACCCGCTAAACGGACATCATTAATGTCTGTTATTGCAAACTCTGCTTGTTGAGCCGCTAATCTTGGAACTTTAGCTTGGTGCAACCCTTCAAGAATAACTGAAGTTAGTTTCGCATCCTGACTCGAAAGGGCGACAATAATAGCGTTTCCTGCGATTAATGCCGCAGTTATTTGTCCAATCAATGCAACAACCGATGCTTTTTCATCCGATGTGATGTAAAAAACACCTCTTGCTGCTGTGTAAAGCTCATTGCTCTCCCCTGTTGGACCCGGCATTAGCTCAGTTTCTGAAATTAAATGCTGAGCACGCTGACATTGAAAACGTACCATTTTTGCTGCTAGCACTCCAAAATCAGGGTGTTCTGCTAAATAATGAGACCATTGGAGTAACTTTTCCATTCGTTGTGCAAATGAGTCCGCTTGCCATTCAACCTGACCTTGAGAAAGCGCAGAATCAATAATTTTTGTAAAAGTATTCATGAGTGTCTCCTTTCTCATTTAGTCAATGTCGCATTAATCGTTACTGCATTGGTATAACGGAATAAATAACGAGGACCACCAGCTTTTGGTCCTGTACCTGACAGACCTTGTCCGCCAAAAGGTTGCACTCCAACTACAGCACCAACTTGGTCGCGATTGATATAACAATTTCCTACTTTGATATTTTTTTCTATACGGGTATACGCCACTTCATTACGGCTATGAATGCCCATAGTTAATCCAAAACCGGTTGCATTAATATCATCAACAATCTTATCAAGTTCATTCGCCTTAAAGCGTACAATATGAAGAATTGGACCAAATTGTTCATTTTCTAGTTGACTGATTGAATCAATTTCAAAAGCCGTTGGTGGAACAAAATCTCCCTTCTCTGCCCATTCTGGTAATTCTGCTTGGGCAATTAACTTACCTTGCATCGTCATTTTTTCAATGTGAGCCAATAATTTTTCTTTGGCTTTTAAATCAATGACAGGGCCAACATCTGTACTATGTAATTCAGGTAATCCTACGTTTAACTCTGCCATTGCACCTTTAATTAGGTTTACAACCCTATCGGCAATATCTTGTTGAACAAAAAGAACACGCAGTGCAGAACAACGCTGACCTGCAGACGCAAAAGCTGAACGAACTACATCACGAACAACCTGCTCTGGCAATGCTGTACTATCAACTATCATGGCATTTTGACCACCAGTTTCCGCAATAAAAGGAACAGGAGCTACGCCACATCCTTCAAAGGTTCGATTTGCCAAAGTGCGATTAATCAATTGTGCTGTTTCCGTTGAACCTGTAAAGGCAACCCCAGCCACACGAGGATCAGAGGTTAATGGTGCCCCTACTGTTTTACCATCCCCCGGTAATAGGTGAACGGCTTGTGGTGCGATACCCGTTTCTAATAGCAACTCCATCGAGCGAACCGCAATTAACGAGGTTTGTTCAGCTGGTTTTGCTACTACAGTATTACCTGCGACTAACGCTGCGACAACTTGACCTAAGAAAATAGCCAATGGGAAGTTCCACGGGCTAATACACACAAATACACCACGACCTTGGCGTGCGATTTGATGTGACACGTCATCAAAACCAACAATAGTTTCAGGCGTTGTAAAATTCAGCTTGGCTTGAACTGCATAATAACGACAAAAATCTACCGCTTCACGCACCTCATCAATGCTGTCATGAATGGTTTTTCCCGCTTCTTTATGACACAAAGCAACCAACTCTGGCATATTATCTTCCAGTTTGTCGGCTAAGGCATCAAGATACTCTGCTCTTTCAGCAACTGGTGTACCCTGCCATATTGGAAAGTATTCATCAGCAATATCCAACGCAGAGGCAACTTGTTCTTCTGAACTCCAAATTAAAGAGCCTACGTCATTACCGCGATCATATGGGGAAGAAATCACATGTAATGCATTTTCATGCTCCTTGATCATGCTTTCGTAATCACGAACGTTATTAATTATCGGTCCCCCTTGCCAATACGTACTCATTTGAGCTTTGACTAAGGCTTCAAAAGGCAGCGCTTCGCTCTCAACATCAAAATTAATACTGTATGAATTTTTACGTTCAGAGAAAATCTGTGGCGGCAATGGGATCAACTGATTTTCTAAGGAAGGGCACGCAAGTAATGTATCAACTGGGTGCTCTGTTAAATCTTCAATCGGACAGTTTGCATCTACCAGACGGTGGACAAATGAGCTATTTGCACCATTCTCAAGTAAACGTCTAACTAAATATGGTAATAAATCTTTATGGCTTCCAACCGGTGCATAAATTCGAACACTACGATTAAACATATCCATTGCGTGATCGTATAGGGCATCACCCATACCGTGCAAACGTTGAAATTCAAACTCATCATGCATTGCCATTGATGCTATCGCTGCTACTGTATGAGCATTGTGGCTGGCAAACTGAGGGAAAATATTCCCTTTAACATGGTCACTAAGTAAATAACGAGCACAGGCTAGATAAGAAACATCAGTTGCTTCTTTTCGTGTAAATACCGGATAACGTGCATAGCCAAATTGCTGAGACAATTTAAGCTCAGTGTCCCAATATGCCCCTTTAACTAAGCGAAGCGGAATAGTATCACCTTGCTCTTTTGCTAATGCCGTTAGCCAAACCAACACAGGCAAAGCACGTTTTGAATACGCTTGAACTACGATACCAAACTTACCCCAACCTTTTACTATGTCACTTCTGTATAGTTTCTCAAATAATTCTAGTGATATTTCTAAACGATCAGCTTCTTCTGCATCAATAGTAATACCAACATCTAATTCACGAGCTCGTGTAAGAAGTTGAAGTACAGAATCGCACATTTCTCCCATAACTCGTGCTTTGTTCGCCATTTCATAACGAGGATGTAATGCTGATAGCTTAATTGATACCGTTGGATCAGGAGAGCCTGCAATCGTTGTAGCTCTTCCGACACTTTCGATTGCGACAATGTAATCTTTGAAATATTTATGCGCATCAGATTGAGTTAATGCCGCTTCTCCTAACATATCAAATGAATAAGTGTAGCCCTTCTCGCGCATTGGCTTGCCTTTCTTTTGCGCTTCTTCAATCGTTCTGCCCAACACAAATTGATGACCCATGATCTTCATTGCTTGGTTCATTGCTTGACGGATCACTGGTTCGGAAAACTTATTAACTAAACGACTGATAGCATTAGAAGGTGAGCCATCCGATTTCACATCCATACTGACAACTTTCCCTGTCAGTAATAACCCCCAAGTAGAGGCATTAACAAAGGCTGAATCTGAATTTTTAAGGTGAGATTTCCAATCCGCAACGCTTAACTTGTCACGTATCAATGCATCGGCAGTTTCTGCATCTGGGATACGCATTAGAGCTTCTGCAAGGCACATCAATAATATACCTTCTTTAGTGTCTAAGCTGTACTCCAATAATAACGCATCAATCATTTGAACAGCTTGCTTATCATTGCGAACACGTTGGATCAATTGAGAAGCCTGATCTTCCATCATTATGGCTTCACGTGCACTAGGTTTAGCCAGTGGCATCAATTCTTTTAACCACTTTGCTTCATCAACCATATAAAGAGGGGAAATAGTTGACCATAATATCGCTAAAGGTTGGTCAATAATGGATGGAGACAATACATCTTTCGCTTGAAACATACCTGTTTCCTCTTATTTGTCTAACATGATTAACTAAAAGAACAACATCCTTTAGTTATCTCGTCTATTAATAGTTCTAGTTGCGAAAGAGTCTATTTTCTATTTATAATAAATACTTGTCAAAAACTCCGATTTAATTGCTAAATCGTCCATGCAGTTACAAAATGAGAACAAAAGCAGAAATTTTTAATTACGAATAAAGTGCAATTGACGATATTTACTCGGGGAGTGACCTACATTCTTCATAAATGCGTGGCTAAACGCGCTTTGATTAGCAAATCCTGTTTGCTGTGCAATTTCACCAACAGTTAATGTACTCTCCCCTAACAATTCTTTTGCGTATTGGATCCGCTGAACGACAATATATTGATGAGGAGTTAGTCCAAGCTCTTGCTTAAAAATGGCATAAAATTGACTCTCCCCTAGAAAAACAGTGCTTGCCAATTGAGAAACTGTGATCTTGCTTCCTATATTTTGCGTTATAAAATTGTCGATCACATCTGAATTTAGACGTTTAACTTTTTTTTCGGAATTTTCATCAATTAAATGACGGTGAAGAAGTGAAATTATCGTATCACTGCACGCTCTATTTAATAGATAGTCATCTGAACTCGCTTGGATCTCACTAACGAGTAATTGTATCAAATGCTGAATCTGACTATCGAGTTGGTAATAACCTGAATTAACAAACAACTGATTAACTCGATTTCCAAGTGCTTCATCTTCAAAGTATTTAGGGAAATTAAGTACTAACACCTCTGCGTGATGTAGACTAGAAAATGCATGCTGATGCTGCGCAGGAATAACTCCAACCTTTCCTGCATAAATCAAACTATCACAACCATTAATCTCAAATTCAGCTTGACCTTTTAATCCTATGACTAACTGATGATAATCATGGGAATGAAGATCTCGCTCTTCTGGTAACATGATAATTTGTGTTGGTGAAATCCATTGCATACTCATTACTCTCCTTCTTCATTCGTCAATCAACTATATAACCCTGACACCTGCGAAAGCATGATCATGACGAATGATAATACTGTTGATGTAAAACCAACCAATGATTTCAGTAAATTAATATAAAACACATTAATAAACAACCAATTAGAATATATGTTCTAATCAACCTTTCTAATACAGAAATCACAGCCTTGATCATTATCTCAAAACTCTGAAAGAATGAGCAAGAAAATCAAAATTTACATAGACTTACACCCTATAAATTTGGTATAAAAATTGCTTGGGTTTTATGGTGTCAAAATAATAGATACTAATCTACATAGGCTACTTTGTAAGTACCCTTTGTAGATCAGTATCAATATACTATTAACCCTTGTATGGATACGGCTTTCAATAACGTTAAGTTAAATGCCTATCATCGTATACTTAATTAATGGTTAATTTAAACGAATTTAAGATAAAAAATCATGTTATGTCTAATATAAAAAGCAGAATTATTATGAATCGTAAAGGACTACCCGCTCTAGCACTACTGTTATCGCCGGCACTTTTTACCTCTATTGCGCTTGCTAATACCGACGCACCACCAGCCCCTCAGGCTGTTGATTCCGTAGCTTCAATTGATACTAAATTGACTCATAAACGCAATGAAGTAAAACAACTTGAAAGTACGGTTATTAATGACCAAAATCGTCTAAGAGAACTACGTAACCAAAACTCGACTTTAGATGAGAAAGCACAACAATTAGATGCAAAACGTAAGCTAGCTCAGCGTAATCTAGATGAGCAGTATAACCGTATGATCGATGATCCAGATCTGGACATTACTCCTTTCCAAAAACAATACCAAGATTCTTGGAAAGCTGTAAAAGAAAACCAAATTGCTAAACTAGCTATTCAACAAGATATTCAAGAACAAACCCGTGTATTAAAAACGAGTAGTTCTAAAAAACAACGAGCTTTAGATGAACTTGAAATTCTAGGTGAATCTCGTCAAGAAGCGCGCGTTCTTCGTTTACAAGAAGAATTGATTGCTCAAGATACTTTAGATGTTGTTCATACCATTACTTGTAAAATGTCGATGACATTAAGTGCTTGTTCAAGCCAAGGTAAAACATTGAGCATGCAAAAAGCAGTAAATAATTTTCAGCAACAATTGATCAATGGTTTCACAGAGTCTGATTCAGTGAAACAACACATTGATAATGTATCATTAAATATTCACGTATTAGACAGTGCTATTCTTGATAGTGGCTTTAATGGTAGTAATCGCTACACAACAAAACTACAAGCATCGTTACGTGCTCGTCCAAACTCAACAGCAGCATGTCAAATGCTGGGATTAGAAAACCGTTACTGTATTGAGCAGAGTACAGCTCAAACATCTAATGACAAAATCAAGAAAGAAAAGAAATGGGTTGGTATTACCATTCGTTCAAACCGTCATGAAGATAACGTAACCGTCAATGGCGTAAATTACGGCAGCACACCTATAGATGTCATGCTACCAGCTGGTCAACATCAAGTTACCGTTGAAAAAGCAGGCTTTGAACCGTATAGCCGTCAAATGTCATTAACCAAAGATATGACAGTTTGGGCCGAGTTAAAAGATCAAGAAAACCGCCCAAAACCAGGGAAGAAGTTTGCTGACCGTTTAAGTAATAATCAACAAGCTCCACAAATGGTTGTCATTGGTTCTGGTAATTATCACGTTGGTAAAAATGCTAAGCAAAATATCAGCATCTCAAAAGCCTACTCTATCGCTGCTACTCCTGTAACAGTAAATCAGTTTGATGCGTTTGTTGCTAGCTCTGGTTACATCACTGAAGCAGAAAAAGGTGCAGGTTGTAATGCTATCAATGGTGGTGAAACTAAACGTCACCAAAACCAAAACTGGCGTAAACCTGGTTTTGAACAGTCAAAAAATGCACCTGCAGTATGTATCTCTAAAAAAGATGCAGAAACATACGCTCAATGGCTAACAAAACAAACTGGCTTTAAATACACACTGCCTTCTGAAGTTCAGTGGGAAGTTGCAGCACGAGCGGGTAGCAAAGCAGCTTACTGGTGGGGATCTGACATTGGTTCAGGTAACGCTAATACAGGTTGGGGCGGCTCGTCTTGGGCAAACAAATCAACATCTCCTGTAGGCAGCTTTGGCGCAAACCCTTACGGTATCTATGATACTGCAGGTAACGTTTGGGAATGGACAAATACTAAGTCAGGTGTTGTTCGTGGCGGCGCATGGAGCTTTGCACCAACAAAAGCAAAAGTGTATGAGTCTCTAGAACTTAATCCATCAACAAGCGCTAACTACACTGGTTTCCGTGTGGTTCGTTCTTTGTAATTAACGCATATTTTATCCCTAAGTTCATAAATAACAAAAACCGCTGACATCAGCGGTTTTTTTATGTTCAAATAACCTTAATTAACCGTTCTAGGTAAACTTAATGCAAGAATCCTTAGATATCAGTTGGACATTAATGGGACTCTTTAGTCTTACGTTGCTTATTCCATTTACGATTAATCGCCTCTATCAGTTAGATCTTGCTAAAGAGATGACGGTGAGTGTGGTTCGAATGGTTGCACAATTGGCATTTATTGGCTTATATCTAGAGTTTGTCTTTCAATTAAACAGCCCATTATTAAACACATTGTGGATTGTGTTGATGATAGCAATTGGCTCTAGCTCTATTATCACAAAGTCCAAACTGCCAAAAAAACGCTTACTGCTTCCCGTTTCAATAGGTTTATTGATAGGTTTATTGCCATTAGTGGTGTTATTAAGTGCCGTAATTATTCAACCAACCCCTTTGTATAGCGCACAATATGTGATCCCTTTGGCGGGAATGCTATTAGGCAACAGTCTAAGTGGTAACATCGTCGCATTACAAAACCTGTTTACGGCATTTAAAGAACGAGAAAGTGAATATCACGCAGCCATTGCGCTTGGTGCTTCACCTCATTATGCCACAATCCCTTTTGTTCGTGCTGCGATGCAAAAAGCGTTTGCCCCTATAATGGCATCTATGGCGACAACTGGCCTGGTTACTTTGCCCGGCATGATGACAGGTCAAATTTTAGGCGGGGTTAACCCAATGGTTGCCATAAAATATCAACTACTTATTTTAATCGCTATTTTTGTTATGCTGACCCTGTCAGTCACCATTACATTACACCTTACCCTTAAACAAAACATCTCAAAAGAAGGGAAAGTATGGGTACGTTTTCTAGATCAATGATCGAATAAAAAATCAAATAAAGGAGCCTTCTTACATGGAATATACAACACTCGGTAGCAGCAATGTGTCTGTTTCTCGTATCTGCCTTGGTAGCATGACGTGGGGACAACAAAACTCTCAAGAAGACGCGAATCAACAGATCGAATACGCGCTTAGCCAAGGTATCAACTTCATCGATACCGCTGAGATGTACGCGGTTCCACCTTCCCCAGAAACCTACGGTAAAACAGAAACCATCATTGGTAATTGGCTTGCCGAAAATCCAGAACGCCGTAAAGAGATTGTACTAGCAACTAAAATTGCAGGCCCTGGTTTACCTTGGGTTCGCAACGCAGGCGCAATTACTGGTGAAGCCGTTATTGCCGCGGTAGATTCCTCACTTGCGCGTTTACAAACCGATTATATTGATCTATACCAACTGCATTGGCCTAATCGTACTTCTCCCCATTTTGGTAAGCATTTTCCGAATCAATTCAAATTCAGTGATTTTGATGCAAAAAAAGAAGAAGCCGATATGCTTGAGATCTTACAAGCACTAAACGAATGTATTAAGGCTGGAAAAATTCGTCATATTGGATTATCTGATGACACACCATGGGGCATTAATACTTACCTTAAGTTGAGTGCTAAATACGATTTACCACGTATGGTTTCCATTCAAAACGAGTTCAGTTTGTTACACGCGAAAGATTGGCCGTACTTGATTGAAAATTGTATCCATGAAGACGTTGCCTATTTGCCTTGGTCTCCATTAGCGGGAGGTATGTTAAGTGGTAAATATCTTGATGGCAAAATGCCAGAGGGAAGTCGCTGGACCTACTCACAACGTAATGGGATCTTCCGTGATACGCCAGCGGCAAACGAAGCGGTCAAGGCTTATATGGAGGTTGCAGAAAAACACGGTTACACACCTTGTCAGCTTGCATTAGCATGGTGTGACCAAGTGGATGGCGTGACATCAACTATTATTGGCGCAACGTCTCTAGAGCAGTTAAAAGAAGACATTGAAGCGTTTTCTAAACCGTTAAGTAAAGAAGCTTTAGCCGATATTAATGTGGTCTTTAGAAAGTTCCCAATGCCGTTTTAATCATACATTGTAGATAAAAAAATAGCGCAACCTCTTCATGGTGCGCTATTTTTTTGTCATTTTCACAGCTATTTTATCGGCTATTATTTAGCTTCTAACGATAACAATACGCTGCTTGTGTCTTGTTCGATATCAAATCGACTGTCTAATAAGAACACGCGTGATGCATCCACTTTTACGACATCCACTAGGTACGCTTTCACCGCTTGTGCGCGTTGTTGAGCCAAGTGACCTAATTCACCTTTCGCGACTTCTTGCTTATTAAGTGTCAAATTATACAGTGCAATGTGCCAGCGCTGAGTTAACGCTTCATCGGTTAACTCTGTCCCTTTTTCTGCTTGTTCTTGCTCAATTCTGTCTTTCACATCATTAGCATCTTGCCCTGATTCTGTTTCATACAATGCCTTTAATGCATTCGATAAAGGCCCAGATGTTGGTATGGTGGTGGCGCTTAAATTTGCAGGTAACTCAGCCACTGTCATTTGCGCTGTCTCTGCTAATTTCTCATTAAATTGCACAAGCGCTAACGCTTTACTGTCTTCTGCTGCATTCACTGCACCATCAACGGTTAACTTCAGTTTAGGGCGAGTTTCTAATGCCATACCGAGTGTTTGCAACTTCTCTTGCTCTTCAGCCGTTAATGTATTCGCGCCAAACTCAAAGGCGATAATATTTAACTCTTCATCAGAACCGGCAAGGCCTGCAATGAACGAAAATGGGGCTGTCACGGCTTTAGTGATGATATTCGTAATCGTGTCCCAAATCACCGCCCCCAATCCAAATTCAGGGTCATTCACATCACCAGAAACTTCAACGCCTAAGTCAATCACCCCATTATTATCTTGCAGCAAAGCAATAGCCAACTCTAACGGTAGTGAGGTCGCGATATCACTATCACTGGCTTTACCTAATTGTAATTGATCGATAATAACGTGGTTCGACCCCTTTAATTGGTTGTTTTCTAATTGATAATTAAGCGCTAACGTTAACTGTCCTTTATCAATGTAATGTCCAGCATACGTACCTGAATAAGGATTTACCGTGGTTAGTTCAACACTTTTAAAGATAACATCCAGATCTAAGTAAGGTTGTTCAATTAATGGGTTGATCTCGCCTTTTACTTTCATTGGTGCATATTTCTCGATACTACCGCTGATATCAACCGTTGCTTTTGTTCCTGGAATACTAGACACATGGCCAATATTACCTTTTAGTTGTTCGATACCCGATGAGAAATTTGGCGTTAAAGAATTATCAGCAAAGAACGCTGAGCCGTTATTAAACGCGATTTTTCGGACGCTTAATGCAAATGTTTTTTCTTTCTTACCCTTTGCCGCAGTGGGTGCTGGCTTCTTCTTTTTAGCTGTTGGTTGAGCAACGATCAAATCACCAATATTAGTGCTTCGGTCTTCATTAATCACAACTCGTGCATAGGGCTGACTTACACTTAATGTATCAACCGCCAGTTTATTTTTTTGTAAATTAAAATCAAATTTGTTGACTGCCAGCGAGCGCCATTTTACAAACGGTTTTCTTAATTTGTTATCACGAATAGAGAGGTGATTAACTTGCACGCCCCCACTCACTTCAACGTTACCTTCTGCATTGGCATCTAATTTTACTTGGGTATTCACTTCACCTTTAGTTAGCGTCGCATTGACAGCGGTTGCTAGGTAAGGCTGGAACTGAGCTAGCTTCAATGATTTAACATCAATATCCGCTAATACTGCTTGTTGTTTCGCATCCGCTTGCCCTTTAACGCGAATATCACCTTTACCATTAACCGATGTAAAGAAATCAAAATCAATCGGTTTAGATAAATCACTCACGATCTGACTTGTGGTTATATTAATTGGAGAGATCTGCCATTGATGGGCTTTTTTAGTAACGACTTTCTCTTCAACGTTTAATTGGTAATTTTTTATGTCTACCCCATCCAGAGTGATCAACCACGCAGGAGAATTGTTCTCAGATTTTGGTTCTGTTGACGCTTCTTCTTTGACTTCCTTTTGAGGCACCGATTCTTGTGAAAGAAATTTAGGCGTAAATAAGGTGACTAAATCAGGGCCTTTATCATCTACTTTTGCGGATACATTCAGTCCTTGGGAGGTAATAGAAGCAATGTTAACGGTTTGATTTTCAACATTGGTCGCAATCTTATTCACTGAAAAGTTAGGCAGAGAAACGATGGATTTATCGTCTGCATTAAAATTCACATCATCAAGAGAGAACATCCCTTTCGTGGTCGAAATGCTCATTACATCATCCGCTTCTGTTTCACCAATTGTTTGTACAATATGATAATTTGATGAAAAGTTCACTTCGCCCGACGTTAATTTTGCGATGATGTCTTTTTCAATAAACCCCCATAAACGCGGCAATTGAATATGCTGAACATCAATATCACCGACAACTTCTAGCGGTTTTAATTGAACTTGACCAGTCAACTCAACCGTGCCTGAATCCACATCAGTAATATGTAAGCGGTAGTCGTTCTTTTTCTCTATATCCGTCAGCAAGCTTTGAGTCGAAAACTCACCAAGCGTGATATTAATATTTGGATAAGCAAGCTGAGTTCCTGTGACTCCATCCAATAAACGAACCTCACCTTGAGTTAAGGCGGTGTGTTTAATCAATACAGGAAATAACGGTGCGTTTCTATCAATGACTTCATCAGTCTTTGGTTCTGGCTCTTCTGTTGTCACCGTATTACGAGCAACAGCATCGATAATATCACTAAAATTAAACAGCAAATCATTCGTATTATTTAAGCGTTCAAGATTAATATAAGGCTTATCAAGAGAGATATATTCAACCGAAATAGCGGCATTAAAAATAGATTGCCAAAAGTTAACCTGAACGCTGGCATGTTCAAATTGAACGAAAGGTTTACTACCTTCTAAAATAGCGAATTGATGAACATCAAGCTGAAGCGTAAAAGGATTAATAGTAAAGTCGGTTAGTGTCACAGGACGTTCAATCAGCTTTGATACTTGTTCAGGAATTTGTTGCTTTGCAATATAAGGAACAAGTAACCCAAGTAAAGCAGCATAAAAAAGGTATGCGCTTAATGTGTACGTACTCCAACGAATGTATCGAGGAAAAGCACGAAACTTTACAACTGCTGCTTTAAATTTGTTCGACATTATGACTCTCTACTCCTACGTCTATATCGACAATAATATAATACTCATCTGGATAACTCTCGTTTAAGAAATCTATTCAGATAAGTATGACCCTCTGACTATTTTAAAAAATGGCCATAACTACAATAATTGTTACTTTTTGTCTACCGACATTAAGTAATCCGCAAAATTTTATCCCTCCCGCTTTGGTATGTCTACCACTCTGCCTCTATCAACTCGCAAAACTCAAATATATTTAGTTTGGAATAAGGATCACGAGAAATCATGAGTAAATAATACTCGTATTTTTGTTTCTAGGAACAATTCATAAAGCATGGCATTATCTTTTCATAATCAAAAATACACACATAGCTAGGACGATTTATGAATAAAATTCACCTTATTGGATCATTGATATTAGGGCTTTCTTCTGCCTCTGTTATGGCAAGTGTTTCAAACGTTACCCCATCACAATGCCAAGTGATGACAAATAAGAATGTCATGACACCAAAAGCACCAATACAATGTAATCGTCTAAAGAATGTCACATTTAAGCATTATGACTTTAAGGGAAAAACAGCAACAGGTCAGATTGTTGTTTTAGATGCTGTAGCCCCGTATGTTGATCGTGTTTTTACTGAGCTATACCAACAACGCTTTCCTATCGCTCAAGCAAAACCAATCGAAAACTATTCTGGTGACGATATCAAATCGATGGATGCTAATAACACGTCTGCATTCAACTATCGTCCAATTACGGGGAAATCTTCTCTTTCATTACACGCTTATGGTGTAGCCGTCGATATCAACCCATTACAAAACCCATTTGTTGAATTTACTTCTTGGGGAACCGCGACATTTAAGCCACTTAAAGGCCATGAATATTCAAATCGAATATTACAACGCTTAGGTAAAGAAGACAGAAAAGGATTTGCAGAAGAAGTAATTAATACTTTTGCTAAAAACGGATTCATCTACTGGGGTGGCTATTGGGACACGCCAATTGATTTTCAACACTTTCAAACCAGCCGAGACATGGCGTATTTGATGACAGCAATGCCTACCAAAGATGCATCTACCTTCTTTGATAACTATGTAGGTTGGGTTCAGTCATGCCAGCAAAATTACGGCACGGATCAAATGAATAAGTTCAACGATTACACATCATATTTACAAGCAGAGTTAAAGGCAGCGACTTCGTTAAATCGCCTATATAAAGTGAACCCTAGCGCTGTTATGCAAGCAATAAACAAGAAAGCACAAGTATCAAAGTCTCGCTGCTTTAAATCCCTGAATCCTGAATCCTGAATCCTGAATCCTGAATCCTGAATCCTGAATCCTGAATCCTGAATCCTGAAAAGCATAAACCCGTTGAACGTTCATTCAACGGGTTTATATTATTTACTTAGCTCTAAGAACGCTTATTTAGTTAAACGATTTGCAGTCCAAACATATAACAATTCAAGTGCAATTGTAGCACCAGCTAATGCTGTAATATCACTTTGATCGTAAGCAGGTGATACTTCTACCACATCCATACCAACCATATTGATACCTTGCAAACCACGAATGATTTTTAAGATCTTATCTGAGTTCAAGCCACCACAAACAGGGGTTCCTGTACCCGGAGCAAACGCAGGATCAAGACAATCAATATCGAACGTTAGGTATACTGGTTTATCACCAACAATGCCTTTTACTTGTTCAATAATCGCATCAACACTCATGTCATTCGCTTGCATTGCGTTAATCACATTAAAACCATGATCTTTTTGGTCATACTCAGTACGAATACCAATTTGCACTGAATGCTCTGGTGAAATTAACCCTTCGTTAGGCGCATGATAGAACATAGTACCGTGATCGTAACGGCTACCATGACTGTAAGTATCCGTGTGAGCATCAAAATGAATCAATGCCATTTCACCGTATTTTTTCGCGTAAGAACGAAGTAATGGCAGAGTAATGAAATGATCACCACCTAAGCCTAATAACGTTTTACCACTATCTAAAATCGCATCAGCAGCGGCTTCAAGGCGTACAGTAAAATCTTCTGCATCACCGGTATCAAATACTAAATCACCAGAATCGATAACTTTAGTATGATCAAATACATTGAAATCCCATGGGAATTTTTTGCCTTCCCACGCTAGATTTACTGATGCACGACGGATCGCGTCAGGGCCTAAACGTGCACCAGGACGACCAGAGGTTGCCATATCTAACGGTGCACCTAATACAACGATATCTGCATCATTATCGATTGGGTTTTGTACCAATGGACGACGCATAAATGTCATTGCATTTGAGTACAATGAGTAATCTTTTTTAGTGAATAAATCGTTCATTAAAAATCTTCCAAATAGGTGTAGCCCATCAAGCCCTGCTCTAACTCTTCAAGCACGCTTTGTTGTTCTTCTTTTGCTACTTTCGCTGTTACCATGTCTTTGTAATTTTGACGGATCAAATCTACATCGATATGCACATAACGCATCATATCTTCAACGGTGTCACCTTCATTGATGTAATCAATATTCGCTTCACCATTTTCATCAACATTTACAACAACGCTGTGGGTATCACCAAAGAGGTTATGCATATCACCCAAGATCTCTTGGTATGCACCCACTAAGAAGAAGCCCATCAAATAAGGCTCATCTGGATTCCAAGCTGGTACTGGCAATGTGGTTTCAATACCTTGACCATCAACGTATTGGTCAATCGTACCGTCTGAGTCACACGTAATATCCAGTACAACCGCGCGATGTTCATCCGCATTATCAAGACCACTTAATGGCATCACAGGGAATACCTGATCAATGCCCCATGCATCTGGTAATGATTGGAACAGAGAGAAGTTCACAAAGAATTTATCCGCTAAACGCTCACTCAATTCATCTAGAATTGGACGATGGTAACGGTTCTTGGTGCTCATTTTTACGCTTAATTCATAGTTAATACGTAATGATATTTGCTCTGCCCATGCACGGTGCTGAAGGTTAATCATGCCTGTTGCAAACTGATTATGTGCTTCTGCTACGTCACATTGAGTATCATTATAAATCTCAATTAACGCGCGATCATCGCCGCCATTTTCTAGCTGTTCTAGGTTACGCCACATATTGTGTAATAACAAAGGATCATCACCATGAGGCTTTTCAATCGCTTCTGGCGTGTAGCTTTCTGTACCAATAACGTTAGTAATTAACACTGCGTGATGCGCTGTTAAGGAACGTCCAGATTCAGAAATGATCACTGGCATTGGTTGTGAGTAAAGCTGACAAATATCACCAATGGTCATCACAATGTTACGTGCGTACTCCGCCAAACCGTAGTTCATAGAATTAGATGATTGACTACGAGTACCGTCGTAATCCACCGCCAAACCGCCACCAACATCTAGGTATTTTAGCTTTGCGCCAATATCACGTAATTCACAATAGAATCGTGCCGCTTCACTTACACCGTTACGAACATCACGAATGTTCGCCATTTGTGAGCCAAGGTGGAAATGCACCAACTCTAAAATATCTAACTGATCTTCTGCTTTTAGACGATTAATTACCGTCAATACTTGAGAGGCAGACAAACCAAATTTCGATTTTTCACCACCACTTGCTTGCCATTTGCCCGCACCTTGAGAGGCAAGACGAATACGCAAACCAAGACGTGGTTTAACACCTAATGCTTTTGCTTCAGATAGAACTAAATCTAATTCTGATAATTTTTCTAGAACGATAAAAACACTGTGACCAAGTTTCTCACCAATCAGTGCTAAGCGAACGTATTCACGGTCTTTATAACCATTACATACAATCACTGAACTCGCTTTTTGAGCTAATGCTAATACGGCCAATAGCTCAGGCTTACTGCCCGCTTCTAAACCTAATTGCTTTTGCTCTAGTTGCGCCTGACTTGCAAGAATTTCATCAACCACTTCTTTTTGTTGATTTACTTTAATTGGGTAAACAAGAAGATAGTGGTTTTCATATTGATATTCTTCAATCGCTTGGTTAAATGCGTTACAAATATTATGCACACGCTGATGTACGATTTGAGGAAAACGAACCAAAGCAGGCAATCCAATATTTCGCTGCTCTAATTGATTCACAATATGACTTAGTGGTACTTGATGATCTGATTCACTACGTGGTGAAACATACACTTCACCATTATCATCAATACCGTAAAAACCTTGGCTCCAATGCTTTACATTATACTCAGCACGGATGCGTTCCAAATTAACCGAATGTTCCAAATTTAGAGACCTCACACAATAGGGCCATCAACAGAAAATACCTCGTTGGAATGCGAGATAAAACCTGACAAGGATCGTAAGTCTACAATCATGTCCATACGCATTAACTTATATAATCGACAATGAGTCCAATCATTAATATTTATCGTTACAATCAAAAAAACTTGTCGCTAAATGTGACCTTTATTGTGCGGTTTTATCACCTTATTTTGGTTCGAATAAACACGATAAATCTAAGCAAACTGTAACCGTTTATATCTTCCTCTTGTTTCTCACTCATTACTCAGTAAAATCCCTCTCAACATTTGCTGTAATTAATATGTTTTATGCCAAAATTGAATCTGCACCGTCGTGACTATGTATCTATCTTAGGAGGCGATATCTCCGCAGATAAGTTAGAGCAATCGCTCAAACCTAACTTTGAAAAACCAACAAAAAAACTGACTCCAAGCCCATATCTCACCGATAAAAACCTTATCCGTCGTTGGGATAAGCTAGCGAATCCTGCGCTGCAAGCGGAACTGTTTGATGTTCATACCCAAGCACAAAGCCAAGCCTACGAAAAAAACATTGAACACTTTATTGGTACTGTCAAAGTCCCTGTCGGACTAACGAGCCCTTTACGTGTGAATGGTTTATTTGCCAAAGGCGATTACCTAGTTCCTCTTGCTACGACTGAAGCGGCATTAGTGGCTTCTTATAGCCGAGGTTCACAGCTGATCACTGCCAGTGGTGGTGCAAGTGCCATGTTATTAAATGAAGGTGTTACTCGAACTCCTGCATTTGCCTTTTATAACTTAGCCGAAGCTGGGCAATTTGTAGCGTGGGCCGTCACTCAATACGATACCTTCAAACAATTGGCTGAAGCGACCACTTCTCACGGAAAACTCAGCGATATTAATATCAGTATTGAAGGCAATCACGTTTACTTAGTATTTGAATTTTTAACTGGTGATGCGTCTGGTCAGAACATGGTGACCATTGCGACTAATGCGATTTTCGGTTATATCTTAGAAAACTCTCCAATCACTCCTGAGAACGCCTATTTAGATGGCAATTTATCAGGCGATAAAAAAGCCAGTAGCCAGTCTCTTCGTAGCGTTCGTGGTAAGAAAGTAACCGCAGAAGTACATATTCCTGCTGAATTAGTTCAGAAATATCTGCACACCACACCAGAAAAAATGATGCAATTTACTCAAATGAGTACGGTTGGGGCTACGCTCAGTGGCACTATTGGTATTAATGCGCATTACGCCAATGCACTGGCTGCGTTATATATTGCTTGTGGCCAAGATGCGGCGTGTGTTGCAGAGTCGGCCGTTGGTATGACACGAATTGAAGTGAATAGAGATGGCGGATTGTACGCAAGTGTGACACTACCAAACCTAATGCTAGGAACCGTTGGCGGTGGTACCGGATTACCAAGTCAAAAAGCCTGTTTAGAATTGATGGGACTGCACGGTGCAGGAAAATCACAAGCGTTAGCTGAAGTATGTGCAGCACTCTGTTTGGCAGGTGAACTATCTATTGTAGGTGCGTTTTGTGCGGGACATTTTTCACGAGCACATCATAAATTAGCGCGCTAGTTAATAGGCAGGGATAGCCAATATCCATTAACTAACGCGACCATTTAATTATTGTTCAACAAAGATAAGTTCATTTGTTTTAAAACCTAGAGATTGAGCGGTTGATACAAAACGCTCAATCACTTCTAGGTCAACTTCTTTTGTTCGAGATAGTAGCCATAAGTAATCAAGATCAGGGCCTGATACAAATGCATATTGATAATTTTCTTTATCTAATTCAAACACCACGTATGAGCCGTAGAAAGGACCAAAGAACGAGACTTTAAGATAACCTTGATCTTCTGTATCAATGAACTTAGCTTTCCCTTCTGCTTCATTCCACTTTTGATCTTCTTTTGAATAGCCTCGGTTAATGACCTTAACGCTTCCATCTTCATTAATGCTGTACTCGGCGCTGACTTTACTCAACCCTTCTTCAAAAGAATGATTTAGTCGCGCCACTTCATACCATTTACCTAAATAGCGATTTAACTCAAAGCCTGATACGGGTTCAACGCCTTTTGGCATTCCTAAGCAGCCGCTTAGCATAAATAATACTGTTCCTATAAAACCTATTTTTGTTATACGTTTTATCATCATCGTTAGCTCCATTAACTTTATCTCTTTAATATTACGGCAGATTAGCGTAAAAAGATCACTTATCGCATCAATACATACATAAAAAAACGAATTAACTACCTCTCCGTAATTAATTCGTCTTCGTAAAAAGGAGTTGCTATCTAGATAGTATAACTACAGTGCTTGTAAATAAGATTTGGCTGCACTTAAACGAACCGTAGCTCCACCAATAATATCCATAAAGCCTAAAATTGAATGTGGCTTCTCAGCACTGATCCATGCCGAACCTGTCGCTCCAATAGGTAGCATATCCATCGTATCTTGATCTATTTCAAGAATAACCGTTCGGCCAACTGGTGCAGATCCTCGTTGAATATGGCTCGATACTGACTGCTCTTGAGGTAATAAGCTGCCTTGAGCTTCACCTGTTGCTTTTACTACGCTATGCACTCGTGATCTAAAAATCTCACCTGGGTAAGCACTAACAAAAAACTCACTAAATTGCCCTAATGCCGTTCACTTAAGGGTGAACGGCATTCTTATTTCTGGCATATCGTTGAGGTCTTGGTTTTACCATTCGAGGGAATGTTCTTTCTCTTCGCCTATCAAGTATTAAGCTTTCAGCCATCT